>WBZM01002024.1_pt1 | contig 14629 bp, 10 predicted proteins | sample 5204271 | NCBI WGS metagenome assembly WBZM01 (sample SAMN12344346, study PRJNA552823) | activated sludge metagenome | biome: Activated sludge suspended growth; feature: Nitrification reactor; material: Wastewater; isolation source: activated sludge from nitrification reactor of wastewater...
TGTTAAGGGATTGTGCTATGATGGAGTTATTGCCATATATGTTCAATTGCCGCTCTCAGACCCTATAACACAATCAGCAATTATCGAAATGGAGAAAATAGGATTCTTCTATTGCGGCATTATGCCCGGCTCAAATGGCAATAATATTTTCATTATGCAATATCTTAATAATTATCCTTTCGATTATAGTATTTTACGTTTAGATTCCGATTTCGGTAAAGAATTAGCACTTTATATAGAACAAGATTTTCAACGAATTAACACAATATTATGAGAACAATAGCATTGCTCTTTGTTTTTATTGCTTTTTTATGCGGATGTTCGAAGGCACCGGAATTTTATGGTAAAGAACCCTTCGTCAAAACACCGGCACTCACTGTTAGCCAAGCATTAGAACCAACAAATTTCCATCAAAGTATTGTCGTTCGTGCTACCGTACAATCTGTTTGCAAAACAGAAGGATGTTGGACAATATTGACGGATGGTAAACAATCTATGCGTGTTGTTTTTGCTCAGGGAAGATTTGCATCTCCTATGGATACTAAAGGAAAAACGGCGATAGTCGAAGGACAGATTGAACCAACAATTGTAAGCGAAGAAGATGCACGTATCTATGCAGAGCAAGCCGGCCTGGATGCACAGAAAGTCACTGCCATTAATGGTGAACAAAGAATCCCAATTTTCACAGCAGAGTCTTTGCGATTCGAGTAAGAGAGGCGAACCATTAAACAGTGAATAATGACATGGTTTTGCATCAATGGCATTATAAGTTTTGATATTGTTCTTATGAGAAAGGGGTCACTTGCCGCTTTCTTAATAATTTTGTAAAATTTTTTTCCTCACGTGCCCAAAGGGTATTTTATGAAAATGTTTCGATTATTTGTAAACGTTGCTTGCGCTGTATTGTGCGCAACGGTTACGCTTTTCTCTCAAACCAACCCCACGCCATATGATTTGTCATTGGGTGATTATTCACTTTTGGCTTGGTCTCCGACAAATGCTGCGGGCGTTTATCCTCCGGGGATACGTTTCCATCGTACTGCGAATGGCAGTGCCGTTGATCCCGGTTTAGCAGTGGAATTTACCACCGATTATACACTTGCCTATAACTTAACGGGCGGTGTACGTATCAATGGACTTGATAATGACGGATTCGGTATTGTCAATACCAGCAGCACAACAAATGGTCAACTTGGCGCAGCCGTCCTTGCACTCAATTGTGCAAATCGCTCGAATGTGACTGTGAGCTGGTTAGGTGGCACTCTTACGCAAGGTGATGGTAATCCCACACCTCGTGAATATGCCATCCGTTTACAGTACCGCATTGGTACTACGGCGGCATGGACTGATGTGCCGGGACCAATCGAATATACCTCAGCCGGAAAAACAAATGGACATACACAAACATTCAGTACTGTATTGCCAATAGCAGTAAACAATGAACCCGTTGTGCAATTGCGTTGGAAATATTATTCGGCAGCAGCGAATAGCGGTGGTCAGCGTCCTCGCTTGCGTTTGGATGACATCGTCGTGACAAGTACTTCTGCATTTGGTACGCCCACAGCATTGAAAATTACTTCCATCACCCCAAGCTCACCTTCTTCTACAAGCACATTCGCTGTGACTGTACAATCGGTGAATGCTTTGGGTAATCCTGTGAATGTGCCAACGGAAACATCATTTTCTTTATCACGCTTTGCGGGTACGGGTACTTTAGCCGGAACATTAACAGGCACAATTCCGGCAAATCAAAATTCAGTAATCGTCAGCGGGGTAAGTTATAATGTGGCGGAAAGTGGTGTGATTATTCTTGCTTCGCGTACTGCCGGTGAGTTATTGACTGATGGTCAAAGTGCCCCATTTACAGTCACCCAAGGAGCAACGCAGACTGCTTTAATTGGCATTCAAACCAAAGGATATATTGGAAAAACATTTCAGACATTTACTGTTGAAGCACGCAGACAAGATAATAGTGTTGATCCAAATTATACAGGTAATGTCACCGTCACCGTGGCAAGCGGTACAAATTCTGTTATCGGTACATTGACCAAACCATTAGTGAATGGAATTGCAACATTTAATGATATTCGTTTTTCTGCTGAGGGTACTTATACCTTACGCTTTTCAACAACAGGGTTAAGTTCCATAGACTCACCGCCCATTACCATCAATCCTCGCATTACGATGCAAGATGTGCTCATTCCTCAAGTGGTAAAATCTACATCCAATTTGACTCGTGTGCCGGCATATGCTTTGGTACGTTTCGATAATCTCTTCCCAAATACGACATATCGTTTCATGACTTCGGGTTTAGAAAATCGTACTCTGATTACCTTTGGTGCAGGCAATAATCTCCATTATTCTGCCGAAACCAATTCTTTCAATTATTCCTCCAATAAGACATTAACCTCTACATCCGTTCCGCCGGATTATTCAACCTTTATCACCGGTCCGGGTGAAACATCCAAATCAGTTTGGATTAATATTCTCACAACAGGAAATACACGCTTTGCTGAAGGTAATTCCATGTGGTGGAGAGTCTTTTTATCGGATATTATTGGTGGCACACCCGATACATTAACCACAGTAGCTGCCAGCCGATGCGTTGAATTCGGTTCTTCAACCACACAAGCAACAGGTATTTTTGATTCGCAAAGTGGCGCTACTCCTAAAAACATTATCTGTCTCTATAATAATGAAGAGGGAACAGGTAATCCAGTGGCAACTGCATTGGTGCAAGATGACGGTACGGTGATTTTCCGCACTTTCGGTACAAATAATGTCGTAACAACCAAAGCCGTTGATTTTTATGAAGCATTAGATCAAGTCGCGGGAAGTTGGGTTACACTCATTCCCAATAATTTAACAGGCGGCATTAAGCGCGTCGAAGAACGCCGCTTATCCGATGGTGAGATTGTACGTTTTTATACAGATGCCGATGGTGTATGGTCAACCGTTAATACTGTCAGAACATCATCCGGTATTACAGCTATTGATTTCCGCACGCCTCAATTGACCGTCACTTCGCCTACAGCAGGGCAGGCAATATGCGCACTCACCGACCAACAAATTCGTTGGACTTCACGTGGTGTGAGCAATGTGAAAATTGATATTACACGCAATGGAACAGGATTCTCTCCCATTGTTGCTTCCACCGATGGATTTGCTCAACTCTATGATTGGTTTATTACCCATGCAGAAAATGATGGCGCAACATATCAAGTGCGTGTTACCGACAATGAACATCCTATGGTGAGCGGTTTATCCCAACAATTCTCTATCACATTACCGCCTCGATTATTATTCCAGCCAATTTCACAAAACAAATGTATTGGCGACACTATTCTTTTGCGGGTTGGTACCGAAGGAACAGCAACGGCATATCAATGGTTCAAAGATGGTCAGCCATTAACGGGCGCAACAACAAATGTTTTGCGTATCCTTTATGCAAGAGAAACCAATACAGGAAAATATCAAGTCCGTGTCTCCGGTACATCCATCTGTGGCGATATATGGTCTGACACTGCAATCGTCTATGTCACTCCAGAGCTAACCATTCTCAAACAACCACAAGATGCTGTCGCACAATTGGGCAAAACACTTTCGCTTTCTGTGGAAGTCATGGGTACGGACAAACATAGATATCAATGGTTCAAAGGTAATGTTGCCTTGCAGAACAGCACACGCATTTCCGGCGCACAAACCCCGAATTTGATTATCCGTGAGTTCAAAGCTACTGATAATGGCACTGACTATTTCTGCCGCATTTTTGCCGAAGGAAATTGTCAAATCAAAGATACTCGTCGCATTAATGTCGGTCCTTCATCCATTACTTTGGCAACGCAACCCGACACATTGGTTGCTGCATGCGAAGGGCTACCTTTCACCATGCGTGTTACCACCACTACCGTTCCTGCTGATTTACCATTGCGCTTCCGTTGGTTCAAAGGCAATACAGAATTAACAGACGGTAATGGCATCACAGGTGCAACGACCAATACTATAGCATTTGCAAACTCATCCGCAGCAATCGCCGGAATTTATACCGTAAAAGTAGAAGCATTATCAGGCAATGCCACAAATCAATCGCACAATATTCGTGTGGTGCTTGGCGATAAACCGCGTTTTATTATTCAGCCGCGTTCACGTGAGGTCTGTGCCGGAGAATTATTCGTTCTCAATGCCGACGCAATATCCAATTCGCTTATGGAATATCGCTGGATACGCAATGGAGTGCTTTTACCCGACAGAACAAATTCTTTTGCATTACAATTCGATACTGCCGGTCGCCAATACTTCTATCGTTGTATTGTCACAACCGAATGTGGAAGCGACACATCGGACTTATGCACAATCACAACAACAGCATTGCCAACCATCACACAGCAACCGCCTAAAACATTGGCAATAGAGCAATCAAAATATGGTCGTTTGACAGTCGGTGCATTTGCCTCACGAGCATTGCGCTATTCGTGGGTCAAAGACGGCAAAGCCATCGAAGGCAATAATTCTCCCGTTTTAGAAATTGCCATCGCAACCAAAAAAGATGAAGGCAAATATTGGGTGAATGTGATAGGGGATTGCGATACTCTAAGCAGCGACACAACCATCGTCACCGTCACTGCGCCATCATCGCTCAGCGAAGAAGAAACACAACGATTTGTCACGCTCTCGCCCAATCCGGCACATTCCTTTGTCACAGTATTCGTGAATCCATTGCTCAAACCATCCGCAATGCGTATCACTGATATGATTGGCAAAGAAATCATGCGCTTTGATGCTCAACAAATCAGCGAATCCATGCAAATAGATGTGCAGAACTTTATGTCCGGTCAATACTGGATTACCCTTCAATCCGACCAAGGCATACTTGTCTTGCCATTGCATATCATGAAATAAAACACTTAGCAAAACTCTCATAACAAAGCTCATTGTCACACAGGCAATGGGCTTTTTTATTTTGTAGCCACAGAATTGACCTCAAACTAAAGTCTATTTTTTCCCCCATCCCGACTTTCACTGTAAAAAATAACGCTTTTTATACCATCTATAAACCATCTCCCCCAAATTGGGGGAGACCGAGAGGGGGCTATAAATCATTGACCTCAAACTAAAGTCTATTTTTTTCCCCCATTCCGACTTTCACTATAAAAAACGACTCATTTTGTACCATTTATAAACCATCTCCCCCAAATTGGGGGAGACCGAGAGGGGGCTATAAATTATTGACCCCAATCCAACACCAAAACCTTCTCATCATGAAGTTGTTGAGCTAAAATAATACATTTATCATCGTAAAATATATCTATTTTGTCCTTTGTAAACATACAAAGAGTAGAATTTGAAGGTTTATCATCGTAAAATATATCCACCCCGTCTTTCGGACACCCCTCAAGAGGGGAATTGAAAGACTATATAGTTCACTTAAACAATCATATACATCTATCTAACGATTAAAAAACGTATGCTAAAAACTAAAAACTATATGCTAACAACTAAATACTATATACTATCAACTAAAAACTATATGCTAAGAACTAAAAACTATACACTATCAACTAAAAACTATATACTAAGAACTAAAAACTATATGCTAACAACATAAAAACATATTCTGACGCTGTAAATACGTATACTAATGACTAAAAACTATATGCTAACGACTAAAAAACGTATGCTAAGAACTAAAAAATGTATGCTAAGAACTAAAAAATGTATGCTAAGAACTAAAAAATGTATGCTAAGAAGATAGTTGATAATTTTTTTTTAAGAGTATTTGTAATTTTTGTATATAAATATTATTTTTGTGCCATCATTATTTATACAGGTGCTCTATGGCTGATGTCAAACGTCAATTTACTATGTCTTATGTAGAATTGGTAAGCTTTGCTAATATGTTATGTCAAAATTTGACGACAGATTTGGCTTTATTTGCTGATTATGGCGTGACTGCGCCTAAAATTGCTGCTTTGCAGGCATTGTCTGATGCTTTTGAGGCGTTCCCGTCGGATCAAACATTTGTGTATCAGATGATGATTGCCACTGAAGATAAAAATGCTAAACGTGATGAGCTTATTAAGCTGATTAAGTCTTTTGCGGTGAGGTTTGCGGCTGTGTTCGGGTTCGATAGTCCACGCTATAAGGGCTTGAAAACAAGTAATATAGGGTTGCAAACGGATTTGAATGTGTTGGCTACGGCTCGTTTTGTGGCACAGGAGGCGGAAAGCTCTTTGGCGCAGCTTGCTTCGGAGGGCGTAACGCAGGCAATGGTGGATAATTTTGTTGCCGAAGCGAATGAGTTTGAGCAGTTGATGTATGCGCAGAAGTCGGCGAAGATGTTGCGCTCGGTGAAAACCGATGAACGCGCTACGAAGGGCAATGAAATTTATACTTTGATTGTGAAATATTGTTCGTATGGCAAGCAAATTTTCGAGGCGGGCACGGCGAATTATGAAAAATATGTGATTACGGATAATTATGTGCCGCAAACGCCTCCGCAAGCACCGGAAACGCTGTTTTATCAAAATGGCGAGCTTTCTTACAGTGAAAGTGATGGCGCATCGAGCTATAAAGTGGAACGCAATCCCACTCCAACGGATGAAAATGCGTGGATTATTGTCTATGAAGGCGATGAAACGGAGGTTGCGGTCGGTCAAATTGGCGATGGTATGCGTATGCGGGTCTGGGCACGTAATGATGCGGGCTTTTCGGTGAATCCAAGCTATTCGGTGTATAGTATTGTGTTTTTGAATGTGCCGAGTAATTTCCATTTTTCTGCCGGAACGCTGTATTGGGATGCGGTTGATTGGGCTAATGGTTATGAATTTGAGTCTTCATTGAATCAGACGGATTGGGATGTGTTGAGCAATCAAAATGTGTTGCAATATACGCCTGTGCCGGGTTCGGGTATGGTGTATTATCGTGTTAGAGCAATGTATGGCAATGTGCAATCGGATTATGCTGCGGTGATTGGTATTGATTGGGGTAATGTGGTGAATGGGTGAGGGGAGAGTTGATGCTTTTAATCCCACAGAAATGGAATGGCAATAGGGGAAACGGAATTTACATGTAATCAATTAAAATAAAGTGAGAATTTATAATACAATTTTGTAGTCATATCATATTTAGAAGGAAATTATGGTGAATCATATATTTCAAATTTCTAATGATAATTTATGGAATTTAATTAATGACCATTTTGGAAATGGTGGAGGGGTCTATAAAATTATTGCTATGAGTGATAATAAACCTACAGCAATAAACAGATTTATTGGCATAGACACAACGGGTGTACTTTATATAGGAAAAGCAGACTCTTTTGTGGATAGAGTAATTACTTTAAAAAGGTCACTATTACCTGATTATACTGATACGAATCATAAAGTTGGTAAAGTATATAAGGAACATCCAATAATTGCAGCACATTTTCCACTTGAAAATTTATATGTTGAGCTTCAAGCAGATGACAATCCGGAAAACCTTGAAAGTATATTGATTGATGAATATTTTAAAAAATACGGCGAGGTCCCTCCACTAAATGCAAATCAGAGTTGATTACATAATTTTTTGAAAATTGCTAAAGATAAATTTAGGGCAGTTCAAAAAGAGCTGCTTTTTTTTTGTTTGAAAATGTAGTATATTGCATTTGAAAAAGGTTCCCGCGCGTTTATGAATTAGGGGAGTCGTAAGGGAAATCTTATCAATAAGGGCAGTTCGTAAGAGCTGCCTTTTTTTTTGTTTAGAAGTAAAGTCTTGCGGTGATGAACGTGGAGGTATAGAGTGCTGTTGTGTTGGATGTTGAAGGGCTGAGTGCTGCGGGTTCTATTTTGGGATTGCCTTCATTGTAATAATTGAGTTGCGCTTCGATGCCGAGCGAGAATTTTTTTCCTAAGAAGTATTCGCCTCCGATTGTTGTTGCTATGTTGATAGCTGTTGTATGGACTGATGTGGCATTGATGTCAGTGGCGGTGTTGAGTTCGGATTTTTTTGCAGTGAGTATTGTGGAAGGTCTGATGCCGATATTGATTTGGAGATTGTCTGTTATGGTTGATGTGTAGAGTATTCCGATGCCGATTCGCATTAGTGATTCTGATTGAGTTTGTGTGGCTGTGTATTGTTGATCATTAGATTCGCTTTTGTATGAAGTTTGACTTAAGCCGAATACGGGTTCGATGCGGAGGTGTTGTATGATGTCAATGGGTATGAGAAATTCGGGTAGAATCATTGCTTTTTGCGCTGCTGCATTTTCTTTGATGGGTGCTATGAATGAGAGTGCTGCACCTAATCCAATGCGGAATGAAGGTTGTTGGTTTTGTGCTTGGAGGTTTGTGTGTATGATGATTGCTGAAAGCAGTGCAATGATGGCAATTTTGTTGTTCATGATGTATGAAAATAGAGAGTGATTGAAGAGTATTTATGCTAAGATAGAGAAAGTTTGTGAGAAAGAGTGTGTGGTTATTGTTGATTTGTATGCAGTTTTGTTTGTGGCGTTCTAATGAAGTAATGGCTTGTTCGTCAAGGTTGGACATATTGTAGGGAAGAAGTCATTGGAAGATTCACGAAAATATTTGCGTCCGGAGGTTGTAGCGCAGCTTTCGAGTATTGAGTTGCGTGCTCGGCTTGTGGTTGAGGGTTTTATTACGGGTTTGCATAAGTCGCCGTATCATGGATTTAGTGTTGAGTTTGCGGAGCATCGTCAGTATCAGCCGGGTGATGATTTGCGTTATATGGATTGGAAGATAGTTGGTCGTTCGGGTCGTTATTATGTGAAGCAATTTGAGGAGGAAACGAATTTACGAGCGATGATTTTTTTGGATTGCAGCGGTTCTATGCGTTATCAATCGAAGGGTCATATACGTAAGTTTGATTATGGAGCTTATGTTGCGGCAGCTTTGGCTATGTTGATGATGAAGCAGCAAGATGCAGTTGGTCTTGCATTGTATGATCGGAGCGTGCGTTCATTTTTGCCTTCTCGAAGTAAACAATCATATATTCGTGAGTTAATTAAGTCAATCGGGTCGGCAGAGCCATCGGAGCAAACGGGCACGGCAGAGGCATTGAATGGTTTGGCAGAGCGAATGGGTCGTCGTGGATTGGCAATAATTATCAGCGATTTTTTTGATGATACGGATTCTATAGTGCAGGCATTGAAGCATTTCCGTCATCGTCATCATGAGGTGATAGCGATGCAGATATTGGATCCTCGTGAGCTTGATTTTAAGTTGGGAGGAGATGTTACGCTTATTGATATGGAAACGGGCGAGAAGTTAATGACCCAACCGCAGCATATAGGAGCTTCGTATCGAGAGGCATTGCTTGCGCATAATGCAACGATAAAGCGTGAATGTTTTCAACGTGGTATTGATTATATATTGATAGATACTTCGCAGCCATTTGATATTGCTTTGCGTGAGTATTTGGCTCGTCGTCGTCGTTTGTGATTTTTTTATTTAATTGATATTGTGAGTGTTATGGGATTAGTGGCTTTTACGGAAATTGGCAGTGTATTGACGATGCGTTCATCGAGTAATCGTTTGTCGGGTTCCGCTATGAATGATATTGGTGTGTTGCGCAATGCTGCTATTGTGTTTGATGAGCAGATTCGCTGGGTTGGGAGTATGGATGATTATGTTGCGGGTCGGACAGCGGGAGAATGGTCGAATGCGAGTGAGATTTCGCTGAAAGGTCATTGTGTGATGCCGGGTTTTGTTGATTCGCATACTCATATAGTGTTTGCGGGTAGCCGTGCGAATGAATATGGTCGTCGTTTGCAGGGTGTGAGTTATCAGCAAATTGCCTCGGAAGGCGGTGGGATACTTTCAACGATGCGTGCAGTGCGTGATTCTTCTGTGGAGGAATTGGCAGACATGGGAATCCGTTATGCATTGTCGGCGATGAAGTATGGCACTACGACTATAGAGATTAAATCGGGTTATGGTTTGAGTGTTGCGAGTGAGCTGGCGCAATTAAGAGCCATTAGCTTGGTACGTGAACAAGTGCCGATGCGAGTGATGTCCACGTTTTTGGGTGCTCATGATATTCCGCCGGAATATAGAGATAATCGTGCGGGTTATATAGATGTATTGTGTGAGGAGATGTTACCGATTATTGCCGAAGAAGGTTTGGCGGATTTTTGCGATGTATTTACCGATACGGGTTATTATACGATAGCCGAAACAGAGTATATATTGGGCAAAGCTGCTGATTATGGTCTTAGAAGTAAGGTGCATGCCGATGAGTTGAGCTATGTGGGCGCGGCAGAGTGTGCGGTGCGAATTGGAGCAATTTCAGCGGATCATTTATTGTGCATATCGGAACAAGGCATGAAAAATATGGCATCATCGGTTACTGTTGGTACATTATTGCCGGGCACAGCGTATAATTTGCGATTGCCGTATGCGCCTGCTCGTGCCATGATTGAAGCGGGTATGACAGTGGCATTGGCAACGGATTGCAATCCGGGTTCATGTCTGAGTGAGAATATGCAAATGATGATTTCGCTTGCTTGCACGAATATGCGTATGACCGTAGAGGAGGCATTGGCAGCGAGTACAATTAATGGAGCGGCTGCATTGGGCTTAACCGATAAAGGTCAGTTATCTCCCGGTAAAGATGCTGATATGATTATTATGTCGAATGAAGAATATGCGAATATTGCTTATCATTTTGGAGTGAATCACATTGAACAAGTTTGGATTAAAGGAAAAAAACAATGAATAATGGTAATATGAGAACGGTAAACTCTTGGTTAATATTCATTGCTTTGTTTATAGTAAGCAATGGCATAGCTTATGGACAAAGTGATATAGAGAAAACATGGGAATTATTGGGAAAAAATAATTTCAAAGAGGCAGAGAAAGTTTGTAAAAAATATATATCTGTTAATCCGAACGATACACGTGGTTATGTAACATTATCATTTATTTATGATATGTTGCATCGCAAACGCGATTCGTGGAATGCTTTTAAAAATGTATTGCGCACAGAAAAAGATCCGATGCCGTATTTTTTCTCACAGTGGACGACGCAAAAAATATCGGGTCTTGGATTTGATACAACAACGGATGTGTGGCAAACCGTTGAAAAAATAGCATTGCATGGTGATAAATCGGGCACTTTATCGGCGATGGCTCATCAAGTTCTTGCCGGATGGAATCAGCGCAGAAATAAATTAGCAAAAGCAAAAAAACATTATGATGCGATTGGTGCGATAGAAGATTGGACAATAATCGGACCATTTGAAAATATCAGTTCATCGGGATTCAATGCAGTCTATCCACCTGAACAATCGTATGATACGAGTGCTGTGTATGAAGGAAAAAACAGTGTGCCCGCACAATGGTTTTCTCCACCGGTAATTCGGTTTGATAAATGGGTAGATATGCAATCATATTTTCCTGATAAGCAGGTATTTCTTTATGCAAACACATTTGTATATTCTCCCACGAAACGTAGTGCATCATTACGAGTTGGCACATCCGGAGCTTTAAAAGTATTTTTGAATGATATAGAAGTAATTCGCGATTCCAATGAAATGAATAATGATTTTGATACATATATTGTCGAAACAGAACTTCAACAAGGATGGAATCGTTTATGTGTTAAAGTGGGTTATGCAGAATTAGACCGTTGTAATTTTTTAGCGCGTTTTACGGATGAAAACGGTAAATCATTGTCGGGTGTGAAATACAGTAAATATGCAAAATCTTATCCGAAAGGAGCAGTGCCTTCGGTGAAAAGAACGATAGAGAATTATGCCGAAGCATTTTTTAAACAAATGATAAAGCAAAACCCGACACATTTAGAAAATTATTTTCTTCTTTCCGATTGTTATTTGCGTAATGATAAAGCCATCGAAGCAGAGTTAGTATTGCGTCAAGCGCAGAAATTATCCCCTGATAATGGTTTAGTCTATAAATATTTTCTTGATGCCTATAGTCGTGGTCGCAAAAGAGATGAAGTAGTGACAACGTATGAGAAAATGTATGCACTTAATAAAAGTATGATTGAACCGGTGCTTTATAAATTTAATCAACACCTTGGTAATGAAGATTTTAATAAAGCTGAGGAGATGTTGGCTGTATTGGATACGATAATGCCGGAACGCGATGTGATGGATGGTTTACGTTTAGATTTGTACAGTAAGAAAAAACAATATGATAAAGTGATTGAACTTGGCAGAGAAGCGTATAAAAAATATCCTACAACGTGGCGTTTTGTATCTTTGATGGCTGCAATAGATTATCAGACAACAAGAAGTTATGATGGCAGCATTGCCATATACGCAGACTACTGCAAACGTGATTATAATGAAACCGGTTTAACAAATTTGGCAGAAACATATTTAAAAGCATCCAAGAAAAAGGAATGGGAGCAAACATTCAAGGAGTTACTTGTGTATTCGCCTTCCTCGCCGGGTTATTATTACAATATGGCAAATGTGTTTACTCAACAACAAGAATATTCGCGAGCAATTGAACAAGTAAACAAATCGCTTGAGTTTTGTCCGACATGTAATGCGTATTGGTCAAAATTGGCAGAAATTCAACGTTCACAAAAAAATATACAAGCATCAATTATCTCCTATAAAAAAGCATTGGATTATTTGCCGACCGATTATGATTCACGAGAAACATTACGCGAATTGCAAGGAAAAAAATCTATTTTTTCTGTGTTCGGTGAATCGAACAGAGACAGTTTGATACGTTCATCCGTCCAAGCTATGGACTTTCCGGAGGCAAATGCAGCAATTATTCTTGACAGGCACCTGCGTGTTTTTTACAAAGAGGGAGCATCGGAAACATCGCGTGAAACATTGGTTCGTTTATTTAATGAGCGGGGGATTGACGCTTTAAAAGAATATCGCATACCATTTAATTCTTTTTCACAAAGATTAACTATTGAAAAAGCTATAACATTAAAACCTGATGGTACAGAAATTCGGGCAGATGTCAATAGAAACTTTATTGTTTTCAAATCTTTGGAAAAAAATGACTTTATTTATTTGAAATGGAAAATCCGTGATTTTAATTCAGGAAAACTAACTAAACACTTTTGGGATGAATTTTATTTTAATGCCTATATGCCTGTTATCAATAGTGAATACGGGTTACTTATGCCGGAAAATGTAGAATTTAATGCTCAAAGTAGAAATGGCGCGCCACAACCGATACGTAAACCCACGGATGACGGTATTCTTTATATATGGAAAGTCAATAATGAGCAACCTATAGTATTTGAAGCAGGTATGCCCGGCAGAATCGAAGTCGGTAAAATGCTCCGAATATCCACAATACCTTCATGGGAATTTATGGTGGATTGGTACCGAGAATTAGCCCAAACAAAAACACAATCTTCGTATGAAATTAAAGAGCTGATACAGCAACTTATACCTAATCCCGACAAAGTATCAGATGAAGAAAAAATTCAAATAGTCTTTCGTTATATCACAGAAAATATTCGATACAGCAGCATTTCTTTCCGTCAATCAGGATTAGTTCCGCAAAAAGCACGTGATGTGTTGGTAGATAAAATTGGCGATTGCAAAGATGTTTCAACATTGGGCATTGCTTTGCTTCGTGAAGTTGGGATAAAAGCACATTATGTGTTGGTGAATAGCGGTTCAGAAGATCGTATCGGCGATATACCGCCGTCCATAGAGTTTAACCATTGTATCGCCGCCGTTGAAAGAAATAATGAATATTATTTTTTAGATTTTACTGCATTTAATCATCCTGCGGGTGCTATGCCGGGAATGGATCGTTCCGCTTTTTCATTAATTATTAAAGAAGGTGAAACAAAACCGATTTTGCTTCCGCGCAGTCAAATGTACACCACACCGACATTAACGGTTAGAAGTGTTGTGAGTTTGAGCCAAGACTTGAAAGCTGATTTTATGGAACAAGTTACTCTCACAGGAACAGCAACAGCAAATTTACGATTTCAATATCGGGGAAAACCAGCCAAAGAACGTGAGAAAAGTTTGCAATCAAGTTTAAGCGTAGAATATCCAAATGTGAAATTGACAGCATTGCAAATGTCCGATTTAGAACAATTAACACCTAAAGAGACTTATACATACGCTTATACAATCCCTAATTTTCTTACGGAAGCAGGTTCATACCGATTATTAAAAATGCCATGGCAAAATGCTCTAAGTCCTGATAATTCTATGTCGTATGAAGCAAGACATTATCCGATTCGTTCTATTAGCCCTGTTGATACAGTAGATGAAGAGGTGACTATATCCGTTCCGAGTGGGTTTTCTTTGGTGGAATTACCTAAATCTAAAAATTTAAGCGTACCGTCCGCAGAGTATGCTGTTGTCTATCAATTTGACGGGAAATTTCTTCGAGCACGAAGAAGAATTATTTACAAGTCTTCATATATCGAAAAGAATGATTATGAAGCATATAAAAAATTTTATACGACAATAGTAAAAGAAGATAAAAGAGTTGTCTTATTTAAAACAGAAGAATAATTATGAAAATATCCGGTCTCATTTCAATAAAACGCCAAGTGATATTGGCATCGCAATCACCTCGTCGCCGACAATTGTTAACGCAAATCGGGCTTGAATTTAGTACACAACCCTCGAGCTTTGATGAAGATTCTATACAGGCAAATACTT
>WBZM01002725.1_pt1 | contig 14628 bp, 13 predicted proteins | sample 5204271 | NCBI WGS metagenome assembly WBZM01 (sample SAMN12344346, study PRJNA552823) | activated sludge metagenome | biome: Activated sludge suspended growth; feature: Nitrification reactor; material: Wastewater; isolation source: activated sludge from nitrification reactor of wastewater...
CGCCGCGGCCGAACCCTTGTTTGGCTGACTGAACACCCGGATTCGATCCCCGTAATCCGCCAGGACTTGCAGCGTAGCGTCCGAAGACCCATCGTCGACGACAATGATCTCGAGCGGACGGTAATCCTGCGCCAGTACGCTGTCTATGGCGCAACGTATGTATTTCTCGCCGTTGTAGACTGGCACTACGACCGACACAAGCGGTGCTGCCAAATTAGTGCTCCGGAATTCGTCAGCTTGCATGATGAGCCGCCTTGCCACGCACACGCTCGAGGATTGGCTTTACGGCACGCCCGAGGTACTCGCGTAGCGCCCGGCCCGCTCCCCGCAACGAACGCGGGTTGTAGGCGATGATGCCCCATCGCTCCCGCCGTTTGGTCATCCAGGAAGCCTTGTATGGATCATCGCCGATCAGGTAGTCCACCTCCTTCACGCCGTCGGCGTCGATCGCTTGCGCCATCAGGGCGGCCGTCAGCAGTGTTCCGGCGGAATAGCGCTTGAACTCCTCATGGTAGGCCAGCTTGAAAATGCTGGCACGGCCATGTGCGACGATCCAGATCTGGGCGGCGATGGGCTGTCCGCCCAGCGTCGCAACCCCAAGGCGCAGCCAGCCCCTGGCTGCCAGCATCCGGATCAGTGAAGGCACAAATTCGGGATAGGGTTCCGGCACCTTCCAGCTCGCGGCATAGACGGCCTCGTAGGCGCCGATGCCGAATTCGACTCGCGCCGGGTCGGAAATGATCTCCAGAACACCGCCCGCCTGCTGGAAATCCCGTGATTTCCGCTTGACCGAATTTCTTATCTGACTGGACCTTCCAGCGAAATAGGATGACCAGTCTGCTTCGACCGGCAGATGCCAGTTCCCGAAACAAAAAAATGGAAAGGCGATCAATCCTGCCTGGCGCGAGGCTGCGAGCAGAAGTTGATAACATCGCCCGTCGACATCCATTGGCGCGAAACGCATCGCGGAAATCGTGCCGTGAATGTCGCGAATGCCGGCCAGCAGGCAGGCGAGCGATTCGGCGCTCAACCCGGCTGCAAGGTACGGCTGATAAAGTGAAGTGTAGAAATTGCCGAGCGACCAAACCTGGCCGTCGTCGGCAAGACGTGTCGGCAGCACCGCGAGCACTTCGTGGCCACCGTAGAGCACATGAAATGCCACCCCGGGATCCGAAGCGTAGACGCTATGGATCAGATTGTTCAGCCATGCCCAACCCTGCTCGATATCGGAAGTTTCAGCATGTTCGAGAGCGGCGAGCACCGGTTCCGGCAAGTCACCGACTTCGCGATAGGTTTCCACCCGCAGGTTCATAGCGCTGGTAGTCATCGGCTTGCACTCCCGGATATTCCAGTTGCGGACAATGCAGCTCGCTGCCCCAGGCCGGATTGGCGCAACCAGTCCAGGGTGCCTTGGGCGACCTTTTCGCGCCAGACTGCCGACGAAAAGGTATGGTCGGCTTCCGGCAACGACTGGGTGGTGACCAGCGGTCTTGCTAGCAGGCCGTCCCATGCCGGATCGTCACCGGCGAATTGCAGGAACTCCTTCGCCGTATAGTCATTCCCGCTCAGTACCAGCATGACCGGCCCATCGAACGCCCCAAGCGCACTTGCCATGCGCCCCTGAAAACTCCTGGACTCCGCCTTGGCGACCTTCCGGGTCAGCAGCAGGTTCGAGAACAACCCTCCCAGGGCGTGGAGCACATTGGCTTTCCCCGACAGCAGCTTTGTCCAGAATTCGCGCTGCAGAAGACGTTGACCGTAGTAATGCCTGATATGGGTCTTGGCCAGAGTAGCTTCGGAGCGCACCCAGGGATTGAGCAGACACATTCCGCACACCCGCCGATCTCGCCTGGCTTCCCAATAGAGCAGGCTGGCCGAGGCGGCATCGCACAGGCCCCAAAGCACGATCCGCTCGATTCCAGGATGGCGCGCCGTGAAGGCATCGATCGCGGCGCCGATGTCATCCTCGACGGACTCGAAATTGCGTGCCATGCCGCTGCTATCGCCCATCCCCCGAAAATCGAATCGCAGCACCGGGAAACCCGCCCGCGCCAGGCTACGGGAAAGCAATAGAAACTGGCGATGACTGCCCACGCGATATTGCGGCCCGCCCACGACGATGACGATTCCGGTCGATGTCGCCATCTCCGGCACGCAGGTGATACCTAGCAAAGCCTCGCCGGCGCATGGAAACAGGAAGGCGTGTTCGTCAATCCTCATTGCCAGCTTCTCATTACATCCAGCGTCGCATCGATCAATGCCGGCACCTCTTCAATTTCACTGGTCTGCCAGAACGCAGGTCCGCTTGTCGTCCTGGCATCGACCTGCCAGCCCGCCGAACGCCATGCGTCGATCCGCTGCTGCGCGACAGGGGAAATTTCGCCCGACGGACGCGATGACATCTCGAGCCAGGCCACACGCCCGCCCTGCCCGGCACATGAGAGCAACTCGGCAGCGGCAAGCGCTTCGGCCATCTGCGGGCTGATCGAATAGCCGGCAATTTCCACGTTGTTTCCCGCGTTCAGCTGCTGCCGCAGACCGTCGAGGACATCCTTCCCGTTTCCCGCCCCGAGCGCCGCGGCCGCCTTCAGGCGCATGAACTGCTGCCAGTGCTGTTTTCCGGAAATCACCGGCTGCCAGAAAACGAAATTCGGCCTTTTCTCGAGGTCGACCGCAACAGACGCCGTCAGCAGGCACCCGGCGCGCAGCCCCCAAAGCGTCAACGGCAGCGGAAGACGGTCCTGAAGCCAGGCGACCCCAGTGGCGATATCCGCCCGCCAGTCCTCCCAACGCGCATCGCCAAACTCTCCGCTGCTGTCGCCGCAGCCCAGCATGTCGAGTTGCAACACCCCGTACCCGGCCTCGCCGAGCGCCCGCGAAAACAGGGCGGCCATGCGTCGCGCCTTGTTCATCTCCTCGGCAAAAGGGTGGACGTACAACACCGCGCCACGCGCCACGGAGCCCCGGGGTGGGTGAAAGATGCAGAAGCGCTGCCCGCCTGCAACCGGGAGAAAGAAGGCCTCTTGCACTGCCATCGCGCTCAGGCAGCAACCTTTCGTTCGACAAAGTCGACCAGCGAGCCAAGCGTGGCAAATGTCGCCCCGTCGATTTCATCATCGTCTATCGAGAATCCGAAACGCTCTTCCAGCGTCGTGATGACCGCGATGACCGCCATCGAATCCAGTTCAGGTATTGCCCCCAGAAGCGGGGTTTTATCGGAAAAGCCGGCGCTGCGCCCGTTGAGGCTGAGAATTTCTTCCAGAACGGCGACAGTTTCTTGCTTGATGTTCAAGGCTAACTCCAAGGGGTTTGATTCCGGAGGCGCCATTATAGGCGGGGCATCCGGGACGGGGCTGTGAGATACTACACACTGTCATACGTCCGGTCAGCCGAGAATCCCAGAATATTTCACTCCCCTCTGACTTCATGCGAAATTCCAACCTGCTTCCCGAACTGATCGCCATTGCGGCAGAGCGTTCACCCGATGCAACCGCCCTTGTCTTCGGCAAGGAGAACCAGACCTACGAAGGCTTGCAAGGAGCCGTCGCCGACTTTGCGGGCGGATTGATGCACCTCGGACTCCAGCGTGGCGAACGTGTCGCGATCTACCTGGAGAAGCGCTTCGAGACTGTCATTGCCAGTTTCGGCGCCCCGGCAGCGGGCGGAGTATTCGTCCCGCTCAATCCCTTGCTGAAACCCGAGCAGATCGGCTACATCCTGCGCGACTGCAACGTTCGTGTTCTGGTCACTTCGCCGGAACGCCTCGCCCTGCTGTCGGAGACGCTGAATCAATGCCACGACCTGCGCCACGTGGTCGTTCTGGATTCGAACGATCCCCTTCCATCGGGAGGACCCGTCGCCTTTTGCCGATGGAGCGAACTCCTGTCGCTGCCCCGGAAAACCGGTCATCGCGTCATCGATACCGATGTCGTCGGCATTCTCTACACATCCGGGAGCACCGGCAAGCCCAAGGGTGTCGTGCTTTCCCACCGCAATATGGTCGCTGGCGCCAAGAGCGTGGCCAGTTATCTTGAAAACCGTGCGGACGATACGCTGCTGGCCGCCCTCCCGCTTTCATTCGACGCAGGTTTCAGCCAATTGACCACCGCCTTCCACGTCGGCGCCCGGGTCGTGCTGCTCAACTACCTGCTGCCCCGCGACGTACTGAAGGCCATCGGACGGGAGAAAGTCACCGGATTGACTGCTGTGCCGCCGCTTTACATCCAGCTGACCCAACTCGAATGGCCTGCAGACATCACCGAACACCTGCGTTACTTTGCCAACACCGGCGGGCGCATGCCGCGAGAAACACTGGCGTTGCTGCGCAAGAACCTGCCCAAGTCAAAACCCTACCTGATGTACGGACTGACCGAGGCATTCCGCTCGACCTATCTGCCACCCGCCGAAGTCGACCGGCGGCCGGATTCGATCGGCAAGGCCATTCCGAATGCCGAAATCCTGGTATTGCGTGAGGATGGCTCCCCCTGCGCCCCCAACGAGCCGGGGGAACTGGTTCATCGGGGGGCGCTGGTCGGCATGGGTTACTGGAACGATCCGGAAAAAACCGCCGAGCGTTACAAGCCATTGCCGGCTCATACCCCGGGACGCGAGGCAGGGCTGGTCCTTCCGGAAATTGCCGTATTTTCCGGAGACACCGTTCGCATGGATGAAGACGGTTTTCTCTACTTCATCGGCCGCCGGGACGAAATGATGAAGACTTCCGGTTACCGGGTCAGCCCGACCGAGGTGGAAGAAATTCTCTATGCCACCCGACTGGTTGGCGAATGCGTCGCCTTCGGTGTCGATAACGATGTGCTGGGACAGGCAATTCAGGTCATTGCGACGCCACCCGCCGGCAACACGCTCGATACCGCAGCGCTGCTGGCGGAATGCCGCGCCCGTATGCCGGCTTACATGGTGCCCGCTGGAATCGAGGTACGCGAAGGACCATTGCCACGCAACCCGAACGGAAAAATCGACCGAAAAACCCTATCGACCGAGTGGGTCGAGAAAAACACCGCCTGATTTCGCCATCTTTCGAGGCCCGAAACCCCATGTCGCTTTCTGAACGTCCGCTTCCCGTTCATGCACCGATGAATCAATTCGGCGTTGCTGCCGGCCAGTTGCTGGTTGGTGGCATCCCCCTGGAACGCCTTGCAGCACGAGTCGGCCAGACCCCGTTCTACGCGTATGACCGGCAAATGCTGAAGACTCGCGTCGCCGAGTTGCGCACTGCACTTCCGCAAGCCGTCAAGTTGCATTATGCGATGAAGGCCAATCCGATGCCGGCGCTGGTGGTGGTCATGGCGGGCCTGGTCGATGGTATCGACGTCGCATCCGGCGGCGAATTGAAGGTCGCGCTGGACGCCGGGGCGGATCCGAGTGAAATCAGCTTTGCCGGACCGGGCAAGCGGCGGACAGAATTGACGCAGGCGGTCGCTGCCGGCGTTCTGGTAAATATCGAATCGTTCCGTGAGGTTCATGAACTGGCAAGCATTTCTGCCGAGATTGGCTGCGCCGCACGGATAGCGGTACGCGTCAATCCCGATTTCGAACTCAAGGGATCCGGCATGAAGATGGGGGGCGGCCCCAAGCAATTTGGCGTCGATGCCGAAGCCGTACCGGAATTGCTGGCCGAAGTCAGGCGCTCAGGCCTGAGTTTTGAGGGCTTCCATCTCTTCGCCGGCTCGCAGAACCTCAGCGCGCAATCGATCTGCGAGGCGCAACGGCAATCATATGAGTTGGCCTTGAGGCTTGCCGCATGCGCTCCGGCACCGGTTCGCTTCCTCAATTTGGGAGGGGGCTTCGGCATTCCCTATTTTCCCGGCGAACGGCGCCTCGACCTGACACCGATCGGCGAAAATCTCGAGAAACTTCTTCACCGTGCCAGTGCCGACATGCCGGCAGCAGAACTGGTCATCGAACTGGGGCGTTACCTGGTCGGCGAGGCCGGAATTTACGTCTCCCGGGTAGTCGACCGCAAGATTTCGCGTGGCCAGATTTTCCTTGTGGTCGACGGCGGGTTGAACCATCACCTTTCTGCTTCCGGAAACTTCGGCCAAGTGATCCGCAAGAATTACCCCGTGGCAATCGGGAATCGCATGGAATCCGGGCCGACGATCACCGCGTCCGTCGTCGGCCCCCTATGCACCCCGCTCGATGTGCTGGCAGACCGCATGCAACTCGCGGATGCCTGCCCGGGCGATTTGGTGGTCGTATTCCAGTCCGGCGCCTACGGTGCCAGCGCCAGTCCGCAACAGTTCCTCGGGCACCCTGGGCCAATCGAGGTACTGGTCTAAGGGGCATCCCGCATATTGCGATAGTGTGTCCGCGGCCGTCTCGGTCCTTCCCTGGCCGGACTCGACCCGAACCCGTTTGGCATCACGACCACCGCGCAGAGGCAGCAAAATCAAGGCGTCCGAAGTGTTTGTCGGACACCGTGAAATACTGCACAGGCCGTCCTTACTCACCCCGATATCATTGTCAGCAACATGGTAGCGGTACTGGACGGACATCCGGACAAGCCGCCTTATGCGTACCGAATCCCGCTCGACGGGTTGCGCACAGAGGAATGAACATGCTTCAAATATTCAACGGCTGGTTTCGATGGCGCCATCTGGCCCAGATGCTCTTCGACTTCTCGTTTGTCATCGTCGGCATCCTCATCGCGGTGATGTGGGTGGGCAACGGCCTGCCGATCAATTACAAGCATGTGATTCTGTTTGCGCTGATTCTCGCTGCCACCATGTTGCTGATCAATTCGTTGCTTGGCCTCTATCAGCGAGTTCACAACCGCACCGTGACCGAATCCAGGGCTCGGGCCGTACTTTCTCTGTATCTGTCGGTACCGCTAGCCTATGGAATTTTCGGCCTGTTTCCCGTCACGACCTTCAGCCGGGAGTTCATGCAACTCTCCGCGCTGTCGGCAATTTTCGGCATGCTGGTCAATCGCGTGAGCGCCCCGCGGGAATCGTCCTCGGGACTGCTTTCGCGGCGTATTCTGGTATTCGGCACCGGCGCTCGCGCCCTTGCGGTAAAAAATGCATTGAACAAATCCGATCCCTCGGCCCAGATCGTCGGCTTCTTCCCCAGCCCGAATGAAGACGGCGCAGCAGTGCCGATCGATCAGATCCTTTCGCGCAGCCATTCCCTGCTTGACACCGCCAAGGCGCTCGACGTCCATGAGATCGTCGTCGCACTGAGCGAGCGTCGCGGTGGTTCCATGCCTCTGCGGGAACTCCTCGACTGCAAGCTGCACGGCATCCGTGTGATGGATCTGGCCAGCTACTTCGAGCAGGCCCTCGGCCAGATCCGCCTCGAATCGCTCTATGCGGGATGGCTCATATTTGGTGACGGATTTAGACAAGGCCTGTTCCGCAGCGCCGTGAAGCGCTTGTTCGACATCGTCTCCGCGTTGATCCTGCTGATTCTTGCCGCCCCAGTCATCCTCGTGACCTCCTTGCTGATCATCATCGAGAGCGGGGCGCCCGTGCTGTATCTTCAGGAACGCGTCGGACGCAACGGGCGATTGTTCAAGGTCATAAAATTCCGCAGCATGCGTACGGATGCTGAAAAGGATGGCAAACCGATCTGGGCACAGAAACAGGATGACCGCACGACGAAAATCGGCCGCATCATACGAAAGCTGCGCATTGACGAACTCCCGCAACTCTATTGTGTGTTGCGTGGCGACATGAGCCTGGTGGGCCCGCGCCCGGAACGTCAATTCTTCGTCGACCAGCTCACCAACGAAATTCCGTTCTATGCCGTCCGCCACAGCGTCAAGCCAGGCCTGACCGGCTGGGCTCAAGTACGCTACCACTATGGCGCGACCGTCGAGGACTCGGCCGAGAAGCTGCAATACGATCTCTATTACGTCAAGAACCACTCCCTCCTGCTGGACCTGATCATCATGTTCGAAACGGTCGTTGTCGTACTGACGGGAAAGGGGGCACACTGATGCCGTCGACATCGCGTTTACCCCGCTGAAACGTCACCGAGCAAGAGGCTCTTGCAGGAACTACCCAAAGACCGGGAGCATCTTGCTTCCAAGAATTATCGTAACTGTTGAATGAGACCAACAATGAAAACAATCGCCGTAGTCGGACTTGGTTATGTAGGACTTCCGCTTGCCGTCGAATTCGGCAAGAAATTCCGCACGATCGGGGTCGACCTCTCCGCAGAAAAAGTAGCCTGCTACAAGGAACACTACGATCCAACCGGCGAAGTCAGCACCGATGACCTAAAGGCGGCCACCTTCCTGGAAGTCGGCACCGATCCCGCAGCCCTCAAGCAGGCCGATTTTGTGATCGTCGCCGTTCCCACACCGGTGGATGATGCACGTCAACCCGATTTCAGCCCTTTGGTGAGTTCGTCGAAGGCTGTGGGTCAAAACCTGAAGGACGGCGCCATCGTTGTCTTCGAATCGACGGTGTATCCGGGAGCAACCGAAGAGGTCTGTATCCCGATCATCGAGCAGCATTCCGGCAAGAAATGGAAAAAGGACTTCTTCGTTGGCTACTCTCCGGAACGCATCAATCCCGGCGACAAGGAACGGACCGTCACGAAGATCGTCAAGGTGGTTTCCGGCGACACCCCGGAAACGCTCGCCACGGTCGCCGAGATTTACGGAAGCGTAATCACTGCGGGGGTCTTCCCAGCCTCCAGCATCAAGGTGGCGGAAGCTGCGAAGGTCATCGAAAACACGCAACGTGACCTGAATATCGCCCTGATGAATGAACTGGCGATCATTTTCGACAAGATCGGTATCGATACGCTCGAAGTACTGCAGGCGGCGGGAACCAAATGGAACTTCCTGCCCTTCCGCCCCGGCCTGGTTGGCGGTCACTGCATCGGTGTCGACCCCTATTATCTGACGCACAAGGCGCAGAAACTTGGCTACCACCCGGAGGTGATTCTCGCTGGTCGCCGCATCAACGACGGCATGGGCAAATTCATCGCCGAACAAACCATCAAGCTGTTGGTGCGCAATGGGCATCCGATCAAGGATTGCCCGATCATCGTTCTTGGTCTAACGTTCAAAGAAGACTGTCCGGATCTTCGCAACTCCCGGGTCATAGATGTCATACGGGAACTCGAGTCCTATGGTGCGAAGGTAATCGTCCACGACCCGGTCGCGGAGCACCGGGAAGCGCAACATGAATATGGGGTTGATTTGCTGCCATGGGAACAGTTACCGAAAGCCGGAGCAATCGTCGCTGCGGTCGGCCATGCGGAATTCAAGGCACGCCCGGCCAGCGACTTCGTTGCCAAACTGCAAAGCGGAGGGGTCATTACCGACGTCAAGTGCATGCTCGATGCTCCGTCCTTCAAGGCACAAGGCATAAACATCTGGCGACTGTAACCCGTTGTCCATGAAATCCCGTCCCGCAAACTACTTTCAGCTTCGCCCGTTGGCCTTCGGCTCGGCAATGTTGCTGAGTAGTTTTGGCGGGAATGCATTGGCCGATGTAATCAAGCCTCCCTCGACCCAATTGGCTGCTTTGCGCAATGAAGCCAGGACTTACGAACATGGCGAGGGAGTAAAGCGGGACACTGCCAAAGCCATCCAGCTTTATTGCGAAGCTTCCCGACTTGGCGATGCAGAATCCCAGTACAGCCTTGGCTGGATGTATGCAAATGGTCGCGGCATGCCCCGCGATGATGCCACGGCTGCATACTTCTTCAATCTGGCGGCAAAACAGGGCCACCCGCAGGCGCAGCGCATGCTGCGACAGGTAGGCGACCCGGTAACCAAGCCGCCTGAGTGCCTGTTCGACAGCGACGGCCATGACATTGTCGCCAGGGCCGCGCCGGATCACCGCAAGGTAATGGAATTGGTGATGAGACTGGCGCCTGAATACGGCGTGTATCCTCGCTTGGCAATGGCAGTCATCCGCACCGAATCGAATTTCAATCCAGGCGCCGTTTCACCCAAAAACGCCCAGGGCCTGATGCAGTTGATCCCCGAAACAGCGGCACGCTTCAACGTAAAGAAACCCTTCGACCCGGAGGAAAACATTCGCGGCGGCCTGGCTTATCTGAGATGGCTATTGGCCTATTTCAAAGGCAATGTCGCACTGGTAGCTGCTGCCTACAACGCCGGCGAAGGCGCGGTAAACCGCTACGCCGGTATTCCGCCCTATGCCGAGACCCAGGGCTACGTCAAACGCATCCGCGAGACGTTCAAACGCGATGAGCACCCGTTCGATCCATCGGTCACCGAACCCTCTCCCGAACTGCCGCGCATTGCCAGTCGCAAGTCGATGTAGCCGACACCATGGTTGCTCCCTCACTCGGGCCGAACCCGGGAGTCGCAAACCGGGAGAATGTCTGACGTTTGCCCTACGCCACGTTGCCAAGAGTACGCCAATGTTGCGTATCAGCATGGACTTGTTGTGTCAGATTGAATCTGGCGAATCCAAGTAGTACAAACCAAACAAGCCTCCCGGCCAGCGGGAACGACGCCCCAACTTTCACGGAATGAACACGAGGTCTTAAGATAGATTCCGGCGATCAGTATGAATAAGGCATATGGAAAGAGAATATTATTCTTGCAACCTCCTTCAATTCATTTTCCACTACCCAGTTGTGTCCGAGTACAACCAAGATAATTCCAATACCCGTGGCGATATCGACAATAGCCTTTCTTTTATTTTCAGGCATTCAGCGAGTCGGTTATTTTTCTCAGAGAAAACGCACGCAAAAATATCATTGGTTATGTACCCGTTGCGGCAAGGCCTACGATTAAATAAATAAGCCATTCACTAAGCACACTCCAGACAATTCAAGAATCGGTCCCTTCAAGAGCGATATTTCATGGAGACTATTGAACAATCTCTCTTGTGAAACTGAATTTCGACAATATCTTCGTGGCTGCCAACGAAAGAAGCAGTACCAGCGACGCATAGGCGAACGACCATGCAGGGCCACTGAAAACCCAGCCAAGCGGTTTCAGAAGGTCGACAAAGATGAAATGTATCGCGTAAATACCAAGGGAAAACGTTCCGATAACCGAGATCGTACTGCTCTTGTTAACCATCATTGAATGATTCGACAGCGCCACCATTGCAGCCCCCAGGCCCATCAGATACGTTCCGAAAACGTAGTCCTGCATGAGGTTTATTCCGTATTCACGCCAGAGAATATAAAGCTCCGTGAGGTGTAACGTGAACCCGAGGAGGAATATCATGCTTCCCTTCAATGCCCAACTGCCATTGGGCCTCATTTGTGAAATGAGGTATCCGGAAACGAAAAAGACAGTGCTAAAAAATGGTCCGTTCCTAGTGTCGACTTGACTGTGAAATCCCAAGCCTGTATTCGCATAAGCCTTCCCGAAAACACCGATAATGTATAGCGTCACAGAAACTGCAATCAGAGTACGGATATGATTTCTGCTGGCAAATAGTGATGTAATTGCCAATGCCCATAGCAAGGCGATCAAATACCAAAGATGAACCCTAGTCCCCTGCAGCATCAATCTCATTGGATTTGCCACGTGATCGATAAATCGCCAGTACGCCACTTTCAATGGCCAGACCGGCCCGTCGACGAACATCTTTGGCACTAGATCGAAGGGAAACAGGTAAATCGCGGACCACGCCACAAAGACAAAGAAAATTCTCTTGGCCCTCTTGACGACGACCGGAGATGCGGGTGCCAAATTAACACCTTTATTAGCCTTTTGGCCCCAAAGATAGCCAGATAAAACAAAAAAGCACGGAACGGAAAAACGTGCCGCCTGGCTGAACAAGAACACAAGGTTCTGCCAAATGCCGTCCTCCCACTTCATGTAGGCACGAAATAACTCCGTATCGTCCATCAAGACCGCATGCCCGGAGATAACGCAGATGATGGCGAGTGTTTTAACTAAATCTACGCTCCCCGAGGGTCTCATGGAACTATCCGAATATACTCAGCACAAAATTGTCGATTGCCGGCCACTTGGGCAACCCAAGCGCACCAGGTCGGCATCTCAGGCCTCCCGGGAAACGAGATGCTCGATAACCAACGCCGCCAGTACTGAAACGAGCGGCATGATCGGCTCCCGATAGCGGAATATCACGTAGAAAAGCATATGCACGGCTGTGTAGCTACCGATCGCCAGCCATAACAGCCCCACGCCACCTCTCCTGCGCAGAGGCTGGATCAGGACTGTTCCCGACGCCGCCAATATCAGGGCCACGAATTGCACAGCCCACAGGGCACGGACAAGAATTTCGGCTTTCGATTGCTCTCCAGCCCCCCGATGAAATGGCGGCATCCAGAAGTACGCCAGCTTCTGCAGCGCCAACGCCGCAAACTGCCTCGGGTTTTCCTCTATCCAGGAAATAGCTTCCTTACGGAGCAGTTCAGACGCATACACCTCACCCTGCTGACGAATGGACTGCCAGCTTTCGCCGCGCGGCGTGTCCCCGATTGATACGAACATGCCGGTCGCCGCTGGATTGTTTCCGACATAAAGATTGAAACCACCATTCGTATTCAAGAGCGGGACGCCTAACGCATGCATGTTGCGCATTACCCAAGGCGCCGGGATGGCAATGGCAACGATCAGTACCAGCACGCCGAGTTGAATGCGGTCGACCCCGGCTTCCCGTGAGAAATATAGCGCCACCGGCACAACGATCAGGAGTGAAAGCGCAGCATTTCCGGTCAACGCCAGTCCGCCGAAACACGCACCGCAGCCGATGGCGGCGGAACGTCCGGCGCCGTTCAGGAGGCGCAATGAAAAATACACGCTCCCGAGAACGAGCAGAGTCATGAGATTTTCCTTGGCCAGATAGACCACATAAATCGCCGCAGGCAGATAAAACGCCCACAGAACTGCCGCAACCAACCGGCCGATCACGCCGCTCCCCACTTCACGGGCGATCGCATGGCAAACAAAAATACCGCCGGTACCGAGCAGTGCATTGAATACACGAGCAACCAGCAATTCATTCGAATCAACGAGAAATGCCGGCGCGAGGATGAACAACGGATAGCAGACGTTGTACATCGCCAGATTTCCCATGTGATCGACAATCCCTTTTCCGGCCAGCAGGTTCAGGGCCATGCTGCGATAAGCCAATTCGTCGCTTTCAGGCGAATGCCCGAACGTAGCGATGGCTACAAGTCTGAAGACCAGACCTGCGATGGCGACCCTCCAAAGAAGGGACGACTCATGCGCCGACACCCCCTTCAGACGCCACAACATCCAGTCTCCCCTGCGCGGACCAAGTTCCCTCCCATTTCAGTTACCGCAAGTTGCGCTCATCGCTGAAATACCTGATCCAGGTGTGTACCGCAGCCAAATACAGGAACGGGAATGTCAGCGAAAGATTGCGGTATTCATCCTGCCAGCAGAACAGGATGAATAGCGGCAAATTGATTCCCGCAGTGACAAGCAGAGGCCAGCGCACGCAATCCGGCTTTTCTCGCCAATAGCCGAAAATGGCCATCAACAATGTGCCGAGCACTACAACATTTGTCGGTTTCGGCAATGGAAGCAGCCCGAAATGCGGTGCGGTAACCGCTAGCCAGGGTTTCAGGGAAAACCAGAAATCGATATTGGTGAAGAAATGGAATTCTGTGGCGCCCCCCGGATGATCCTTCAGAATAATGCGGATGGCGACGAAACCAATCAATACCACTGCAAACTCACGGGCCGCCGCCCGATAATCCGCTGAGCGCAAACGCCGCTCAAGCCCCCAACGAACCACGGCACCGAACAGGGGAAAGAACACTGCGGTCTCCTTGTTTAGGATCGCCAGCGCCAATACCGGAAGCGTCAGGACTTGCTGCCTGGTCAGCACGAGCAGCAGGTACAGCAGTAAGATGAATAGTTCGAAGTGATCGTAGATGTAACCGTTGTTGGCGCGATAACTGATGGTCAGGAGCAGCGCAAATACAATGGGCGCAGCATCCAGGACAACCCTGGAAACCATCGTCACCGGAAAGACGATTCGTGAGATTCTGCGCAGAAGGAAAAGCGAAATCAGAAGGAATACAAAGGCTCCCAACAAAATTATCGCGTATGCCAGCGCGAGGTGGTCGCTCATCTGCACCGCATAGGATGCGCCCTGCGTCGCGTCAAGCGCCTGCCGGCTGCGTTCTATCAATGGGATCGCCAGTACATCGGGCATCTTGTTGGCCGTCCATTCAACCACATTCCGCATCAATAGACGAAACGCATAGGGTTTTGGCCAGGCACCGTTCAGTATCTTTTCCAGCGAATATTCCGGATGCGCAACGATGGTCGTCCATTTGTAGGCAAAGCTCGCCACTGCCTGCGAAGCGGCAGTCGCATACAGGAGCAGCAGCAGCGAACCGTAGACCAACCGGGGAAACCTCGTGCTGGAGTTCCCCAAGGCGGATTGCCGACCGATTTCGTTCGCTTTCATGTCCGACTCACGATAAATACGCCGCAACAGATCAGGAGGACCCCCATCCCCCTCAGAACGCCAACCTGCTCCCCAAGTGCAAATCCGACGACCACCGTGATTGCAAACCCAAGCCCCACCAAGGGGTATGCCTTGCTGACATCCCATTTGGACAAGACCGCCAGCCAGACCACGGCGCCCAAACCGTAAAGCAGGAAGCCACCAAATACGTACTTGTTGGTCAGGACGGTGAAGACCGTACGCA
>WBZM01002727.1_pt1 | contig 14623 bp, 18 predicted proteins | sample 5204271 | NCBI WGS metagenome assembly WBZM01 (sample SAMN12344346, study PRJNA552823) | activated sludge metagenome | biome: Activated sludge suspended growth; feature: Nitrification reactor; material: Wastewater; isolation source: activated sludge from nitrification reactor of wastewater...
CTTCCATCCGACGCGGCGCTCCATCGCCCGCATCGCCAAGGAAGGCCGCAAGTACGGATGTTATCTCGGCATCGTCACGCAGCGCCCGGCGGAGCTCGACCCGACAATCCTGTCGCAATGCTCGACGGTATTCGCGATGCGCCTGTCGAATGCCGCCGACCAGCAGATCATGCGTTCCGCGATCCCCGACAATGCCGCGGGGGCGCTGGAATTCATCTCCGCCCTCAACAATCGCGAAGCCATCGCCTTCGGCGAGGCGGTCGCCACGGCCATGCGCATGGTCTTTGCGCTGCAGGACGAGACGCAATTGCCGCGCATGTCGACCGACTGGGAGGAGCAGCACGCCGCGCAGGAAGAGCCGAACGAGGCGCGGCCGGCCGCCGCCCGGACCGAAGCCAAACCGGACTTCAAGTCCAGCCCGATGTCGCGTTTCCATGAGCCTATTTCGGCGCCGACATTGGGAGGCTGGCGCAGCGACCAGCGCGTCGGCGAGGCCGTCCCGGCGACGCGCGACTGGCCCTCGAGCGAGCGCATGAGGCGCTGACCGCAAGCCGCGTTTTTTGAAGACCCGCCCCGCGCTCCCGCCGGGCGGGTTTTTTCTTTTGAATCGGCTAGGTTCTTGCCGATGGCGCAAACCGACTTCCCGAAAGAGGCCGCGAGGCTGACGCCCGCCGAACGCCGCAGCCTCATGCTGGAAGGGGCGCGTCAGGCGCTCGGCGGCCCGGCCTATTTCGTCGCGATCGCGCTCATCGGCGTCGGCGGGCTGGCCAAGGCGGCGGGCTTTCCGCCGGCGGCCGCGTTCCTCTCGACGCTGCTGATCTGGGCGGGGCCGGCGCAGGTGCTGTTCTTCGGGGCGATTGCCGCCAAGACGGCGCTGCCGGCGGTGGCGGTGTCGATCACGCTCTCCTCCATCCGCCTGATGCCGATGGTGCTCTCCATCCTGCCCATGCTGCGGGCGCCGGGCGTCAGCCGGCGCTCGCTGTTCTTCGCCACGCATTTCATCGCGGTGACGGTCTGGGCGGAATCCCTGCGTCGCCTGCCGGAGATCGAGCGCGAGAAGCGCCTGCCGTTCTTCTTCGGCTTCGCCTTCGCCTGCATCGGCATGACGGCCATCTTCACCCAGGCCGGCTATTACCTGACCGAGGCGTTGCCGACGCCGCTGGCGGTCGGCGTGCTGTTCCTGACGCCGGTCTACTTCCTCGCGACGCTGGTGCGCGCGGCGCGTATGCCGGTCGACTGGTTCTCCATGATCTTCGGGCTGGCGCTCGCGCCGGTGACGCAGGCCTGGGTCGGCGGCGGATTCGACCTGCTGGCGCTGGGCCTCGTCGGCGGGACGGGCGCCTACGCCTGCGGCCGCTTCGTCACCGCCCGCCGCGCGGAGCAGGCGCCATGAGCCTCTCCGTTCACGACGGCGGGCTTACCCCCTACATCATCCTGATCGTCTTCGGCTTCCTGCCGAGCGAGGTCTGGCGCTGGCTTTCGTTCTTTATCGCGCGCGGCGTCAACGAGGGGTCCGAGCTCTTCGTCTTCGCCCGAACTGTCTCCTCCGTCCTGCTCGTCGGCGTCGTCGGCAAGCTGATCTTCTCGCCGGTCGGCGCGCTGGCGTCCGTGCCGCTGGCCGCGCGCCTCGGCGCGATCGCGGTCGGTTTCGGCGTCTTCCTGCTGTTTCGCCGCTCCGTGCTCGCCGCCGTTCTCGGCGGCGAGGCGGCGATCATCGCGGCGGGGTGGTGGTTCGTCGCGAGATAGGCGGCGCTCTCGAGAGCATCGCGCCGCGCGCCGCCTAGCCCAGCGCCGCCTTGATCTTCTCGGCGTTCGCGGCGATCGCCGCCATGTCGCCCATGTGGCCGGGCGGCCGCAGCGCCACGCCCGCCCAGCGCGGCAGGATGTGGAAGTGGATGTGGAAGACCACTTGTCCGCCAGCGGCTTCGTTGAACTGCTGGATCGAGACGCCTTCCGCGGCCATGCCCTTCACCGCCGCCCTGGCGACCGTCTGCACCCGCTGGATCACCGCCGAAAGCGCCTCCGGCTCGATGTCCATGAGGTTGCGGGCGGGCGACTTGGGGATGACGAGCACATGGCCGTCGGCGCGCGGCATGATGTCCATGAAGGCAAGCGCCACCTCGTCTTCGTACACCTTGGTGCAGGGCATCTCGCCGCGCAGGATTTTGGCGAAGACGTTGTTGGGATCGTAGGCGGACATCGGAACCTCTGGGTTGGCGGGAATTTCACTTGCGCCCGCCGATGCGGTCAAGCCGCGTTCAGGCGCAATTCATGCGGGCTGGGGGAAGATCGCGCAACTTGGCGCTCGCCAAGCAAAAGAGGGTGAGACGATGATCAAAGCAGTTTTCGCCGCGGTCGTTCTGGCCGGTTCGGCAATCGGCGCAATGTCGCAGGCTTCCGCCATGCCGATGGCGGGCAACCCCGGCGCTAGCGCCGCGCAGGTCGATTTCGTGCGCCTCGGCTGCGGCCCGGGCTGGCGCCCCAATCGCTTCGGACGCTGCGTCCCGGGCGCGCGCCCGCACTACGTGCGCCCGCGCTACGTGCGGCCGTATCGCCCCATGCACCCGCCGCATCGCTGGTGATTTTTCGGGACGGCCGGGCGACCGGCCGTCTCAGCCCTTTCTGAAAGGCGCGAAATCCTCGTAGGCCTCGATCGTCGCCGCCACCTGCCGGCGCTCGCGCGCCAGATAGTCCGCAACGGCGCGCTCGAGCCTGACATCCGCAATTTCATGGACCGAATAGGTCGTCACCGGCCGGTAGCCGCGCGCGAGCTTGTGCTCGCCCTGCGCGCCGGCCTCGACCCGCTTCAGGCCGCGCGCGATGGCGAAGTCGATGGCCTGATAATAGCAGGCCTCGAAATGCAGGCAGGGGTGTTCCTCGATGGCCCCCCAGTTGCGGCCGTAAAGCGCATGGTCGCCGACCAGGTTGAGCGCGCCGCCGATGTAGCGGCCCGCGCGCCTGGCCATCACTAGCAGGACGCGATCGGCAAGCCGTTCTCCCAGCAGGGAAAAAAAGGCGCGGGTGAGATAGGGCCGGCCCCATTTGCGCGAGCCCGTATCCATGTAGAAGGCGAAGAAGGCGTCCCAGTGCGCCTCCTTCAGGTCCGCGCCCGTCACCCATTCGATCTCGACGCCCGCCGCGAGGGCGGTCGCGCGTTCCCGGCGGATCGCCTTGCGCTTGCGTGAGGCGAGTTCTGCGAGGAACTCGTCGAAGGTCGCGTAGCCGCGATTGAAGAAGTGGAATTGCTGGCCGGTGCGCTGGAGCAGGCCGTCTTCGCCAAGCGCCTCCCATTCGCCGCGCGTTGGAAAAGTCACGTGGATCGAGGAGGCCCCGGTCTTACTGGCGACGGCGCGCAGGCCCCGGAGCAGCGCGGCGCGCTCCGCCGCGCCCGCGCCGTCCGCCAGCAGCAGGCGGCGGCCCGTGACCGGCGTGAAGGGGACCGCAACCTGGAGCTTGGGATAATAGGCGCCGCCCGCGCGTTCGTAGGCGTCGGCCCAGCCGTGGTCGAAGACGTATTCGCCCTGGGAGTGCGACTTCAGATAGGCCGGCGCGCAGGCCACGAGGCGCCCGGCGCCGTCTTCCACGAGAATGTGGGCGCCGGCCCAGCCCGTGCGCGCGGTCGCCGAACCCGATTCCTCCAACGCCGACAAAAAGGCGTGTGTCAGGAAGGGGTTGAAGGGTTCTTGCTGAAGTTTTGAATCAACGGGACCCATCGGGTCCTCGCCGCCTGCGATCGGCTCGGAGGCAGATTCAACAGCTTCGCAAACGGAGTCGGAATCTCCGCCCAAACTATTGGAGGATTGCAGAAATTTCGGATTGGCGCATGCGTCCCAGGCGGCGGGGTCGATTTCGCGGAGGCTCGGGACGACGCGGATCGTGAGTTCGGCGGGCACGGGCCAATTTCGGCTGACGGGAGGTCTTTGCCAAGATAGGCGCCGGGCGCGGCGGCGCAACGCCGGTCAGGGCGCGAAGCCCTCGAAGACCATCTGGTCCGCCCATTGCGCCGCCAGCGCCCGCTGCTCCGGCGTGCGAACGGTCCAGCACATGACCGGCATCCCGAGACCGACGCGGCAGAGGTGGGGCGTGGGATGCGGCAGGTCGCGGACGCTCCAGGACAAGAAATCCGGCCGGCTGCGGTCGAAATGCAGGAAGTTCGCGAGCTCGACCTGCCTGGCCGGCGGCAACTTCGCCCATTCGCCGTGTGCGTAGTTCGCCTCCGCGACGACGCCGAGCGGCGTCGCGGCCAAGCCGAGCGGCGTCCTGTTTTCACGCAGAAAGGCGATCACGTCCGGGTCGAAACTCTTGATGGCGACGGGCGCGGCGCTTGCGGCGACGACCTCGGCGGCGCGGCGGGCGAGCCGCATGTCGCCGTCGAAGGCGCTCTTGATCTCGACGACGAGGGGAACGCGGCCGTCGATCAGCGCGAGGAAATCGGGGAGGGCGGGAATGCGGTCGGTCGAGCCGGTCAGCGCGATTGCGGCGAGTTCCGCGGCGGTTCGGTCCCGCAACGCGCCGGTCTCGCCGGTGAGGCGATCCAGCCGGAAATCGTGGAAGACCATCGCTTCGCCGTCGGCCGAGAGCTGGACGTCGCATTCGATGGCGAAGCCGCCTTGCGCTGCCGCGCGGGCGGCGGAGCGAGAATTTTCGATTCGGCCTTCGGCTCGGTCGTGCAGGCCGCGATGGGCGATCGGGCGCGCGGTCAGCCAGGAGGGCGCTGTCACAGGGCGGCCTCGAACATGGCCTCGACCTCGACAGCGGCATCGAGCGGGAGCTGCGCGACGCCGATGGTCGAGCGAGCGTGACGGCCGCGGTCGCCGAACACCTCGACCATGAGATCCGAGGCGCCGTTCATCACCTGCGGCAGTTCCTTGAAATCGCTGGCGCAATTGACGAAGCCGCCGAGTCTCAGGCAGCGGCCGACCGGATCGAGGCTGCCGAGATGAGCGCGCACCTGCGCGAGAATGTTGAGGCCGCAGGCGCGGGCGGCGGCGCGACCGTCGTCGGAGGACACGCCGGCGCCGAGCTTGCCGATGTGGCGCGGGTCGATCTTGCCGTCAGGGCCGAACGGCAATTGCCCGGAGACGACCAGCAGACCGCCCATCTTGGACACGGCGACATAGTTTGCGACGGGGGCGGCGGCGGGCGGCAGTTTCAGGCGGAGCGCGCCGAGCCTCTGTTCCGGGCATTGCTGCAGGCTGTCGATCATGGCTTTCCCCTTTGCTTGCGCGCGGCGCTCGACCGACTCGCCGCAAACTCGTATTTTCGCCACGAGCGTAATGCAAACGCTGCGGCCGGGAGGTCAATCGATGCCGAAATTCGCAGCTTTCGCATGGGCGCTTGTCATGCCGGTCGCCGCTTGCCTGGGAGCTGGCGCCTACGCCGCTGGCCCGGTCGCCCCGACGCTCGCCTCGCATCGCGCGGTTTACGAACTGACGCTTTTTTCCGCCAAGGGGGACAAGGGGCCGAATACGGCGCGCGGACGCATCGCCTTCGATTTCTCCGGCAACGCCTGCGACGGATACACCCAGAATTTCCGGCAGATGACCGAATTGCTGCCGCCGGAAGGGCCGGCGCGCCTGTCCGACATGCGCTCGGCCACCTACGAGGACGCCTCCGCGAAGACCTTCCGCTTCAAGGTGGAATCGAAGGTCGACAACAAGGGCGTCGAGGAAATCGACGGCGCGGCGTCCAAATCGGGCGATGGCGCGCTGTCCGTGCGCCTGATGCGCCCGCAGCCGAGCCGGCTCGATCTCGATCAGGACGTCGTCTTTCCGACCGAGCATATCGTTCGGATCATCGAGGCGGCGAAGGCAGGCGAAAAGACGCTCTCGCTCAAGGCCTTCGACGGGTCGGACACGGGCCGCAAAGTGTTCCAGACGCTGACCGTGATCGGGAAGGAAACGGCCGCGCCGCCGCCCGAAAAGGCGGCCCAGGCCGCGCAGCTCAAGGGCGTGAAGCGCTGGCCGGTGACGATCTCCTATTTCGAGGAGGACAAGAAGGACAATGCGCCGAACTACGTCCTGTCCTTCGATCTCTACGAGAACGGCGTATCCCGCGCGCTCAAGCTCGATTACGGCGACTTCGTCCTGGCCGGCGAGATGAAGCAGTTGGAATTCCTGCCGAACAAGCCCTGCAAGAAGTAGCAGCGGAAGCCTTCAGGACGATTCTCGCCGCCATTGCGAGGAGCGCCGGCGAAATCGCCAAATCGGCGCGCTTCGCGGACCTGCTGGCTCGCAATGACGGCGTTGTTTCCGCCCAATGAGGAAGGCTCTAGTCGGCGCGGCCGGCGATCTTGCGCAGCTCGCCCAGCGAGAGCTTTTGTACGCCTGCTTCAGGCGCGCGCCTTGCCGGGACGTTGGCGTCGTCCGCCATCAGAAAGCGCGCGCCGGCCTCCCCGCCGCGCTGCCACACGACTTCAGCCTCCGCGTCGGCGCGGTCAAGGTCGACGAAGCACAATGTGAAGCGCCTCGGGAGTTCGGCGTGTTCGGGCTTCTCGATGCGACAGCCGGAGAAAGAGAGGTCGCGCACCGTGACCTCGAGCGTCCGGCCGGCGGACGTATTGATCCGGGCGCGCAACTCTACCGCCTCGCGTCTTCCGAACCGACGTTCCTGTTCCATAAGCCTACGTCGAGCGCTGGATCCCATTCGAAGCCTAGCATCAGGCCGTTAAGCCTTGCTTAAGCATGGCCGTGCGCTCAACGGCGATCCTTGCTGAAGCCAATTCCCTTGACCAGCGCCGCGCCGCCGAATTTCGCGCGGATCGCGTCGATGGCGGTTTCGGCCGCCTTCAGCCTGCCGATATCGGGATCGGCGAGGTCGGCGGCGTCCGCCTCGGCCCCGTCGACGAGATCGCCGAGGCCGACGCCAATCAGGCGGTAGCGCGCCTTGCCGAGTTCCGGCGCCAGCATTTCGCGGGCGATGGGGAAGATGCGGGCGGCAAGCTGCGTCGGCCGCAGCCCCGAGCGCGAGCGCGTCCTGATCTTGAAATCCGCGGTCTTCAGCTTGAGCGTGATGGAGCAGCCGGCGAGCTCGGCCTTCTTCAGACGCCCGGCTACTTTCTCGGTCAGCGCGTGCAGGACGCGAACCAAGGTTTCTTCGTCGGCGACATCCGTGTCGAACGTCGTCTCCGCGGAAATGCTCTTGGCCTCGCGGTCGGGGCTGACGGCGCGGTGGTCGACGCCATTGGCGAGCCGCCACAGGCGCTGCCCCTCGGGGCCCAGCGCGCGCATCATGTCCGCTTCTTCCCGCGCCTGGATGTCGGCGATGGTTTTCAGGCCGTCGCGCGCGAGGCGTTCGGCGGCGACCTTGCCGACGCCCCAGATGCGCGAGACGGGCAGGGCGGCGAGCAATCCCTTCGCCTCGACGCGGCCGATGATCGCAAAGCCGCGCGGCTTGTCCATGTCGGAGGCGAGCTTCGCCAGGAACTTGCAGTAGCTGAGACCCACCGAAACCGAGATGCCGATCTCGGCCTCCACGTCGCGCGCGAAACGGGCGAGAGTGAGCGCCGGCGAGCCGTGATGCAGCCGCTCCGTGCCGGACAGGTCGAGGAAAGCCTCGTCGATGGACAGGGGCTCGACGAGCGGGGTCAGCGTCAACATGCGGCGGCGGACCTCGCGGCCGACCTCCGCATATTTCGCCATGTTCGGCTTGAGGATCACGGCGTCCGGGCAGAGCGCGCGCGCCTTGAACATGGGCATGGCCGAACGCACGCCGGAGGTCCGCGCGATGTAGCAGCAGGTGGAGACGACGCCGCGCTTGCCGCCGCCGATGATCAGCGGCTTGTCACGAAGCGACGGATTGTCGCGCTTTTCGACCGCCGCATAGAAGGCGTCGCAGTCGATATGGGCGACGGAGAGCGCGTCCCGCTCGGGATGGGCGAGCAGGCGCGGCGAGCCGCAGACGGGGCAGCGCGCCGCGCCCGCGGGCGCGCGCGTCAGGCAGTCCCGGCAGAGCGGCGTCGCTTCCATCAGCCTTTCGCCATCTCAATCGTTCCAGCGGTCGGGGCCGGAGAGAACGAGGCGGGCGGCGGCGACTTTCTCCGGCGCGATGCCGGCCTCCGAGGCGAACGCCAGCAGATCCGGCTCATGGCCGGCGAGATGTTCGATGACGGAGGCGAGAAAGCCGGGTTCGCGCGCCGCCGCGCGCAACTCGTGCGGCTCCAGGCCGGTGAGGGCCAGAAAGCGGCCGAGCCGGCCTGCGTCGGCGGCAATATGCGCGATGGCCTGGACCGCAATGGCTTCTGCTTCCTCGCGGTTCGGAACGCCCCGCTGCGAACCATGTCCGAAAGGCGGCTTTTCTGTGGATAATCGTCGGAGCGACAAGGATTTTCCTTTCGTAAATCTCTGGCGGATAAAGTCCCCCGGATCGCATTTCTGTCGATCGGGATTCGCTCTTGCCGCCAAGACGAATCCGGGACCGCGCCCGGGCTTGTGATGTCGAAAACCATTCTGATCGTCGAAGACAACGAGCTCAATATGAAGCTCTTCAACGACCTGTTGGAGGCCCACGGCTATTTGACGCTGCAGGCGCGCAACGGCGTCGAGGCGGTCGAACTCGCCCGCAAGCATCATCCCAACCTGATCCTGATGGACATCCAGCTCCCGGAGGTTTCCGGCCTGCAGGTCACGCAATGGATCAAGGACGACGAATCGCTGCGCGCGATTCCCGTCGTCGCCATTACGGCCTTCGCCATGAAGGGCGACGAGGAGAAGATCCGGCAGGGCGGCTGCGAGGCCTATCTGTCGAAACCGATTTCCGTCGTGAAGTTTCTGGAAACAGTCCGCAATTACGCATCCGATTCACTGGGGTAAGCGTATGACCGCTCGCGTTCTCGTCGTCGATGACCTCCTGCCGAACATCAAGCTGCTCGAAGCGCGGCTGACGGCGGAATATTTCGACGTTCTGACCTCGACCAACGGACCGGAAGCGATCGAGGCCTGCAAGGCGGGCCTCTGCGACATCGTGCTGCTCGACATCATGATGCCCGGCATGGACGGCTTCGAGGTCTGCACGCGGCTGAAGGCCGACCCGACGACCTCGCACATTCCCGTTGTCATGGTGACGGCGCTCGACCAGGCGGCCGACCGCGTGCGAGGCCTCGACTGCGGCGCCGACGACTTTCTGACCAAGCCTGTGGACGAAGTCGCGCTGATCGCGCGCGTGAAATCGCTGTCGCGCCTCAAGGTGACGATGGACGAATTGCGTTCGCGCGCCGCCGCCTCGGCGCGTCTTGGCCGCTCCGACCCCTTCGTCAACGCGTCGGCCGCCGACGGCCATCACGGCCGCGTGCTGCTGGTCGACGACCGTCTGGCGTCGAGCGACCGCATCGTCGCCTCGCTGCGCGGCAACCAGACGGTGGACGTCGAAACCAATCCGCAGGAAGCGCTTTTTCGCGCGGCGGAGCAGCCCTATGACCTGGTGATCGTCAGCCTCGGCCTGACGAATTACGACGGCCTGCGCCTGTGCAGCCAGTTGCGGTCGCTCGAGCGCACGCGCGCCTTGCCGATCCTCACCATCGCCGACCTCGAGGACCGCCCGAAAATCCTGCGCGGCCTCGATCTCGGCGTGAACGACTATCTCGTGCGCCCGATCGACCGCAACGAACTGATCGCGCGCGTGCGCACGCAGGTGCGCCGCAAGCGCTATGCGGAAAGCCTGCGCAACAATGTCGAGCAGGCCATCGAGATGGCCGTCGTCGATGCGCTCACCGGCCTCAACAACCGGCGCTATTTCGACATGAACCTGGCGAGCCTGCTGGATCAGGCCGCGCAGGAGGCCAAGCCGCTGTCGCTGCTCGTGCTCGACATCGACTTCTTCAAGAAGGTCAACGACACCTACGGCCACGACGCCGGCGACGAAATCCTGCGCGCGCTGGCGGGACGTATTCGCCGCGCGGTGCGCAGCGTCGATCTCGTCTGCCGCCTCGGCGGCGAGGAATTCGTGATCGTCATGCCGGAAACCTCGATCGACGTCGCCGGGCGCGTCGCCGAGCGCGTGCGCCGCGCCGTCGAGGCCGAGCCCTTCAACGTCAAGGAAGGGCAGGTCGCCGTGCCGGTCACCATCTCGATCGGCATCGCCGACCGGGGGTCGGACGCCAATCCCGACTTCATCTACAAGTCGGCGGACAAGGCGCTATACGAATCGAAGGCGTCCGGCCGCAACAGGGTGACGCTGGCGGCGGCCTGACCGCCCGCGAACCTGAGGAAACTTACGCAGAATCCGCATTTTCGGGACGCTCGCGATCACGCGCGCGCAAGCGGCGTTCACCTCGTTCGTTTAAGTTAACAAACGGTTTCCATGGAGGTTACAAGGCTACCCGATTGCATTTCCCGGGGGTCAGGGTAACGTGGTGTTGCCGAGCTAGTTGCATCTGGCGGCGCGGTGAGGACCCAGAAAATTTGAAGGCGGATATATCCGGCTTCGGAGAATGGGCTGGTCGCGTCAGTTCGCGTTAAGGTGCGTTTCGGCAGCTTTGAATACCCTGCGGAGTGCTCAGGTCCGCCGCATCTCCTGGGTCCGTGGGGTCGGCCGGTCGTCGGCGGTGTAGGAGTGGCCTCCTCGACGCCGTTGACGACCGGCCACCTTCATTTTCCGAATCACGTCGGTCCTCTCGCCCGATCGAGGCTCTCATGCGCGATCTTGCCGGCCGCACCGCCTTCGTGACGGGCGCCGCGAGCGGCATCGGCCTGGCGCTCGCCCGCGCCTTCGCGGCCGAGGACATGAACGTCATGCTCGCCGATATCGAGGCGCCGGCGCTGGAAGCGGCCGCCGTCGAACTCCGCGAATTTTCGCCCCGGGTCGCATCGGTCGTCTGCGACGTCACGGATTTCGCCAGCGTTTCGCGGGCGTCGGCGGCGACCGCGGACGCCTTCGGGCCGGTCCATATCCTGTGCAACAACGCCGGCGTCGCCGGCGGCAGCGGGATCGAGGCGATTTCGCCTGCGACCTGGCGCTGGGTGGTCGACGTCAACCTGATGGGCGTCGTGCACGGGCTCGCCGCCTTTCTGCCGGCCATGCGGGCGCACGGGCAGGGCGGGCATATCGTCAACACGGCGTCGATGGCGGGATTGCAGGCCAATCTCGGCTTCAGCCCCTATGTCGCGACGAAATACGCCGTCGTCGGCATGTCCGAGGGGCTGGCGAAGGAGCTCGCGCCGGATGGAATCGGGGTGAGCGTCCTGTGCCCCGGCTTCGTGCGCACCAACATCGCCGCCAGCGCGCGCAACCGGCCCGAGCGATATGGGCCGGCGGTCGCGCCGCCGGCCGGCAGCGCGGCTCAGCGGCTGTCGCTCGGTCAGGCGGAGAAGGCGAGCGCCGGGCTCGATCCGGCAGCCGTCGCGACGCGCGTTCTGGCGGCGATCCGCGCCGGCGATCTCTACATATTCACGCATCCGGAGATGCGCGACGAGGTGGACGAGAGATTCGCCGCGATCGACGCCGCCTTCAGGCGGTCCAGGGCTTGATCAGGGCAGCTTCTTCGCCAGGAAGACGGCGCCGGGGATCGGCGACGCGTAATAGGGCTTGATGCGCTCGAAGCCCGCTTCCGCGTAGAGCGACAGGGCGGCCGCCATCGACGGCAGCGTGTCGAGGCGCATCTCCGTATAGCCTTTGTTCACGGCCTCCTGGATGATCGCATCGACCAGCGCCTTGCCGGCGCCGAGACGGCGGCCCTTGCGCGCCACGTAGAGGCGCTTCATCTCGCAGCAGCCGGGAATGTCCAGCGGGCGCAACGCCACGCAGCCGACCGCCTCGCCGTCGGCGGCGCGGGCGAGCAGCAGTTCGCCCTTCGGCGGGGCGTATTCGCCGGGCATGTTCTCGAGTTCGTCCTCGAAATTCTGGAAGGAGAGATCGACGCCGAGCGTGCCGGCGTAGGCGCCGAACAGACGGACGGCGTCCTGGAATTCGGCGGCCGTGCGGGCCGGGATGATGCGGAACGGCATTGGTCGCGAGCCTTTCGGAGGTTCAAACGAAAAAGGGCGCTTGCGCGCCCTCTATCCATCTCAAGCGGCGGTTCGCCTCACTTGATCTTGGTTTCCTTGTACTCGACGTGCTTGCGCGCGACGGGGTCGTACTTCTTGAACGACAGCTTGTCCGTCTTGGTGCGGGCGTTCTTCTTGGTGACGTAGAAATGGCCGGTGTCGGCGGACGACAGCAGCTTGATCTTGATGGTGGCGGCCTTGGCCATGGTCTTGTCCAGTCTCGCTTGCCGGCGATGAGAATCGCCGCGACAACTACAAAAGAACCGGCGAACGGTCGACCCGTCCCGGCCCGGAAGCTCTGGGCGCGGAAAATACCCATGGAGCGCCGATTGTCAATGCGGCGGCTTGCGGCGAAGCTGGCGCATGATTCTGGTCTTCGGCTCGATCAACCTCGACCTGATCTTCGACATGGAGGCGCTGCCGGCGCCCGGCGAAACTCTTCTGGCGCGCGGCATGCGCACGGAGCCGGGCGGCAAGGGGGCCAATCAGGCCGTGGCCGCAGCCCGCGACGGGGCGGAAGTCGCGCTCTACGGCGCCGTCGGCCAGGATTCCTTCGCCAATCCGGCGCAGGCGGGTCTCGAATCGGCCGGCGTGGACGTCTGGGGCATCGACGCGATTCCCGGCGCGACCGGCGTCGCCTCCATCGTCACGGACAAATCCGGCCGCAACGCCATCGCTGTCGCGCCGGGCGCCAATCTCAAGGCGCGGCAGGACAAGGTTCCCGACGAATTCCTGGACGAAGCGACCATCGTCCTGATGCAGATGGAATGCGACGCGACCGAAACCGCGCGGCTCATCGCGCGCGCGTCCGCGGCGGGGGCGCGCGTCATTCTCAATCTCGCGCCGGCCGCCGACCTGCCGCTCGCCGCCTTGAAGAACACTTATCTGATCATCGTCAACGAGCAGGAGGCGCAGGTCCTCGCCAGGCGTGTCGGCGGCGGCGCGGATGCGGCGTCGATTGCGGACAAGCTCGGCGTCGGAGTCCTTCGCACGCTTGGCGCCGACGGCAGCGAAGCCTGCATCGACGGCGTGACGCATGTCGTCGCCGCGCATACGGTCGAAGCGGTCGACACGACCGCGGCGGGCGATTGCTTCGTCGGCGTTCTGGCGGCGGCGCTCGACCGCGGTCTCGACCTGCCGGCTGCGATGAAGCGCGCGAGCGTCGCCGCCGCGCTCGCCTGCACGAAGCGCGGCAGCCAGGGCAGCCTGCCGCAAGCCGCCGAAATCGACGCGGCGATAAACGGCTGACGCTCAGGCCGATTTGCGGCGCGCGGCGACGACAGCCAGATAGAGCGCGAACAGCAGCGCGACACCGCCGAACAGCCCGTGCGACGGCGAGGCGTCGAGCGTCATCCCGAGGAACGGCGGGCCGATCATCATGCCCGTTGCGTAGAGCATCACATAGGCCGAATTGGCCGCGGCGAGATCGGCGCCCGAATAGCGCGCGCCGAGCATGGCGAGACCGACCATGTAGAGCCCGCCGACGATGCCGCCCCAGACGAACAACAGCGCGCCAAAGGCGACGTATTGCTGCGTCGCCAACGTTGCCGCGAGCGCGCCGACAAGGCCGAAAACGGCGATGGCGACGATCAGCTTGAGCCGGTCGACCCGATCCGACAGCAGGCCGAGCGGCAGTTGAAACGCGACATTGCCCGCCGCGACGAAAGAGACGAACAGCGCGCCCGTCGCCGCATCGTAACCGTTGCGCAGCGCATGAACCGGCAGGAGGCCCATCGCGCCGGTCTCCAGCGCGCCGAACAGCAGCGAAGCCAGCATGACGAGCGGCGCGCGCGCCATCATCGCCCATGCCGTGCTTTTCGCGGGTTCGCTGAAGGTCGGTATCTGCGCGCCTGCCGCGATGATCGGCGCGCCGCCGAGCATGAAGAGCGCCATGGCCGCGTAGAAGCCGGCGCGTCCTTCCGTGCCGACGAAGCCGATGATCGCCGGTCCGAGCGCGAAGCCGAGATAGAGCGACGTCGAATAGACGCCGATCCACAGCCCGCGCCGCGCGGCCGGCGCGAGCGCGTTGATCGCGTATTCGCTGACGACGAAGAACAGCGTCAGCGACGCGCCGAGCAGGAAGCGGATCGGGAACCACCACAGCACGTTGTCGACGAAGGCGAGGCCGACGAGGCTCGCGATCGCCAGCACGAGCGCGCATATCATCAGGCGACGCACGCCAAGCACGCGCACGAGCGTCGGAATGAGCGGGGAGACGAGGATGGTCGCCAGTCCCGACATGGCGACGCCCCAGCCGTTGGCGCTGGCGCTGTAGCCGGCGGCCTCCATGCGTACGGCGATCAGCGGGATCGTCATCGACAGGCCGACGCCGACGATGGAAATGGCCGCTATGGCCGCGATGAGGGGGAAGAGACGGGGCATCAAATCTCGCGCCAGTCGCGGCAGCCGTCATTGCGAGCGTAGCGAAGCAATCCATCCACCGGGAGTTGAGAGTGCAGCAAGGACCTTGCCGAAGCGGCCTGGCCCGGTGGATGGATTGCTTCGTCGCTGCGCTCCTCGCAATGACGGCTTCCGACTACAATTCCTCGCGGAACCACACGCGCTTCTTCTCGTAGTAGAACGGCGTCGGGACATCGTGCGTCATGCCGCCGGCGATCCGTTGTTCGAGCTCCTTCAGCACGACG
>WBZM01002728.1_pt1 | contig 14622 bp, 9 predicted proteins | sample 5204271 | NCBI WGS metagenome assembly WBZM01 (sample SAMN12344346, study PRJNA552823) | activated sludge metagenome | biome: Activated sludge suspended growth; feature: Nitrification reactor; material: Wastewater; isolation source: activated sludge from nitrification reactor of wastewater treatment...
GTCGATCGTCATTCAGGCTTCCATCGGGGGCGCATGCCGGACAGGGCGACGCCGCAGCACGGCTGGCGAATGCGCATTGCGCCGGATGTTGCCGGCGGATCGGCGGGAGGTCAATCGCCCGCTGCGTGGAGGGTCGCCGGTTGCGCCCCGGGGCGTCACGTGTAGTCGCCGGCCGGGTCCGGTCGCTTGGCTTCTTGCCGCATTCCAACCTACTATCGCGGCGATGGACAACCAGGCTTTCCCGACCAGACCCAAAAGCATCAAGGCGGCATTTCTGCGCGCCTTCGGGCTGGCGCTGCTCGTCATCATGAGCGTATTCGCGACCGCCATCTACATGGCGGAAGCCAAGGTTCGCGACCGCGACCTCGCGGAACGCGCGCCGGCGGTGGCCGCGCTTTTTGCCGTCAAGCTGGGCAAGGACAGCGCCCTGATGCATGCCGTCGGGCACGCGATGATGGGCAATGCGGCCATCGCGCAGGCGTTCCGGCAACGCAACCGGCAGGCGCTGGAGGATCAAGGCCGGGAGCTGTTCGAGATCCTGCGAACCGACCATCGCATCACCCACCTGTATTTCGACCTGCCCGACCGCGTCAACCTGTATCGCTTTCACAGTCCCGACCGGTATGGCGACAAGATCGACCGCGCCACCATGCTGCAGGCGCACAGTCGCAGCGAACCGGTCAACGGCCTGGAACTCGGCCCGCTCGGCACCCTGACGCTGCGCATGGTCATGCCGTGGCGCCAGGGTAGGCAGCATCTCGGCTACATCGAAGTCGGCGAGGAAATCGAGCATCTGATCAGCGAGGTCAGCGCCACGCTGGCCGTCGATCTCGCCGTGCTGGTCAACAAGCGTTATCTTGCCGAACCGCAGTGGCAGCAGGGGCAGGACATGATGAACCGGCAGGGGGACTGGAGTCGCTTCGCGAGCCATGTCGTCCAGGCGCAAACGATGACCGGGCTGCCCGCTACCCTCGACGAAACGGTGCTCGCCAGGCTGCTGGCCGGGAAAACGGTCAAGATCAAGGATCAGGGGCGTTCGCTGCATGCGGCGCTGGCGCCCCTCGACGATGCTGCCGGCCATCATATCGGCGAACTGCTGCTGATCCGCGACATCAGCGACCTGGAAGCGACCTTCAATGGCTACATGGCGGTCGTGATCCTGCTCAGCCTGGGAGTTGCCGCCGGTGTCTTCGGCGTCTTCTACGTCGCCCTGGAGCGCGTCGACAAGGACTACCAGCGCCAGCACGAACTCGAGCATCGCCTGTTGCGCATGAACACCGAGCACCAGCGCATCCTGCAACTCGAGAAGCTTTCGGCGCTGGGCACGATGGTCGGCGGCATCGCCCACCAGCTGAACAATCCGCTGGTCGGCGTCGTCAATATGGCGGAACTGGCGGCACGCGAAGCCGACGATCCGGATCGCACCCGCGAGCTGCTCGACGAAATCCAGCGCGCCGGCAGGGACTGCCGGAGCTTCGTGCGCCGCATGCTCGAATTTTCCAAGGTCTCCCGTTTCGAGAGCAGGCCGACGCCGATCGCCGACCTGATCAACGACACGGTGCTGATGTTCCGCCAGACCGAAGCGCGGCATTTGCCGGTGGCGGTCGAATTGCCCGATCCGCCGCCGGAGCTGCTGATCGATCCGATCCTCGTGCGTCATGCGCTGTTCAATCTCCTGCAGAATGCCGCCCAGGCGACCGACGGCCAGGCCGGCATCACGATCCGGCTGGTCGCCGGGACCGACGAGGACTCGGGCGCGCCGGGCTGGTCGCTGATCGTCGCGGATCAGGGGCGGGGCATCGCGCCGGAAGCGCTGGACAAGCTCTTCGTCCCCTTCTTCACCACCCGCAGCGACGGGACCGGGCTCGGCCTGCCGGTCGTCCAGCAGGTCGCCCTGCTGCACCACGGGCACGTTTCCGCGCGCAATCGTCCGCAGGGTGGCGCAGAATTTGCACTATGGCTGCCACGATGAAACCCAGAGTCCTGGTCGTCGACGACGATCGCTACACCCGTACCCTGCTCGATCGCCTGCTCGGCAAGTCCGTCGATATCCGTCTGGCGGCGGATGGCGGCGAGGCACGCCGTCTGTTTGCCGACGAGGACTTCAACCTGGTGCTGATGGATCAATGCCTGCCGGGCGACAACGGCATCGAACTGCTGCGCGAATTTCGCGCCCGGCGGCCGAAGCTGGTCGGCATCCTGATGACCGGGTTCGCCGACGTGCGCGACGCCGTCGCGGCCGTGCGCGAGGGGGTGTTCGACTACCTGACCAAGCCCTTCGAGGATCTCGAAAGCTTCGAGGCCACCGTCGGCAAGGCACTCGAACTCGACGCCGCCTATCGTGAAATTGACGGGCTGCGCGCCCGGCTGGACAGCATCGACGGCGCGCCGGTGGTCATCGGGCAAAGCGCAGCGATGGAACGGATGCTGGGCCAGATCCGCCAGGTCGCCGGGCTCGATACCACCGTCTTGCTCGAAGGCGAAAGCGGCACCGGCAAGGACGTCGTCGCCAAATTGATCCACGCCTGGAGCGCACGGGCAGGCAAGCCCTTCATGGAAGTGAACTGCGGCGCGCTGCCCGAATCCCTGCTCGAAAGTCTGTTGTTCGGTTACGAGAAGGGCGCCTTCACCGGCGCCAGCGTGGCCACCCCGGGATATTTCGAAAAGGCGCACGGCGGCAACCTGTTCCTAGACGAGATCGCCGACATGAGTCCCAAGCTGCAAAGCAGCCTGCTGCGCGTGCTCCAGGACCACCAGTGCACGCGAATCGGCAGCACCGAACCACGCAAGGCCGATTTCCGCCTCATCTGCGCGACCAACCGCAGCCTGGCGGGCGAGGTCAAAGCCGGGCGCTTCCGGGAAGACCTGTTCTACCGCATCAACGTCGTCCGGGTCCGCCTGCCGCCGCTGCGCGAGCGCCAGGGCGACGTGATCCTGCTCGCCACCCACTTCATCGAGCATTTCAATGCGAAATTCCACAAGAACTGCGGTCCGCTGACGCCGGATGCCGTGCGTCGGCTCGAGTCCGCGACCTGGCCGGGCAACGTCCGGGAACTCAAGCACTGTATCGAACGCGCGGTCGCCCTGCATCCGGGCGGCCCGATCGACGCCATGCACGTGTGCCTGGACGATCTGCCGGCGTCGGATGGAACGGTTGCTGCAGTCGCACTGCCATCCGCCTACGAAGAGGCGCGCGCCAATTTCGAGCGCGACTACCTGACCCGCATACTCGAAGCGGCTGGCGGCAACGTTTCGGAAGCCGCCCGCCTGAGCGGGATACCGCGCCAGAGCCTGTATGTGCGGATGAAGCGCTGGGGACTTGTCACCGACTGATGACAGCTGTCACGATTTTGTGACAGCCCTAACGGTGCAGCAAAAAGAGAAACCCTTAATTCGCTGAGGTTTTTTCCGGGCACCCCTATTGGCATGCAGATTGCCTTTCCTGATTCGGATCAATCTCGAATCAAGGGGAAAACAAGGTGTTCTCAACCTGGTGCCAACGAATCTTCGGAGCACTGCTGGTCGCCGGCCTGTGCGGAGCGCCGGTCCATGCCGGCAGCGACAGCCCGATCGACAGCGAAACGCTCGCCAAGAACCGCAAGGCCAACGAGGTCTGCTTCGCCTGCCACAGTCCGGCGGGCATCGCCAAGCCGCCGCGCGCTGACCTCGACATGAGCAAGCTGGCCGATTCCCGCGTCGAGCCGGAAATCTTCAACAAGGCCGACCATGGCGTGATGGACTGCCGCCAGTGCCATTCGTCCAAGCACTACGGCGCCGAGTATCCGCATGGCGCCGCCGGCAAGACGGAAACCAGCCCCTGCAACGAGTGCCATGCCGCCAAGCAGTTGCGCCTCGAGCCGCAGTTCAATGCCTCGGTGCATGCCAAGGTCGAGGGAGTCAAGGAAAAGTTCACCTGCAACACCTGCCACAACGTCCACGTTAACGTCCTTGCGCTGCGCCTCAAGGATCCGGCCAAGATCGTCGAGCAGGACAACCATGGCTGTCTCGCCTGCCACAACTCGGACGCCACCTTCGCCCGGTTCGCGCCGGCGAGCGACAAGATGCCCGGGCAGAAGAAGGCGCGCCCGGACATCGACACCATCCACGAGTGGTTGCCAAACACGAAGGCCCACTGGAAGGCAGTGCGCTGCGTCGAATGCCATACGCCGGAAGTGGCGGCGGGCAAGATGCTTTCGCACGAAATCCTGAACAAGGAAAAGGCCGAGAAGAAGTGCCTGACCTGCCACTCGGCCGACAGTTCGCTGAAGACCCGTCTCTACCGCCACATGGTGAAGGACGAGCAGCAACGCCTGGGTTTCACCAACAGCGTGATCCTCTCCAATTCCTATGTGATCGGTGCCACCCGGCACCCGGAGCTGGACAGGATCGTCATCGGGTTCATCGTCCTCACGCTGGCCGGCGTACTTGGCCACGGCGCCGTCCGCTTCATCGCCGCCCTGCGCCGCCGTAAAAATGGAGAAAAGCAATGACCGAGCGCATCTATCTGCTGCCCCTTTGGATTCGTCTCTGGCACTGGAGCAACGCGCTGCTGATCATCACCCTCTCGGTGACCGGCTTCAGCCTGCATTTCGCCGATCCGAAACTGCCGCTGGTCGAGTTCTCGCTGGCTGCGCGCCTCCACCAGGTCGCCGGCATCGCGCTGGTCGCGCTCTATGCCTTCTTCGTCGTGGCCAACCTCGTCACCGGCAACTGGTGGCAGTACATCCCCAAGCCGCCCGGCATCATCGAGCGCTGCTGGGTGCAGGCAAAGTGGTACATGTTCGGCATCTTCCGCGGCGAGCCGCATCCCTACCGGGTCTCGGAGGAAACCAACTTCAATGCCCTGCAGGCGCTGAGCTACTGGTTCATCATGTACATGGTCATGCCGCTCATGCTGCTCTCCGGCCTGCTTTTCCTGTTTCCCGAATTTGCCCCCGACCGCGTCTTCGGTTTCGACGGCCTGCTGCCGGTGGCCGTGGTGCACTACCTCACCGGCGCCGTCATCGTGATGTTCATGATCGCGCACATCTATCTCGGCACCACCGGCACCACCGTCACCAGCATGTTCAAGACCATGATCAATGGCTGGCACGAACATGTCGGCCCCGAAGAAAGCCGCCATGGCGACCGTCGCCATGCCGACAGGCGCGGCTCATAGCCCCGGAACCCGGAAATTCCCGTCACTGTTTTTTCTTTGCCAAAAAGAAGGAGTTGAAATCATGAGAATGAAAACCGTTGCAAGCTGGGCGCTCATCGCACCGCTGTCCCTGGCCATTGGCACGGCGTTCGCCGCCGGCCGCGAACCGGCACCCAAGGAAAAGCCGAAGGAAATGAAGCCGATCACCGTCACTGCCGTGGCGGCTGCGGCGGCGCCGGTCCTCGATGGCGACACCAAGGATGCGATCTGGAAAACGGCGCCGGTGACCAAGCTCAACGCGGTCAAGGGCTGCAACTTCAAGGACGGCAAGACGACCGCCACGCTGCAGGTCGCCTACGACAAGGAAAACATCTACATGCTCGTCACCTACGACGACCCGACCCTGTCGGTGCAGCGCAGCCCATACAAGAAACAGGCAGACGGCAGCTGGCAGATGTTGAAGGATCCGGATGACAAGGGCGGCGACAACTGCGTCTATTACGAGGACAAGCTGGCCGTGCTGTGGAACATCAACAAGAGCATCGTCGGCTTCGAGAAATTCGGCTGCCAGATCGCCTGCCACGGCGGCGAGGCCGGCAAGCCCTACGGCAACAAGTATGTCGAGGAAGAGGGCGAGCTCGGCGACCTCTGGCACATGAAGTGGGTGCGCACGGGCGCCCCCAACAGCCAGATCGACGACGGCTATCTCGATCACACCCGCTACGACGCCCAGAAGGAGAAAAATGCCGGCCGCAAGACCGACCCCAAGACCGGCGGCGGCTACGATGACGTCAAGCTGGTCAACGGCAAGCCCGAGTTCATGAGCAAGGATGGCAAGCCGGCCAACAAGGGCGGCACCTACTGGATCAAGGTGGAAGACAAGGCTCCGTTCGACGACGCCAAGTTCAAGCCGGGCGACGAAGTCGCGTCGATCCTGGTCGCCCCCTTCGTCGGCGACCGCGGCGATGTGAAGTACGTCGCCAAGTGGGTCAAGGGCAAGTGGGTTGCCGAAATCTCCCGCAAGCTGGTGACCGGCTCGAAATACGACGTACAGTTCGACGACCTGAAGAAGACCTACGGCTTCGGCGTCGCGCTGTTCGACAACGCCCAGGTTCGCCATGCCATGGTCGAAGAGCCGCTGGTTCTGGAATTCAAGTAAGCACTGGATAAATCGGAGCGGCCCGGGGATGCCCGGGCCTTTTTTTTGCGATTGGGCGCGTTGCCGGGGCGTGCGCGAAGAGCCGCGAACGGCCGGTGTCTAAAAAATGCTTGACGGGTACGTGTCGATATAACTAAGATCATCGACATGAAAAATGATTACTCCCAGTCTATCCCGTCCGAGTGGCAGGCCATGTCCCGGATTTTCGTCGCGCTGGGCGACGAGCACCGGCAGCGCATCCTGCTGCTGTTCGAGCCGGGCGAGCGGCTCAATGTCGGGCAGATCGCCGAGGTGTCGACCCTGGCGCGGTCGACCGTCTCGCACCACCTGAAAATCCTGCACGAATCGGGCGTTCTGGCTTCCGAGAAGATCGGCAAGGAAGTCTGGTTCTGGATCAATCGCGACGCCCTGCAGGCCACGCTGGGCAACGTTCTCGACTACATCAGGGATTTCACATGATGCGCACCCTCCTGCGGCCGCTGTTGCGCGGCCTGGCCCGTCTGCTGTTCCGCGTGGACGTCCGCCTGCACCAGTCGGATTTCGCCCGCCCGCGGCTGCTCGTCGTCGCCAATCACGAATCCTTCCTCGACGGCCTGCTGATCGGCCTCTTCCTGCCGATCGACCCGGTTTTCGTGGTCCATACCGGCATCGCCAACAATTTCTGGTTCCGCATCCTGCTCTCGCAGGTGGATTACCTGGCGGTCGATCCGACCAGCCCGATGGCGATGAAGAAGGTGATCCGCCTGATCGAATCCGGGCGGCCGGTGGTGATCTTCCCGGAAGGGCGCATCACGCTGACCGGCAGCCTGATGAAGGTCTACGACGGCCCGGCCTTCGTCGCCGCCAAGACCGGCGCGACGGTGCTGCCGGTGCGCCTCGACGGCGCCTCGCGCAGCTATTTCTCGCGCCTCTCCGGAAAATACCCCAAGGAGTTCTTCCCGACCATCCGCCTGACGGTGTTGCCGGAGCGCCATTTCCCGATGCCGGAAGGCGCCACGGCCCGCCTGCGCCGCCGCAAGTCGGGCGAGGCGATGCGCCGCCTGATGCAGGAAATGATCTTCGCCTCGCGCCCCGAACAGACGATCTACACGGCGCTGTGCGACGCCGCCGAGATTTTCGGCAAGCGCCGCCGCCTGCTCGAGGACGTCAAGCAGATCGAGTATTCGTACAACGACCTGCTCAAGATGGCGCTCGTCCTCGGTCGCCAGGTCGAACGCCTGTCGCGGCCCGGCGAGCGCGTCGGCCTGCTGCTGCCCAACCTGGTGCCGACGCTGGGGTTGATCTTCGGCCTGAGCGCCCGCCGCCGCGTGCCGGCCATGCTCAACTACACGGCCGGCGTGGACGCCATGCAGGCGGCTTGCGACGGCGCCGAGGTGCGCATCGTCGTCACCTCGCGCGCCTTCGTCGAGCAGGCCAAGCTGGGCGACAAGCTGGCGGCCCTGCAGGGCGTCACGGTGCAGTACCTGGAGGACATCCGCGAGCGCATCGGTCTCGCCGACAAGCTGTGGCTGATCGCCTACGCCATCCATTTTCCGCGCGCCATGGAACTGCACGCCTCGCCGGAGGACGCCGCGGTGGTGCTGTTCACCTCCGGCTCGGAGGGCAAGCCGAAGGGGGTCGTGCTGCCGCACCGCGCCATCCTCGCCAACATCGCCCAGATCCGCGCGGTGATCGACTTCTCGGTGGACGACAAGGTGCTCAACGCGCTGCCGATCTTCCACAGCTTCGGCCTCACCGCCGGCGCGCTGCTGCCGGTGCTGACCGGCGCCAGCCTCTTCCTCTACCCGTCGCCGCTGCACTACCGCATCATCCCGGAACTGGCCTACGATCGTTCCTGCACGGTGCTCTTCGGCACGTCGACCTTTCTCGCCAACTACGCCAAGTTCGCCCATCCCTACGACTTCTACCGCCTGCGCTACGTCGTGGCCGGCGCCGAAAAGCTGTCGGAGGCGGTGCGCAGCCAGTGGTTCGAGAAATTCGGCATCCGCATCTTCGAAGGCTACGGCGCGACCGAAACCGCGCCGGTGCTCTCGGTCAACACGCCGATGGCCTATAAAACCGGCACCGTCGGCAACCTGCTGCCGGGCATCGAACACCGCCTGCTGCCGGTGCCCGGCATCGAGCACGGCGGCATCCTGCACGTGCGCGGGCCGAACGTGATGGCCGGCTACCTCAAGGCCGACCAGCCGGGCGTGCTGCAGCCGCCGGCTTCCGAACTCGGCGCCGGCTGGTACGAGACCGGCGACGTCGTGCAGATCGACGACGAGGGTTTCGTGAAGATCGTCGGCCGCGTCAAACGCTTCGCCAAGATCGCCGGCGAGATGGTCAGCCTGGAAGTGGCGGAAAAGCTGGCGGCGGCGAGTTCGCCGGAAAAAATGCACGCCGTTTCCAGCCAGCCCGACGCTGCCAAGGGCGAGGCGCTGGTGCTGTTCACCACCGACGGCGAGCTGACCCGCGAACAGCTCGCCGCCACGGCGCGCGAACTTGGCGTGCCGGAGCTGGCCGTGCCGCGCAAGATCCGGTGCGTCGAGGCGCTGCCGCTGCTCGGCACCGGCAAGATCGATTACGTGACCCTTAAACGTCTGGCCGAGGCAGTGTAAACATGAGCGGACAATTCGGACTCCTGAAGACGAAGCGCTTTGCGCCCTTCTTCGCCACCCAGTTTCTCGGCGCCTTCAACGACAACCTGTTCAAGAACGCGCTGATCGTCCTGCTAACCTTCCAGTCGGTGCAATGGACGACGCTCCAGCCGGAGCTGCTGGCCAACCTGGCGGCCGGCATCTTCATCCTGCCCTTCTTCCTGTTCTCGGCGACCGCCGGGCAACTGGCCGACAAGTACGACAAGGCCATGCTGGCGCGCCTGGTCAAGATACTGGAAATGGTCATCATGGGCGTCGCCGCCGCCGGCTTCTTCATGCACAGCCTGCCCTTGCTGATGGGCGGGCTGTTCCTGCTCGGCCTGCATTCGACGCTGTTCGGGCCGGTCAAGTACGCCATCCTGCCGCAGCACCTGCACACCGATGAGTTGGTCGGCGGCAACGCGCTGATCGAGGCCGGCACCTTCGTCGCCATCCTGGTCGGCACGCTGGCCGGCGGCCTGCTCGCCGGGTCGGTCGAGCATCCGGCGTGGATCGCGCTTGGCGGTTTCGTCGTCGCCTTCGCCGGCTATCTGGCCAGCCGTGGCATTCCGGCGGCACCGGCGCCGGTGCCCGGGTTGAAGGTCAACCCCAATCCGATCACCGAAACCTGGCGCAACATCAACTTCGCCCGCGCCAACCGCACGGTCTTCCTCTCCATCCTCGGCATCTCGTGGTTCTGGCTCTACGGCGCGCTGTTCCTCGCCCAGTTTCCAGCCTACGCCAGGAACGTGCTGGGCGGTAGCGAATCGTCGGTGACGTTGTTGCTCGCCACGTTTACGGTCGGTATCGGCCTCGGCTCGCTGTTGTGCGAGCGGATGTCCGGCAAGCGCGTCGAGATCGGCCTCGTGCCCTTCGGCTCGATCGGCCTGACGCTGTTCGGGCTCGACCTCTATTTCGCCTCGCCGGTCGGCCTCGCCGGCAACGGCACCCACGAACTGCTGGCGTTGCTCAGCCTGCCGGCGGTCTGGCGCGTGCTGTTCGACCTGATGATGCTCGGCGTCTTCGGCGGCTTCTTCATCGTGCCGCTCTATGCGTTGGTCCAGTTGCGCAGCGCCGAGGAGACGCGGGCCCGCATCATCGCCGCCAACAACATCGTCAATGCGCTGTTCATGGTCGTCGGCGCCCTCGGGGCGGCGGCACTTTTGACCGCCGGGCTGTCGATCCCGGCGCTGTTCGGCATCGCGGCCCTGCTCAACGCGGCGGTGGCGATCTACATCTACGGGCTGGTGCCGGAATTCCTGCTGCGCTTCATCGCCTGGCTGCTGATCAAGGCCGCCTACCGGCTGCGCAGCGAAGGGCTCGACCATATCCCGCAGGAGGGGGCCGCGGTGCTGGTCGCCAACCACGTCAGTTTCGTCGACGCGGTGATCATCATGGGCGCCGCGCCGCGCCCGGTGCGCTTCGTGATGGACCACCGCATCTTCCGCATTCCCGTTCTCAGCTACATCTTCCGCCACTGCGGCGCGATTCCCATCGCCGCGGCCAAGGAAGACCCGGCGCTGATGGAAAAGGCTTTCGCCGCAGTGTCGACCGCGCTGGCCGAGGGCGAGCTGGTCGCCATCTTCCCCGAGGGCAACATCACCCGCGACGGCGAACTGCAGACCTTCCGCCCCGGCATCAGCCGCATCCTCGCCGCCAACCCGGTGCCGGTCGTGCCGCTGGCGCTGTCCGGTCTGTGGGGCAGCTTCTTCTCGCGGGTCGATGGCGAGGCGATGAAGAAGCCGTTCCGGCGCGGCCTGTTCTCGCGGATCACGCTGCGGGTCGGGGCACCGGTTGCCGCCGCCGAGGCGACGCCGGCGAAGCTGCAGGCCACGGTGCTCGCCCTGCGCGGCGATTGCCGCTGAGGGCGGGCGCCGCGCGGCTTACGGCTGGCAGGGCGTGGCGGCCGGTTCGAGCGCCGGCAGCAGCAGAGGGCCCATCGATTTCAGGATCTGCACCGGCAGCGCCGAGGTGAAGCGGTAGCTGGCGGCTTGCGGGCCGATCACGTAGGCGGTCAGCGTACCGAAGTGGCGCGGGCCGAGGTAGAAGACGAAGGTCGCCGTGCGGTTCATGGCGACGCCGCGCGTCGCGCCCCGGCCGAGGACGATCCGGTTGTCGCCGGTGCCGGTCTTGCCGCCGACGGCGAGCGGCGTGCCGCCGGCCAGCTTGAAGGCGCCGGACAGCCGGCGCGCCGTGCCGCCCTCGACCACTTCCGACAGCCCGTTGCGCAGCGCCGCGGCAACTTCCGGCGCCATGACGCGTTCGCCCGTTTCGCCGTTGCTGGCGAAGCGGGTCTCGTAGGGGGTGCCGACGGCAAAATCGAGGCGGTCGATGCGCCGCGTCGGCTTGCGGATGCCGTCGTTTTGGATGATGCCCATCAGCTCGGCCAGCGCGGCCGGCCGGTCGCCGGAACTGCCGAGCGCGGTGGCCAGCGACGGCACCAGGTGGCCGAAGGGATAGCCGACGCGGGCCCAGCGGCGGTGAATGTCGAGGAAGGCCTCGACTTCGAGCATGGTATAGATGCGTGAATCCTGGGCCCCCTTGAAGCGGGTCTTGAACAGCCAGCGGTAGACCGCCTGCCGTTCCTTGGCGCTGGCCTGTACCAGCTCGCTCCAGGTGGTTTCCGGATGGGCCGACAGGTAGGCGACCAGCCACAGTTCGAGCGGATGGACGCGCGCCACGTAGCCGCGATCCGGCAGGTCGAAAGCCTCCGGCCCGCTGCGTTCGTAGAGGCGGGCGACTTCGTCGCTGCTCAGGCGCGCCCCTTCCAGACGCTGGCGCAGGAAGGTCTCCAGCTCTGCCGGCGTCGCCTGCGGCGACAGGTAACGAAACACGGCGGCCAGCCGGCTGGCGTTCGGACGCAGGCCGTCGAGGAAGACATCCTGGATATCGGCCGCTTTCTTGCCCCGGTACTTGTGCCAGAAGCGGCGCAGGAAGACCTGCCCCTCCTGGTCGGCGAAGCGGGCCAGGTATTCGCTGCGCCGCGGATCGCCGGCCTTTTCCAGCAGTTGCGCGCTACTGCCCGGCACCTGGTACATGGTGTAACGCACGACGTCGCGCATCAGGCGGACGAAGGGCAGGTTGATCGAACCCTGCAGCGCTTCGCGCACGGTCGGCGCCCGGCCATCGTCCTCGTGGCGGAAGTTGTTGAAATTATGGACGCCGCCGCCGGTAAAAAAATCCTCGCCGGGGCTGGCCGAGTAGCTGCGGGCCAGCGCCGCCTGCAGCATGGCCGGCAGTTCGCGGTCCTTGGCCCTGGCCAGATAGTCGATGGCCCACTGGGTCAGGCGGTCGCGCTTTTCGACCGGGATCTTGCGCAATTCGGCTGGCGTCTGCCCGGCGTAGCGCTGGTGCAGTTCGGCGACGATTTCCAGATAGGTGGTCAGCACGCGCAGCTTGGCGGTCGAGCCGAGTTCCAGCTTGCTGCCTTCGTTGATGTCGAGCGGCTGGTCGGTGGTGTCGGTCTGGACGCGGACGCGGTTGCCGGCTGGTGTGCTTTCGACCAGCGTGAAGCTGTAATAGACGCCGTCGAGCTTGCCCGGGTCGAGCATCCGTTCGCCGAGCAGGCCTACCTTGCGTGCCACCTCCGGTTCGTCCAGATGGCGCAGGAAGCTGGTGACTTCTTGCTGCAGCTTGCCGTTCAGCGTCGTCGAGACATCGGCGTCGTAGCGGTCGAGTTCGTACAGCGAGGCGTCGAGCAGGCCGGATAGCCGGTTGCGGATGGCCATCGCGCCCTTGCCGGCATCGGCCGGCAGCAGGGCCGGGTCGGTCGCCTGGTTGCGGAACTGCAGCGGCTGGTTCAGCGCCGCATCGCGTAGGGCCGGGCTGATCACGCCCTGCTCGGCGAGCAGGCGGACGTAGCTCTCCGATAGCCGGGCCAGGCTGTCGTGCCCCCTGGCCGACAGATAGTAGGTCGGGCGGCGGTGGGCGATCATCAGCGCCACCACCTGGTGCAGCGCCCGACCCTGGTCGGCGAGGCGAGAGCCCTCGGCTTCCGGCGCGGCGAGCAGCGCGTTGACTTCGTCGAAATCGGCGCCGAACCACACCCACAGGCCGTCGCCGAGGCCGTTGACCTCGCCGAAGGTGGGCGCGGCCGAGAGCGGCACGGTGTTCAGGTAATCTAACAGCAGCGTGCGCCGGACCGGCAGCGTATCCTCTCCATCGCGGTAGGCGCGGACGCTGGCCGAGACCATCTGGCGCAGCTTCTCGCCGCTGTTCGGCGTTACGCCGTCCGGCGAATGGCGGAATTTCTCGATCTGCGTCGCCAGCGTGCTACCGCCCGGGGCGTCGAAATCCTCGTTGACCATCCGCCCGATGCGGCCAAGCACTGCGCGGGCGAAACGCACCCAGTCGATGGCCGGGTTCATGGTCGGCCGCGACTCGTCGAGCAGGTCGCGGTTCTCGATGTAGATCAGCGCCTGGCCGATGCGCGGCGGCACGGCGGCGAAGTCGGCGTAGGCCCGGTAGGGGTAGCGGAAGCGATACAGGGTGTCGCCCCGGCAGTCGGTGACGGTCAGCCCGGCCGAGGTCTTTTCCCGGTAGGGCGGGAAGTAGCCGTGGTCGGTGTAGTCGAGCAGCGCTTCGGAAAAGCGGGCCTGCCGGGTCAGCTTGAAGCCGTTGGCGCTCAGGCGGCTGGCGAGCTGGGGCAACTCGCTGTAGCCCATGCGCTGGTTGAAGGGGCCGTGCGTCGGGAAGCGGATGGCGTCGCTGGCGCCGTCGACCATCCGGAAATCGAGAGTCGCCGCGTAGCGGGCCAGATGGGTGGCCTGCAGGCGGGAGGTTTCAATTTCGTCGGCGACCCACAGGCCGGCAGCGGCGAGCAGGGCGACAAAAAGGCCTCCGGTCACCCAGTAGCGGCGGCGGGGGGCGGGTGCGTTGGGGCGCATGTGACGATTGTGTTTGTTTTCGACTTTTACGTCATCAGTATATGGGGATCGCACCGTCGTGGGGTGTTTTGATTGTTTTGCGCTGTTGCCACTGCCTGGCGCGGCCTGAGGGTCGCGACACCGGTAAAATGCACGCTTTTGCTATTCGTCGCATTGTCATGACCACCGCTTCATCCACACCCGCCGCCCCGCTCTTTTCGTGTGAATGTGCGCGCAGCCGTACCCACCGGGCGCCAAGGTAGAATCAACCAGATGAACTGGCCTGCAATCAAGGAAAAAATCGATCTTTACGAAGAGCTGATGCGGCTCGACAAGCCGATCGGCATCCTGCTCCTGCTGTGGCCGACGCTGTGGGCGCTGTGGCTGTCCTCGGACGGCCGGCCCGACCGCATCGTGCTCTGGGTCTTCATCCTCGGCACCGTGCTGATGCGCTCGGCCGGCTGCGTCATCAACGACTATGCCGACCGCAATTTCGACCGCCATGTCGAGCGCACGAAGGAGCGCCCGCTGACCGCCGGCAAGGTGACGACGAAGGAAGCACTGGCGCTGTTCGCCGGCCTTTCGCTGTGCGCCTTCGCGCTCGTGCTGCTGCTCGGCAACCCGCTGGTGATCTGGCTGTCGGTGCCGGCGCTCTTCCTCGCCGCCAGCTACCCATTCACCAAGCGTTTTTTTGCCATTCCGCAGGCCTACCTCGGCATCGCCTTCGGCTTCGGCATCCCGATGGCCTACGCGGCGCAGCTCGGCGAAGTGCCGGCGGTGGCGTGGTGGCTGCTGCTCGCCAACGTTTTCTGGGCGGTTGCCTACGACACCGAATACGCCATG
>WBZM01001805.1_pt1 | contig 14621 bp, 12 predicted proteins | sample 5204271 | NCBI WGS metagenome assembly WBZM01 (sample SAMN12344346, study PRJNA552823) | activated sludge metagenome | biome: Activated sludge suspended growth; feature: Nitrification reactor; material: Wastewater; isolation source: activated sludge from nitrification reactor of wastewater...
CGGTTTGACCGGACTGGACTGGATTCTGGAAACCGAGGCGGACGTGGCGGAAATCGGCGAGCTGAGCTACTCGAAAAGCTCCGATCAGCCCGCCCGTTGGGTTTTGATCGTCCGTGGCGACTCGCCGATCCGCGCGCTGGAGGATTTGGCGGGCAAGCGCATCGCCACCGAGCTGGTCGGCTTCACCAAACGCTATCTGGCCGAGCGCGGCATCGCGGCCACCGTGGAATTTTCCTGGGGCGCCACCGAGGCCAAGGTGGTCGAAGGCTTGGTGGACGCGGCGGTGGAAATCACCGAAACCGGCAGCACCATCCGCGCCCACGGCCTGCGCATCGTCTGCGACCTGCTGCACACCACCACCCGCCTGATCGCCAACCGCGCCGCGCTGGCCGATCCCTGGAAAAAGGCCAAGATCGAGCAAATCGCCCTGCTCGCCCGCGCCGCGCTGGCCGCCCGCAACAAGGTGGCGCTGAAAATGAACGTCCCGGCGACCCGGCTCGATCAAGTCGTCGGCTTGCTCCCCAGCCTGCACGCGCCCACCGTCAGCCATCTTTACGACCGCGACTGGCTGGCGCTGGAAACCGTGGTGGACGGCGCTCAAGTCCGCGATCTGATTCCCCGACTGATCGAGGCGGGCGCCCAAGGCATCCTCGAATACGCGCTGAATAAAATCGTCGGATGATTCGGTCCGTCTTCCCGCCTAGACCCGCAGCGATCACGATCGCTGCGGGTCTAGGCGGGCAAGAACGCGAGAGCTAAATGCAAAAGACATAATTTGATAATTATCAATATATTTCAAATTTTTATTTAGATTATCTCAAAAATACGGCCCTGCCGACGCATTGTCGGCGTCCCCACATTATCGCTAAACTCCCAACTATCGCTAAACTCTATTCCGACCCCGACTACCCGGGTCGGAAGCGCGCCCTCCCCCAACCCGATTTCGCCTTACGGAGCCCCGCATGGCCCTGGAACACACTCTGTCCATCATCAAGCCCGACGCTGTCGCTCGAAACATCATCGGCAAGATTTACAGCCGTTTCGAGGACCAAGGTCTCCAGATCGTCGCGGCCAAGATGGTCCGCCTGACCCGCGAGCAAGCGGAAGTCTTCTATGCTGTCCACCGCGAGCGCCCCTTCTACGAAGAACTCATCGCCTACATGACTTCCGGCCCGGTCATGGTCCAAGTTTTGGAAGGGGAAGATGCCATCGCCAAGAATCGTGAGATCATGGGCGCCACCGACCCCAAGAAGGCCGCGCCCGGCACGATCCGCGCCGATTTCGCCGAGAGCGTGACCAACAACGCGGTGCACGGCTCCGATGCATCGGAAACCGCCGCCCACGAAATCGCCTTCTTCTTCGGCCAGTTCGACCTGTGTCCGCACACCGTCTGAACTCGAGACCGCGCAACCGCCGTGACCGCAGCCGCCGCTAAAATCAATCTGCTCGGCCTTGACCGCCGCGACCTGGAGGCGTTCTTCGCCGCCCTGGACGAAAAGCCCTTTCGCGCCACCCAGATCATGAAGTGGATCTATCACGAGCGCGTCACCGACTTCGCCGCGATGACCAACCTGAGCAAGGCGCTGCGGGAACGGCTGGCCGAAATCGCCGAAATCAGGTTGCCCGAAGTGGCGCTCGACCAAGCATCGCGAGACGGCTCCCACAAATGGCTGATCCGGCTCGACAGCGGCAACTGCATCGAAACGGTGTTCATCCCCGAACCGGATCGCGGCACCCTGTGCGTGTCCTCGCAGATCGGCTGCCCGCTCGACTGCTCGTTTTGCGCCACCGCCCAACAGGGTTTCAACCGCAACCTGACCGTCGCCGAAATCGTCGGCCAAGTCTGGCTGGCCTGCCGGTCGCTGGGCGACGCCCGCAACGGCCATCGCATCGTCACCAACATCGTGCTGATGGGCATGGGCGAGCCGCTGCTGAATTTCGACAACGTCGTGAAGGCGACCGATCTGATGCAGGACGACCTGGGCTTCGGCATCTCCAAGCGCCGCGTCACCCTGAGCACCGCCGGCGTGGTCCCGGCGCTGTACCGGCTGCGGGAAGTGTCCGAAATCAGCCTGGCGGTTTCCCTGCACGCGCCCGACGACGCGCTGCGCGACCGGCTGGTGCCGTTGAACCGCAAGTACCCCATCGCCGAACTGCTGGCGGCCTGCAAGCATTACATCGCCGACCTGCCCCACCGTCGGGTGACCTGGGAATACGTGCTGCTGGACGGCGTCAACGACTCCGAGCCGCACGCCCGCGCCCTGGCGGCGCTCCTCAAGGATATTCCTTCGAAGGTCAACCTGATCCCGTTCAACCCGTTTCCGGGCACGCGCTACCGCCGTTCCGGTCCCGCCGCCATCGCCCGGTTTCAGGCGGTGCTGATGGCCCATGGCCTGACCGCCATCACCCGCAAGACGCGGGGCGACGACATCGCCGCCGCCTGCGGCCAACTGGCCGGGCAGGTCCAGGCCCGAGGCCGCCGGCCGGAACGCCTGGCGTCGCTCGCCGGCTGAGGGGCGCCCCGCCATGCGACCATCGCTCCCGTCCACCCTGCTCCTGTCCTTGCTGCTGGCCGGATGCGCCAGCAGCAAGGACGCCGAGTTCAAGGACAACGTCTCCGAGGCCAACTTCAAGCTGGGCATCGGCTACATGCAGTCCGGCCGCCTCGACGTCGCCACGGAAAAGCTGATCAAGGCCGTGCAATACAACGAAAATTACCCGGAAGCCCACAACGCCCTCGGCGTTCTCTACGAGGAACTCCGCGAATACGGCCCCGCCGCAACCCACTTCAAGCGGGCCATCGAGCTGAAACCCGATTACACCTTGGCGAAACTCAATTACGCCCGGCTTCTCTGCACCCGCGAGCCGCTCCGCATCGCCGAAGGCGAGAGCGAGTTTCAGAGGATCGCCGCCGATCCCACCAGCGCCGGAGCCACCGCCGCCGACGCCTACGCGGGCCTGGGGATTTGCGCGAACAAGCGCGATGACCCCGCTCAGGCCGAAACCTGGTTTCGCAAGGCGCTCGACCAAAACCCCAACAACTCGAGCGCTTTGTACGGGCTGGCCGAACTCAGCCAAACCCAGGGCAAGATGTTGCAGGGACGCGCCTTTCTACAGCGCTACCACAGCCAGTCCCGGCCGACCGCGCAAAGCCTTTGGCTGGGCGTCACGATCGAATCGTCCCCCGACGGCGACTCCCGGATGCTCCAGGAGTATCGCAGCGCATTATTGTCCCAGTTCCCGAACTCCGAAGAAGCCCAACGCCTTAGAAAATAGCGATGACCATGGCCAACGATACCGTACCCGATTGCACCTCCCCGGCCGATTCCGCCGGCGCCGACGCCGAATCGCTGGGCGCGTGGCTGGCGCGGACCCGCGCAGGATATAGCGCCGAACAGCGCGAGGTCGCCCGTCATCTCGGGCTGAATCCCACCATCATTCAAGCCCTCGAAAGCGACGACTTCGGCCGGCTGGGCCCGCCCGTGTTCGTCCGCGGTTATCTCAGCCGTTATGCCCGGCTCCTGAACCTGCCCGAACAGGCGGTGCTGGAACGCTACCAGCGCCAGTCGGGCATCTCGCAGGATCCGCCACCGCTGAAAGTGGTGCATCCGCTCCGGCGGCAAACCCGGATTCGCGACCTGCGGGGTCCGGTCTATCTGCTGCTGGTGGTCGGAATCGCCTGGACCGCCATCCAGAACCTGGACCTGACCGACCTCGACCCCAGCAGCCTGTTCGCGCTGTGGTCGGGCGGCGGCCGGAGCAACCCGCAACCGTCCACCGCTCCCGCGACCACCGTCGTCAGTCAGACGCACTACCCATTTCAGCCCGCGCCCGGCGAAACAACCGCCACCGCCGCGACGTCCGCGCCGGCACCGCTCGCCGGCGAAGCGCCCTCCTCGCTCCCCGCCGATACCGGCCGGCCCGCGTCCGGAGCGGCCAACCCGCCCGCTCCCGCGACGCCGACCGCGCCGACGTCTTCGGCCGAACCCGCCACCGTCGCCGGGACGCCCGGCGTCGTGACCGCCACCGTCGCCGCAGCGCCGACCGGCACCGGCTCGACCGCAGAAGGCGGCGGCCATTCGGCCGCCGACGCGAGACTCCTGCTGGAGTTCAGCAACGACTGCTGGGTGGAGGTGAAAGACGCGCAAGGCAACGTGCTCGTCAACGGCCTGATGAAAGCCAACAGCAACCGCACCATCTCGGGATCGGCGCCCTTCAAAGTGACGCTCGGCAACGCGCCCGCCGCCCGGATCCTCCTGGACGACCGCTTGGTCAACACGGAGTTTTACGTGCCCCGACGCGGCACGGTCAGCCGCTTCACCCTGGATCGCGGCCAGCCCTGACCCCCGGCGCCGCCTTCGCTCCCGCCGAAGCGGCGCCCCCGCTCGCAACCCCGGACCCGAATTCATGGCCAAGCAGTTCCAAGCCATTCGTGGCATGAACGATATCCTGCCCGGCGAATCGGCGCTGTGGCAACGCCTCGAAGCCATCTTGCGGGAGGTGCTCGCCGGCTACGGCTATCACGAAATTCGCTTGCCCCTGGTCGAAAAAACCGAGCTGTTCGCCCGCTCCATCGGCGAGGTCACCGACATCGTCGAAAAGGAGATGTACACTTTCGCCGACCGCAACGGCGACAGCCTGACCTTGCGCCCCGAGGGCACCGCCGGCTGCGTGCGCGCCTGCGTCGAGCACGGCCTGCTGCACCACCAGACTCAGCGGCTGTGGTACGCCGGCCCGATGTTCCGCTACGAGAAACCGCAGAAAGGCCGCTATCGTCAATTCCATCAGGTGGGCGCCGAGGCTTACGGCATGGCCGGCCCCGACATCGACGCCGAATTAATCTGCCTGTCGGCGCGGCTGTGGCGGCGGCTGGGCATCCGCGAGGTCACCCTGCAACTCAACTCGCTCGGCTCCAGCGCCGCCCGGCTCGCCTATCGCGGGCGGCTGGTGAGCTATTTCGCCGCGCGGCGCGACGAGCTGGACGAGGACAGCCGGCGGCGATTGGACACCAATCCGCTGCGGATTCTGGACAGCAAAAACCCGACCCTGCGGGCGGTGATCGCGGAAGCGCCGTCCCTGCTCGACCATCTCGACCCCGAATCCCAGACCCACTTCGCGGAGCTGAGGGCGTTGCTGGACGCCGCCGGGATCGCTTATCAGATCAATCCCCGGCTGGTGCGCGGCCTGGATTATTATTGCAAGACCGTGTTCGAGTGGGTCACCGATACCCTGGGCGCGCAGGGCACGATTTGCGCCGGCGGCCGCTACGATGGGTTGATCGAGCAGTTGGGCGGCCAAGCGGTGCCGGGCGTCGGCTTCGCGCTGGGTTTGGAGCGGCTGGTCGCCATGCTCGCCGCCGCCGGCCAGCCCGCCGCCGAACCGGCGCCGCACGCCTATCTGATCGCGGTGGGCGACGCGGCCCAACGGCACGGGCTGGCTTTGGCCGAACGCTTGCGCGACCTCTCCCCGGACCTGCGACTGCGGATGAACTGCGGCGGGGGCGGGTTCAAGCCGCAGTTTCGCCGGGCCGACGCCAGCGGCGCCCGCTTCGCGCTGATCCTGGGCGAAGCCGAGGTCGCCGCCGGCACCGTGGCGATCAAGCCGCTGCGCGCTGCCGAAACCGAACAACTCACGCTTCCCAGCGACCAAGTGGCCGAGTATCTGCGCGCGGCGATGCTGGAAGAACAGGCCTAACCAACCGAATGGGCTGTCCGAGGATACCAATCGATGGAACAATACACCGACGACGAACGCGTCGAGGATCTGAAAAAGTGGTGGAAGGAAAACGGCACCAGCATCATCGTCGGCATCGGGCTCGGCCTGATCGCGATTTTCGGCTGGCAGTACTGGGGCTCCCACCGCACCGCCCAGGCGGAACAAGCCTCCCAGGCCTATGACGCTTTCGTGGCTGCGGCGGAGACACCCGACGCCGACCAGGCCCGGCAACGCGCCCAAACCTTGCTGGCCGATTTCCCGAAATCGCCCTATGCCGCGCTGGCGGCGCTGCGGCTGGCCAAGCTGGCGGTGGACGGCGGCGATTCCGCCACGGCCAGCCAGCGGCTGGAATGGGTGATCGAAAACGCCCGGCTCGACGAACTGAAAGATATCGCCCGGCTGCGGCTGGCGCGGGTGCTCGCCGCCGCCGGTCGGCCATCGGACGCCGAACCGCACTTGACGCGGGTGACGACGCCCAGCCTGACCGCCGAGCGCGAGGAGCTGCGCGGCGATCTGGCGCTGGCCGGCAACGATCCCGGCAAAGCCAGGATCGCCTATACCGCCGCCTTGGCGGCGAGCGGCGGCAACGCCCTGTTGCAGCTCAAGCTCGACAGCCTGACTCCGCCGAGCGCCGATTCGGTTGTCCCGGCGCCGGCCGCGCCCCCCGAATCCCCCAAACCGGAACCCGCGACTCCGGGGGCGGCGCCCGCGCCGCCCGCCGCGCCCCCAGCCGAACCGGCCGTGCCGGTTGCCCCGGCGGCCGTCGCGCCCGCTGCGCCCGCCGATCCGGCAGCACCCGCTCCGCCCACCGCCGCTCCGCCGGCCCCGGCCATCGATTCCGGAACCGCTCCGGCCCCGGCCACGCCCGCCCCCGCCCCCACCACAGGTCAGTAATCATGGTCCGTCGCGCGCTCCCGCTTCTCCTGCTCGTCCTGATTTCCGGCTGTAGCTGGCTCGGTGGCTGGTTCGGCGGTTCCGACCAATCGATTCCACCCGCCCCCTTGAAACCGATCGCCGACACGGCCGGCGCCCGGCAAATCTGGGAAACCCGGGTGGGGTCCGGCGCCGGAGACCAGTTCATCCGACTGGCTCCAGCGCTCGCGGACGGGCGGATTTACGCCGCCAGCCACGACGGCACGGTGGTGGCGCTCGACGCGCTCGGCGGTCAGCGGCTGTGGCAAGCCGACACCAAGCTGCCCATCACCGGCGGCGTCGGCCTGAGCGACAACGAATTGGTTTTGGTCGGCACCGACAAGGGTCAAGTGGTGGCCTTGCGCCAAGCGGATGGCCAGGAAGCCTGGCGAGCCACGGTCTCCAGCGAGGTGCTGGCGCCGCCTCGCGCCGCCAGAGGCATCGTGGTCGTCCGTACCGGCGACGGCAAATTCACCGGCCTCGATGCCCGTTCCGGGGAACGGCGCTGGATTTCCGCCCACGCCCTGCCGGCGCTCAGCCTGCGCGGCAACGCCCCGCCGGTGATCGTCCAAAACCTGGTCGTCGCCGGTTTGGAGACCGGCAAGCTGCTGGTGCTATCCCTGGACCGAGGATTGCCTCTCACCGAAAAAACCATCGCCCCGCCGCGCGGCCGCACCGAAATCGAGCGGTTGATCGACATCGACTCGGAACCCAAGGCTTTCGGCGACACGCTTTATCTGGTCGCTTATCGCGGCAGCGTCGCCGCCATCGACATGCGCGGCGGCAACCCGGTCTGGAACCGCCCGCTGTCCAGCCACGCCGGGCTCGACGTGGACGACCGGCGGGTTTACGTCAGCGACGACACCGACGCGGTGCAAGCCCTGGACCGGCGCGACGGCGGCACGCTCTGGCAGCAGGCCGAGCTGAGCGGCCGCCGGTTGACCGCTCCGGCCGCCACCGAGAACCATGTGGTCGTCGGCGATTTCGAGGGCTATCTGCACTGGCTGGACAAGAGCGACGGCCGCATCGTCGGCCGGATTCGCGCCGCCGGCAACGGCTTCAGCGCGCCGCCCATCACGGCCGGCAACATCGTGTTCGTGTACGGCAATAACGGCACCTTGGGCGCCTTCCGGGCCGGAGGTTGATCCGATCTCCCCGCCTCAGGTCGAAGGGTGGGGCGCGGATCGCGGCAACCGCCATGTTGGATCAACTCGTTCCCGTCTTCGTGACCTTTCTGGTCGTGATCGACCCGATCGGCGTCGCCCCGATCTTCGCGGCGCTGACCCGCGGCGGCAACGACCGCTACCGGCGGCGCATGGCGCTCAAGGGCACCTTCATCGCCACCCTCATCCTGTTGTTTTTCGCCCTCACCGGCGATGCCCTGCTCCGGCTGCTGGGCATCAGTTTGGCCGCGTTCCGGGTCAGCGGCGGCGCCCTGCTGTTTCTGCTGGCCATCGACATGGTGTTCGCCCGCCCCTCCGGCCTGCGCTCGACCACGGTGCGGGAGCAGGAGGAAGCGCAGTACAAGGACGATATTTCGGTGTTCCCGCTGGCTTTTCCCCTGCTGGCCGGCCCCGGCACCCTGACCACCATCCTGCTGCTCACCAGCGGCTTGCGGCCGGGGGAGCAGCCCTGGCTGTTTTTCGGCCTGCTGGGCGTGCTGCTGGGCGTGCTGCTGCTGACCCTGTCGGCCCTGTTGCTGGCGCCGCGACTGACCAAGTTGCTCGGCGAAACCGGCGCCAACGTCGTGGACCGCTTGCTGGGCGTGATCCTGGCGGCGCTGGCGGTGCAATTCGTGCTCGAAGGGTTGCGTGCCGGCCTGCTCGGCGCCTGACGGGCCGGCCGCCGTGCCCGATCCGATTTTGCGCGTCGCCGTCCCCTCGCCGCTGCACCGAACCTTCGATTACCTCCCGCCGCCGGACTGCGACCCGAGCGCGCTACAGCCGGGCGCGCGGGTGCGGGTTCCGTTCGGCCGACGGCACGCGATCGGTTTTCTGATCGAAATCGGTGACCACACCGAACTGAATCCCGATGCGTTGCGCCCGGCGCAAACGGTTCTCGACGCCGAACCGATATTGTCCGCCGAGCTGCTGGCGTTGCTGCACTGGGCCCGGCGCTATTATCACCATCCGCCCGGCGAGGTGTTCGCGGCCGCCGTGCCGGTCCTGTTGCGGCGGGGCGAACCGGCGTCCCGGCCGGCGGCGGCGCCCCGCTGGCGGATCGCCGCCGCCGGCCGGGACGCGCTCGCCGCCGCGACCCTGCGGCGCGCTCCCGCGCAACGGCTGCTGCTCGACCATCTGGCAGGCCATCCCGACGGCGTCACCGCCGACGCCCTGCGCGCCGTGGCGCGCGACGCCGCTTCCTCCCTGCGGGCGCTACGCGAAAAGGGTTGGGTGGAAACCATCGCGGTGGCGACGGCGATTCCGCCGGAGTCGCTCCCGACCGGCCGGCCACCGCCGCCCGCTCTCAACGAAGCCCAGGCGGCGGCGGTCGCGGCGGTCGTGGCGGAGATGGGCCGCTTCCAGGTTTTCCTGCTGGAAGGCATCACCGGCAGCGGCAAAACCGAGGTCTATCTGCGCCTGATCGAAACGGTGCTGGCGCGCGGGCGCCAAGCGCTGGTGCTGGTGCCGGAAATCGGCCTGACCCCTCAATTGCTGGCCCGCTTCCGGGACCGCTTGCCGGGACCGCTGGCGGTGCTGCATTCCGGCCTGAGCGACCGGGAACGACTGAACGCCTGGTTGCTGGCGCGCGACGGCAGCGCCCGAGTGGTGGTCGGAACTCGGTCGGCGGTCTTCGCGTCATTGCGCGAGCCCGGCCTCATCATCGTGGACGAGGAACACGATCCCTCCTTCAAGCAACAGGATGGTTTTCGCTACCACGCCCGCGATCTGGCCGTGATTCGGGGCCAGCAGCTCGGCATTCCGGTGCTGCTGGGTTCAGCCACGCCGGCGCTGGAAAGCCGCCACAACGTCCGGCGCGGCCGCTATCGGCTGCTGAACCTGCCGGAACGGGTCGGCGGCGGCGGGATACCCCCCATCGAAATCCTGGACATGCGCCGCCAGCCGCTCACCGAGGGCCTGTCGCGGCCGTTGCTGGAGCGGGTTCGGGTCCATCTCGCCCGCGACGAACAGGTGTTGCTGTTCCTGAACCGGCGCGGCTTCGCTCCGGTGTTGTTCTGCCACGAATGCGGCTGGCTGAGCCAGTGCCGGCATTGCGACGCCCGCATGACTTTGCACCTGCGCCAGAAGCGGCTGATCTGCCACCATTGCGGCGACAACCGGCCGGTAGACGCGGCCTGCCCGATTTGCGGCAGCGTGGATCTGCGCGCGCTCGGCCACGGCACCGAACGTCTCGAAACGGCGCTGCGCCACGAATTTCCGGACGTCGGCATCACCCGCATCGACCGCGACAGCACCCGCCGGCGCGGCAGCCTGGAAGCTCTGCTCGCCGACATTCAAGCGGGCGGACGCCGCCTGCTGATCGGCACCCAGATGCTGGCCAAGGGCCACCACTTTCCCGACGTGACGCTGGCGGGCATCGTGGACGCCGACCAGGGGTTGTACGGGATCGACTTTCGCGCCAGCGAACGGATGGCACAACTGATCCTTCAGGTCGCCGGCCGGGCCGGCCGGGCCGACAAGCCCGGCACCGTTCTCATCCAGACCCACCACCCCGACCACCCGCTGTTGCGGGTCTTGGTCTCGGAGGGTTATCCGGCCTTCGCGACGGCGGCCCTGGCGGAACGGCAAGCCGCCCTGCTGCCGCCCTTCGCGCATCAGGCCTTGCTGCGGGCCGAGGCCGCCACGGCGGAACAGGCCACCGCTTTTCTGCGCGCCGCGCGGGCACTGGCCGAACCCATCGCCGACGGCCTGGAATTGCTCGGCCCGGCGCCCGCGCCGATGGAGCGCCGGGCCGGCCGCTATCGGGCCCAGCTTTTGGCGCAAGCCGGGCAGCGCCAGGATCTCCACCGCTTCCTCGACCGGTGGGCGCCGCAACTGCGGGCGCAGTGCGATGATCGCCGCGTTCGCTGGTCGCTGGACATCGATCCGATGGATCTGTATTGAGCGCCGGCTACCGCAGCAGACACCGACAGCCATCCGGCGCGGTCCGATCCGGCTCGACAGCCGTCACGCCATCGGGAAACCCCTTTCGGTGCGAGCCATCGACGAGAATTTAAAACAATTGCGGTTTCCCGGCATCGCGGCACCTTTACTTGCCGACATTGGCGACTAGACTTTGTTTGCTCGTGTGTTTTTCGCACGGCCCATCAACCGCTAGAGGAAATGACCGGAGCCGGTCGTCCCGGGCGATTGCCCGAGAAATCCGACTCGCCGGCGGCACCGGCCGCCGAACCGCGAGTCCGGGCCGGTTCGCGCTCATGGCACCATCCACCCTTGTTCCTGGGAAACAACGATGCAACAAGACTTAGTCCACAAGGTAAAAAGCAATCCCAAATACCACGAGCTGGTCTCGAAACGATCCAGTTTCGGTTGGTTCATGGCGATTTTGATGCTGGTCATCTACTACGGCTTCATCCTGATCATCGCCTATGCCCCCTCGTTCCTGGCCCAGCCGATCGGAGCGGGCTGGACCATGACCGTCGGCATACCCATCGGCGTCGGCGTGATCTTGGCGGCCTTCGCCTTGACGGGCATCTTCATCCAGCGCGCCAACACCGTGTTCGACGACCTCAGCAACCAGATCAAGGAGGAAGTCCTATGAGATTGCTTCCCGTCACTCTCGCCACGCCCCTGTTGCTGCTGGCGAGCAGCGCCTTCGCCCAGCAGGCGGCCGCGCCCGCCGTGCAGAAAACGCTCAACGTCCCGGCCATCGTCATGTTTCTGCTTTTCGTGGCCATCACTTTGGGCATCACCTACTGGGCCGCGCAGCGCACCAAGACCGCCAAGGACTTCTACGCGGCGGGCGGCAGTCTCACCGGCCTGCAAAACGGCTTCGCCATCGCCGGCGACTACATGTCGGCGGCCTCTTTTCTCGGTATCGCCGGCCTGGTGTACACCGCCGGTTTCGACGGCCTGATCTACTCGGTCGGCTGGCTGGTCGGCTGGCCGCTGATCATGTTCATGATCGCCGAACAGCTCAAGAACCTGGGCAAGTTCACCTTCGCCGACGTGGTGACCTACCGCTTGCAGCGGGTGCCGATGCGCACCTTGGCGGCCACCGGCACCATGGTGGTGGTGATCCTGTACCTGATCGGGCAGATGGTGGGCGCCGGCAAGCTGATCCAGACCCTGTTCGGCCTGGAATACACCTATGCCGTCGTTATCATCGGCGCGCTGATGATCACTTACGTGATGTTCGGCGGCATGATCGCCACTTCCTGGGTGCAGATCATCAAGGCCTGCCTGTTGCTCGGCGGCGCGACCCTGATCGCCCTCCTGTGCTTGTCGAAGTTCGGTTTCAGCCCCGAGGAAATGTTCAAGCAGGCCACCATCGTCCGCGGTTCGGCGGACGCGCCCAACCTGAAGATCATGGGGCCGGGCACCTTGGTGACCAGTCCGATCGACGCCATCTCGCTGGGCATGGCGCTGATGTTCGGCACCGCCGGCCTGCCGCACATCCTGATGCGCTTCTTCACCGTTCCCGACGCCAAGCAGGCCCGGCGCTCGGTGTTTTACGCCACCGGATTCATCGGCTATTTCTACATCCTGACTTTCATCATCGGCTTCAGCGCCATCGTCTTCATCACCAAGAATCCCGACTACCTGGATGCGAAGGGCCTGATCCTGAACGGCAGCCCCTACATGCTGGGCTTCATCTCCGCCGTCGCCTTCGCCACCATTCTGGCGGTGGTGTCGGGCCTGACGCTGGCCGGCGCCTCGGCCATCTCCCACGACCTGTACGCCAACGTCTTCGCCCACGGCCGGGCCAACGAGCAGCAGGAAGTGTTCGTGTCCAAGATGTCCACGGTCGGCCTAGGCATCGTGGCCGTGCTGCTGGGCATCGTCTTCGAAAAGCAGAATATCGCCTTCCTGGTCGGCCTGACCTTCGCGGTGGCGGCCAGCACCAACTTCCCGATCCTGTTCATGTCGATCTTCTGGTCGAAGCTGACCACCCGGGGCGCGGTGATCGGCGGCGCCATCGGCCTGTTCACGGCGGTGGCCCTGGTCATCCTCGGCCCCACCGTCTGGGAAGAGATCCTGGGCTATCCCAAGGGATCGTCGCCGTACCCGTCCAAGTATCCGGCCATCATCTCGGTGACGGCGGCGTTCCTCGGCATCTGGATCTTCTCGCTCCTGGACAGCAGCGATCAGGCCAAGCAGGAACATGCGGCGTATGAGGCTCAGGATGTCCGCTGCCAGACCGGCATCGGCGCCGAGGGCGCGTCCGGCCATTGACCCTGCTCGTCCCGGCGGACGGATTGCCATGTCAAGCCTCTCGCCGGGCCTGAATCTGCTAGGATAAAACCCCCTCCGGCCTCCGTCGCGAGGGGGTTTTCTTTTGACGCAACCAGACGGAGCCGCCGTGGCCACCCCCGACTACCTGGACCAAAAGACCTTCCTCGCGCACCTGTCTCCGTTCAGCCAATTGCCGGAACCGGAACTGGAGCGGCTCGCCCAGGACATGACGGTCGGCCACTACCGCGCCGGCGAGGTGTTGCTCAAAGCCGGCGAGCGGCCAGCCTGTCTTTTTATCGTCATCGACGGCTCGATCTGGGAAATCGATGGCGAGGTGCCCGCCTCCCTCGACCCGTCCGCCAGCCAGCCCGAGGCGGCTGGAGCCGGCGAGCGACCGCTGATGTGCGTGACGTCGTTTTACGCGGCCGAAGACGCTTTCGACACTCGGGCGCTGCTGGAAGGCGCCAGCAAGCGCAGCTTCGTCGTCGCCGAACCGGCCCGCTGTTTTCGCCTATCCCGGGAAGCCTTCCTGCAAACCGTCCGCGGCAATCCGGGGTTCGCCCATTACTACGACCTCAAAATCTCGCAGCGGCTGGCGGCGCGGCCCGACCCCGAAAACATGCAGGAATTCTCCGCGTTCACCGTCACCAAGATCCGGGACATCTACATCCATCGGCCGACCTACGTCGCCGCCGACGCCACCATTCACGAAACCGCCGTGGCGATGAAGGCGCACAAAACCAACTCGGTCCTGGTCCGCCACGGCGACAATACCGGCATCGTGACCGCCACCGATCTGCGGGAGGCCGCCATCATCGAGCGGCGCTCGCTGGACGCGCCGGTCGGCACCCTGGCGACTTACGACCTGATCGGCATGGAGCCGGACGACTTTCTGTTCAACGCTTTGCTGCGGATGACCCACCACAACGTCAACCGGCTGGTCATCCGGGAAGGCGCGACCATTCACGGCATCCTCGAACAGATCGATCTGCTCAGCCATCTCTCCAACCACTCGCATCTGATCGCCCTGCAAATGGAGCGCGCGCATTCCAGGGACGAGCTGAAATGGGCCAGCCGCGACCTGATCAACGTGATCCGCGACTTGCACGCCAAGGGCATCAAGATCCGCTACATCATGCAGCTGGTCTCCGAACTCAACAAAAAGATGCTGCGAAAGTTGTTCGAGTTGCTGGCGCCGCCGGAACTGCTGGACAATTCCTGCCTGCTGGTGCTGGGCAGCGAGGGGCGCGAGGAGCAGGTCCTCAAGACCGACCAGGACAACGCCCTGATCCTGCGCGACGATTTTTCCCACCCCGACCTGGAACGCATCACGGCCGAGTTCACCGCGAGCCTGCTGGAATTCGGCTATCCGCCCTGCCCCGGCAACATCATGGTGTCGAACCCGTACTGGACCAAATCGGTGGCGGCGTTCAAGGAGGAGCTGTTTCAGTGGATCGTCCATCCCACCAACGACTCCTTTTTGCAGTTCGCCATCTTTTGCGACGCCAGGGCGGTGGCCGGAGACGAAAATCTGCTCCGGCACGTCAAGGATCGCATGTATCGCCTGCTCGGCGATCACCGCTCTTTCTACAGCCAGTTCGCCAAAACCACGGTGGCGTTCGGCACGCCGCTGGGCTT
>WBZM01002729.1_pt1 | contig 14615 bp, 13 predicted proteins | sample 5204271 | NCBI WGS metagenome assembly WBZM01 (sample SAMN12344346, study PRJNA552823) | activated sludge metagenome | biome: Activated sludge suspended growth; feature: Nitrification reactor; material: Wastewater; isolation source: activated sludge from nitrification reactor of wastewater...
CGTCGCCGATGCGCGGCCACGTCACCTTCGAGCACGTCCGCTTCTCCTACCGCCCCGACCGGCCCGTGATCGCCGACCTCTCCCTCGACGCCGCGCCCGGCGACATGGTCGCGCTCGTCGGGCCCACCGGGGCGGGCAAGACCACCGTCATCAACCTCCTCACGCGCTTCTACGAGCTCGACGGGGGCGCGATCCGCATCGACGGCGTCGACCTGCGCGACCTGAAGAAGGCCGACCTGCGCCGACGCCTCGGGCTGGTGCTCCAGGAGACCTTCCTCTTCTCCGCCACCGTCCGCGAGAACATCCGGTACGGCCGCCTCGACGCCACCGACGACGAGGTGGTGGAGGCCGCGAAGGCCGCGGACGCCGACCACTTCATCCGCCAGCTCCCGCAGGGCTACGACACGCCGCTCTCCGAGCGGGCGGGCAACCTCAGCCAGGGGCAGCGGCAGCTCCTCGCGATCGCCCGCGCGGTGCTGGCCGACCCGGCGATCCTCGTGCTCGACGAGGCGACGAGCAGCGTCGACACGCGCACCGAGGCGCGCATCCAGCGCTCCCTCCTGCGCCTGATGAAGGGGAGGACGAGCTTCGTCATCGCGCACCGGCTGAGCACCATCCGCGACGCGACGCAGGTGCTGGTGATCGACCACGGCGCGGTGGTGGAGCGCGGCACCCACGACGAGCTCCTCGCGCGCCGCGGCGCCTACCACCGGCTCTACGTGAGCCAGTTCAAGGGCCACGAGATTTGACGCGGGGCGTAGGGAGGGGCGAGGGTGGCGCCGTGACGGAGCCCCGACACGGCAGGCCGCGGCACCGGGCCTACCACGCCGAGCGCGAGCGCCTGGCCGCGTGCCGCTGGCTCGAGCCCGACGCCGCGTTCGAAGCGATGGGCGGCGACGCGCGCCGCTGGCTCGAGGATCGGGTGGAGGAGCTCCGCGCCGCGCTGCTCCCGTACGTCGACGCCCCCGACGCGCTCGACGGCCTCACGGCGCGCGTCGAGCGCTCGGCGGAGGCCGCGGTGGAGGCGTGGGCGGCGTCGTGGGCGCAGGACGACGTCGCGCCCTCCGCGCTCGCGGAGGCGCTGGCGCGCGCGGCGGCCGAGGTTCGTGCGACGCTCCACGGTCGGGACCCCGCCCCGATGTGGACGTACGCCGCGATCGGCGCCTCCTCCCGGAAGAAGGGCGCGGCGTGGCGCGGGTTGCTCGACCGGCACCGCCGCGCGGAGAGAGCGGTGGAGGCGCGAGCGCTCATCGAGACGCACCCGGCCCAGCTCGCGTGCGCCAGCCACCTGCGCTGGCTCTACGCCTTCGGCGAGGTGCCGTCGCGCCGCTCGCCCTGGGCGCCGCTCGTCGCGCTCTTCGAACGGGGCGCGTGGCCCGTCGCGCTCGGCGACGGCTCGCTCCTCGTGTACGTGCCGGTGCTCCGCGAAGGGGGCGTCGTCCCGTCGCCCGAGTCGCCCGAGGTTCTCCTCCTGCCGCCGCGCCGGCCGCGGCCCGCGCCGACGACGGCCGTCGCCCCCACGCTCGCCGCGCTGGAGGCCGCGGGCGTCGCGGTGCCGCCGATGGCGCCCGACGTGTTCGAACCGGCGGGGCTCCGCGGGAGGATCGCCGCGGTGGGTCCGCGCCCCGCCGCTGCGCCAGGCCCGCGGCCCCCGAGGCGGCGTGCGCGCGACGACGACGGCGGCTGATACCGCGAGCTCACCCCGCGGCGCGCGGCCGCCGCACGAGGCGGCGCTCGACGAGGTCGAAGAGCCCCTGCGCGCCGAGCGCCATCAGCGCCGCGGGCACCGCGCCCTCGAGGATGGTCGGCGTGTGCGCGAGCCGGATGCCCGTGAGGATGGGCTCGCCGTAGCCGCCCGCCCCCACCAGCGCGCCGAGCGTCGCGGTGCCGACGTTGATCACCGCCGCGGTCTTGACCCCCGCGAGGATCGCCGGCGCCGCGAGCGGCAGCTCCACGCGCCGGAGGATCGCGCCCGGCGGCAGCCCGAGCACCTCCGCCGACTCGCGCAACGGCGCGGGGATGCCGGTGATCCCCTGCGCGGTGTTGCGCACCACCGGGAGGAGCCCGTAGACGAACAGCGCCGCCACCGCGGGCGCCGCGCCGATGCCCAGCAGCGGGATCATGAACACCAGCAGCGCGAGCGACGGCACCGTCTGGACGAGCCCCACCGCGCCGAGGATCAGCGCGCCGGCCCGCGGGCGCTTCGCCGCCAGCACGCCGAGGGGGACCGCCGCGAGCACCGCCGCGGCGAGCGAGAGGAGCACGAGCGCGAGGTGCTCCCTGGTGCGGGCCCACACCCGCGCCGCGCGGCCCTCCTGCGGGGGCGCCGCGCCCGACGCGCCGACGGCATCGCGCAGGAAGTCATCCGCCACGGAAGCCTCCGGCACCCGCTCGACGCGGGCTCGCGCGTTGAGCGCGGCCATGGTGCCGGTCGGGATGCGCCCGGCCATCGATTCGAGCGCGGCGACGAAGGCCGGCGCGCGCCGCGCGAGGTCGGCGCGGTAGAGCCACACCGCGCGGTACGGCGGGAAGTGGTGGAGGTCGTCGTCGAGCACGCGGAGGCCGTTGGCGGCCACCTCGGCGTCGGTGGTGTACACGTCGGTCGCGGCGACGGCGCCCGAGGCGAGCGCAGCGTAGGCGAGCTCGTGCTGCATCCCGCGCACGTCCGTCTGCGGCAGGCCGTAGCGCGCGCGGAGCCCCGGCCACCCCTCGGCCCGCTGGAGAAACTCGTGCGAGAACCCGAAGGCCAGCGCCGGGTGCGCGCGCAGGTCGGAGACGCGCCGGAGGCCGAGCCGCGCCGCGAGCGCGCGCGTCACGCCGAGGGCGTAGGTGTCGTCGAAGCCGAGCTCGGCGGACATCCGAACCCCGCGCCGCGCGACGGCCGTTCGAAGCGCGTTGGCATCACCGGGCGCGACGCGCTCGCCCGCGAGGAGCTCGGCGGCGATGGTCCCGGTGTACTCGGGGTAGGCGTCGATCTGGCCGGCGACGAGCGCGTCCCAGAGCACGCGCGTCCCGCCGAGGCCGCGGCGGTGCTCGACGGGGACGCCCGCGCGGCGCGCGAGCCCGGCGGCCACCTCGCCGAGGATCACCCCCTCGACGAAGGCCTTGGAGCCCACCCGGACGGGTCGCGACGCGCGCGAACATCCCGCCACAATGAGCGCCAGCGCGAGGAGCACCGCGCGCACTCAGGCCCCCAGGAAGCGGGTGACGAAGGGGTCGGCGGGCGCGCGGGCGAGGGCGTCCATGGTCCCGCGTTGGAGCACCGCGCCGTCGCGGAGGAGGGCCACCTCGTCGGCGAGGGCCGCCGCCTCGCGGAGGTCGTGGGTGACCAGCAGCACCCCGCAGCGGAGCGCGCGGAAGGCCTCGCGCAGGTCGCGCTGGAGCTCGGCCCGCACGAGGGGGTCGAGCGCGCCGAGGGGCTCGTCGAGGAGGAGTACCTCGGGGTCGAGCATCAGCGCGCGCATGAGCCCGACGCGCTGCCGCTGGCCGCCGGAGAGCTCGTCGGGGTAGCGCGCGAGGGCCGACGCGGGCAGCCGCGCGAGCGTGGCGAGCTCGTCGAGGCGGGCGGCGATGCGCGGCTCGGCCCACCCGAGGTGGCGCGCCATCAGCGCGACGTTGTCGGCCGCGCGGAGGTGCGGGAAGAGTCCGCCCTCCTGGATCACGTAGCCCATGCGCTGGCGCACCGCGCGGAGCGAGCCGGGCGTGACGAGCTTGCCGCCCACGTGCACCTCGCCCGCGTCGGGCCGCACGAGGCCGACCACCACGCGGAGCAGCGTCGACTTGCCGCAGCCGCTCGGGCCGAGGAGGACCACGGTGCGCCCGGCGTCGACGCGGAGGTCGGTGGGGGCGAGCGCCTGCACGTCGCCGTAGCGCTTGGAGACGCCGCGCGCCTCGACGGCGGGCGCGGCGGTCACGCGGGCTCGTCGAGCTCGGGGTAGCGGCGGAAGATGCCGTTTTCGTTGAAGGGGATGCGGCGCGGGGAGGCGAGGTACGCGGCGACGCCGGGGCGGTCGGCGACCCGGTCGCGGAGCTTCAGGAGGTTGGGGAGCGAGGCGCCGACGCGGGCCATCGCGCGGGGGAAGGCGTAGGCGAGGCCCTCCATCAGTTGGAAGGCCGAGAGGTCGACGTAGGAGTGGGCGCCGCCGACGAGGTGGGCCTTGTCGCCGCGCGCGAGCACGCCCTCGAGGTACCCGAGGTATTTCGGGAGGCGCGACGCGGTGAACTCCCGCGCGCGGCGGGCGGCCTCGAGCTTCTGGTCTTCGTAGTAGAGCCCGGTGGAGATGGGGTGGTGGGTGTCGTGCACCTCGGCCACCACGTCGGCGACGGTGAGCTGGAGCTGGTTCGCGAAGAGGCGGCCCTTCTCGTCGGCGGGGGCGAGGCCGAGGCGGGGCCCGAGCCACTGGAGGACGTTGGCGGTCTGCGCCACGACGAGGTCGCCGTGGCGGACGAAAGGCGGGGCGAACGCGGGGGTCGCGAGCGACGGGTCGCGCAGGAGCTTCATCAGCGCGGGCACGCCGCCCCCGGCGGACTCGGGGAGGCGCGCGACGTCCACGTAGGGCGCGCGGGCGTCTTCGAACGCGAGGCGGACGAACTCGCCCCGCCCCTGGATGCTCGGCCAGTAGAACAGCTCGTACGGGGCGCCTTCGGTGCTCATCGGCCACGACGTATCGGGCCAACGCGCGCGCCGGTCAACCCGTCACCGCGGCTTTCAGCGATGTGCGAGCACATGGCGCGCGACGGCGTCGTCGTCGTCGCCGCCGCCGTAGGCGCACAGCGCGCGGACGACGTCGCCCACCGTGGCGCCGCGCGCGGCGAGGTCGGCGAGGAGACCGCGGAGCGACGTCGCGGTGTCCTCGTCGCCGAAGGTGGAGTACGCGAGCGACACGCCCGCCGCCGCCGCCGCGCAGCCCTGCTGGAGGAACTTCACCACCCGGTTGCCGCCGAAGGCCCCGCAGCCCCAGTGGCCGGTGGAGACGCTGCGCCCGCGGCACGACGTGAAGCCGAGCCACGCCTTGTCGAGGTCGCGGAGGAGCGCCTCGGGGGTGAAGTGGTCGCGGTACACCGCGTCGGCGGCGAGCACCTCCTGCGCGCGGCGGTCGGCGCGGAGCCCTTCGAAGCGGAAGGTGCGGAGGTAGCCGCTGTACTCGCAGAAGCGCCGGGCGCCGCCGAGCACGATCACCTCGTCGTCGTCCATCCGCTCGCACACGAGGATCGCCGGGAAGAGCTCGGGGCACGTCGAGAAGAGCACCTCCTCCTGCGTGAGCGAGGGGATCACCGCGTGGATGTGCAGGTCGCGGTTGGCGAAGTCGAAGAAGACCTCGGCGTCGGGGTCTTCCATCCGCCCGGTGTGGAGCTCGACGCGGGCGGACGCGAGCGGGACGTCGAGGGAGGGCCAGTCGGGGGATTTCGCGCGGTCGAGCCGGTGGCGCGCGTAGGTGAGGGTGGGCGCGTCACCAACGTCGTCGGCGGCGTGGAAGTACGCGAGGAGGCAGATGAGGCGCTCCACCGCGGAGGGCTGCTGCGAGACGTAGAGGCCGGTGAGCGAGAGGCTCCCGGCCGTGGGGGCGTCGAGCGTGCCGAGGAAGAAGGCGCACGCGAGCAGGTGCCGCGCGTGGCGGGGCGAGAGCGCGAGGCGCGAGGGCTCTCCCCGCCGCAGGAGCGCGAGGGGCGCGTCGGGGTGGCGGTCGAGCGCCCACGCGCGGACCTTGGGGAGCGTGGCGCGGTAGAAGTCGTAGGCGGGGTCGTCGGCGCGCGCGAGGTCCGTCCAGGCGGCGATGGCGGTGTGGAGGCCGGCCGTCCACGGGTGGGCGACCGCGCGGTCGAGGTCGGCCGCGTCGGCGAGGGCGTTGCCGTCGAGGCGGGCGGCGAGGTCGGGGTCGACGAAGGACGGGTCGAGGTCGTCGGGGGCGGACATGGCGCGGCGGTTTACGTCGAAACGGCCTTGTGCGCCAAGGGGCGCAGCGCGAAGCCGCGCTGGATGAGCAGCGGGCGCGCGTGGAGGTCGCCCTCGAGGAGGCGGTAGACGTCGGCGTGGCGGCGCGACGGGAGGGCGGGGAAGAGGTGGTGGATGAGGTGGTAGTTTTGAAACTGGAGGAGCGGGCCGAGGAGCCACTCGTGCCCGAGGCGGATCGTGGTCGAGCGGAGCACGTCCTCGTCGGCCGTCGCCTCCGCGCCGACGTGGGGGAGCCAGAAGAAGAGCGCGCCGGCGAGCACGAAGGTGAGCCGCGAGGGGATGAGCCACAGGAGCACGACCTCGCGGAGGTGGCCGGCCCACGCGAGGAGCGCGACGGCCGCGAGCGTGGCGGCGAGGTGGGGCAGCGCGCCGAGCAGGTGGCGCCGTCCCGCGTCGTCGCCGCGGCGGAGCGCGTGGGCGGCGTAGGCGAGGTCGATCGTCGCCCAGCGCAGCGGCAGCGTGAGGCCGCCCTCGTGGGCCCAGCGGTCGGGGTCGCCCGCGCCGTTGGTGTGGCGGTGGTGCTGCATGTGGGCCCAGCGGAAGAAGCCGAGGCTCGCGTGCGGCGCGAAGAGCAGGAGCCCGGCGGCCCCGAGCGCGTCGTTGAGGCGCCGGTCGCGCGCGAAGGAGCCGTGGAGCGCGTCGTGCACGACCGTGAAGAGCCCGTACATGAGCGCGGTGCAGCACGCGCTCGCGGCCCACCCGGGGAGCGCGCCGGCGGCGTGGGCGGCGGCGACGGCGGGCAGCCCGACCGCGGCGAGGGCGAGCGCGGCCAGCGTGGGCGCGGCCACCGCGGGGACGCGGGCGAGGCGCTTGAAGCGCTCGGATTTGGCCGCGGGGACGCGGAAGCGCGGGGCGCGCGCGGCGGGCTCGGCGTCGGGCACGGGCTACGCGGCCTGTTCGAAGTCGCGGGTGACGTACATCGACACGATCGCGTCGGCGAAGCGCTCGACGAAGCGCCCCTGCGCGGTGCCCGCGACGCCACCGTGAGCGAGCGCGCGCCGGCCGTCGGCGAGGGCGCGGTCGCGGAGCTCGCGCAGCAGGGGGCGGCCCGCCTCGCCGACGAGGGTGACGGCGTTGACCCGGCCCTCGGCGCGCTCGCGCTCGCAGGTGCGGAGGTCGTTGGCGAGGCGGACCGCCGTGGAGAACGACCGCTCGGCGCGCCGCAGCGCGGGGAGGGCCGCGCGCGTGCCGGCGGCGTCGGTCGCGATCCACGCGGCGAGGGCCACCATCTCGACGCCGATGCTGTCGCGGCCGCTCGCGAGGTAGCGGGGGAGGCCCGCCGCGCCGGACGCGCTGTCGTCGTCGAGCTCGGCGCCCATCCCCGCGAGCATCCGGCCCACGGCGTCGGCCCAGGCGTCGACGAGGTCGCCGGCCCGGTCGTGGCCCGCGAGCCGGCGCCGCAGGTCGGTGAGGGCGTTGGCGATCGGGTCGAAGGCGACCTCGGGGAGCGACTCGCCCCGGGCGACGGCGGCGTACTGCGCGACGCGGAGGCGGCCCTCCTCGGGGGCGAGCTCGGGGTCGTCGAGGAGGTCGTCGATCGCGAAGAGGACGAGGCCCGCGTCGGCCACGAGCGTGAGCACGCGGAGCGGCAGCCCGGCGCCCGCGTGGGCCACGACGGCGGCGATGGCCTGCGAGCGGCCGGCGCGGACGAGCGCGGGCGGGAGGATCTGCGACGCGGCGATGCGCGCGAGGAGCTGGCGCGGCGTGACGGGGGCGTTGCGGGCGGGCGTCTGGGTGCGGCGGGCGTCGAGCATGGGGGACCTCCAGGGCGACGCGCGGCCGGTGGGTCAGCGCGTCGCGGCGCTCGGTGCTTGAGCGAGGGGCATGCCACGTTCGCGAACCGCGCCGTCGCCGCGGAAGTCCGCGGGGACGGCGCGCGTGGTGGTGCTGGCCGGCGCTGGCCCCGCGCTGGCCCGCGCTGGCACCGTGCCACGGGGCCTCCGTCGGGCGTTTGTTCTCGATACCGCCCCCGCGGGCGGCGGTGGTAGCTTCGGCGCGGGAGTTTCGCCCGCGCCGTGTCCGCCGATGCCGAGGGAGCGACCCAGTTCGCCTCCGACCCGATCCTCTCCGCCGACCGCCCCGTCGGGGCCGCGGGCCCGCTCGCGGTGGGGGACGTCGTCGCCCACTACCGCATCCTCGCCCTCCTGGGCTCCGGGGGGATGGGGCACATCCACCGCGCGCTCGACCTTCGGCTCCAGCGCGAGGTGGCGCTGAAGGTGGGGCTGGAGGGCGCGGCGTCGCCCGAGCGCGCGCTGCAGGAGGCGCGGGCGCTGGCGGCGCTCAACCACCCCAACGTGGTGTCGGTGTACGAGTTCGGCGTCGACGCGGGGCGGCCGTACATCACCATGGAGCTGCTGCGGGGCGAGTCGCTGCGGGCGCGCGTCGAGCGCGGGCCCGTCCCCGTCGACGAGGCCGCGGCGCTCATCGGCGACGCCCTGCGCGGGCTCGCGGCGGCGCACGAGGCCGGCGTCGTCCACCTCGACCTCAAGCCCGAGAACCTCTTCGTCACCGCCGAGGGGACGCTGAAGGTGATCGACTTCGGCCTCGCGCGCGTGGCGCGGAGCGCCGCCACCGGGTCGGACGTCGCGGTCGGCGGCACCGTCTCGTACATGGCGCCCGAGCAGGCGCTCGGCGGCGCGGTCGACGCGCGCACCGACCTCTTCGCGGTCGGCCTCGTGCTGGTGGAGCTCGTCACCGGCGCCCACCCGTACCGCGGTCAGAGCCGGGTCGAGCGGCTGCGGGCGGGCGAGCGGGTGGATCCGCCCGGGCTCGACGGGCTCGACGACGTCGTCCGCGACGTGGCGCGGCGGTGCCTCGCCCACGACCCCGAGGCGCGGCCCCCCGGCGCGCGCGCGGTGCTGGAGGCCCTGGAGCGGAGGTCGCGGCCGAGCGCGGCGCCCGCGCCGCCGGGGGTCGACCTGGAGGCCCTCGCGGCCGCGGCGCACCTCGCGCAGAAGGGCTACGAGGTGCGGTTCGCCGCCGGCCCGACGCTGGTGTTCGAAGGGGTGATGACGCCGCGCGACCCCGACGCGCTGCTCTTCCCGCACTTCCGCGTGGTGCACGAGCGGGCCGCGGGGTGCGGCGTGCTCTCCCTCGACGTGCGGGCGCTCAAGCAGATCAACTCGTCGGCGCTCGGGCTCTTCATCCGCTGGGTGGGCTGGATCAACGCCGAGCCCGAGGCCCGGCGCTACCGGCTGCGCGTGGTCGCCGACCCCGGCGTGCTCTGGCAGCGCGCCAGCCTCAAGCCCCTGGAGATGATCGCGCCCGCCGTGCTCCAGGTGGTCCACGAGCGGGCGCGATAGGGACGGGACGGACGAACATGCCGCTGCTCGACATGCCGCTGCGGACGATGTGGTCGGAGGTGCAGGAGGTCAGGGACCGCGTGCAGGCGCTCCTCGGCGACATGCCCGACGAGCTCCGCGAGGCCACCGTGATGACCGCCTCCGAGCTGGTGGAGAACGCGATCAAATACGGGCACCCGGTGCCGGCGGCCCCGCACGCCACCGTGTCCCTCGACCGCGACGGCGACCTCGTGCGGGTGACGGTGCGCAACGGCGCCGTCTCCGCCGCGAGCGTGCGCGAGCTCCGCGCCCACGTCGAGCGCCTCGCCTCCGCCGCCGACCGCATGGCCCTCTACCTCGACCGCCTGCGCGAGCTCATGACCGCGAGCGGCGGGGGGAGCAAGCTCGGGCTCTACCGCATCGGCTGCGAGGGCGGCTTCGACCTCCGCTGCGACTACGCCGACGAGGTGGTGACGATGACCGCCACGCGCCGCGCGGAGGCGACCCCGTGAGCGCCGCGAAGACCCTGGCCGAGGCCGCGCCCCTCACCGCGGGGCGCTTCGAAATCATCGCGACGGGCCCGCGCGAGCTCGCGTGGCGGGGCGAGCTCGCCGCGCGCGACCCGGTGGCCGAGATCGGCCCCCACATTCGAAGCATCCACGAGGCCGCGGCGGGCGGCGGGGACGTCACCGTCGACGTGACGGGCCTCACCTTCGTCAACTCGTCGGGGCTGCGGCTCTTCCTCGACTGGGCCGCGTGGATCGGCGCCGAGCCCGAGGGGCGGCGCTACGTGGTCACCTTCCGCACGGCGCGGAGGGTGACGTGGCAGGCGGCGGCGTTCCCCGCCATCGCGATGATGGGCGGCGCCGCCGTCCGCGTGGTGCCGGCGTGACCGCGCCGCGGGAGGGCTGAAGACCCCATGCGCCAGACCGAGCTCATCCACCGCCAGGTGGAGCTGGTGGCCGTCACGCTGGCCGCGCGCGTCCGCCGCATCCACGACGCGCTCACCGACCTCGCCTTCCTCACGCGCCAGCTCCTCGCGGCCGCCGTCGACCCGGCCGAGGTCGACGCCTGGGTCGAGCGCGAGGGCTTCGCCGTGCAGCCGTCGGGCTTCTTCGAACGCCCCTCGCAGATCGCGCGGGCCGCGGCGGAGGGGAAGTTCCACGACGACTTCATCTACGCCTGGGGCGGCGCCTCGCGCGACCGCGCCGAGACGCGCCGGCGGATGTACCTCTTCCGCACGCTGCGCGAGCACCTCGCGGAGGTGCACGCGCGCTTCAAGGGCGTGGCGTACGTGTACTTCCAGTGCGCGGACAACCCCCACGCCGCGCTCGTGCTGCCCGGCTTCTCGCCGGAGTCCGTGATCCCCGCGGACTTCGACTGGCACACGTACCACTCCTTCACGGTGGCGGCGCCGGCGGCCAACCCGGCGCGGACGATCCGCTGGACGCCGCCCAACATCGACTACGCCGACCAGGGCCTCATCGCGTGCGTCTCAATCCCGGTGTGGGAGGGCGAGCGCCTCCTCGGCGTGTGGACGATGGACGTGCCCCTCTCCGTGCTCCACGCCGACCTCTCCCTCGACGCCCTCGGCGCCATCGCCTCGCGCCAGGTGAACTTCCTCGCCGACCGCGACGGCCGCCTCATCGCCCACCCCTCCCTCGACCCCGAGCGCCAGGGCGAGAAGGGCGCGGTGTACAACATCCACCTCTCGTCGCTCGGCGGCGACTACGCCACCCTCGACGTCGCCGCCCTCATCGCCGAGGGCCACGGCCAGCGCGAGCTCCGCGACGCCGCGGGCGAGCGGGTGCTCCTCGTCCACCGCGCGGTGCCCGAGATCGGGTGGGTGGCCTTCGCGTCCTTCCCCGCCGCCGACCTCGTCGAGGCCACGCGGGAGGCCTTCCAGAAGGCCTTCGCGAGCCTCGGCCAGGGCGACCTCTCCGTGCGCCTCGACGCCGCCGGCGACGAGTCGATGCGCCAGCTCGTGGCCTCGTACAACGAGATGGCCGCGACGCTCGAGGAGGCCCAGCGCCGCCGCGACCACGCCGAGGCCGAGCACCGCCGCCTCGCCATCGAGCGCGAGCGGATGGGCCGCGAGCTCGAGATCGCCGCCACCATCCAGAGCTCGATGCTCCCGCGGGCGCCGCGGCACCCGGGCTTCGAATTCGCCGGGCGCATGGAGCCCGCCGACGAGGTGGGCGGGGACTTCTACGACGTCCTCGCGCGCCCCGACGGCCACCTCTGGATCACCATCGGGGACGTCTCCTCCCACGGCCTCGGCGCGGGCCTCGTGATGATGATCGCCCAGTCCGCTTGGCGCGCGGTCTTCGAGGCCGCCCCGTCGCTCCCGGTCGACGAGGTGATCCGCCACGTCAACCGCCTCGTCCACGCCAACGCCAGCACCAAGATCGGCGGCGGCCGCTACCTCACCGGACAGCTCCTCGCGTGGGACGGCGACGGGGCCTTCACCTGCGCGGGGGCGCACCTCTGGCCCCTCGTGGTCGACCCCGCCACCGGCGACGTGCGGCAGGTCGAGTCGGTCGGGCCCTGGCTCGGCATCGTCCCGGAGCTCCCGTCGGTGCCCGTCTCGCGCCTCCCGCTCGCGCCCGGCGAGGTGCTCTGCCTCTACTCCGACGGGGTGATCGAGGCCCGCGGCGCCGGCGGCGAGATGTACGACCTCGCGCGGCTCTGCGCGCGGCTCGCCGAGGGCCTCCGCGGCGGGGGCGACCTCGCGGCCTGCGCCGAGGCCGTCCTCGCCGACGTGCGCGCCTTCGCCCCCGAGCGCGACGACGACCGCACCGTCCTGCTCGCGCGACGTCTCGCCCGGTGAGCGGGCCGTGATAGCGTCGCGGCCGCGATGGTCCGCAGCGCCACCCAGACCGCCGACAACCTCACCGTCGACACCCGCCGGGGCGCGCGCCCGCCCATCCCCGGCGCGGTGGTCGTCTTCTCCGTCGACCGCGCGCTCCACGCGGTGCTCCCCCCGCGCGACGGCGCGGTCGCGCTCGGCCGCGACGCGCTCGCGCCCCTCGGGGTCGCCGACGCGCGCGTCTCGCGCAGCCACTGCACCTGCCGCTGGGTCGGCGGCGCGTGGGCCGTGCGCGACGAGCAGAGCCGCAACGGCACCGCGGTCGACGGCCGCGCCTGCGCGGGTGAGGCCCTCGCGGGCGAGCGCTGCCTCGTCCGGCTCGGCGACACGCTGGTGCTGCTGGTGCCCGACGTCGCCCCCTACGCCGAGCGCCCCGCGCGCGTCGAGGGCCGCGCGGTGGTCGGCGCGACGATGGGGGCCGTGTACGACGAGATCCGCGCCGCCGCGGACGGGCGCGTGCTCCATGTCACCGGCCCGAGCGGCGCGGGCAAGGAGCTCGCGGCGCGCGCCTTCCACGACCTCGGCGACCGCGCGAAGGGCCCGTTCGTCGCGATCAACTGCGCCGCCATCCCCGAGGGCGTGGCCGAGCGCGTGCTCTTCGGCGCGCGCAAGGGGGCCTACTCCGGCGCCCACGCCGACGCGACGGGCCACGTGCAGGAGGCCGACGGCGGCACGCTCTTCCTCGACGAGGTGGGCGAGCTCGACCTCGCGGTGCAGGCCAAGCTCCTTCGCGCGCTCGAGTCCGGCGAGGTGATCCCCGTCGGCGCCTCGCGTCCGGTGAAGGTCGACGTTCACTTCTGCTCCGCGACGCACCGCGACCTCCGCGAGCGCGTGGCGGACAAGCGCTTCCGCGAGGACCTCTACTTCCGCATCGGGCGCCCGGTCGTCGCCCTGCCGCCGCTGCGCGAGCGGCGCGAGGAGGTCGCCCTGCTGGTCGAGCGCGAGCTCGGGGCCGCGGGCCTCGCCGCGCACGCCTCCCTCATCGAGCAGTGCCTCCTGCGCCCGTGGCCCGGCAACGTCCGTGAGCTCCTGGTCGAGGTGGCCGCCGCCGGCCGGGCCGCCCGCGTCCGCGGCGAGTCGCGCGTCCGCGGCGCCGACCTGGCGGCCGCGGCCGGGCTCGACTTCGCCCCGCCGACGCCCGCCGCCGCCGCCGCTGAAGTCCCCGCCGCCGCCGCGGAGCCCGCGGCGACGAAGAAGCTCCCCGGGCGCGAGGAGATCGAGGCGGCCCTCCGGCGCAGCGGCGGGCGCGTGGCGACGGCGGCGCGCGACCTGGGCGTGCACCGCAACCAGCTCCGCCGGTGGCTCGCGGCGGAGCAGGGCGAGCTCCCGCGCGACGGCGACGGGCCCGACGGCGACGACTGACCCGGGCCGCGCCTCCAGCGAGCGCGCGCCCTACGGCTTCGCGGGCAGGCTCACCACCACCAGCCGCACGGCGCTGCCCGCGCAGGCCCGCCCGAGCGCGGCCTCGACGTCGGGCCACGCGAGGCCGCCGTAGCCCGCGCCGATGCGGGGCATCCCGACGGCGGCGACCTTGCGGGCCTCGCACTCGGCCACGAGCCTCTCGGCCGAGCGCTCGATGAAGTCGATCGTCGCGCCCGTCCGCCAGTGCTTCTCGGTGCCGAGGTTGAACACCGTCACGCCGCCCTCCTCCCACGCGAACACGTCGCCCGGCGCGAAGCGGCCGTCGGCGCAGCGGCGCTTGTACTCCGCGTACATCGCGGGCCAGCGCTTCTTGAACTGGACGGCGATCCCCGCGCCCATCGCGCCGGCGCAGTTGCAGCCGTGGGCGAGGGCGGTGAGGTCGGGCTGGGCGAAGAGGTCGCCGGTTCGGTGCTCGACGGGCATGACGTCGGGACTACCCGAAGCGGCCGCGCCCCGTCCACTGCGCGACCTCCCGTCGCCGCGCGTTTGCGCTCCGCGCGCCGGCGCGGGTATGAGCCCACGCCCATGGCGACGATGCGCGAACGAAGGACGGTCACGGCCCCCACCCGCAAGCCCGAACCCTTGGCGAAGGAGCGGGCCCACGCGCTCGACGTCCCCTTCGCGATGCGCGCGGTCGCCACGTCGCACGGCGCCCGCTGGGACGCCGACCACGGGGTGTTCGTGTACCGCGGCGCGCGGCTGCCCGAGGGCCTCGCGCCCTTCCGCGCGCAGCGCTACTCGTGGGAGGCGAGCGTCGAGCGCGAGCTCAACGGCGACCCCGCCCCCGCGCCTTCGAAGCCCACCGGCGCCTTCACCCCGCGGCCGCACCAGGCCGCCGCGATCCGCGCGATCACCGCGGCGGCGAAGGGCGGGGCGTGCGGCTTCCTCCTCGCCGACGACGTCGGGCTCGGCAAGACGCTCTCCGCGTGGGTGGCGGTGCGCGAGCTGCCGAAGGTCGAGCGCATTCTCATCGTGTGCCCGCTCGCGGTGGTGGCCCACTGGCGCCGCACGATCGAGGCCGCGGGCGACGGCGGGCGCGAGGCGGTGATCCTCAACTACGACCGCCTCGGCAAGCTCTTCGAGGTGAGCG
>WBZM01002731.1_pt1 | contig 14610 bp, 12 predicted proteins | sample 5204271 | NCBI WGS metagenome assembly WBZM01 (sample SAMN12344346, study PRJNA552823) | activated sludge metagenome | biome: Activated sludge suspended growth; feature: Nitrification reactor; material: Wastewater; isolation source: activated sludge from nitrification reactor of wastewater...
GACCCCCATGACATCAACAGAGTAAAAACCCAAAACCCCGCGTCGCTACGCTCCGACTGTCCAGCTTGCTCTGGAATGCGTGTCCAGCTTGGCGTGGAATCGCTGTCCAGCTTCACCGGAATACGCAAATACCTTGATGGCGAACCCGGAAACGGGGGATGTGATCGAGGCCACACAGCGACAACCTTTTTCGTATGGGCCTGCTTCTTGAGCAGATCCAGTGGGCTCAGTTGAAGCGACGGGTCGAACAATAATTCGATGTTGTCGATCAACAGCAAATCCCCTGGCGCGTGCATCTCAGCCAGTTCCCGCAGCAGATTGCCGGCTTGCAGGTGGCGCTGTTTGTGCGGAACCGGCATCAGTTGTCGCCCGAGCTCGGAACCAATATTCAAGGGCACCATCCCCATTCGTTCCCCGAACGATTTCAGCAATGCTGTCTTGCCGCTACGCGGTGGCCCAATCAGCAAAATCAGCCGGCTGTGCAGGGCGCCGATCTCGACGGTGAGTTTCTCAAGGCGCGAAAGCATGTCGGTATCAACCGCGCTCATCGTCGGCGCCGCTATTGTTCTGTGCTTCGGAGGTTTGCCGCTTGATCCACTGCTCGATCTCGGCACGTGAGAAGCGCCACGTTCCTCCAACCTTGAATGCCGGAATCTTCTTGGCCGCAGCCAAACGGTAAATCGTGCGCTCGGCAACCTTGAGGTATTCAGCGACTTCTGTGATCGTCAGGATGTCGGGTTCAGGTTTTTTCATTGGCGAAAAACGTCAGTAGATGTCAAAATTGGCCAACTACACGTGCATAGTATCTTGCTTTGCTGTGCCCTTCAAACAAATGGATGAATTTCAATGCGAGAACTGCCAACCCGATGCTCTGGCTGAATGCCGAAAGCGATCCTGCCGGTGATACCGCTGTTTCAGCGCAGCACTGCTGTCTCTATGTAGTGACCTTCCACCCAGTCGTACAGATGAATTTCACCAATTCCGTTTAGGCGGTGTCCTAGCGCCATCGCGAAAAATGATGGTGTCTTGAGGAATAGGTTTAACCCGTCTAGCTTCCGTTCCGAGCGAAAACGAACCAACTGCGACTTGGTTTCTGCGACTGCACTGTTGAGTGTTGGCAGGGCCGCAATCGTGGTCGTCGAAACCAGGGTAAGTCGCGGGAGCACTCCAGGCTGGATACCTATTGATGCATGCACATCGTCACCCACCGGCGTCGGGAACCCAATGCAAGCAACGCCCGCATTGGATGAAGGGTCGCCATCCTCTTCTGTATATGAGAAAAAGGGCGCATCACTCTTTGAGTGGTCGTCGGTTCGGTAGACTTGGCCGTTATGGCAAATCTCAAGGATAAACCCTCGCGTCGCACTGAAGACAAAGCCCATCAAGCAAGCAAGCGACATGCGCTGTTTGCCGTCGATGCCTACAACGCGCCGTTCCCGACTCGCGAGAATGAAGTTCGCTACATTTTCTAATGCACTGAACAAACTAGCCCAGTCACCTGCGACTCTGCGAACTCGGTCGGGACCGCTAAATGCATTTATGGCAAGCCCAAGCTCCTCAATACCATCAGGTCTGGCGTCGAAGCGAATTTCTGTAGGCGCTTTCTGCCACGCGCTGGCGTCAGCGTCGAGCGTCTCTGTGAGAGCATGTTCTAGGTCTGCACGTTGTACTGGGCCAAAGGAAGAACGAGCAACCAGCGCTTTGCACTTGTCGCGAAGCAGAGCCACCCGCTTGGAATTCAAGTCAATACTCGGAAGAAACTTTTCTACCATTCCGCCGAAGCTTGCATCTGCTGATTCTGATGCGTGCCTAACGAACCCGACCCTATCGATAATGAATTCAGCCAACTCCACCGAGTGGCCTTTTTTCTGAACCCACGTAACAATTTCGGCACGGGTCGTCGCCACAACCGGAGAATCTCCTGGATACGACGTGCCGACGCCGCGTAGCCGTTCGAGCTTGTTTAGCAAGGGCTCCACGACAGGCTTGAAGTCCCGGCACACGAGTACAAACTGCACGAACTCATCAGGAGAAGAATCAAACATTTTCTTGAAGTCGGCAACCTCTCCCCAGAACGCATTCTCTGTGAGCGCGTAGTTCTTGGCTTCATATGTACGACGGCGAATGCCTATAGACGGACAGAAATAGCAAACCTCAATGTCACCCTTTGCCTCGCTTACGACATGGCTGAAGGCGCTTTGGGATAACCACTGGGGCAGGTGCTGTAGTACAAATGCATCCTGGTACTCGAAACCGGTCCTGGCTACAGCGCCCCCGCTGGCATCGCGGTCCAACAAACTTGCACTCATATCATTCCCTTCATGTCGAGTTCGGAAGGCCAAACGCCACCGTCCGGGAGGTAGGTGTGTGCGCTACCTTGCAGATTGCGATCATTGTCGAGCCGAAAAACGAGCAGAATTACAAAATTCGCTCCTACCTTCGGATCTGCGGCAATCTCCTGCATGGACGAGTGGTCGGTCGAGCTGGGCTCCGTTGAGAAAATTGGATGCGAATGCCACTCGCCGAGGTAATTGAAGCGGGAGAAGTCTTGGCCCGTGCTCGAGAAATACGCGCGTATAGCCGAAATCGCTTCACGAATTCCTCGCAGGAAGCTGGCTATTGAGCCACCTCCCTGGATAGTGAGGCTGCGAACAGCAAAATGGTTATGCCCAACGTGCTCACCCATCAGTACGCCACCACACTCGTTGCGACCAGCTTTTTCAAGTGCGACACATAGCCTCGTCTGGATATCAGGAGGAACTGATATTCGCAGCATGCGTACCTCCCTCGATTGACGCCGCGAACGTGTCTACCTCGGCTTGTTCTTCTTGTGTCATTGGCGCGTCGTACGTTGTCGTCGCCAAGGCCATCGTGCAGTCAATTGGTATGGTTATGAACGGCTGCTCGAAGACCCAATACTTCTTGTAGCCCATCAAATACGCTGAAAAAGGGAATTGCGATTCTTCGGGGGCGCAGATCGCATCGAGTACGAACTGGGTCATCGAAGCGGCAAGCATTGATACCTCCGCATCACCCGCCACAATTACATCACCATCCGCCATAAGGTCGTAGCTCTTGGCCCGCTTGTCTGGTGCCGGTGGGAACGTTTCAAGACATCCATTGATGTGATTGCGCACGCGCAACGGATCCGCATCCACGCCGGGACGGCTACGAGCCATCAGGGCACCACTGCCGCCGGAAAAGAGTTCACCCCAAACCAGCGTGGACTTCCCCTTCTTGCAGATGGCCGCGAGTGTCACGAAGACGTTGGCATTTGCTGTGGCGTCAACAACGAATCGGCACAGCGAAAGAGTGTCCAGCAGCTCTGCGGATGAGCGCGGGTTTTCTTGACCTGCAAGGCGAAGCGACTTCGTCAGGACTTTTACATCGGGAGCAATCAGTCGGAGCTCCTGTGCCACACCCTCGACCTTGTGAAAACCTACGGACCGCCAAGTCAGCTGATGGCGAACTAAGTTCTGCGGTGCCAGGATGTCGTCGTCTACCAAGACAAAATTACGCACACCCGAGCGCGCTAGGGATACAGCAATTTTGCTGCCAACAGATCCAATGCCAACGATGGCGACCCACTCCTTGCCGATGGAACTGAACTGATTCGGGAGGCGCTGTGCGTTATCGCAGTCAAACGCTACTGCCTTGCATTCCCATATCGTTGGCTTCTCTCCACCATAGATCGTAAACGTCCGTGGCTCGCCACCTGGCGGGAGGAGCAACAACGTTTTGTGGGTGTCGGCGAGAAGCCCGTCCCAAGGCCAGCGGCCAATTTTTTCAAGCGTTGTACAGAGCTCTGTAATCGTAGATGCTGCGGGCATTCCAATCAGCCGTTGGTCACATACTGCCCAGCCTTGCCGTTCAAAAAACTCCTTCTCAACACCATCTGGTACATCTTTGATCCGATTGTCGTCACCGTCACCGAACTGCGTCACAATCGTCGTGGATGTCCCGCCCGAAAAAGTGATGCATGTACGTATAGGTTGGCATGCGCCATCTGGCATCGAATTCAACACATTCCGTAATTCCCGCGTAATGATGAATCGGTTGTTCTTGAATCGGAGAATCTGGCCAATGTTTTGCTGGTGCCTGGATGGTGTGGCTGGTGAAGTTTCTAATACTACTGCCACGATCTCATGAGCCAGGAGTTGGTACGCGCTACGAACAAGGTCTGTACCGGTGACACCGTCGTGCCAATTATCGGGACCATACTCAAGGCACAGTACGCCAGCGCCCCCATACTGATGTGCACTCCAATCCTCACCGTATTTTTGAGGTCGAATGTATGCCGGTGTTCCTGGAAATAAACTGGGGTATACGAGCACACCGGCGAAATCCAGATTGAGCAGCGATAACTGGAAATTCAGGGCGAGATTCCCGTCATCTGTCTGAGTCCAATCTGCGGGTATGAACCAAGTTTCTGTCTGTGCCAATGCGTGAAGGCCATGCTTTTCCTTCAGCATGCGCAAAGGTTGGTCCTGCAGCAGACCCATTAAGCAAACCCGCTCGGTTTATTCGGCAAAACGGGGGTTGATGGAAACGTAAGGCCGGCACCTACGGCTGGTCGAAGAAGGCTGTTTGTCGCCGTTTTGTTGTTGGCTGCACATGGGAAGCGATTACCAAAAACTTCACGCCACAGCGCCAGCGCCTTGTCGTTATCCGACTCATTCTTTGCCTTTCGGGCAAGTGTTGCGTGCGCCTTGACCTTGTTGTAGAACTTCTTGAACTCTGCGGCGGTGACGTTTGAAAATACGTTGTTGGCCGGTACTGCCGGGTCGCGCACGAAGGGCACCGAATCACTTTCTGCGTACCGTCCATAGGCATCACGGATAGCTTCCAGCAGTTCCACGAAGATCGTCTCATAATTCTTCTCCGTGTAATTCATGTGCTCAGCGACAAGGCATTCGAGGATAAAGCCCTTGGGCCGCATCAAGTCGGCGAGGTGAACGCGCCGCCACCACTTGAACAGTTTCACTAACGGCTTGAAGCGTTCCCCGGCAGCAGCGTTGACGTCAATAGTCCACTGCGTATGCCCACGTGGGTTGGTATGCAACCATTTCTTGAGCGCAATATCCGGGATTAGAAAAGTGTCACCGTTGGCGATGATTGGTACGACATCCATGTCCACAGTCACCAGCGTGACTGCAATCGACCGACGGTTGACCTTTAAATTTTCGTACCCTGAATCTATCAGTGCCTGATGCAGCAGATCGAGGATATCCTTCGGTGGATCATCCTCAGTATGTGATGTTTCCACCATGATATCTACATCGGGCCTTTGGAGAATTCCTTCAATTTTCTGAGGCCGGATGGCGGTGTCGCGCTTGTAGGATCCGGACAAGAATGTATCGACGTGCATCTCACCAAAATTCTCGTCGTCGCGTAGCCCCGCGCGTAGATTCTTGTGCGCGCTAGAACATGCAGCGACTGTCGAAGTCGACGGCTCAATTTCAGTGAGAAAGTCCAAGAACTGCTGCTGTGTCGTCATTGTCGTGTTAACTCCCTTATGCCTTGGCGCAGTTGTTGAACCCGCAATCCACTATCGTAATCACCTGCCACCCCTTATCGAGTTAGGGTACGGCCTCAAACGCAACCAACATTTGTTCTGCTACTTCCCATGGCAGGCGTCGTCCGTTTACCCGCATTTTGTGGAGAGCCGCCCTGGCGACCGCAATGGTGATTCGCTTTTCACGCACCATTTCCGTAATCAGCCAGACCGTTCCCTTTACCTCGACTTGCTCGGTTTCTGCTGCCTGCCGCAACGCGGCATCCCCTGTCAGCAGTGGACACTGCTTGTCCTCTGCCAGAGCAAGCGCAAATAGGTCGTTGCGGCCTGTCCTGACGTAGGTCTGGCTGAGCGTCTCGACGCGTGCCACGCACTGTGCCGACAAAGTCATCGTTTGCAGGCCCATATCCAGGAGGTGGGCGTGCTGCTCCTCGAGCTCGTCGAAATACAAAACATCCGGCACCGCGAATTGGTACCCGAGGCTGAACATCGGGGCCACGAGGTCGCCCACCTCGACGTCCATCAAGATGTTGGCATCACTGATTAGTAACAGCACGGGGAGGCTCCTCCGTGCTCTCCATCGAGCGCACACGCCGGAATTGTAGAAGCGACATGTTCATCAACTCGGCAGCCTTCGATTCGCCGATGTACTCCTCAGCCAATGCGTGGAATACCAGTTGTTCGAAGATGTGCGCCTTCTCGGCGGGGTAGTCCCGCCCAGGTTCCTTGAGGTGCCACCCCTTGAACCGGAACAACTTGGTCTGCTCATCGCGATAAGCCGGCGAGATAATTCCGATGTCGCGGGCGCGATACAGAATGCCGGCCATCGACAGCCCAAACTCTTCCTTGAGTAGCCCAAGCTCCTTGAGCTCGATGGCATTCCGGTGCTCGCCAATTTCCTGTAATACTGAGGTGCGAGGGAACAAGAAGGCACCGGCAAAACGATTGCTGGCCATTTCCTCGTTCAGATCTGCAGCAAGTCGGCCCTCAAGCATTAGGTGGCCGAGCTCATGGGCCAACGTAAAGCGCTGCCGATCCCCTGGCCAGTGACGTCCGACGACGACGATAGGCATTCCGCTGACGCGAGCGGCAAGGCCATCGAACTTGTTGTCGGCGTCCGCATCGATCATGAAAACACGAATGCCGTAGGTTTCCAGTACGTCGATCAGATCGGGAATCGGGTCAAAGCCGAGTTCCCACGCTTCGCGGACTCGCTCGACGACATCCTCGATTTGATCCATCGACGTGATGGATGCCGCGAGTCCCTCAACGGTGGCGAAGGCCTTGACCGGGGATTGCGGGAATAAGTTTTCCAGCTCGATGCGCCGTTCGATCTGGTCGATCACCTCGTGGGTGATGGCGTCCAGACGCTTCTTGGGCAAGGAGCTGCGTTTGCGGTATTCGATCCCTTCCAGAGCAACAGGCTCAGGACGGAAGAAATATTCGGTACGCACCTTGAGCGCGCGAGACAAACCGATCAGGATGTCGGACGATGGCATGGCTAACCCGTCCTCATATTTCTTGATGGCGGAGTGAGAAACTCCGACGAGCTCGCCTAAATCCCGTAGTGATAGTCCTGCGGCTTTACGAGCCCGATGCAGTCGAATGCTGAACATGGTTGGCCTCTTGTGCCCACCCGGTTGGGTTGGCGTGGTTTCCAAAAGTTGTATATTTGGCTGAAAGTGTAAACCATTTCGCCAGAAAGTTCAATATGCAAGATGGGGATCCTCGGGGGCAGCAGCGATGATGCGAAGAAACCCAGACCATCATTCAGCGTCTCGAAGGCCACGGTCTTGCGATTGTCCGAAGTGTGTAGATCCTTAACGGGCAAGGAGGCCGTCATGCTCAATTCGACGCCAGTCATCAAATCACAGGTGATGCAACGCATCAGTCAGGCCCCGGCCGCCAAAGTGTGGATGCCGGTGGATTTCCTCGACCTGGGCAGCCGCGATGCCGTGGACAAGACGCTCCAGCGTATGGTGGCCGACAATGGTCTGCGCCGCGTCGACCGGGGTCTGTACGACCAGCCCCGGGTAAATGGCCTGCCCGCCGTTCCCGATTACCTCAGCGTGATCGATGCCGTCGGTCGCCGCGACCAGGTACGCGTGCAGACGGTGATGATCGAAAGGGACGGTTCGGCTACAATAGCCGCCGATAGGAGCTGGTCGCCGCTCCCTACCGCAGCAGTCGGTTTCGTGGCGTCGCCTCAGCACCACCATCAAGATTCAAGCAGTTAGCCCACCCTTGGCGGTGGGCTTCTTGCTTTTCCGGCACGACTTCTGGCAGTGCCGCGGTGAGGCGGTGCGCTTGGCTGCGTTCGGACGCGGGGTGATCTTGGTGTTTCGGCAGTCCACATCCGGGCGATCGCAATACATGAGTTCTGCACCTTGGAGTGGGTCAGGGAAGATCAGCGCATAATCGAACGTTCTGCCTACTCAGCCACAATGGCCGGCGCGTCCGAAAGGTTGCGCGACCGGTTTGCCCAGCCATGCTGCCGTCCGCGGGTGTCTGGTGACGGTGGCATGATTCCGTGCCCAGCAGCTGCGCAATTTGCGCGACGGCGTTCGTCAGGGCTCTGGCGCAGTCTCCGGTTCGCCAAGCCGCGCCAGAATCCGGTGACGGGTGGCATTGCGCAGCCGCAATGCTGCCTGCCAGTCTTTCCCCTGTGTTGTCAAAGGCTCACCGATCAGTACCTGAAGCTTCGCGTGATGCGGCCGCAACGACCCACCAGGAAGCAGGGCGCGGCTGCCGGTCAGCGTGATCGGCACCACCGCCGCGCCGGCGTTAGCGGCGATGACGAAGGCGCCGAGTCGGAAGGGCAACAAGCCCGGCTCGGCGCGGAAGGTGCCTTCGGGGAAGAAGAGCAGCGACTCGCCGCGCCTTACCCGCGCTTCCAGTTCGTGCGTGTCTTCGACGCCGCGCGCGCCGTCGAAGCGCTCTACAAAGGCGCTGCCCAGTCGCGAGAGGGGAATGGCTGCGAATGGGTTTTGCAGCAACTCCTTCTTGGCGACGTAGGCGAAGCGGGGTGGCAGCACGGCGGTGAGGATCAGTCCGTCGAGATAGCTGGCGTGGTTGACCACCACGATCAGCGGGCCAGCGTCACCGGTCGCAAGGTGTTGCAAGCCTTCCACCCTAGGTGTCAGGCCGGTCAGCGCCAGGCCCAAGCGCGCGCACGTCTTGGCGATTTGGCGGCGCGCCGCCAGCGTCGGCCCGAGCGCGATCAGCAGCCAGCCCAGCGGCGCGAGGGTGGCGAATACCGCCCAGGCCAGGAGATTCCAGCCCCGGTTGGCAATGCGGTGGAGTGCTTGTCCGACCCGGGCTGTGAGACCGGCCCAGGCAAGCCGCAGCATCTGTTGCCACGGCGCGCGCTGGGTTGCGGTCAGGATGCCGAGTTCGTATAGTTCGCGGCAGGCGGCGCGACGAATCTTGCCACTGGAGGTCTTCAGCACGCTATGCGGCGGCGCGAGCACGATGTCGTCGGCCGGCAGCCCGATCAGGTCGACGGCGAGCCGATTGATCTCGGCCAGCATGCGGTTGCGCGCCGCGACATTGCGTTCGAGTGTTTCCGCCAGCACCACCAGGCGCTCGCTGCCACTGCGCGGATCGGTGGCGGGAAACACCGCCACTCCGCCGCGCCGCACGCCCTCGACATGGGAGACGGCAACTTCCAGTTCCTGGGGATGGATGTTGTGCCCGCCGCGAATGATGATGTCCTTTTCGCGCCCTGTGAGATACAGCTCGCCGGCGGCGAGGTAACCGAGATCACCGGTATTGCGCCAGTCGCCATCGAGCAGTCTTGCCGTCGCTTCCGGGTTGCGGTAATAGCCGACGGTGGCAGAGGGGCCGCGAAACTGCACGCGCCCCTGGGTGCGCTCCGGCAGTTCGCGCCCCCGGGCGTCGACAATCCGCAGTTCGTGACTCGGCAGCACTCGGCCGCAGGTGACGATATGCAGCACATGGGCGGCATCGGCGGGAACCGGGCGGGCGATGCTCTCGGCCGACAAAGCGCGGCGATCCACGTGGTCGATCAGCGGGCCGCGCCCGAGCGGCGGAAAGGTCAGCCCTACGGACGACTCCGCCAGTCCGTACACCGGGGTCATCGCTGTCGGGTTGAAGCCATACGGGGCAAGGCGCGCGACGAAACGCGCCAGCGTGCCAGGGCTGACCGGCTCGGCGCCGTTGTAGGCCAGCCGCCAGCAGGAGAGGTCGAGACCCGCGAGGTCGGCGTCGGCAAGCTTGTTGGCGCACAACTCGTAGGCGAAGTTGGGCGCCGCCGAAACGGTGGCGCGGTGGCGGTGGATGGTGGCAAGCCAACGTCGAGGCCTGGCGAGAAAGGCCAGCGGTGGCATCAGCACCAACCGGAAACCGAAGGTCAGGCTGCCCATGCAGGCGCCGATCAGGCCCATGTCGTGGTAGAGCGGCAGCCAGGAGACAAAGACATCCTGCGCGGTGACGCCCGATATGGCTTCCATAGCACGCAGGTTGGCGAGCAGGTTGGCATGGGTCAGCACCACGCCCTTTGGGCTGCCGGTGCTGCCCGAGGTGTATTGCAGGAAGGCGACGTCCTCCGCCTTGCGCTGCGGGAAAGCGGGAATGGCGATTTCCCTGCACAGATCTTCAGGGGTCGTCACCCTTCGCAGCGAGGCGCATTGCGCGGACAGGAGATGGCCGAGCAGTTCGGCACGTCGGTCGGTGATGAGCATGGCAGCTTCGGCGTTGGCGATGATGCCAGCAATGCGCCGCATGTGATCTTCGAGCTGCGAAGGGCGTGCCGGCGGATAGAGCGGCACCGGCACGCAGCCGGCGTAGAGCGCGCCGTAGAAGGCAGCAAAGAATTCGCGCCCGGTGGGCAGCATTATGGCGACGCGGTCGCCCGGATGCACGTCACGTTCGAGCAGGCCCGCCGCCAGCGTCTGCGCCTCGGCCCGCAGCATCCGGTAAGTGATGTCCTCGCTCCGTTCATCGTCGCCATACAGCGTGATGTGCACCCGCTCGCCGTGCCGGTCGACATGCCAGTCGAGCATTTCTGTGAGGGTGGCGATGCTCTCCGGCGGATGCTCGATAGCGGCTGCGGAGGTGGGGGCAAGAATTGGGGTCGGCGGGACGGCGTCAGCCCGCCCCGCCGCTTGCATGGGGACGGTGCCGGTGAAAAGGCCTGGCGCCGCATTGTCCATCTGACGCAACAGGTCGCGCGGCGTTTCGGCCTCGGCAAACGCCGCCTCGCCGAGCTTCACCCCCACTTCGCGTTCGATGCGGGCGAGCAGTTCCACGCGCGCCAGGCTGTCGAGGCCGTAATCACGCTCCAGCGCATGATCCAGTCCAAGGCGATCCAACTGCTGCACGCCCGGACGCATCTCACGGGAAAGAACGCGGACGATGGCGAGCAGTCGTTCCGTGGCGGGAGGTGTCTTGATCTCAGTCACTCGGGGTTGCCTTTGTCATTTGATTGTCGGTCCTGGCCCCGAGTTCCTTTTTCGTCCCGTCGTGCACGAGTAAGTCGAGGTAGAACGTTGCGGTGAGGCCGAGGGCAGCGATCGGCCACTCGCGATTCACGGCAACATGATAGATGACAGGCAGGAAACACGACGGGAAGGTGCAGCCACGGCAAGCACGATAGACGAGGGCCAGCGCAGCAGGAACAGGCCGCCGGCGACGACGAGGACGATGAAGGCCAACTGGAGGACCAACACGGCATCGGCCAGCAACCGGTGGATCATTGCTCCACGCTCCGTTCGCTGACGCGGGCGGCAAGCCGACGCACCCGGTCAATCAGACGATTCCTGGAACCCTGTTTCATCATGGTAGTTTCGAGCGCATGGCGCTCAGTCTACCCGCATGGCCATCTGTTTTCCCGCCAGGGCCGACTTTCAACCCGATCACGTGACCTGCCGCCTCGTTCATCCGGCAGGTCTCGAAGCGCGGCGCTCGCTTGGATGGTGGACTTGTCGAAGCCGTGTACGGAAGCGGTTGGCCGAAGGCACCAACCCGCGAATGTTCCCACGAAGCTGACTTGGACCAATGACCGTAGCCGTCGGCATGTCTGGGGGCGGCGCCTTCGTTTGGACTCCTTTCAGCCAATTTGTTTCTGGATGTCAGTCTCAGGATAGTGGCGGCTCCGCAGTACAAGCAAACGGAATCCGCGCATAAATGGCATGGCTACAAGCCCGCCTCAATCGTGAAGTCGGTCGACGAATTTCTGTCCGTCGTCGATGGCGATCCGTACGGTTGCTTTTTCGGATGACACCACCATTCTCGCCTCTTCAGCAGAAAATCGGACTCCGATCAACAACCAGGGAGTCTTATATGAGAGCAGGAGCGCTCGGCGCTATCGCTCAGCCTGTTCCCGATGTAGAGTCGTTCCCATGTGTGGCCGCTATGACCTCAATGAATCCCCGCAGATCCTGGCGCTCTATTTCCGTTTATTCGCAGAGCCGCCGACGTTTCGCAATGCCGACGTGCGCCCGAGCAACACCGCACCCATCATCCGCCTTCACGAAGGCCAACGCCTGGCCCTCCCGGCACGCTGGGGGCTGATTCCCTCGTGGTCAAAGGACGACAAGATCGCGCAACACACCTTCAACGCCCGGGCCGAGACGGTCGCCGAAAAACCAAGCTTTCGGGCCGCCTTCAAGCGGCGACGATGCATCGTGCCGGTATCGGCCTTCTTCGAGTGGCGGGCGATCCCCGGGGAGAAGAAAAAGCAGAAACTGCGCTTCGCCAGCCCCGAGCAGCATCCGCTGGCACTGGCCGGCTTGTGGGAGCACTGGCAGCGACTGGAAACCGGCGAGTCCGTCGAAACCTATACGATCATAACCACCACCGCCAATGATTTCATGGCCCCGATCCATGACCGGATGCCGGTGATTCTGGGGCAAGGCGACTGGGATGCCTGGCTTGATCAAGCAACCGGTAACCCATTGCTGCTGCAATCCATGCTGGCGCCATGCCCGGATGACTGGCTGGAGTGTGTGCCTGCCTGATGGTCGCCGAGCCCCAAGCGCTGAGAAGAACGTAGGCCCCCTGGAGCGATTCGCCTCCGGATTCCAAAGGTGCCTGCGCTTCGGCAAATCGCGGACAAGGTACAAGGTATGTCGGCAGCTTTGGAAAGCGTCATACGACCGATGGGGGATGGAAGTTCGCGTCCATCTGGAAAGGAAGGGTCACTGAGCGCCATCGGTCGCTGAACTGCAGGTGACCGTCGCATTGCCGACCGGCACCGGCCGACAGTCCAAAGTCCGCAGTGGCCTATGGCCAGCCCCCGATTCCTCGATAGCCCGGAGGGCGGACCCTGCCTCGTCCACATCGACCCGACCACCCGTTTCTGCCCGGCAGCGCGTAGCTCCGCCGGGCAAGTCGGCAAAGTCCGCGGAGCCGGTCCGGACTTGGCCGGGCGTCATCTGATCAACGAGACAATCATGCGAGTGATCGATACGCTGGTCTGTGACCTGATCGAAGCCGACGGCGTGGCGGGTCAAAGGTTATTGCGACAACGCTTCTTCGACTCCGCCCGACGGCATTGCGTCGGGCGTCGCGTCCGCCCTTACGACCCGGTTGCGGCCGCCAGCCTTCGCCTGATAAAGCGCGACGTCCCCCGCCTTCACCAACGTGTCGGCTGTTTGCCCTTCCTGGTATTGGCTGACGCCAATGCTGACGGTCACCGGACGGCTCTGCAGGATTGCCGCCGTCTCGATGTTGCGCCGGATGTCTTCGGCCACCACCATCGCCCCGGTGACGTCGGTGTCCTCGAGAACAAGGACGAATTCCTCGCCGCCACAGCGAAACAGCTTGTCACCCTGACGCATGCGCTTGCCGATGTTCTGCACGATCTGCCGGAGGACGCGGTCACCCTGATCATGCCCGAGTTCATCATTGATCGGCTTGAAATGATCGGCATCGATCATCAGGAAACTGGTGACCAGCGGGTGTCGCTGGGCTCGGCTTACCAGCGCTTCCAGGTACTCGTTCATGAACCGGCGATTGTAGGCGCCCGTCAGCGGATCGGTCAGCGCCTGGTTGGCAAGGATATTGTTCAGATCGGCAATCACGCTCAAGGCGATGTTGATCAGGAGAATCGTCAGCAACAGGCTCGCGAACAGCCTCGGGGCCAGCGAGGGCTCGATATAATGGAACGCCAGAACGGGGAAGTAGATGAGCATCGCGAGACTGCAAAAGATGGCGATGCGGCGGCTGGTGATGAAATAGGAATAGACGATGGCAGGGTAGATCCAGAGCAGGCCCGGCACCCCTTGAACCACCAGTGCCATGGTCACCCCGGCAATCTGGGGAACCAGCAACAGTACCGGCCGGATTGGCATGGGTCGCTCGCGCCACACAGCGTAAACATTGAGCGCAATCAAACTGTCGACGCTGAGCAGGACGATCCCAGTCGGCCAGCGACCCTGCACAAAGTGGTTGATCGTGAACGGGAAGAGCAACAACAGCATTGCGCTCCCCATCATGAGCATGATGCGATCCAGATATGGAGCCAGCGCATCGCCTTGCGGCGCCATCGCGGTGCGTACCCATTCTGTCAGTCGTCCAGTTGGTTGTTTCATGACAATAGATTTTGGTCGTCAAGCCGAGTCAGGAACCAGAGCGAACAGCAATCTCCCTCAGCGAATCAAGCTGTCGGATGCTGAACAGCTTGCGGACTCCTCAGCGCAAATGGTAACTCCATCTGCCACCGATCGCTTGACCTGCCCAGCGCTATTCGTCCAACCCTCTCGGCGATGCTGCAGACAAGCCCACCAGCGATTGCATCTGGAGGCTTGTGCAGACGAGGCTGGCGCTTGTTGCCAATCAAGCCACTCGGACGACTGTGCAAAAAGCGGTCGCCGGGCCGTCGACCGCAACCGGTTGCAATGGCTTTGCACCGCAGCGACAGTCGGGCTGGCAGTGGCCTGTTCGCAGTGGCGAGGGATCTTTGCCATCGTTACCGGATAGTGGCGAGCGCCGGCCCTTCGGTCTGCCAACGCTGCGTGGCCTCTCAAGGTGGCGAGTCAATTCCAATGAAGGTATGAGTCTGAACTGTTGGTTTTGAATTGCATATTTCTTGACCGATGACGATGGCCTGTGGAGCTTGTGGGCAGCCGCCG
>WBZM01002732.1_pt1 | contig 14608 bp, 12 predicted proteins | sample 5204271 | NCBI WGS metagenome assembly WBZM01 (sample SAMN12344346, study PRJNA552823) | activated sludge metagenome | biome: Activated sludge suspended growth; feature: Nitrification reactor; material: Wastewater; isolation source: activated sludge from nitrification reactor of wastewater...
GCTCGGCATGCTGGCAGGCACGATCGCGTACGTGAATGCGGGGACGCAGCTCGGGCGGCTGGAGAGCGTCCGCGGCATTCTTTCGCCTGCACTGATCGCGTCGTTCGCGATGCTCGGCATTCTCCCTCTGGTTCTGAAGAAGGCGGTCGATGCACTGCGTGCACGGCGCGTTTACGCGGGTTGGCGGAAGCCCCGGCGTTTCGATCGCAATCTGGTCGTGATCGGCGCAGGCTCCGCGGGGCTCGTGTCCGCCTACATCGCGGCGGCGGTGAAGGCGAAGGTCACGCTGGTGGAAAAGCACCGCATGGGCGGCGACTGCCTCCACACCGGATGCGTGCCCTCCAAGGCGCTTCTGCGCACGGCGAAGTTCCTGTCGCAGGTGCGCCGATCGCGCGAGTACGGTGTCCGCAGCGCGTCCACGGAGTTCGACTTCGCCGACGTGATGGCGCGGGTGCGTGAAGTCATCGCACGGATCGAGCCGCACGATTCGGTGTCCCGGTATACGAGCCTGGGCGTGGAATGCATCCAGGGCGAGGCCACGATCGCGTCACCATGGAGCGTGGACATCCGCACGGCGGACGGGGTGCAGACCCTCACCACCCGCGCCATCGTGATCGCCGCCGGCGCCCGGCCGTTCGTTCCGCCCGTCCCCGGCATCGACAGCGTCGGCGTCCTCACCTCCGACACGCTGTGGGACCTGCGCACGCTGCCGCCCCGGCTGCTGGTGATGGGCGGCGGTCCCATCGGCTGCGAACTGGCGCAGGCCTTCGCGCGGCTGGGCAGCCGTGTGACGATCGTGGAGATGCAGCCGCGGCTGCTGATGCGGGAGGATCCGGAGATTTCCGCGCTGCTGGCGGAGCGCTTCGCGGCGGAGGGGATCGACGTACGCACGGGCCACAAGGCGGCGCGGTTCGCGGTCGAGGACGGCGGAGTCAAGGTGTTGTACTGCGAGACCAGCGCGGACGAGGTGCGGTTCGAGTTCGACGAGCTGCTCTGTGCGGTCGGCCGTGTGCCCAACACCTCGGGCTACGGACTGGAGACCCTCGGCATTCCGCGTGCAGGAGCGGGCACGGTCGAGGTGGACGGCTTTCTCGCCACGCGCTTTCCGAACATCTACGCGTGCGGCGACGTGGCGGGCCCGTACCAGTTCACGCACACGGCGTCTCACACCGCGTGGTACGCCTCGGTGAACGGCCTGTTCGGCCGGTTCTGGCGGTTCCGCGCCGATTTCTCGGTGATTCCCTGGGCCACCTTCACCGATCCGGAGGTGGCGCGCGTGGGGCTCAACGAGACCGAGGCGAGAGAGAAGGGCATCCCTTTCGAAGTCACGACGTACGGCATCGACGATCTGGACCGCGCCATCGCCGATGGCGAGGCGTTCGGTGTCGTCAAGGTGCTGACCGTGCCAGGCAAGGACCGCATCCTGGGCGTCACGCTCGCGGGCGAGCACGCCGGCGAACTCATCGCCGAGTTCGTGAGTGCCATGCGGCACGGCATCGGCCTGAACAAGCTGCTGGGGACGATCCACATCTATCCCACCTTCGCCGAGGCGAACAAGTACGTGGCGGGCAACTGGAAGCGCGCCCATGCACCGGCACGCCTGCTGCGCTGGCTGGAGAGATTCCATGCGTGGCAGCGCGGTTGAGAGAAAGGGGCGGCGTTGCCGCATCCGCGGGACCTCACGGCGTGCTGCGGGGGCTGCGGACCGATGAGATCAAACGGAATCGGAAGGATCCAGCAGCCACCGGAGCGCGGCCTCGCGGGACTTGAAGACCCGCACGTCGTAGCCGCGGTTGCGGGCCGTGGTTTCCCAGAACTCCACTTCCTGCACGGTCGACTCGATCCGCGGCAGGATCACGGCTTCCCGCGCGGTATGCGGCGTGCCCCGGATTTCGAGCGTCTTGGCCAGTTCGTAGAGACTGCCGATGGAATGTCCGCCCACAAGGTCGGAGCAGTCGCCGAGAAAGCGGACTTCCCCGTGTTCCCGGGCTTCGGCCAGCGTGGCCTCCATGGCCTCGGACAGTTCGGCTTCGGATATCACGCCCGCGTAGCGGGTCTCGATGATGCGAGTGTCGGCGTGATGGATGATCTGCCAAGGCATGGTGTCTCCAGAGGCTCGTTATGGGCGCCGGACGCGCGTATGTCTTGGTGCCGCGAGTCGCTGGGCGGCACGGGTTTGGAGGGCGATAGTGGTCGGATGATAGTCGGTAAGGCCGCCGGGCCCAATCGGATGCGCGCCTGGACGCACCGATGAAGGGGCCGGAGGTGCCGGTTCCGGAACCTGGCGAGGCGGGACATGCGCCCTGGCTGTCCATCGTCGTGCCTGTGCTGAACGAGGCAAGACGCATCGAACTCGCGCTCGCGAACTGCGGCGCGTTGCGGCAACGCGGCGCCGAGGTCATCGTCGTCGATGGCGGCAGCGAGGACGATACCGTCATGCGGGCCGGGCCTTCCTGCGATCGCATCGTCCTGGCGCCGCGCGGCCGGGCGCGCCAGCTCAACGCGGGGGCACGCGCTGCCCGAGGCGAGGCGCTGGTCTTCCTGCATGCCGATACGGCGCTTCCGCCCGACGCGGACGCGGCGATCTTCCGCTCGCTCGATGCGGGCGGTTTCGTGTGGGGACGTTTCGACGTGCGCATCGAAGGGACGTCAGCGTGGTTTCCGGTCATCGCCCGGGCCATGAATCTGCGTTCCCGCTGGACCGGTATCGCGACGGGGGACCAGGCGATGTTCTGCCTGCGGCGCGCCTTCGACGAGGCGGGCGGGTTTCCCGAGATCGATCTCATGGAGGACATCGAACTGTCGGCGCGCTTGCTCCGCCTGGGCCGGCCGGCGTGTCTTCGGCAGACGGTGACCACGTCCGGGCGGCGCTGGGCGCGTCAGGGCATCCTGCGCACCATGCTGCTGATGTGGGCGATGCGGCTGGGGCATTTCTTCGGCGTGCCGGCGCGCATGCTTGGCCGCATCTACCGTGCCGGGACCACGGAATGAGCGCCCGGGCCACCGAAGGTCACGACGGGCAGCAGGTCCCGTGAACACGCCGGATCACTTCTCCGTCGCGGGCATTGTCTTCGTGAAGGCGCCCGATCCCGGCGCCGTGAAAACGCGGCTTAGCCCTCGTCTGGATGCCGGACGGGCGGCGGTCCTGGCGGCGCGGATGGCGTCGCGAACGGTGGGGACGGTGGTCGAAGCGGGTATCGGGAACGTGATCGTTCACGGCGCGCCCGCGGCCACGCACCCGTTCTTCTCACTCCTGCGGCAGCGTCACGGCGTGCGGGTGGAGCCGCAGGTCGGCGATGACCTGGGCGAACGGATGCACCACGCGCTCGCATCGGCGCTGACAGATCACGACGCGGCCGTGCTGGTGGGAACCGACATTCCGGCGATGCGTGCCGGCGACCTTGCGCAGGCCGCGATGCACCTGGAGCATGGAGCGGACGCCGTGCTTGGCCCGGCCGAGGACGGTGGCTTCTGGCTGGTGGGACTGCGGCGGGCCGATCCCGCCTTGTTCAGCGGCATTTCGTGGGGCACGGCGCAAACGCTGGAACAGGCGCTGGAGCGCATGCGCGCCCGCGCCATGCGGGTGGAACTGGCGCCGACCCGGTGGGACGTCGACCGGCCCGAAGATCTCGACCGCATTGCCGCCGATCCCTCGCTCTGCAATTTGCTCGAGGGGCTGGAGAAGGGGACATCCCGTGGGTGCTAGGACGCTTGTGCTGGCAGGTGGCGGGCACGCTCACGTGGAGGTGCTGCGGCGCTTCGGTCTGGATCCGCTTCCCGGCGTCGAACTCCTGCTGGTGAGCCCCCTGGCCGATACGCCCTACTCGGGCATGCTGCCGGGGCTGGTGGCCGGCCACTACGACCGTGCGCAGTGTCACATCGATCTCGAACGTCTTTGCGCCTTCGCCGGTGCCCGCCTCCTGCGCGCCACGGTCGACGGCCTGCGCCCTGCCGAGCGGGCGGTGCACCTCACGGACGGGCGCACGCTGTCCTTCGACGTTCTTTCCCTGGACATCGGGTCCACCCCGCCTCTCGAGGGCATCGCAGGTGCGGACCTCACGGGCATCCGCGTCAAGCCGGTGGAAGGATTCCTCGCGGCGCTGGACGTTCGCATTGGCGATCCGGGTCCCTGGCCGGACGACATCGCCGTCGTCGGCGGAGGCGCGGGCGGCATCGAACTCGTGCTGTCCCTGCAGCACCGCTTCCGGATGGCTGCGCAAGGCAGTTCGCGGCGGATTCCCCGGTTCCGGGTCGTCGCGGCGGGCGCCGGGCTGCTGCCCGGACATGGGCAGGCCACGATCCGCCGGCTGCAGCGGGCGCTCCGCGAACGCGGAATCGAAGTGCTTGCGGGAGCGGGGGTGCGGGAGGCCGCTCCGGGCGCGCTGCGTCTGGAGGACGGCCGCACCGTGGCCGCCGCCTGGACGGTCTGGGCCACGGGGGCCGCCGCACCGCCGTGGCTCGCGGGAACCGGACTCGACGTGGACGACCGCGGCTTCGTCCGCGTGAGCCGGACGCTGCAGTCCACGTCGCATCCTTTCATCTTTGCGGCGGGCGATGTGGCGAGCCTCGCCGGCGCTCCCCTGCCGAAGTCCGGCGTTCACGCCGTCAGGCAGGGGCCGCCTCTCGCGGGCAACCTGCGGCGCGTTCTGCTGGGACGGCCGGCCGTGCCCTACCGTCCCCAGCGCCGGACGCTGTCCCTCGTGAGCACGGGCGACCGGTACGCGATCGCCTCCTGGGGACCCGTCGGGTTCGGCGGCGCATGGGTCTGGTGCTGGAAGGACCGCATCGACCGGGCCTTCATGCAGCGCTATGCCCGGCTCCCCCGTCTCCCCGCAAACCCGCGTCCGCGCTGACCCGGACCGGGAAGAGCCGCGCTGGCGGAGTCGTCTCCGCGGGATCGACGGGCCCTCAAGGCCCTGGGCTGCCTGCCGATATGCCTTCGATCGCGACCCACTGAAACTCCGTGACGACCTCCACCGCCGCCGACGTGCCGCGTCCGACCCGATTCAGACTGAGTCTGCGTCTGCGCTACGTCCTGGTGTTCGTGGCACTGGCGGTTGTCCCCATCACCATCGCGGTCACCGTGCTCGGCAGGGGCGTCACCGAACGCATGTACGACCGGGCGGACGCCGACGCCCAGGGCGGTCTGGCGCTCCTCGTGGACGCCATCGCCAACGACATCCAGACAGCGGAACGCGACCTGCAGATGCTTGCACGCGTATCGCCGGCCGTGGGGCTGCGCCCGGCCGAAGGATCCGGTGCCACGCCGGGCGATCCGGCCACGACCGATCAGTGGCGCACGCGGCTCGAATCCCTGTTCCGCGGCTACGTCGCCACGCACTCGGGCGTGCGGCACGTGGCCTTCGTCGACGATACCGGGCGCGAGTGGGTGCGCATCGATGTCGATGGAGCGGGGACCAGCGCGCTGGTGCGCACGCCCTCCCTGCCGATCCTCTCGCCGGAGGATGTGCGGAAGGTGCTGCCGCTCACGGAGGGGCAGGTCTACGTCTCCGACGTGGGGCTCGTGTCCGAATCCGACGGTGCTGTCGCCTTGCATCCGGAGGCGAGACGCGCCGTGCGGATGATGACGCCTGTCACGCTCGATGGAAGCACGCGCGGACTCCTGCTGCTGGAAATGCGGCCCGCGTCCCTCGGCGGCGCGCGCGGTGGACATCGCGACTTCCTGATCGCCGCCCCCGACGGTACGTACCTCTTCGCGAGCTGGGCAACCATGCCCGCCCGCCGTTCCATCCGGTCCGACTGGCCGGAGATCGATCTCGCCCATGCGCATGCCGGGCAGGTGATCCGCCGCGACGGCAAGACGCTCGTGCTGAAATCCTTCAATGTGAACCCGGGCGGTCCGCCCCGCGTATGGATCGCTGGCCTGGTCGTCGACACGGGAGAGCTGAACGCCGCCGCCGACACGCTCGACAGTCAGCTGCTTGTGCTGGGCGGCGTGGTCGCCGTCCTCGCGGCCCTGCTCGCGTTGCTGGCTGCCAGCAGGGTGATGCGGCCGCTGGTCGCACTGGTGGACGCGGTGCACCGTATCCAGGGCGGCGACTCCTCCGTACGCCTGGAAACCTCCAACCAGGGCGAACTGGACGAGGTCGCGCAGTCGTTCAACGGCATGCTGGACACCCTCGAGCGCAACCGGACCGAGCTGGTCGCCGCCAAGGAAGAGGCGGAAAGCACCACGCGCACCAAGTCGGAATTCCTGGCGAACATGAGCCACGAGATCCGCACCCCGATGAACGGCGTGCTGGGCATGCTGGAACTGCTGGAGCAGTCGGCGCTTCCCGCCACCGAGCGGGGCTTCGCCCGCACTGCGCGTGCGTCGGCGGAGGCGTTGCTGGCTCTGCTCAACGACATCCTGGACTTCTCCAAGATCGAGGCCGGCAAGCTGCGGCTCGAGACCATCGACTTCGACGTCCGCGAACTGGTGGAGGAGGTGGGGGCGCTTCTCGCCAAGCAGGCGCACACGCGCGGCATCGAACTCCTTTGTGTGGTCCCGTCCGACCTGCCTCCCCGGCTGCGCGGCGATCCCTCGCGGTTGCGCCAGGTGCTGGTGAATCTGGTCGGAAACGCCATCAAGTTCACGCACGAGGGCGAAGTGGCGCTCTCGCTCAAGTTCGAGACGCCGCTCGAAGGCATGGCGAAGGTCACGTTCGAGGTGCGGGACTCGGGGATCGGCATGTCGACCGAGACCATGCTGCGGCTGTTCAAGCCCTTCACGCAGGCCGACTCGTCCACGACCCGAAAGTACGGCGGAACGGGACTCGGGCTCGCGATCTCGCGGCAGCTCGTCGCCATCATGGGCGGCGAGCTCGCCGTGATGAGCGAGGAAGGCCACGGCAGCACGTTCTGGTTCTCCCTCACCCTGCCGCTGGGCGACGGCACCCAGCACTCGATGCAGGCCGGCACGGTGCTGTCGGGACTGCGCGTGCTGGTGGTCGACGACAATGCCACCAACCGCCTGATCGTCGAGCATCACCTGTCCGCGTGGGGGCTCAATTTCGAAGCAGCAGGCGACGGAGCCGCGGCGTGGGAGCTGATCCAGCGGGAGGCCGAACGCAACCGCAGATTCGACCTCATCCTGCTGGACCACCACATGCCTGGCATGGACGGCATGACGCTTTCGCGCCATATCGCGCAGGACCCGAGAGTGTGCAAGGTGCCCCGCATCCTGCTCAGTTCGAGCGGACGGCTCACTGCGGAAGAGGCCGCCGAGTCGGGTCTCGACTCCAGCCTGGCCAAACCTCTCCGGGCTCGGCAACTGTACGAAGCCATCGCGGTCGCGGTGGGCAGGACCGCGACGGTCGCCGCTCCGGTCAAGGCAGCCGCGCCCGCGGCGCGCAAGGCGGGGCGATTGCTGCTCGTCGAGGACAACCCGGTGAACCAGAAGGTCGCGCTCGTCACCCTCAAGCGCCTGGGCTACGACGTGCAGCTGGCGGGGAACGGCCGCGAAGCTCTCACGGCGGTCCAGGACCTCGCGTTCGAGCTGGTGCTGATGGACTGCCAGATGCCCGAGATGGACGGTTTCGAGGCGACGCGCGCGATCCGTGAACGGGAACAATCCGAAGGCCTGCCCCGCGTGCCCATCGTCGCGCTGACCGCCAATGCACTGGAGGGCGACCGCACGCAGTGTCTGGAGGCCGGCATGGACGACTACCTCACCAAACCGTTCAAGCAGGACCAGCTGAAGGCCATCCTGGAACGCTGGCTGCCCCAGGCCGCCTAGGGAAGGTCTGATCAACGGTCGCGGATCGCGACGGAGGTCCGGCGGCGGCCGGACGATCGACTCCGGTCCGCCCGCGCCCTGTGCGCCGGTTCAGAACATCGGCTTCTTGACGGCGTCGTTGTACCGGCGAATGCCCTCGAGGATCTCGGCCTTCGCTTCTTCCGGGCCGACCCAGCCGATGAGCTTCACCCACTTTCCTGGCTCGAGATCCTTGTAGTGCTCGAAGAAATGCGAGATCTGCGACACGACGAGTTCAGGCAGGTCTCGCGGCGTCACGACGTGCCTGTAGAGGTTGCACAGCTTGTCGATGGGCACGGCCAGGAGCTTGGTGTCTTCTCCGGCCTCGTCGTTCATCTTGAGCATCCCCACCGGACGGCAGCGCACGACCACGCCCGTGATGAGCGGCACGGGCGACAGCACCAGCACGTCGACGGGGTCGCCGTCGCCGGACAGGGTGTGCGGGATATAGCCGTAGTTGCAGGGGTAGTGCATCGCCGTCGACATGAAGCGGTCGACGAACATGGCGCCGGTTTCCTTGTCGACTTCGTACTTGATGGGGTCGGCGTTCATCGGGATCTCGATGATCACGTTGAAGTCGTTCGGCAGGTCTCGGCCGGGGCCGACGCGGTCCAGGTTCATGGCGGGTTCCGGTGCATGGAAAGCCGGTATTATAGAAACCGGCTGCGACGTCCCGGTGCCGCGCCGATCCGATCGTCCCAGGTTTCTTCCTTCGTCATTTCCATGCTGCCCGAGACGCGCTCCCTCGATTCCGCATTCTCCCTTGCCCATGCGGCCTCGCCACACTGGCGCATCGCCGCCGCGGAATGTCTGGAGCAGCTCGGCGACATCTCCCCCCGCGCCAACATCGGGTTCCTCTATCTCACCGACGTCTACGCCTCGCGCGCCCAGGAGATCCTCGAGCTCCTGCGCATGCGCACGGGAATCGAGCACTGGGTGGGCACCGTGGGCCTCGGGGTATGCGCGACGGGCTGCGAGTACGTGGACGAGGGCGCCATGGTCGTCATGCTGGGCGCGTTCGAACCGGGCAGCTTCCGCGTGCTGTCGCAACTGCGCGCACCCGGAGACCTGGCGCGGGATCCCCTGACCGTGGGCGGCGTTGCCGCCAACTTCGCCGTCGTCCATGCGGACCCGCGCAATGCGCTGACCGCCTCGACGGTCGCCGAGCTGTCGAGGCGTCTGGAAAGCGGCTACGTCGTGGGCGGTCTGTCGAGTTCGCGCTCGGCGCATCCGCAGATTGCGGACGGCATCAGCGAAGGCGGCCTGTCGGGCGTCGTGTTCACCGACAGTGTCATCGTCAGCACCCGCCTGACCCAGGGGTGCACCCCGCTCGGGGACGTTCACACGGTGACCCAGTCGCGCCGCAACGTCCTGATCGAGATCGATGGCCGGCCTGCGCTGGACGTGCTGCGAGAAGATGCCGCCTTGCGCACCGACCGGGATCTCGACTCTGTCGGCGGCCAGCTGTTCGCCGCCCTGCCCGTGCAGAACGTCGACACCGGCGACTACACCGTGCGCAACCTCGTGGGGCTAGACTCCGAACGCGGTCTCGTGGCCGTAGGCGACCTGGTCGACACCGGGTCCAAGCTCATGTTCTGCCGCCGCGACCGCCGTTCTGCTGCCGAAGACATGTCGCGGATGCTGGACAGTATCCGCAGCGGTCTGTTCTCCCGGCCCAAGGGGGCGCTGTATTTCTCGTGCCTCGGCCGCGGCGCGAGCCTGTTCGGAGAGACGTCCCGCGAAGTGGGCATGATCCGTGAGGCCCTGGGCGACGTGCCGCTCGCCGGCTTCTTCTGCAACGGCGAAATCTCCCACAACCGCCTCTACGGTTACACCGGTGTCCTGACGCTGTTCCTCTGACATGCCGCTACCCCTGAGCTGGCTGGACTGGATCGGCCTTGCCTGGTTCACCGCGTGGTGGGTGGGGTACGTGCACTTCGCCGAGTACCACCGGCGCGGCCGCGAGAGTCTGGTGGGCATCATGACCGCGCTGCGCGAATCGTGGATGCGCAGCACCGTCGCCCGGGAGGTGCGCATCGGCGACGTGAACATCTTCACCAACCTGTCGAACGGTTCCACCTTCTTCGCCTCCACCACGCTGCTGATCCTCGGCGGTCTCCTGGCCCTGCTGGGCACGACCGACAAGCTCGCCTCCGTGGTGATGGAACTGCCGTTCACCAAGCAGGGGCCGGAACGGATGTGGGACATCAAGATCCTGGTGCTCACCGCGATCTTCATCTTCGCGTTCTTCAAGTTCACCTGGTCGCTGCGCCTGTACCACTTCTGTTCCGTGATGGTGGGCGCGGCTCCCGAGATGGACGGCGATGCGCAGCAGAAGGAAGCGTTCGTCCGGCGGGCCACCAAGACCGCTTCGCTTGCCGCCGACAGCTTCAACAACGGGCTGCGCGCCTACTACTTCGCGCTCGCGGCCATGATGTGGTTCATCAATCCCTGGGCCTGGATGATCGCGACGAGCTGGGTCGTGCTGATCCTCTACCACCGCGAGTTCCATTCCGTCGCGCTGAAGACGCTCGGCGACTGACGGGCACGGCCCGGGGCCGCCGGCAACGGACCCTGGCCCCCGCAGTGAGATACTTGCCTGAATGTCACTGGCGGAGAGCCCCATGGCAACCGATACCGGAAGATTCCCGCAGTTCATCGCCGCCGTGGCCGCCTTGCGGGGCGAGCGCGAGGCCGCTCGCGTGGATGCGTGGCAGCAGCGATTGTCGTGGAGCTACAACGACCTCGCGGCGCTGGCGGACGCACGTCCCGCCGGCCTTCCGATCGCCGTCCCCGAGCCGGCGCAACCGGGACACGTTCCCGGATACCGGCCCGAAGAACGCGCGGAGGCCAGCGCCACGCGCATCGCGGCCAGGGTGCGCCGGGGCGAGCAGCGCGCTGCCGACGTCGCGCAGCAGAGCCTGGACGCGGCGCATGCATGGCGGCACGCCAACCTCTTCACCGCGCTCGATGCCGATGATGTCCTGAGCCAGGCGGAACGCATCGATCGCGAGGCGGGGCGCGGCGTGGATCCGGGTCCTCTCGCGGGCGTGCCCTTCGCCGTGAAGGATCTGATGCCCGTGGCCGGATATGCGCTGACCGGCGGCACGCGCGGACGACCTGCGCGCATGGCGGACCGGGACGCGCCCGTGGTGGAACGGCTGCGCAGGGCGGGCGCCATCATCTTCGGTGTGACGAATCTGCACGAAGTCGCCTTCGGCGTGACGTCCGCGAATCCGCATTTCGGGACGGTCGTCAATCCGCGTCATCCGGAACGCATTCCCGGCGGGTCGAGCGGCGGGTCGGGAGGTGTCGTCGCCGCGGGCATCGCCCCGCTGGCCATCGGTACGGATACCGGCGGTTCCATCCGCATACCCGCCGCCTGCTGCGGCGTCGTGGGTTTCAAGCCGTCCTACGGGGTCGTGGACACGACGGACGTCCTTCCGCTCGCGTGGTCGCTCGATCACGTGGGCCCCTTGAGCGCGACGGTCGACGATGCCGCGCTGGCTTTCGAGGTGATGGCGCGCCTCGCGCCGGGCACCGCGAGCCATGCCTTCGACCGGCCGCCTTCGTTCGTGCTGCTGCGAGGCTTCGTCTCCGATGTTCTCGACGCGGACGTCGAGCGTTGCATGGGCGAGGTCGAAGCCGCATGGCACGGAGCGGGAGCGCGTGTGACGGCCGTCGCCGTCGACGCCCTGCGTCTCGCGACCGCCGCGCAGTTCGTCACGCTGGGATCCGAGGCGGCGGCCGCCAACGCCGATCTGCTGAGCGCCGCGCCCGGATCGCTGGGCGAGGACGTCCGGACGCGCCTCGAGATGGGACAGTGCTTTCTCGCGACGGACTATGTGCAGGCCCAGCGCATCCGCAGGGACGTGCGCGACGCGCTGATGCAGGCGCTCGGCGACGCGGACGTGCTCGTCACGCCGACGCTGCCTTGCGTTCCACCGCCGGCGGGCCAGAGTGTCGTGAGCGTGCGGGGACAGGCCATGCCCATCGCGGGGATGATGACCCGCCTCACTTCGCCGTTCAACATGACGGGACTGCCGGCGCTCTCCATTCCCTGCGGTTTCGACCCGCAAGGCTTGCCGATCAGCGTCCAGATCATCGGACGCCCGGGCGATGATGCGCGGGTTCTCGCCGCGGGACGCTGGGTGGAGGCCCGCCTGACGCGGACTGCCTCCGCCGAGGAATAGTCCGCATGCGTTTCGACGATGAGGCGCGCAGGCGTCTCGAGGCGATCTATCTCACGGCCGACGTGACGGGGCACCGGCAACAGGTCCTGCGCAGACTGGCACCTGCTGCCGGTGAGCGCGTCCTGGATGTGGGGTGCGGGCCCGGTCTGCTGTCCATCGAACTGGCCCGGGCCGTGGGGTCCGGCGGCCTGGTGAGGGGCATTGATGCATCACCGGAGATGATCGAGGCCGCCACGCAGCGGTGTGCAGGGATGCCGCACGCTGCGTTCGAGGTCGCCGATGCGCAGAAACTTCCTTTCGGAGACGCGGAATTCGACGTCCTCGTCTGTACCCAGGTGCTCGAATACGTTCCCGACGTCGAACGGGCGCTGGCCGAGTTCCGCCGGGTGATGCGTCCCGGCGCGCGGCTCCTGCTCATGGACACCGACTGGGAATCCTGCGTCTGGCACTCGGGCGACGACGACAGGATGCGACGCATGATCGCGGCCTGGGACACCCATTGCCCGCACCCGCGGCTGCCTCGCGTGCTTGCCGGCTTGCTGAAGAAGTCCGGATTCGACGCCGTGTCCGCGGACGCATTGCCGCTCGTCAACGCGCCGGCGGCGGACGGCACCTATAGCGGCGCCATGATCTCCATGATCTCCCGCTACGGCGTGCGCAAGGGAGAGATTCCCGAAGTGGAGGCGAGGGCCTGGGAAGCCGATCTCGTCGCCCGCAGCGACCGCGGCGAGTACTTCTTCAGCCTGAACCGCTTCGTGTTCGAGGCCCGGCGTCCCTGAAGCAGGCGGCCGTCGTCGGGCGCCGGCCGCCCCGTGCCGGACCTTCGCGGCACTGCCGCGGTGCAGGCGGATCGCGCGCGAATGCACACCTGTTGCGGCATCCGCTCGGCGGCTGCAGGTCAAGTGTCGTATCCTTGCGGCTCGATTCATGCATGGGGCATCGCCGCACACCGTGATCATTTCCGTTCCGCAGGTCCGCGAGAAGCGAGCTCTCCGATGACAGCACCCAGAGTCTGGCTCGGCACCGACGGCATCGTGCACGTCGACTACAGCGCCGTGGGCGTTCTCACTCTCGCGGCCGTGAAAGCGGAGTTCGAATTCCGCCGGACCCTGGTTCCGGGCAGGCAACTGGTGATGGCCCGGCTTCCGGGCATCTGGCGGGTGGACGTGGAGGCGGCAACTTTCCTCGCGTCTCCGGAAGTCTCGCGGCACACGCTGGCCGAGGCCGGCGTGGTCCAGTCGAGTCTGGGTATCGCGGCCCTGCGCGTTTTCGAGCTCTACCATCCGCCTCCCTTTCCCTTCCGCATCTTCGGTTCCGAGGAAGACGCGCAGGAATGGCTGCTGGGCCTGGACATCGGCTCCGGCGGCGCAGGCGAAGAACACCCCACTCTCAGGACCTACTGGTGACCATTTCGTTTCGCGAACGGCTCCGCTCGGGCAAGACGCTGATCGGATCGCTGCTGCAGATTCCGCTGCCCGAGGCGGCGGAGATCTTCGTGACCGCCGGTTACGACTGGCTGTTCATCGACCTCGAACATTCGCCCATGGATGCGCGGGACGCGCTCAACATCCTGACGGCCGTGGATTCGCGCGTGCCCTGCGTGGTGCGCGTGCCCTGGAACGACGAGGCCTCCCTGAAGAAGGTGCTCGACGCAGGTGCCACCGGAGTGATCGTGCCCCTCGTGAATACCGCCGAGGATGCCGCGCTTGCCGTGGGCCGATGCAAGTATCCGCCCCAGGGTTTCCGCAGCGTGGGCATCACGCGCGCGCAACGCTTCGATCTCGAGTTCGACGCGTACATGAAGAAGGCGAACGACGAGGTCGCCGTGATCGTGCAGATCGAACATGTGGAGGCGGTGCGCAACATCGACTCCATACTCGACGTGCCCGGCATCGACGGCGTGTTCGTGGGGCCCTTCGATCTGTCCGGCAGCATGGACAAGCCGGGACAGATCAACGACCCGGAGGTGCAGGCCGCCATCGCGCAGGTGGTGCGCGCCTGCGAGAAGCGCGACATCGCCCTGTGCGCCTACGCGCACACGCCGGCTCACGCCAGGAACTATCTCCAGCTCGGCTACCGCGTGATCGGCCTGTGCACGGATTTCATCCTGCTGGCACGCGCGGCGAAGGGGGCGTTGAAGGAAGTGGTCGGGACTATCGAAGGCTAGACCCCGGTCCCCAGTCCCGGGACCCGAGGACCGGTCAGCCGCGGGCCCATCGCCGTGGTACTTGCGCTCTGCCGGCCGCGGAAGGCGGCCTGATTTCCTGGGGACGAGGGTCCAGGGTCTCGGGTCCAGGATCCGAGCATTTCCCGCCGCTATCCCGTCTGCCTGATCGCGAGCACGGCCTGGTTGCGCAGTGTCCGCAGCATGCCCAGTTCGCGTTCGGGAATGACGATGTCGCCGGCGCGCTCGTTCTCCGCGTAGATGAGCGCCACGGGGCGGTCCTTCACCACCAGCGGGAACAGGGCGAAAGTCTGCGCCGTGGTGATCGACTTGAGCCACGCGGGCACGCGGTCGGCGATCTTGGGGTCCGCCACGTCGGTGAGGAGCAGGTCCACGCCCCGCGACAGCACGAGCTGCACGACATCCTTCTCTTCGGTGATGCGGAAGCGGAACTTCTGGGTGAGTTCATGCACGTCGGGGCCGAAGCCGAAGCGG
>WBZM01002733.1_pt1 | contig 14607 bp, 16 predicted proteins | sample 5204271 | NCBI WGS metagenome assembly WBZM01 (sample SAMN12344346, study PRJNA552823) | activated sludge metagenome | biome: Activated sludge suspended growth; feature: Nitrification reactor; material: Wastewater; isolation source: activated sludge from nitrification reactor of wastewater...
GCGGAAGCGCCGCCGTACCTTCTGTTAACACGCTGTACGTACCTGCGCCACGGCGCGAAATCGGTCACTTTCCCGGCGTTTGAGAAAGGCCGGAGGCTCCGGCGCAATTTCAGGGATCATTTCCATGAGCCGACCGGACACGCCCTACGCGCCGCCGCCTGCGCCGGATCCGGCGGACGCCGCGCGCCAGATCGCCGTCGGCGCCGCGTCTCTCTGCGACCTTGCCCAACAGGCCGGGCTGGAGATCGTCGCGCGGCTTCTCAACCTCGTTCGCATCGAAGCCGAGATCAAACTCAGCGAGATCAAGTTCAGGCCGCCCGTCGACAGCTCCCCAACCCACAGCTGAGACAGGCGGACCTGGAGCCCGGCGGGGTCGCATGGCGCAATGCGGCCCCGTCGGTGCTTTCCGGGCGAATGCTGACCACGATTTGAGCAGATCGCACGAAGGTCGTGCTTTATTTTGCCATTTTTCTACTTGCGGCGTTGCGCCGCCGGGGCGACACTACCGCATCGCAACATCTGTTGAGTCCTTCCATTATCAGGGGGCTACGATGAAGACCGGTCAGCGTGTTCGCCTCAAGTCGGCTTCGCCTATTGCGAAGCGGGATGATTTGAGGCCGGACGCGGTGGGCACCGTGATCTGCTGCTACACGGTGCGGGGCCGGGCTGGCGCGCCCGAGCGCCTGGATGTGAAATTCTCCGGCAATACGATCATGTGGGGCGTCGCCGCCCACGAGTTCGAGGCGGTGGAGGACGGCCACGCCTTCGCCTGAGGGCCAAACGATCCACAGGCTGCAATTTCCGGTTTCCCCCCTCCCGGGCATGTTCTAGACAGGCGGCGACGAAACCGAGCCCGGACGCCGCCCGATGATCGACTTCCCTGCGCCCTCCCCCGCCGCCATCGAGAAACGGCTCTTCGCGCAAGAAACCGCGAAGATGCTGCTGGAAGTTCAGGCCGTCCTGTTCAATCCCGACAAGCCGTTCATCTTCACGTCCGGCTGGGCGAGCCCGGTCTACACGGACATGCGCAAGATCATTTCCTATCCGCGCCTGCGCAAGCGCATCCTCGACTTCGCCGTGACGGTCATCGAGCGCGACATCGGCTACGAGGCTCTTGACGTCATCGCCGGCGGCGAGACGGCCGGCATTCCCTACGCCGCCTGGATCGCGGACCGGCTCGCCTTGCCGATGCAGTACATCCGCAAGAAGCCGAAAGGCTTCGGCCGCAACGCGCAGATCGAAGGCGACCTGCACGACAACGGCCGCGCGCTGCTGGTCGAGGATCTGGCGACCGACGGCCGCTCGAAGGTCAATTTCTGCAACGCGCTGCGCGATGCCGGCCAGCGTTGCGACCATGCCTTCGTCTTCTTCTTCTACGACATCTTCCCGAGCGCGCGCGAAGACCTCGCCAAGCTCGGCATCAAGCTGCACGCGCTATGCACATGGTGGGACGTTCTGGAAGCCGCGCGCGCCTGCAACTACATGGAGCCGGCCAAGCTGGCGGAAGTCGAGAAATTCCTCCACCACCCCGCCGAATGGTCGGCGGCGCATGGCGGCATTTCCGAGTTCAAGGCCGCGGGCTGAGGGCTCAGGGCGCGCCCCAACACGGGCTCGCCAGAGTCAGCGTGTCCGGCCATTCCGGCTTCTCGCCGGCGGGCGGCGGCGCCCATGTCGTCGTTTGCAACGGCGCACCCGTCGCGCCGAACAGGCCCTGCAATCTCGCGTCGACGCGCGCAATGTAATTGGTCTGCGGCACGCGCCGCCGCGTCGCCTGCGCGACGTCCATGACGCTGCAGGCGCTGACCGGATAGGTCTTCCACGCAAGCGCACGATAGACCTCATATCCGGCGGAGGTCGCGGCGACGGCGACCAGAGCGACGCCCGCCCAGCCGGCGCCGCCGCGCGGCGTCGACGCGTCGGTCAGCACGAAGCCGAAAACGAAAGCTAGGATGGCGAGAGACGCGATGGACCCGCGCATGACGAGGTCATTGAACTCGCCGAAGCTGAAAAAAGGCAGCACGACCAGCAGCGCGACATTGACCCATAGAAGCGCGAGCCATTCGGCCGGCGCGCGCGCCCGCAAGTACCAGACGACGATGGCCGCGCCGAGCTGCACCGGCAGGAAGGCGAAGTAGGTCGGCCAGAACTTTTCATCGCCGAGAATGTCGGGACGCGGCACGGTGTCCGACGCCGCCGTGACGTAAGCGACGACGGGCAGGCACAGCAAGGCCGCGATCAATCCGAGCCACGTGCGTTTCGCGCCCAGCGTCTCGCGCGGCGCGCGCAGCGCAAAATAGGCGAGCGCGGGCGCGGCGGGCAGGATGGCGAGCGGCGACCAGAACAGGAAGAGCGCGACCGCGACGCCGATGGTCGCCACGTCGATCTCGCGGCGCGCGCGCAGCAGCAGCAGGACGGCCAGCAACCAGCCGGGCAGCGCGTGGTTCGGAACCCAGAACAATTGGGTGATCGAACCGGAATATTGCAGCAGCGAGTTCCACGCGTCGATCGTATCGTTGCCGGGAAACATCGTCTCGATCCTGCCGGAGCCGAGATAGCCGAGAAAGCGGATGAGGCCGGCGGCGCCGGCAAAGCCGAGTACGATGGCGAGGTTGGCCCAGCCCCGGCCAAGCGACAGCAGCGCGTACAGAATGGCGCCGAGCAGGATGGCGTTCTGCGCGAGCAGCGCGACATGCGCGCCCCTGAGGCCCGCGATCTGGCCGAGCAGGGCCGGCAGCACATACATGCCGAGCGGGGCGCGCAGCATGTAATCGGCGCCGTTGACGCGATAGACGACAGGGAAGCCGCCTTTGACCAGATCGGCGAGAACCGCGTCGCGCAGATACCAATCGGTGGTCGGACGAAAGAGATGCGTTTCGCCGCCGAGCAGAAGCAGGAGCGCCGCAAGCGCGAAACAGGCGAGCAAGCGGCGCGCATCGAGCGGCGCGCCAAGAAAGGCGCCCTGCCCTGTCGCGAGCCCGCGCGCGGCGATGACGATGCAGGCCAGCGCGCCGGCGCCGAGCGAAATCGCGTAGGGCGCGCGCATCGTCAGAGCAAAGAGCGCCGTCGGCGCGCCGAACAGGGCGAGGACGATGGCGAGCGCCCCGCCATTGGAGAGCGGCGCGCCTTTGGCCGTCACCGTGAAAGGTCCGTCACGATCGCGAGCGCCTCGCCTACGCGCCAACAGCGCGCTTGAAGACAGGCGCCTCGTCCGTCGCGCGCGCGAAGGGCGAGGTCAGGCGCACCCGCTGGCCGAGATAAGCGTCGATTTGCTGCCGCGTAAAGGCGCGCATGTCGGAGCCGGTCTCGAATGCGACGCGCCAATCGTTCGTCCACTGACGCGCTTCGGCGGCGTCGAGCAGGGGAGCGAAACCGATGGCCTGCGGCCGCGACGCGTGCGTATCGGCGGCAAACGACCATGCCCGCGCGAGACCGTCGCCGCCGCGCGCCGCTCGTTCGGCCAGCAGCAGAACGCCATAGAGCGCGTCGAGGACATGCATGGGCGCGGCGTCGCCGAAGCGCGACAAAGCCGCGCCGCGCTCGACGGCAAAATCGCCGCCGCCGACGGGATCGGGACAATGCAGGGAAACGACATGCGCGTCCGCCTCCGTGGCAAGCTCGATCCAGTCGAGCGAGACATAGGCCGCCTCCGGCGAAACGAAAACCGCCGCCTGGACGGACGGCGCCCGCAAAGCGGCCTCGAGCACGTCCGGCCCTCCGGTCGTTTTCAGGCGTTCGACCGCTTTCGCGGCGGGTTCTGCGCCGTCGCGCGGCGGCCGGCTCGCCAGATGGATGACGATATCGGGATCGGCGGCGCGCAAGGCGCCGTCGAGCATCGCCGCGTCGCAGACGTCGCCGCGCACGTCGCACAGGTTTTCGCCGGCGCGCGCAAGCTCATAAAGCGAAGGATCGGTCGCCGGCGCGAGCCCGTAGCCGGTCACGCGCGCGCACAGGCGTTCGAGAATGAGCGACAGCCACGCGCCCTTGAAGCCCGTGTGGCCGGTGACGAAAACGCGCCGCTCGCGCCAGAACGAGGAATCGATCACGACAATCTCCAGAGGCCGCCGGCCGACGCACGCTGCGGCGCGCGTCCGGACAAAGCCGAAAAATGTTTCGCCAGAATGACGGCGGATGGTCGGCGGGCGCGTCGCGCGCCGGGGGGAAGTACGCAAGACATCGCTTCACCCTTGCCCACGCCTTGCGGCATCGACGGAAGTCACCGGCCCTCGGCAGGACTTATCTTCCTGCCGGCCGATCTGCGACCCTAGCATCCAGCCCGTTAGGGAATCGTTAAGATGCGTTTAGAGTTTTAGAGAAACGGATTGGTCTGCCGTTCCTGGCCGATTACGCCCATCGGGCCGTGGCCGGGAAGGAACGCCGTGTCGTCGCCGAGCGGATAAAGCTTGGTCTCGATCATGCGGATGAGCGTCGCATGATCGCCGCCAGGCAAGTCCGTGCGGCCGACGGAGCCCCTGAACAACACATCGCCAACGATGGCGAAGCCCTGCATGTCCTTGTGCGCTTCGTCGCGGCGCCAGGCGAAGACGACGCTGCCCGGCGAATGGCCGGGACAATGCAGCACGTCGAACGTCACGTCGCCGACCGTGACGACGTCGCCATCGTCGAGCCAGCGGTCGGGATGCACCGCTTCGGCCGGCGGGAAGCCGTAGCCCTTGGCGATCTGCGGCAATTGCTCGAGCAGGCCCCTGTCGCCGACATGCGGCCCCTCGATCTTCACGCCGGCCTTGCGCGCAAGCTCGGTCGTGGCGCCGATGTGGTCGATATGGCCGTGGGTGATGAGGATCTTCTCGAGCGTCGCGCCGCTCTTGGCCAGCGCTTCCTCGATGCGCGGCAGATCGCCGCCGGGGTCGATAACGGCGGCCTTGTTCGTCCTCGCACAAATGACGATCGAGCAATTCTGCTCGAATGGAGTGACGGGCACGACGGCGAGCTTGAAGGGATGCATGGGATGGTTCCGTTTGCCGGCCAATAGCATTGGCGGGCCGCCGCGTCACGCTCGGCTATTGCGCCGTTGCGCGCGCGGCCTCGATATAGAGGTCCCGCAGTCGGCGTGTCGCGGGACCGGGCTTGCCGTCTCCGATGGGCCTGCCGTCGAGCGTGACGACCGGCATCACGAAGGCCGTGGCGCTGGTGAAGAAACATTCGGCGGCCGCATTGACTTCCTCGACCGTGAAGGCGCGCTCGACGAGTTGCATCTGGCGTTCGTTGGCGAGCGCCAGCACCGCCTGCCGCGTGCAGCCGGGCAGAAGCGCGGTCGACAAGGGACGGGTGACGATCTCGCGCGCTTTCGTGACGATGAAGACGGAGGACGAGGCGCCTTCCGTCACGAAACCGTCCTCGACCATGAAGGCTTCCGCTGCGCCCGCGCGGCGCGCCGCCTGCTTGGCGAGCACCTGGCCCAGCAGCGCAACCGACTTGATGTCGCGCCGCGACCATCTGAGGTCCGGGACGGAAATCGCTGCGACGCCGGTTTCCGCGGCGGGCGCGCCGACGATGCGCCTTGCCTGCGCGAAGGCGACGAATGTGGGCGTCGCATTGTCGGGGAAGGCGAAGTCGCGGTCGGCCGCGCCGCGCGTGACCTGCATGTAGACGAGGCCTTCGCTCAGGCGATTGCGAGCGACGATCTGGCGCTGGATCGCCACGATATCTTCGCGTGAAAGCGGGCAATCGAGTTCGATCGCCGCCAGCGAACGGGCAAGGCGCGCGAGATGGGCGTCATTGTCGACGAGCCTGCCGTCGAGGACGGCGCAAACTTCATAGACGCCATCCGCAAACAGGAAGCCGCGATCGAACACGGAGACCCGCGCATCTGCGCGGTCGACATAGGCGCCGTTGACATAGACGACTTCGCTCAAATCCCCGCCCTCGCGAACCGCGTCTCGACAGGTCGCGCGGCGATGCGCGACAATCGCACGAAAATGGGAGGCCTTCTTGATCGAATTCTTCTTCGACTGTTCGAGCCCCTGGACCTATCTCGCCTTTCATAGCATTCAGCCGCTCGCGGCGGAATTCGGCGAAGAGATCGTGTGGAAGCCGATCCTGGTCGGCGGCGTGTTCAACGCCGTTAATCCAAGCGTGTATGCGTCGCGTGAAAAGCCCGTGCCGGCCAAGGCCGCCTACATGCTGAAGGACCTGCAGGATTGGGCGCGCCTGTCGGGGCTCGCGATCAGGATGCCGCCGACCGTCTTTCCGGTGAACAGCGTGAAGGCGATGCGCGGATGCATCCTGCTCGCGCCGGAGGGCAAGCTGATCGCCTTTGCACGGGCGGTTTTCGAGGCCTATTGGGGACGCGACGAGGACATTTCGCAGGACGATGTGCTGAGGGGCGTCTGCGAGAGCGTCGGGGTCGATGCGGCTCGCTTCTTCGAGGGGATCGCGCGCGCCGACATCAAGGATGCCTTGCGCGAGAACACCGACGAATTGATCGCGCGCGGCGGATTTGGATCGCCGACGATCTTCGTCGACAGGACCGACATGTATTTCGGCAACGACCGGGCGCCCCTGATTCGGGCGGCGCTGGAAAGCCGGGGAAGGTAAGACCAAGTGTCGCGCAGACTGGCTTCGGGCGGAGGTTAAACTTCGTAGTAGTTGCGGAACCATTCGACATAGGCGCGAACGCCGTCGCGCGTCGTGGTCTTCGGGCGAAACCCCGTCACGCGCTCAAGTTCGGAAAAGTCGGCGGTCGAGTCCGGCACGTCGCCTGGCTGCAGCGGTTTCAATTCGATGATCGCCTTCTTGCCGACCGCGTCCTCGATTTCGGCGACGTATTCGCGTAGCGCGACAGGATGGCCGCCGCCGATGTTGAGAATCCGCCAGGGCGCGCTGCTCGATTGCGGGTCCGGGGCGGTCGGGTCGAAGGCGGGGTTGGGCTCGGCGATGCGGTCGCTCGCGCGGATGACGCCTTCCACGATGTCGTCGACATAGGTGAAGTCGCGGCTGTGATTGCCGTTGTTGAATAATTGCACCGGCTCGCCCGCAATGATCGCGCGCGTGAACAGCGCGAGCGCCATATCGGGACGGCCCCAGGGACCATAGACGGTGAAGAAGCGCAGGCTCGTCGTCGGCATGCCGAACAGGTGGCTGTAGGCATGGGCCGTCAGCTCGTTCATGCGCTTGGTCGCGGCGTAGAACTGCAGCGGGTGATTGGCGCCGCGATGCTCGGAGAACGGCAGGTCGCGGTTGGCGCCGTAGACGCTGCTGGTGGACGCATAGGTCAGGTGCGCGATCTTCGCGTGCCGGCAGCATTCGATCAGGTTGAGGAAGCCCGTGACATTGCTCGACGCGTAGGAATACGGGTCCTTGAATGAATGGCGCACGCCCGCCTGCGCCGCCAGATTGATGACGCGATCGAAGGAATGTTTCGCAAAGCACGCCTCGACGGCGGCGCGGTCCGCCAGATCGGCGCGGATGAACTCATAGGAGCCGCTCGCCTGCGCCGCGCTTTCCTCCAGCTTCTTTAACCGCGCTTCCTTCAGCCCGACGTCGTAATAATCGTTGACGTTGTCGAAATTGACGACGCTGTCGCCGCGCTTCAGGAGGACCTGCGCGACATGGAAACCGATGAAGCCAGCGGCGCCGGTGACCAGAACCTTCATTACAGTCTCCCGTCGCTCATGTTTTTCGGCAATAGGCCACGGATGTCATAGAGCACTGCGCCGGGCTTGCCGAGCGCGCGTATGTTCTCCGCGCCCATCTTGGCGAACTCGGCATGCCCGACCGCCAGAGCTACTGCACCATACTGGCCAGGCTCGGCAACCGAAGCTATGCGCGGAAAATCGATCATGGCGGCCGCCAGTTGCAAGTGCGGGTATGTCGCGAAATTGTCCGCCGACGTCGGCTCTATCGTCCGCTGCGCCAATATGTCGCCGGTGTCGACGCCCGGCGACACCAGATGGATCGTCACGCCGCACATGGCGCGATCGTCCTGCGCCAACGCCCAGTATCCGCCGTGCACGCCACGATATTTCGGGGTGAGGCCGCAGTGAATGTTGATCATGGGACAGGCGCACTGCTCGATCACGCGACGCGCGATGATTCGCGTGCCGTTGACGACAACCAGCGCCGGCTTGATCGAGGCGATCAAGGCCGATGTTTCGGCGTCGTTGACGGAGGACACGTCGTATCGGCGAGTTTTCTCCGGCCAGGTCGTGTTCAATCCGGCGTCCGCGAGGATTTGCGCCGCCCTCCCCGAGGCACGTCGGCGGAGGATAGGCGCCGCGAGGGCCATGAACAGCAATTGGCCCAGCACGGTCACGGCGCCGAGCTTTTCGATGCGCCGTCTTATGAAGATCGACCTCGCCTCGCGCCGCTCGACCACGACGACCGGATCGCCGAACGCTGCGCGCAAGGCGTTGCAAATCGCGGCGCTGCTCGCGTCGTCGCCGCACAGCATCAGAATGCGGCCGCCTTCAGCCATGCGCGGCCGCTTCGGCCATGGTCATGCTGCGCATCCCGAAGCTGTCGCGCAGCGTCGCAAAATGGCCGAGCACCTTTTCGAGGAAACCCAGGTTCTCCTCGCGGTCGGCGCCGAAATTGTGCGGATGCCACCACAGATGAAACGCGCGGCCCTCCTGGCCGGCCTTCTCCATGGCGCGCTGGATCCGTCGCAGCCTCAGGGGCTCGAGCCGCCTGATCCGGCGCGCGTAAGGACGCAGGAAGCGGCTTGCGGGAACGTCGCTGATCGCATCGGCCCGAACGGCGGCGGCATTGGCGCCCGTCAGGTCCACATAGGCGTCGGCCAATCGCGTCAGGCGCCGCAGCGCGCCCTGGTCGGCGCCGGGCGCCGGGCGATAGCACCACGCCCGCTCCGTTCCGCGAAAGGCCACGATGCCCGCCTGCCGGCAGGCCTCGACATGTTCGGGACCGAACTGGTTGCGCGGAAAGACGATCGACCGACAGGCCGCGCCGCGGTCGCGCAGCACCGCCACCGCCGCCTCGAGGTCGCTGCGGAACTGCTCCAGAGACTGCCCCGGCTCGAGCGTGTAGTAGTGCGAGAACGTGTGGGTCCCAAGCTCCTGGCCCGGGCAACCGGCGATCCTGCGGGCGAGGCTTGCGCCGAAAAAGTAGGGATCGCGCCTTTCGTCGGCCCCGACCTCATCGAGGTAGGAATAATTCGACAGCCGCGAATCGGCATAGGTCGGCAATTCCCTGGGTCGCCGCGCGAGGAGTTCATCCTTGGACTCGCACAGGAGAAAGCCGACCGTCGCCCAGGTCGCCCGGACGCCGTACCTCTCGAAAAGGTCGAGGATCCCCGGAATCGCTTCCCGTCCGCCCAGAATTCGCCCGCCGTAGCTGTCGCGGTCGTGAATGTCACGGACGCCCCACAGCAGTTCGAAATCCAGCGAGACGACAAAAGTCCCCGGTCTGGCGATGTTCCTCATGCCCTGCCCTTCGTCGGCGCACCCGCCGCGGCGGCAGCAAACTAGTGGGGCTTGCGGCGCATATGCAAGGCGGAGGGGTCGTGGCCCGGTTGCGCCAGGGGGCCGGATTGCTTAATCAGCCGTCATCGGTATGGCGGCCGGCACTTGGGCGCCTCGGCGCCCCGTCTGCTAAAGGCTCCATACTCCAAGGCATGCACGCGGGCCTGCAGGTTCAATGGTGAATGCTATGCGTGTGCTCATCACCGGCGGGGCCGGTTTCATCGGATCGGCAGTAGCCCGCCGCTTCATCGCGGAAGAGCGGGACGACATTCTCGTTTTCGACAAGCTGACCTACGCGGGAAATCTCGATTCGCTCGCGCCCATTGCCGACAGCCCACGCTACCGCTTCGTGCGCGGCGACATCTGCGACCAGGCGGCCGTGCGCCGCGCCTTCGCAGACTTCCGGCCCGACGTCGTGATGCATCTGGCGGCCGAAAGCCACGTCGACCGTTCGATCGACGGGCCGGCGGCGTTCATCGAGACAAACGTCGTAGGCACATTCGTGATGCTCGACGCGGCGCTGGACTACTGGCGGTCGCTCGACAAGCAGGCGGCGGCGCAATTCCGCTTCATGCATATTTCGACCGACGAGGTGTTCGGCACGCTGGGCGAGACGGGCCTGTTTCGCGAAGAGACGCCCTATGCGCCGAACTCGCCCTACTCCGCATCGAAGGCCGGCTCCGATCATCTGGTGCGCGCCTGGCGCGAAACCTATGGTCTGCCGACCATCGTCACGAACTGCTCGAACAATTACGGGCCCTATCACTTTCCCGAGAAACTGATTCCGCTGACGATCCTGAACGCCCTGGAGGGCAAGCCCCTGCCGGTCTACGGCAGCGGCGAAAATGTGCGCGACTGGCTCTATGTCGACGATCACGCCGCCGCTCTCATGCTCGTCGCCCGCACCGGGGTCGCCGGTCAGTCGTACAACGTCGGCGGACGCAACGAGATGAAGAATATCGACGTCGTCGAGGGAATATGCGCGATCCTGGACGAATTGCGCCCGCGCGCGGATGGGCCGCATCGAGACCTCATTTCCTTTGTCGTCGATCGTCCGGGCCACGATCTGCGCTACGCCATCGACTGCACGAAGATCGAACGCGAACTGAATTGGCGCCCGACGGAAACCTTCGAAACCGGCCTGCGCAAGACCGTGCTCTGGTATATGAAGAACAAGCAGTGGTGGCAGGCGATCCGGGACCGGAAATATAGCGGCGAACGTCTTGGCGCCCTTCGGTAGCGCGCATTTCCAAAGAGGCCAGATGCAGTTCGAGGATACGGAAATTCCCGATGTGAAGATCGTGACGCCGAAGAAGCATGGCGACGCGCGCGGCTTCTTTTCCGAGGTCTACAAGCAGTCGGACTGGCGGGCGGCGGGCCTCGACCTTGCCTTCGTTCAGGACAATCACTCGTATTCGGCCCCTGCAGGCACATTGCGCGGCCTGCATTTCCAGATCGATCCAGCCGCGCAGGACAAGCTCATTCGGGTCGTGCGCGGCCGCATCCTCGATGTCGCGGTGGACATTCGCCGCTCCTCGCCAACCTTCGGCAGGCATGTGGCCGTCGACCTTTCTGCACAGAATTGGCGCCAACTCCTCGTGCCGGTCGGTTTCGCGCACGGCTTCGTGACGCTCGAGCCGGACACGGAAGTTCTCTACAAGGTGACGAGCCTCTATTCGCCCGCGCACGACCGGGGTCTCGCGTGGGACGACCCGGACCTCGCCATCAACTGGCGTGTTCCCGCCGACGGACTGCTGCTGTCGGAGCGCGACAGGCAATGGCCGCGGTTGCGCGACCTTGCGGAAAGTTTTGCCTAGACCATGCGCGTCGTCGTCACAGGCCTCGTCGGCCAGGTCGTCTCCTCGATGATCGAGCGGGCGCCGCGCGACGTCGAACTGATCGCGCTCGGCCGTCCGCAACTCGACCTCGCGCATCGCGACGCCGTGCTCGCCACATTACGTGCGGCGCGCTGCGACGTCATCGTCAACGCCGCCGCCTATACCGCTGTCGACAAGGCTGAAAGCGAGCCTGACGTCGCGATGCGCGTCAACGGCGACGGCGCAGGCTATGTCGCCGAGATCGCCGCCGAGCTCGGCGCGCCGCTGCTGCATCTGTCGACCGACTATGTATTCGACGGCGCGCTCGACCGCCCCTATCGCGAAGACGATCCGCCCAATCCGACCGGCGCCTATGGGCGCTCGAAGCTCGTCGGCGAACAGAAGATCGCCGCCATTTGCGCCAATCACGCGATCTTTCGCACGGCGTGGGTGTACAGCCCGTTCGGCGCGAATTTCGTGAAGACCATGCTGAGGCTCGGCGAGACGCGATCGGAGGTGGGCGTCGTCGCCGACCAGCACGGCAATCCAACATCCGCCATCGACATAGCGGACGCCCTGTTCGCCATCGCGCGGCGGATGCGCGCCGATCCCTCCCCTGAATTGCGCGGCGTGTTTCACATGACGGGCGCGGGAGAGGCGACCTGGGCCGGTTTCGCCACGCATATCTTCGCCGAGGCGTCCTCCCTTGGGCGGCCGCCGGTTGCAGTCAGGAAAATTACGACCGCGGATTATCCGACGGCCGCCAGGCGGCCGGCCAACTCTCGCCTCGACACGGCCAAGCTGGCGCGGGTTTTCGGCGTCGCCTTGCCCGATTGGCGGCAATCGGCCAAAACCTGCGTGGCGCGCCTGCTGGCGCCCGGCGCGGCCTGAGGACGAATTCATGCGCGGTATCATTCTGGCGGGCGGTTCGGGCACGCGGCTGCACCCGATGACGCTCGCCATGTCGAAGCAATTGCTGCCCGTCTACGACAAGCCGATGATCTACTACCCGCTGAGCGCGGCCATGCTCGCGGGCATCAGGGAGATTCTCGTCATTACGACGCCGGAGGACGCGCCTTCCTTCCGGCGCCTGCTCGGCAGCGGCGCGCAATGGGGCGTCAGCCTTTCCTATGCCGAGCAGCCGAGGCCGGAGGGGCTGGCGCAGGCCTACGTCATCGGCGCCGAATTTGTCGAAGGGCGCAATTCCGCGCTCGTGCTTGGCGACAACATCTTCTACGGGCACGGCCTGACCGAATGTCTGCTGCGCGCGGCGGCGCGCAAGACCGGAGCGACCGTGTTCGCCTATCACGTCAGCGATCCCGAGCGTTACGGCGTGGTCTCCTTCGATGCGTCCGGCCGCGCCCTCGCGGTGGAAGAAAAGCCGGCTAACCCGCGGTCCAACTGGGCGGTGACCGGCCTCTACTTCTACGATGCGCGCGCGCCGAAGTTCGCGGCAGCCCTCAAACCGTCGCCGCGCGGCGAGCTCGAAATCACCGATCTCAATCGCGCCTATCTGGACATCGGCGAACTCAACGTGGAGCGGCTGGGGCGCGGCTTCGCCTGGCTCGACACGGGAACGCCGGCCTCGCTAGTGGAAGCGGCCGAATACGTGCGCGTCGTCGAGCAAAGGCAGGGCCAGCGCATCGCCTGCCTCGAGGAGATCGCCTTCGCCAATGGCTGGATCGACGCCACGGAATTGCGGCAGGCCGCGGACCGTCTCGCCAAGAGCGGCTACGGCGCCTATCTGAAAAAACTTCTGCGGGACGCGCAGTCATGAGTTCAGCCGCGCTCTACGCGGAGCGCCGCGCGGCGCAATGAGGAGCGGCGCGGGGGCCAAGGCATGGGATTTGCTCGCGGCCTTTCCGGTCGCTTGCTGGTTCGGCCTCGTGGCCTTCGCCTCGCTGCGCGAAGTCTTGCACGCCGACGCATGGGCCGAAGCGCCTGTCGAACGAGCCGTGCAACTCGCCAACGGAATTTTTGCGCTCATTCTGATTGCGCTTTTCGTGAGCCGTCCGGCGCCGGTCGCGCGGCCGGCCGGATGGCGCGCGGCAGCGGCCGGACTCATCGGCGGCGTTGCGCCGATGGCGATCATTTTTCTGCCGCGCGGCGCAATACCGCCCTCGGTCGCGCAGGCGTCGAACGCGCTCATCCTCCTCGCCACGCTCGCCTCGATCTGGATCGTTCTCGCGCTCGGGCGATCCTTCAGCATCCTGCCGCAGGCGCGCGCGCTGGTGACCGGCGGCCCCTATCGATTCGTGCGCCATCCCCTCTATCTCGCGGAATTCGTCGCGCTGTTTGCGCTCGCCTGGCAGTTTGCCCTGCCCTGGTCGCTTCTGCTGTGGGTCGTGGCGGCGGCGGCGCAATTTCCCCGAATGCATTTCGAGGAGCAGATTTTGAGCGAGGCTTTTCCCGACTATCGCGACTATGCGGCGCGCACCCCACGCCTGCTGCCCCGGGGCGGATTGAAGGGCGGCAGCGCGCCTGCGCCGCATCGCTAGCGCCGCGTCGCGCGAGACCGTCAGCCAAGCCTGAGCGTGGCGGCAACCCGCGCTCGCTGTTTCACGATTTCATGAGGCAAGTGGTGCCAGGGGCGGCATCGCACTAAGATCGTATATAGCTGTTTTTGCTGCTTTTTTGTTAGTATGATTTCTGTTCGTACCCCCACAAATACCCCCAACGGGATTTTCTGGGCGCCAGCTACCCACCAAAACACTTCTCCTGGAAGCGCAATCGCATAAACGCGAGCGGGTCCCCCTTGGAGAAAACGACCATCCGCGAGGGGCGCAGAGCCCCGGTATCACATTAATTTTGTGCCCCTTTATGCACTCTACCGGGCGCTACCGACATCTACACGGCCGACTTGCTGCAGTTGAAACGGCCAGTATTCCGTCTATCAGGGGAATTGCGAACTTGATTTCGTCCCAACGCGGTCGCCGCGGACGCGCGTTTGGCACCTCGATTGCAATCGAGCTAGTACGCGCGTTTTCGATTGCCAGCTTCGAAACTTCGCGGCGAAAACCGTCTCCAAGTACCGATTTCCCCATAACGACCTAAAGGCGTGCCCCGCTACGCCGATGGCGCTCTGCCCGTCGGCGGTCTTCGCATAGACAGAGACTTCGGAGGCGCTGCAAGCTATGCGGCTGAAACGCTCGAACGGAGCGTCCACGCTTGAGCGTCTAGTGGTAAAACAACGAAATCTCTCTCGGGTGTAAAAAGGCCAACAAACATGTCCCCCCAAGATGCACTTTACGAATTTGAGCGTTACACCGACGAACACGTCGCGAAGATGCAACTTTGGAAACTGCCCCTCCGCACAATTCTCTCATTCATACTACTGTTGGCCGATACGCAAT
>WBZM01002735.1_pt1 | contig 14604 bp, 14 predicted proteins | sample 5204271 | NCBI WGS metagenome assembly WBZM01 (sample SAMN12344346, study PRJNA552823) | activated sludge metagenome | biome: Activated sludge suspended growth; feature: Nitrification reactor; material: Wastewater; isolation source: activated sludge from nitrification reactor of wastewater...
GGGGGCGAAAGAGCTCCATGCACCGTGGCTAACACCGTGGAGGGGGGGAGGGAAGGAACCGGCGGGGGAGGGTGGAGGTGGGGGGGGCCGGGATCGGGGTCGGGGTCGGGGATCGAGGTCGGGGTCGAGGTCGCGGATCGGGATCGGACTCCCGGCCAGCGAGCACACCTCCCTCTCCCCCGGAGGGGGAGAGGGCCGGGGTGAGGGGGCGAGGGAAGAGGCCGAGATCGGGATCGCGAATGGGGCAGGGGCAGGGTTCCAGGCCAGCCCCCGAACAGCGCCGGCGCGGCCTCCGGGGGTGGGAACCCGGGGACCGCGCCGGCCGCGCACCACGCGCGAGGGCTACTTCACCTGGAAGCCGAACCGGTGGCAGTGGGCGCACCAGTCGACCGGCGCCGCGTGCTGCAGGTGGCAGACGGCGCACTGCATCTGCGCGCCCCAGTGGGGCGAGGCGTGGGGGTTCTCCGGCTTCACCTGGGCCGTCGAGGCGGCCAGCGCCTCGGCCGGGCCGTGGCAGGTGAGGCACTGGGCCGCCTCCACGTAGGACGGCTTCTTCGCCTTCCCGTGGCAGTCGGCGCAGGCCACCCCCTTGGCCTTGTGGAGCTCGGCGCCGCGGGGGGCGCCGGCCGGCCCGGCTGCGGCGGCCGGGAGCGGGAGGAGGAGGGCCGCCGACAGGGCGGCGGCGAGGAGGAGGCAGGTCATGGCGTGGGTCCGTTCCGTTCCGGTGGTGGTCATGGCGTCAGGCCCAGGGCTTCTCGGCGCCGGCGTTCTTCCCGGCGATGCGGCCGAAGACCACGCAGTCGGCCATGGCCACGCTGCCGAGGCGCACCGCGCCGTGGACGCCGCCGGTGATCTCGCCGGCCGCGTAGAGGCCCGGGATGGGCTTGAGGTCGAAGGAGATGACCCGCGCCTCCCGGTCGATGTTGAGGCCGCCCATGGTGTGGTGGACCCGCGGCCAGAGCCGCATGGCGTAGTAGGGCGGCCTGGCGGTGGGGGTGGCGTCCGGGAAGATCTTGCAGTCGAGGTCCGGGTCCTTCTTCTGGGCCACGAAGCCGTTCCAGCGGGCCACCTGCTCCAGGAAGGCCGGCACCGGCACGCCGTACTCCGCCGCCAGCGCCTCCAGGGTGTCGAACTTCTTCACCACGCCCACCTCCATGGCGTAGTGCAGCACCTTCGGGACCACCTGCTTCCCGATGGCGTCGCTGTCGCCCAGGATGATGACCGGGTGGCCGATGGCCACGATGGCGTCGGCGCGCTCCTTGCGGTTGCCGGTCTCCTTGAAGAAGCGCTTGCCGGTGGCCGGATCCACCATCAGGCCGTAGCCCACGATGCGCTCGCACACCTGGGGTCCGTGGCCGAAGCCCGGCTCGTCCGGGCTGGTCCAGGGGCCCATCTGGATCCAGTCCATCTGCACGTCCATCGCGCCGGCCTTGCAGGCGGCCAGCAGGGCCTCACCGGTGGCGCCGGGGTGGTTGGTGGACTCGAACTTCTCGGTGAGGCGCGGGTCGTGGATCTGGCGCAGCGCCACGTCGCGGGAGAAGCCGCCGGCCGCCAGCACCACGGCGCGGCGGGCCTTGATGAAGGCGGTGGTGCCGCTCGCCTCGTCGGGCCAGCGGTACTCGCGCTTGACCTCCACGCCCAGCACACGGCCGTCGGCGCCGGTGACCAGGCGCACCAGCTTGGTGCGGAGGCGCACCTCGGCGCCCAGCTCGGTGGCCTTGCGCAGCAGGGCGTTGACCAGCTCGGAGCCGGACTGGTTGACGGTCTGGACCGACCGCTTCACCGAGTGGCCGCCGTGGTAGTTGAGCCGCCCGAAGCGGGCGCCCACGTAGGACTTCGACCACTCCAGCGCCTCGTTGGAGCGCTCCGCCACCAGGCGCGCCAGCTCCGGGTGGTTGATCTGGCCGCCGGCCTTCATCATGTCCTTCAGCATCAGCTCCGGCGAGTCCTCCACGCCGGCGTCCTTCTGGAAGCTGTTGCCGGCGGCGGCGAAGTCGCCGCCGTTGATGATGGAGTTGCCGCCGTGCACCGGCATCTTCTCCAGCACCAGCACCCGGGCGCCGGCGGCGCGGGCCTCCACCGCGGCGGTGAGGCCGGCGAAGCCGGTGCCCACCACCAGCACGTCGGTGGTCTCGTCCCAGCGCGCCGGCACGCCGGTGGCGGCCTCGGCGGTGCCGGGCAGCAGCGCCGCGCCGGTGGCGGCGCCGGCGGCCAGGCCGGCGGCGCGGAGGAACCCGCGGCGGGCCAGCAGCGTCTTCTCGTTCTCGTGGCTCATGTCGTGCTCCGTTCGGGTCCGGCGATCAGGGCTTGGGGGCGGCGGTGGGCGCCTCGGCGGGCGGGGCCACGGGGACCGGCGAGGGGGGCGGGGCCGGCTTCACGAAGCCGGCGGAGAAGGTGTAGAGGACGCCCAGGCCGACGCCGGTGGTGTCGGCGCCCGGGGCCACCGTGCCGACCGGCGGGAAGGTGGCGTAGCCGGCCGAGCGGTCGTTCTGCATGCGGTACCAGGCGGCGTAGAGGTCCACGCTCTTCGAGAGGGCGTACGAGTAGCCGGCGGCGTACTGCGCCGCGCCCAGGCCGGCGGTGGAGCAGGCGGCGCCGCCGGTCAGCGCGCAGGTCCCCTTGTCGGCCGCGCCGTAGGAGAGCCAGAGCTGGTGGTCGCCGCGCCGCTGCTGGGCCAGCAGGTAGAGGGCGTTGCGGGCGTAGCGGCGCACGTTGCCGGCGGTGGCGTCGTCGCTCCGGTAGCTGAGCCGCTCCACGATGGCCGAGACCTTGGTGCCGGAGGGGAAGGCGTAGAAGGCGACGAGCTCGTGTCCCTCGTCGGTGGAGCCGGTGTTGGTGAGCGAGGGCGCGGCGCCGCCGAGCTGGGCCAGGCCGAAGAAGTCGGCGTGGCGCTCGTAGGCGTAGCGGACGCCGAAGGGCCCGCGGTCCCAGGAGACCAGGCCCGAGAAGAGGCTCGGCGCGATGGACGGCGCGGTGGCCGAGGCGGTGGTGCGCCCCTCGGCCACGCTGTAGGCCAGCCGGGCCGAGACGCCCTCCACCACCGGCGACCAGTACATGACGGAGTTGCCCTGGCGGCGGTTGAAGGCGGCGTCGGCCTTGGCCCCGGCGCGGCCGGTCTGGGTGGTGGTGGCCGGCACGCCGAAGCCGGGGTTGGCGGTGATGGCGTTGTCGAAGGGGTTGAGGCCGCGCACCGGGCCGACGAAGAGCACCGGCAGCTTGTAGGGCGTGTCCCACAGGCCGTAGGAGACCGTGCCCCACGGGGTGGCCAGGCCGACGTGGCTGTTGCGCGACGCCCAGGCGTTGGGCGCGTCGCCGTCGGGGCTGACCGCGCTCTCCACCTGGAAGACGGCCCGCACGCCCGGCGCCACCTCCAGCTGCCCCTTGAAGCCCAGGTTGGAGGTGCCCGAGGTGACGCGGGCGCGGGAGGGCAGGTTGGCGCCGGAGAAGGTGGGCACCTGGCTCGCGCCGGCGGCCGACCCGGCGGCGGTGGCGCCGCTGGTGCGGACCACGTCGCCGAACTCCAGCAGCGTGCCGTAGAAGGTGAGGTCGGAGGCCTGGGCCTGCGCCGCGGCCGGCAGCGCCAGGGCGGCGGCGGCCAGCAGGGCGGTGGGGGTGCGTGTCATGCGTGCTCCTCGGGGTGCGTGGTGGTGGTGCCGCCACCCCTGGAGCACGCTGCGTGCCACCGACGGACCGCCGGATTCCGCAGCGATGGCGGGCCCGGGCACCTTGCCGCAGGCCGGCGCCCTCCTCATCTTGATAAGGGTCTTCTCGATTCGAGAAAGGGCTGCGACCGTGCGCGCCGACGACCTGGACCTCCGCGAGCTGCTCAGCTTCTCCCCGCAGGGCGGCGTCATCCGGCTCATGGGCCAGCGCACCGTGCTCTTCGACGCGGTGGCGCTGGGGCTGCTGCGCAAGGAGCTGATCGAGTCGGTGGGCGCCTTCGCCGCCCGCGGCATCCTGACGCGCTTCGGCTACGCCCACGGCTGGCGCACCGCCGAGGCGCTGCGGGACCAGCACCCGGACCTCTGGGCCGAGGGGAAGGCCGGCCCGCACCTGCCGCCGCTCTGGGGCCAGTTCATCCTCGCCAGGAACGTCCGCACCGACGGCCTGGGCGAGGCGCCGCTGGTCGAGACCATCTGGAACCAGTCCTACGAGGCCGAGCAGCACCTGCTCCACATCGGCCGCGCCGCCGAGGGGGTCTGCTGGACCACCACCGGCTTCGCCTCCGGCTACGTCTCCTTCAAGGAGGGGCGGGAGGTCTACTTCATCGAGGACCGCTGCGTGGGGCGGGGCGACCCGGCCTGCCACGTCACGGCGCGCTTCCGCGAGGCCTGGGGTCCGGCGCTGGAGCGCCACCTGCCCTACTACCGGATGGAGAGCATCGACCAGGCGCTGCAGGAGATCACCGCCAAGCTGCGCCGCACCGAGCGCCGGCTCCGGGCCCGCCAGCAGGAGCTGGGGCTCCTCGATCCCGGCGACCTCGATCCCTCCGGGATGATCGCCCGCAGCGAGCCCATGCGCCGGGCCCTGGAGCGGGCCCGCCTGGTGGCCCGCACCGAGTCCACCGTCGTCGTCACCGGCGAGAGCGGGGTGGGCAAGGAGCGGGTGGCGCGGCTGCTCCACGCCGAGTCGGCGCGGGCCGGCAAGCCCTTCGTGGCCCTCAACTGCGGCGCCGTCCCGGAGACGCTGCTGGAGCGGGAGCTCTTCGGCCACGCCAAGGGGGCCTTCACGGGCGCCGAGGCCGACGCCATCGGCCTCTTCGAGGCGGCCAGCGGCGGCACCCTCTTCCTTGACGAGATCGGGGAGACGCCCCCGGCCATGCAGGTGAAGCTGCTGCGGGCGCTCCAGGAGAAGGAGATCCGGCGCATCGGCGAGAGCCGCCCGCGCCCGGTGGACGTGCGGGTGGTGGCCGCCACCAACCGCGACCTGGCGGCCGAGGTGGAGGCGGGCCGCTTCCGGCGCGACCTCTACTACCGGCTCCGCGTCATCGACCTCAGGATCCCGCCGCTGCGCGACCGGGCCGACGACGTGGTGCCGCTGGCCCGCTTCTTCCTGGCGGCCCACGCCAAGGCGCTGGGCCGGCCGGTCACCGGCTTCTCCTCCCAGGCGGCCCGCCTCCTCAAGGCCCACCGCTGGCCCGGCAACGTGCGCGAGCTGCAGAACGCCATGGAGTACGCGGTGGCGCTCTGCGCCGGGGCCCAGGTGCGCCCCGAGGACCTGCCGGAGGAGCTCCACGCCACGCCTTCGGGTCGGGGCGGCCGGCCCGGCCGCGGCGGCCGGGCCGCCATCCGCCCGCTGGAGGCGGTGGAGCGGGAGCACGTGCTCCAGGCGCTCCAGGCCACCGAGGGCGACAAGGTGGAGGCGGCCGAGCTCCTCGGCATCGGCCTCGCCACCCTCTACCGGAAGCTCAAGGCCTACGGCGCCGGCTGAACCCGGGCCAGCGGCACCTTCACGGCGCCGAGCGAGACCTTCTCCACGGTGAAGAGCTTCGCCTCCAGGGTGAGGGCCGAGAGCTTCTCGGCCGGCACCGGGTAGAAGAGCATCAGCGAGGCCTGGCCGCCGTCGAGGAGCGAGGTGCGCGGCGAGGGCATGGGGAGGTCGGCGGCCGAGGGCGGCGGCATGGGGCCGCCGTACCAGACGTACGGATACCAGCGCGGCCAGGGCCGGTAGTAGGACGGCCAGGGGTACCAGCCGAAGGCGCCCACGTAGTACGGGTAGCCGTACCAGCGATACGGGCGCAGGCGCGCCCGCACCTCGGCGGGACCGAGGGGCTGGTAGCGCGTCCCCCCCGGCACCACCAGCGTCATGTCGCCGGGGCGCAGGTCCACCTCCTGGCCGGAGCGGTTCTCCACCAGCACCTCCACCGGCGTCAGCACCTCGGTGAGGTCGCTGGGCCAGCCCTCCCACTCGCCGGCGCGGACGGTGAGCCGGACGCCGCCGGCCTCGGCGGTGGCCAGGGCGCGATCGTCGGCCACCCGCTGGGCGGCCTCGGTGGGCTGGAACGGGGGGAGGTGGGCGCAGCCGCCGGCGAGGAGCGCGGCGGCGCAGGCCACGGTGAGGAGCGGTGCGCGCATGAGGGGCCTCCTGCACCCCATGAAACAGCCGGCGGGGGCCGCCGTTGCGCAGTCCAGGTGGGGCCGCCCGGGCGGGTGCACCGGGGCGCCGCGCGGCGATGGGCCTACTGGCGCGACACCGTGCCGTCGGTCTCGTCGTAGGCGAGGAGCTCGCCGTAGCGGGCCCAGGCCACGAAGGTGTGGAAGGTCCGCTCGTAGTCCTCGGAGGGGAGGCGCAGGGCCACCAGCTCCTCCACGAAGTCGCGCGGCAGCCGGTGGCCCTCGTCGGCGTCGAGGGCCGCCTGCACCTCGGCGAAGAGGCGGAGCCCCAGGAGCTGGCGGCGCCAGAGCGCCTTGCGCCCCTCGGGGTCGGCCGCGGCGAACTCGCGGCCGGCCGGCGTGAGGACCGCCAGGCGCCGCGGCGTGTCCACCAGGTCGAGGAGCTCGGCCGCCTTCACCACCGTGAGCACGTGGCCGAACTCGCGGCCGGTCTCGGCGGCCACGCGGAAGACGTCCTGCGATCCGCCGCGGGCGTCGAGCCACTCCACCAGGCCGGCCACCTCGATGGGCCCGACCGGCGGGAGCGCCTCCACCTCCGGCACCGCGGCCGGGCCGGTCGCCGCCGGCACGGGCGGGGCCGTCGGCTCGTCGGGCAGCTCGTGGCCGGTGATGAGGTCGTGGAGCCGGTCCACCAGCGCCGCCACCTCCGGCGAGCGGCCGTCGCGGGGGCGGGGCAGGGCGTTCTCCACCACGGTGCGCACCCGCCCCGGGTTGGCGGAGAGGACCACGATCCGGTCGGCCATGGTCACCACCTCCTTGATGTCGTGGGACACCAGGAGGACCGAGGAGAGCCGCCGGCCGCGCGCCGACCAGAGGTCGAGGATCTCGGCCCGCATGGCCTCGGCGGTGAGGGCGTCCACCTGGCTGAAGGGCTCGTCGAGGAAGAGGGCCTCGGGGTGGAGCGAGAGGGCCCGCGCCATGCCGACCCGCTGCTTCATGCCGCCCGAGAGCTCCCGCGGGTAGGCCTCCTCGAAGCCGGCCAGGCCGACCAGCCGGATGGCCTCGGCGCAGCGCGCCGCCGCCTCGGCCCCGGGGAGGCGGGCCGCCCGGAGCACGGCGCGGACGTTCTCCTGCACCGTCATCCAGGGGAAGAGGGCGAAGCCCTGGAAGACGATGGCCACCCCGGGGGCGAGGCCCGTGAGCGGCGCCCCGTGGGTCCGCACCTCGCCGCCGGAGGGCGCGATGAGGCCGGCCAGGATGCGCAGGATGGTGGACTTGCCGCAGCCGGAGGGGCCGAGCAGCGCCACCACCTCGCCCGGCCGGACGGCCACCGAGACGTCGCGGAGCACCTCCAGCCGCTGGCCGGAGGGGAGCACGAAGTGGTGGCTCACGCCGACCAGCTCGCAGAGGGGGGCGTCGGCCGGGGCGGGCGGGGTGGCGGCGGCGGTGGCGTCGGCCATGGAGTGGGCCTCGGGGCGTCAGGGCGCGAAGCGGCGCTCGGCCAGGTCGTTGAGCGGGCGCCAGGCCAGCCGGTTGAAGAGGACCACCGCCGCCGACATGACCACCACGCTGGCGGCCAGGCGCGGGAAGTCGGCCGCCTCGGCGGCGGCGCTGATGCGGGCGCCCAGGCCGAAGGTGGCCTCGGCGCGCCCGTGGAAGGTGACGTACTCGGCGACGATGGAGGCGTTCCAGGCGCCCCCTGCCGCGGTCACCCAGCCGGTGACCAGGTAGGGGAGCACCGCCGGCAGGAGCAGGTCCCGGAAGCGCTGCCAGCCGCGGAGGCGGTAGCTCCCCGCCATCTCGCGGAGGTCGATGGGCACCGCCATGGCGCCGGCCACCACGTTGAAGAGGATGTACCACTGCGTGCCGAGGAGCATGAGGAGCACGCTCCCCGCGCCGAGCCCCACGCCGGCCCAGGCCAGCGCCCCCACCACGGCGGGGAAGAGCATGGGGGCGGGGAAGCTGGCCACCACCTGCACCACCGGCTGGAGCAGGCGGGAGAGGCGCGGCGAGAGGCCGATGGCCAGGCCGGCCGGCAGCGCCCAGGCGGTGCCGAGGGCGGTGGAGACCAGCACCCGCGCCAGCGTGGCGCCGGCGGCGGCCACGGTGGTGCCCCACTCGGCGGCCGGGACCTGGCGCAGCAGGCGGACCAGCTCGACGGCGCCGATCGCGAGGAGGGCCACCAGGAGGGCGAAGAGGAGCGACGAGGCGGCGCGGGCGGCGCGCGGCGAGCCCGGGGCGGGGGGCGGGGTGGCCGGGGTGGCGCCCCGGCGCGCCTCGCTGCGGGCGGCCCGGCGGCGGGCGGCGCGGCGCCAGCGCAGCCGGAGGGTGCGCAGCAGGCGCGAGCGGCGCAGCAGGTCGAGGAACCAGGAGCGGGCCGCCGCCCCCTCGCCGGCCCCCTCGTCCTGCCGGAACTTCTGCGACCAGACCACCACCGGCCGCCAGAGGAGCTGGTCCAGGGCCACGATCATCACCGCCATGGCCACCACCGCGCCGGCCATGGCGACGCCGTCGCCGCGCGCCACCGCCACGCTCATGTAGGCGCCCAGGCCCGGCAGCCGGTAGTCCTTGTCGCCGAGGACGAAGGCCTCGCTCACCATGAGGAAGAACCAGCCGCCCGCCATCGACATCATGGAGTTCCAGGTGAGGCCGATGATCGAGGCCGGCAGCTCCACCTGGCGGAAGCGCTGCCACCAGCCGAAGCGGTAGTGGGCCGCCACCTCCAGCTGGAGCCGCGGGACGGCGCGCACCGAGCGGTAGAAGCTGAAGGTCATGTTCCAGGCCTGGCCGGTGAAGATCATCACCACCGCGGCCAGCTCCAGGCCGGTGTTGGAGCCGGGGAAGAGGGCCACCAGCGAGACCACCAGGCCCGGCATGAAGCCGAGCACCGGCACGCTCTGCAGCACGTCGAGGAGCGGCACCAGCACCCGCTCGGCGCGGTGATCACGGGCCGCCCAGTAGCCGTAGGCCAGGGTGAAGAGGAGCGAGAGCAGGTAGGCGGCCAGGCCGCGCGAGAGCGACAGGAGGGTGTAGCCGGGCAGCGCCCAGGGGGAGAGGTCGATCTCCACCGAGGGGCGCAGCGGCAGCGCGGCCCCCTCGGCGAAGCGGGAGGCGGCGAAGAGCACGCCGCCCAGGGCGCCCACCACCGCCAGGTCGGCCCAGCCGAGCCGGCGGGAGTGGCGCAGGAAGGCCGTCGCCTCGCCGAAGGCGCGGAGGACCGGGTTGGTCACCCGGTCCTTGTCACGCCGGGGCGAGGCCCCGTCAACGGGAAGGGCGGGGGCCAGCGCCGCGTCACGCCACCGTCACGCGGGATCACCCCCCGAAGAGCGGGTGGGGCGCCCAGGCCCGCGCTGCCCGCACCTGGACCAGCTCCGGCCGCGCCTCGGGGCCGAGGTGGTCGAGCACCAGCGCCGTGAGGTGGCCGCCGTAGACCGCGCCGGTGTCGATGCCCCAGGCGCGCGGGCCGATGACCGGCGCGGGGAGGGCGTGGTGGCCGTAGATGACGCGCCAGGGCCCCTCCCACCGCGCCGACCAGTGGCGGCTCTCGCCGGGCGCCTCCAGGTGCTCCTCGATGGTGACGTGCTTGCCGGTGCGGTCGTGGAGGAAGCGGATGGTGCGCGGCTTGTCCGGATCCTCCAGCGGCCGGCCGGGGCGCAGGCCGGCGTGGACCAGCACCCAGTGCGGCGAGAGGCGGACCAGGTCCGGCGCCTCCGCCAGGTAGGCCAGGTCGGCGTCGCCGAGGGCGGCGTGGGCGGTGAGGAAGCCGTCCGAGGGGCGGGGTGGCAGGGGGGAGGACGGGTCGGCGGCCCGCCGGAGCAGGGCGCGGCGCCAGCGCACGTGGTGGTGGTCGTGGTTGCCCTTGACCATCCGCGCGCCCAGCGACCGGACCAGCCGCACCACGCCGCCCGAGTCGGGGCCGCGGTTGACGAGGTCGCCGGTGAGCCAGAGGGCGTCGCCGGCGGCGGGGCGGACCCGCTCGAGGAGCGCGGTCAGCTCGCGCAGGCACCCGTGGACGTCGCCGATGACGATGGTGCGGCCGGGCATCCGGGGAAGATGGCGGGGACGGGCGGCCGGCGCAACACCGCTCACTCGCCTTCGGGCGAGAGGGAGAACTCCTTGATGCGGGCGTCGAGCGGGAGGGCCTCGGAGAGCCGGTGGAAGCCCCCCTCGCCGGTGGCGCGCACCGTGAGCCGGTACTCGAAGACCTTGCCGCCGTGCTCCAGCCGCGTCGCCACGGCGCCGGACACCTTGCAGCGGCAGGCCTTCACCGCCTCCCGCAGCTCGGCCTCCGAGGCCATGTGCTCGCGCTCGTAGCCGACGCGGAGCTGGGCGTACTGGTGGGAGGGCAGCAGCGACTCGACGCGGCGGAAGACCGAGAGCACGCCCAGGGTCAGCACGGTGGCGATGCCCGCCGGGTAGTACAGGCCGCTGCCGATCATCACGCCGATGGCGGCGGTGATCCAGATGGAGGCGGCGGTGGTGAGGCCGCGCACCGTCAGGCCGTCCTTGAAGATGACGCCGGCGCCCAGGAAGCCGATGCCGGTCATGATCCCCTGCGCCATGCGCGTCGGGTCGAGCCGGACGCTGTCGCCGGCGCCCTGCGGCACCCAGCGCGCCTCCAGCACCGGCAGGAGCATGAGGAGGCTGGAGGCCAGGCAGACCAGGGCGTGGGTGCGGAAGCCGGCCGGCCGCCCGTGCAGGCTGCGCTCGATGCCGATGACCGACCCGGCCGCCAGCGCGAGGAGGAGGTGCTTCGCCATCTCGAGGTGCGCGGGGTCCACGGGGGGGATCGTAGCACTGGGCGCGAGGAGAGCCAGGCACACCTTCCCCGACCCCGACCCCGACCCCGACCCCAGCCCCTACGCGTGCAGCTCCACCACGTCCCCATCCCCCAACCCATGGTGCCGATCCACCTGCTGCCCCTCGAACCGCGCGTGCGGCCCCCACAGCCGCGCGAACTTGAGGCGGGCGGCGAGGTCGTGGTGCACGCGCGCCGCCAGCGCCTCCACCGTGGCGCCGGCGGGGAGGACGAAGGGCTTCGCCAGGTCCGGCGGGTGGCCCGGCTCCTTGGTGTGCACGCGGATCCGCCCCAGCGCCTGCCAGAGCCGCGGCCGCAGGGCGTCGAGGCCGTCGCCGCGGGACGCCGACACCGGCAGCACCGGCAGGTCCGCCGGCAGCCCCTCCCGCGCCAGCGCGGCGAAGGTGCCGTCGGCGTCGAGGTCGGCCTTGTTGAGGAGCACCAGCACCGGGAGGCGGGCCACCAGGGCCTGGAAGCCCGGCGGCGGGTCGGCCGGCGCCGGCCGCGCCGCAGGCCAGACCCGCGCCCGCTCCAGCAGCTCCAGCGCCGCCCGCGCCCCCTCCGCCTCGTCGTCGGCCGCCACGTCGAGCACCAGCAGCACGCCGTCGGCGGCGTGGACCAGGTTGGCGAGCCAGCCGGGCGTGTGGCCCGCCGCGGCGGCGGGCGTGTCCACCAGCTGCACCTGCACGTCCTCGAAGGCCATCATCCCGGGCTGCGGCTCGCGGGTGGTGAAGGGATAGTCGGCGATCTCCGGGTGGGCCCGCGTCAGCGCCGCCAGCAGCGAGGACTTGCCGGCGTTGGGCGGCCCGACCAGCACCCACTGCCCCGCCCCCTCGCGCACCACGTGGCCCGGATCGGCGCGGTGGCCGCCGGAGCGGTGGGCCTGCTCCGCCTCCTCCTCCAGCTTGGAGAGCTTCTTGCGGAGGTCGGCGAGGAGCTTCTCCGTCCCCTTGTGCTTGGGGAGGAGGGCCACCATCTCGCGGAGGGCGTCCTCCTTCTCCTCGCGGGTGGCGGCGTGGTGGAGCCGCTCCTCGGCGGCCTTGTACTGGGGCGTCAGGTTGGCCGGCATGGGCCGATCGTCCGCCCGCGGCCGCGCCGCGGGGGCGGGCCTCGTCGGGGGTCACCCAGGCGGGACGAGGGGCGCGGCCGGCGGTCGCCCGCCGATGGGTCAGGTCGCCGCGGTCCGCTTCCAGTGGCCGGAGCGGCCGCCCCTCTTCTCCAGCAGCTCCACCGCCTCGATGCGCATGCCCTTCTCGTAGCGCTTCAGCATGTCGTAGACGGTGAGGCAGGCGGTCATGGCGGCGGTGAGCGCCTCCATCTCCACGCCGGTCCGGTCGCGCGTCCGCACCGTGGCCACCGCGGTGACGCCCTTCGAGGTGAGCCGCACGTCCATGTCCACGCCGGTGAGGGCGATGGGGTGGCAGAGCGGCACCAGGTCCGGGGTGCGCTTGGCGGCCATCACGCCGGCCAGGCGCGCCGCGGCCAGCACGTCGCCCTTCTCCACCTCGCCCGAGGCGACGCGGGCGCGGGTGGCCTTCGACATGGTCACCGCGGCGCGGGCCACCGCCACCCGCTCGGTCGCCTCCTTCTCGCCCACGTCGATCATCTTCACGGGTGGCTCCTAGTGGCCGGCGAGGTACCGCTCGGCGTCGATGGCGGCCACGCAGCCGGTGCCGGCCGCCGAGATGGCCTGGCGGTAGGAGGGGTCGGCCACGTCGCCGCAGGCGAAGACGCCCGGCACGCTGGTGGCGGCGGACGGTGCCTTCACCGTCACGTAGCCCACCTCGTTCATCTCCAGCTGGCCCTTGAACAGCTTGGTGTTGGGCTCGTGGCCGATGCCGAGGAAGAGGCCGCCGGCCGGCATCTCGCGGGTGGTGCCGTCCACCGTGCTCTTGAGCTTCAGGCCGGTCATCTTCTTGCCGTCGCCCAGCACCTCGTCCACCACGCTGTTCCAGACCAGGTTGATCTTGGGGTTGGTCTGGGCCTTGTGCTGCATCGCCTTGGAGGCGCGCAGCTCGCCGCGGCGGTGGATGATGTGGACCTTGGTGGCGAACTTGGTGAGGAAGGAGGCCTCCTCCACCGCGGTGTCGCCGCCGCCCACCACGGCCACCTCGACGTTCTTGAAGAAGAAGCCGTCGCAGGTGGCGCAGGCCGAGACGCCGCGCCCCTGGTAGGCCTTCTCGGAGGGGATGTCGAGCCACTTGGCCGAGGCGCCGGTGGCGATGATCAGGGCGTCGCAGGTGTACTCGGTCTCGTCGGTCCAGACCCGGTACGGCTTCTTCGAGAGGTCGACCTTGGTGGCCTCGGCGGAGACGAAGCGGGTGCCGAAGCGCTCGGCCTGCTTCTTCATCTCCTCCATCAGCGCCGGCCCCATGACGCCCTCGGGGAAGCCGGGGAAGTTCTCCACCTCGGTGGTGATGGTGAGCTGGCCGCCCGGCTGCATCCCCTCGAGGAGGAGCGGCTTCAGGTCGGCGCGGGCGGTGTAGATGGCGGCGGTGTAGCCGGCGGGACCGCTGCCGAGGATGAGGACCTTCTCGTGCTGGGCCATGGGGTCTGTCCTGTCTTCCCTGGTGTGGAGGAGGTGGCCGCCGGGCGGGGCGGCGAGGGCTGGTTCTAGCCGCTCGGGGCCGCCCTGTCACCCGGCAGGTGCGTCGCGCCGCCCGGCGCATCTGCTAACGTCCCGTGCCGCCATGGATCCCCGCGAGCTGCGCGCCTGTCCGCTCTTCCAGACCCTCTCCTCCGACCAGCTCAAGGCGGTGGCGGCGCTGGCCGACCGCCGCGAGGTGGAGGGGGGCGCCGCCATCTTCCGCGAGGGGGAGCCGGGCGAGGAGATGTTCGTGGTGGTCTCGGGCCGGGTGCGCATCTCCAAGCGCGTGCCCGGGGTCGGCGAGGAGGCGCTCACCATCCTGGAGGCGGGGAGCTACTTCGGCGAGATGGCCATGATCGACGACGCGCCCCGCTCCGCCGACGCCCTGGCCCACACCCCCTGCGCCCTGGCCGTCATCCGCCGCGACGAGCTGGACCAGCTCATGTTCACCGACAAGGAGCTGGCCTACGCCCTGCTCTGGACCTTCGTGCGGACGCTCACCGTCCGGCTGCGCGAGATGAACGACAAGATCCAGGGCTTCTTCGCGATGACGGGGCCGTTCAAGTAGCCGTCACGCCAGCCCGTACCCCATCCCCTCGGCCTCCAGCAGCAGGTCGCGCAGCGCCGCGCGGTCGAGGTCGTCGAGGCGCTTGAAGCGGACGCAGCCCTTGCCGATGTCGGCCTTCGGCAGCCGCGCCCGGTAGCGCTCCGCCAGGTGGCCGCGCGCGTCCGCGGCGCAGACGTACATGGCGATGTACTGGGCGCGGGAGGAGAGCGCGATCTTCGCCGTGTCCCCCTCCCGCCCGCTGGCGTAGCGGTAGTGGAAGGGGCCGTAGCCGAGCATGCCGGAGGTGATGCACGGGGTGAGCTCCGGCACGGTGGCGCGGATGAAGGCGTCGATCCGGGTGAGCTCGGTGCGGCGTGGCTCGGGGAGCGCGGCGAGGTAGGCGGCGGGCGAAGGCGCGCCGGCACTCGACCCGGCCTTCGACGCCGTCCTCCTCCCCCTCACCCCGGCCCTCTCCCCCTGCGGGGGAGAGGGAGGTGAGCGGGGTGACCCCGACCCCGCCTCTCCGTGCACCCCGAGCGTAGCGCGCCGAAGGCGCGCGGAGTCGAGGGGCGACCCCGACCTCGACCCCGACCCCGACCCCGATCCCGACCTCGATCCC
>WBZM01002736.1_pt1 | contig 14598 bp, 14 predicted proteins | sample 5204271 | NCBI WGS metagenome assembly WBZM01 (sample SAMN12344346, study PRJNA552823) | activated sludge metagenome | biome: Activated sludge suspended growth; feature: Nitrification reactor; material: Wastewater; isolation source: activated sludge from nitrification reactor of wastewater...
GTTCCAGGTGAACGTCGAGGAAGGCCGCCACCTGTGGGCGATGGTCTACCTGCTGCACAAGTACTTCGGCCGCGACGGCCGCGAGGAAGGCGAAGCGCTGCTCGAGCGCCGCTCCGGCCAGCAGGACAACCCGCGCATCCTGCAGGCGTTCAATGAGCCGACGCCCGACTGGCTGTCGTTCTTCATGTTCACCTACTTCACCGACCGCGACGGCAAGTTCCAGCTCTGCGCGCTGGCCGAGTCGAGCTTCGACCCGCTGGCCCGCACGACCAAGTTCATGCTGACCGAGGAAGCGCACCACATGTTCGTGGGCGAATCGGGCGTCAGCCGCGTCATCCAGCGCACCTGCGCGGCGATGAACGAACTAAAGACCGACGATCCGAAGAAGCTGCGCGAGGCCGGCGTGATCGACCTGCCGACCATCCAGCGCTACCTGAACTTCCACTTCTCGGTGACCATCGACCTGTTCGGCGCCGACGAGTCGAGCAACGCCGCCACCTTCTACTCGACCGGCCTGAAGGGCCGCTTCGAGGAAGGCAAGCGCCCCGACGACCACCTGCTCAAGGGCCAGACCTACCGCGTGCTGAACGCCGTCAACGGCCAGCTCGTCGAGAAGGAAGTGCCGATGCTCAACGCGCTGAACGAAGTGCTGCGCGACGACTACATCAAGGACTCGATCGCCGGCGTCGAGCGCTGGAACAAGGTGATCGAGAAGGCTGGCATCCCGTTCCGCCTGAAGACGCCGCACAAGGCCTTCCACCGCAACATCGGCGCGCTCTCGGGCGTGAAGGTGTCGCCCGAAGGCCAGGTGATCAGCGAAGCCGAATGGGCGTCGAAGGTCGACCAGTGGCTGCCCAGCGCCACCGACCGCGCCTTCGTCGCGAGCCTGATGGGCCGCGTCGTCGAGCCGGGCAAGTTCGCGAACTGGATCGCGCCGCCGGTCATGGGCATCAACCGCCAGCCCGTGGACTTCGACTACGTCCGCTTCAATTAACCTCTCGGCACGCAGAGGCGACGCAAGGGGGCCACAGCGGCCCCCTTCGTCCGAGGAGACACGCATGGACATGAGCGACACCGCCGTCATCAAGCAGCACCTGATCGACCCCGAGATCTGCATCCGCTGCAACACCTGCGAGGCCACCTGCCCGGTGCAGGCGATCACGCACGACTCGCGCAATTACGTGGTCGACGCGGACAAGTGCAACTTCTGCATGGCCTGCGTGCCGCCCTGCCCGACCGGCAGCATCGACAACTGGCGCACCATGCCGCGCGTGCGCGCCTATGGCGTCGCCGAGCAGCTCGGCTGGGATGCGCTGCCGGCCGAGCTGACGCCCGAGCAACTCGCCGAATCCGGCGTCTCGGCCGATGCCGTGCCGGTCGAGACGTCGGCGCCCGCCGCCACCGCCGTGGCCACGCCCGGCACCGAGACCGCGTTCAACAGCGCGCAGTACAACGCGACGTTGCCGCCCTGGTCGGCCGCGCACGCCTACACCAACCTCTACGGCCCGAAGGCCGCCGAGAAGAGCGTGACCGCCACGGTGGTGGGCAACGTGCGCGTCACCGAGGTGGGCAAGCTGGCAGGCCACGACTACGACACCCACCACATCGTGCTCGACTTCGGCGCGATGCCCTTCCCGGTGCTGGAAGGCCAGAGCATCGGCGTCGTGCCGCCGGGCACCGATGCCAGCGGCCGCGCGCACCACGCGCGCCAGTACTCGATCGCCAGCCCGCGCAATGGCGAGCGGCCCGGCTACAACAACGTCTCGCTGACCATCAAGCGCGTGCTGGAAGACCACCAGGGCAACCCGGTGCGCGGCGTGGCCAGCAACTACATGTGCGATCTGAAGGTGGGCGACACCGTGCAGGTGATCGGGCCGTTCGGCAGCACCTTCCTGATGCCCAACCACCCGAAGAGCCACATCGTGATGATCTGCACCGGCACCGGCTCGGCGCCGATGCGCGCGATGACCGAGTGGCGCCGTCGCCTGCGGCAGAGCGGCAAGTTCGAGGGCGGCAAGCTGATGCTCTTCTTCGGCGCGCGTACCAAGGAAGAGCTGCCCTACTTCGGCCCGCTGCAGAACCTGCCGAAGGATTTCATCGACATCAACTTCGCCTTCAGCCGCACGGCCGGGGCACCCAAGCGCTACGTGCAGGACGCCATGCGCGAGCGCGCCGCCGATCTGGCACCGCTGCTGGCCGACCCGAACGCCTATTTCTACGTCTGCGGCCTGAAGGCGATGGAAGAGGGCGTGGTGGCCACGCTGCGCGACGTGGCGCGCGGCGCCGGCCTGGACTGGGACACGGTCGGCGCCGCGATGAAGCGCGAAGGCCGCCTGCACCTCGAAACCTACTGATCCGCCGAAGCATGGACACCCTGCGCATCGAACCCCGCGCCCCCGGCGTGGCCCAGGTGACGATGGCCCGCGAGGCCGTCTTCAACGCCTTCGACGAGGCGATGATCGGCGAGCTCGACGCCGCCTTCGCGCAGCTGGAAGCCGACGACACGGTGCGCGTCATCGTGCTGGCCGGCGCCGGCAAGCACTTCAGCGCCGGCGCCGACCTGCAGTGGATGCAGCGCGCCAGCACCGCGAGCATCGAGTGGAACCTGGCCGACGCGCGACGCTTCGCCGCGATGCTGGCGCGCATCGAAGCCTGCACCAAGCCGACGGTGGCGCGCGTGCAGGGCGCAGCGCTGGGCGGCGGCGTCGGACTGGCCTGCGCCTGCGACATCGCCGTGGCCTCCGACGATGCGAGCTTCTCGGTCAGCGAGGCGAAGTTCGGCATCCTGCCGTCGGTGATCGGACCCTACGTGGTCAACGCGGTGGGCAAGCGGCAGGCGAAGCGCCTCGCGCTCACCACCGAGCGCATCCGCGCCGGCGAGGCGCTCGCGATCGGGCTGGTGCAGCAGGTCGTGGCCAAGGAGCAGCTCGACGCGGCGGTCGACTCCATCGTGCAGAACCTTCTCGCCGGCGGCCCGGCCGCGCAGCGCGAGATCAAGCAGCTGTTCGCGCAGCTCGAAGTCGGGCCGATCACGCCCGAGGTGCGCGAACTCACCGCCGCCACGATCGCACGCGTGCGCGGCACCGACGAGGCCCGCGAGGGCTTCGCCGCCTTTCTGGCCAAGCGGCCGGCGAACTGGATTCCCAGATGAGCATCGATCTTCGCGGCACGGACGTGCTGGTGGTGGGCGCCGGCATCATGGGTGCCGGCATCGTGCAGGTGGCGGCGCTGGCCGGCCACCGCGTCAAGCTGCACGACGCGCGCGAAGGCGCCGCGGCGCAGGCACTCGACAAGCTCGCGGGCACGCTGCGGACGCTCATCGACAAGGGCAAGCTCGATGCCGCGCAGGCCACCGCCGCGATCGAGCGCATGGTGCCGATCAACTCGCTCGCGCAGGCACGAGAGGCTGGGCTGGTGGTGGAGGCCATCGTCGAGAACCTCGACGCCAAGCGCGCGCTGTTCCGCGAGCTCGAAGGCCTGGTCGCGCCCGAGGCGGTGCTGGCCACCAACACCTCGTCGATCAGCGTCACCGCCATCGCCAACGGTCTGCTGCACCCGCAGCGCCTGGTCGGCATGCACTTCTTCAACCCGGTGCCGCTGATGAAGCTGGTGGAGGTGGTGCACGGCCTGCAGACCGACGCCGCGGTGGCCGAGGCGATCTTCGATCTCTCGAAGACCTGGGGCAAGGTGCCGGTGCACGCGAAGAGCACGCCGGGCTTCATCGTCAACCGCATCGCGCGGCCGTTCTACGCCGAAACGCTCGCGCTGCTGCAGGAGCAGGCCGCCACGCCGCAGGTGCTCGACGCCTGCCTGAAGGCAGCAGGCTTTCGCATGGGACCGTGCGAGCTGATGGACCTGATCGGCCACGACACCAACTTCGCGGTGACGAACTCGGTGTACGCCGCCAACTTCCAGGACAAGCGCTACGTGCCCTCGCTGGTGCAGGGCGAGATGGTCGCCGGCGGCCTGCTCGGCCGAAAGAGCGGGCGCGGTTTCTACCGCTACGGCGAGGGTGGCGGCGTGCCGCCGCTGCCGGTGGCCGTGCACGAGGCGCCGGCCACGGCCAAGCAGGTGACGGTGCATGGCGTCGGGCCGATCGCCGACCATCTGGAACACGCCGCCATCGCCGCGCTCGCGCCGCAGGGCTGGGGCCCGGCACGCGACCTCGGCGCCGACTGGATCGGACTGAGCATCGACGGCGCCCGCCTCGTGCTGACCGACGGCCGCAGCGCCCAGCAGCTCGCCCACGATCTGGGCGTGGCCGACGTGGCGGTGTTCGACCGCCCGGTGGCGCACCCGGTCGCCCCCGGCACGGCGCTCGCCTACGCCGTGGCACCTTCCGCGCATGCGTCGTGGCGCGGGCAGGCCGGCGCGTGGCTGGCCGCGCTCGGCTTCACGCCGCTGCCGCTGGCCGATGCGCCCGGCCTGGTGGTGGCGCGCACGGTGGCGATGCTGATCAACGAGGCGGCCGATGCGGTGCTGCAGGGCGTGTGTGACGAGGGCGGCGCCGACGCGGCGATGAAGCTCGGCGTCAATTACCCGGCCGGGCCGTTCGACTGGCTCAAGGGTTGGAGCGTCGATGGCGTGGCCGGCGTGATCCACGCGCTCGACGCCGAGTACCGCGGCGAGCGCTACCGGCTGAGCCCCTGGCTGCGACGCCGCGCGCACCGGGGCTGAGGCGCATGAAGTTCGCCGAGTTCAGCCCGGGCCAGGTGATCGAGACCGGCCCGTACGACGTGAGCGAGGACGAGATCGTCCGCTTCGCGACGCAGTACGACCCGCAGTGGTTCCACACCGATGCGCAGGCCGCCGCGAAGGGCCGCTTCGAAGGCCTGATCGCCAGCGGCTGGCACACCTGCGGCATCGCGATGCGGCTGGTAGCCGATGCCGCGCTGGCCGGCAGCGAATCGTTCGCCTCGCCGGGGCTCGCCTACGTGAAGTGGCCGCACCCGGTGCGCCCGGGCGACCGCCTGAACGTGCGCGCCACCGTGGTCGAGACGCGCCGCTCCAAGGGCAATGCCGGCCTGGGCATCCTGCGCTGGCGCTGGCAGCTCTTCAACCAGCACGGCACCGAGGTGCTCGACCTCGAGGCCACGAGCCTTTTCGACTTGTCTGCGGGCACTCGCTAACGCGACGAGTTCGCGTTACGATTGGTAAACGCCACCCGGGCGGTGCCTCTCGCCCGGCAGGTTCAAACCCGAACCCCGCATGCCGCATCGTTCCGCATCCGCCCTCGACCGCTGGCTCTCCCTGGCGCACGACGTCACGAGCACCGGAGTGTCGGCCTTGCTGCTGCGGCCCGTCACCGCGAGGCGGGATCGTGGCGAAGGTGCCGCCTTGATGTTGGTGTTCGTGGCGATGCATTCGTTGGGCCGGGAGTTGTCAGGCATGCCCGGCCCCTGGGCCGTGTCCGAATCGCTGCTGCTCGTCGGCACGGTGGGTCTGCTGTCACTGGCACATGGCGCCGGCGTGCGGTTCACGGTGCTGAGCATCCTGCTCTGCGCCGATGCGCTCGGGCTGCTGGCGGCTGTCGGCTGGTCGGCCGCGCAGCCCTACGTCGCCGCGTGGGCGCTGTTCGCCCTGCTGGTACAGCTGATCCGCTTCGAGTGGATTCGCGTCGGGGCCGGCGGAACAGCACAGCCGCAAGACGGCCCGCGCGCCTGAGCCCGCACCGGAGGCGCGATCGGCTTCAGGCTGGCCGATCGAACCAGCGCTGCGCGAACACGGCGAGGCCGCTGGCCACCGAGGCGAAGCGATCGCCGCGCACCACGCGCGCGGCCGGGAAGGCCGCGGCGATGCGCTGCGCCAGCAGGCGCAGGCCGGTGGAGCCGCCGGTGAAGTAGAGCGCGTCGATGCCTGACGGCCCGAGCCCGGCGCGCAGCGCGGTCTCGCGCGCCGCGGCGACGATGCGCTCGATGTCGGCCTCCAGCGCCGCCACCGCCTGCGCTTCGCCGAGCTCCACGGCCAGCGCGCGCTCGACGTGCGAGAGGTCGATGCGGGTGTGCCCGCCTTCGGCCACCGCGATCTTCGCGCCCTCGGCGCGCGCGGCCAGTTCGTGGCCGAGGCGTTCCTCCACCACCGTCATCAGCCGGTCGTGCTGGCGCGTGTCGGCGTAGAAGGGGCGCAGGCTGCGCAGCTCGGCCACGCGCGCCGGGTTGTAGACGGTGTTGATGAGGTGCCAGGTGGCAAGGTCGAAGTACACGCCGCTGGGCACCTCGCGCGGCGGTGCGCCGGCGATGCTTGGCCCGTAGGCGCCGTAGCCGAACTCCGGCAGGATCGCCGCCAGCTCGACGCGCCGGTCGAAGTCGGTGCCGGCGATGTGCACGCCGTGGTTGGCGAGGATGTCGTCCTTGCGCTCGAGGCGCTGCGCGCGTTCGGGGCCGACGCGCACCACCGAGAAGTCGGAGGTGCCGCCGCCGATGTCGGCCACCAGCACCACCTCTTCACGCTCGATGCCGCGTTCGTGGTCGAAGGCGGCGGCGATCGGTTCGTACTGGAAATGGATCTCGCCGAAGCCCACCTGGCGCGCCGCCGCTTCCAGCGCCGCCTGTGCCTGCGCGTCGCGCGCCGGATCGTCGTCGACGAAGTAGACCGGCCGGCCGAGCACGACGCGATCGATCGGCGCGCCCGCCCCGGCCTCGGCGCAGCGCTTCAGGTGGCGCAGGTAGCCGGCGACGATGTCGAGGTACTTCACGCCGCGGCCGCCGCCGACGTCGGTGGTCTGCTCGATCAGGCTGCTGCCGAGGATGCTCTTCATCGAGCGCATCAGGCGGCCGTCGAGCCCGTCGATGTAGGCCGCCACCGCGGCGCGGCCGAAGGCACGCGGCGGGCCGTCGTGCTCGGGGCCCTCGACGAAGTAGAACACCGCGGTGGGCATCGTCACCTGGCCGGGTTCGAGCTCGACCAGGCGCATGCCGCGCGCGGCGTCGCCCGGCGCGGGGATGGCCACGGCGGAGTTGGAAGTCCCGAAGTCGATGGCGCAGTACATGGGTCGGGCGCGGGGCGGCCGGTTCGCGAAGGGGCGCGATTGTAGGCACGTCCCGCCCGCACGCCACAATCGGCGCCGACCATGCAACGACGTGCCCTGCTCCATCGCCTCGGCCGCCAGGCGGCCGCCCTCGCGCTGCTGCGGCTGTTCGGCCCGGCGGCGGCCCAGCCCGCCCCGTGGCCGGCCGGCACCGGCCACCCGTTCACGCTCGGCGTGGCCAGCGGCATGCCGCGGCCTGATTCGGTGGTGATCTGGACGCGCCTCGCGCCACGGCCGCACGATGCCGACGGCGGTCTGCCGCCGCTGCCGCTGGCGGTGCGGTGGGAGCTCGCCGAGGACGAGCGCTTCAGCGTCGGCGTGCGGCGTGGCGAGTTCGTCGCGCGGCCGGAGCGGGCGCACGCGGTGCACGTCGAGGTGACGGGGCTGGCCAGCGCACGGACCTACTTCTACCGCTTCATCGCCGGAGGCGCGGTGAGCGAGATGGGCCGCACGCGCACCGCGCCGGCCGAGGACGCGGCCGTGGCACGGCTGCGCCTCGCGCTCGCCTCCTGCCAGCACTACGAGCAGGGCTTCTACGCGGCGCACCGCGAAATCGCCGAGCGAGAGCTGGACTTCGTGCTCTTCGTCGGCGACTACATCTACGAGTCGAGCAACCCGAACCACCAGGTGCGCACGCACGAGGGCCCGGTGCCGCAGACGCTGCCGGCCTACCGAGCGCGCCACGCCACCTACAAGCTCGATGCCGACTTGCGTGCAGCGCATGCGGCCCACCCGTGGATCCTGACCTGGGACGACCACGAGGTCGAGAACGACTATGCGGGCGACGCCAGCCCCAGCGGGCTCGACGCGGTGGCCTTCCTGCGCCGCCGGGCCATCGCCTACCAGGCCTACTTCGAGCACCTGCCGGTATCGCCGGCCATGGCGCCCCAGGGCCCGGCGATGCGCATCCACGATCGCTACCGCTGGGGTCGGCTCGCCGAGCTGTGGACGATGGATGGCCGGCAGTACCGCTCGGTGCAGGCTTGCGGCAAGGACGGTGCGGCTGGCGGTCGGGTGATCACCGGCTGCGAGGTACTCGCGGATCCCGCGCGCAGCGTGTTCGGCACGGCACAGGAGCGCTGGCTCGCCGAGGGCCTGGCCGCCAGCACGCGCGCCTGGAAGCTGGTGGCGCAGGGCAGCCAGGTCAGTTCCAGCGGCATCACCACGCCCGGGCTCGGGCGACGCGTCTACAGCGACGGCTGGGACGGCTACCCGCGCGCCCGCGAGCGCCTGCTCGACGCGATCGCGACTGCCGGCGGCAACACGCTGGTGCTGGGAGGCGACGTGCATCGCCACGTTGCGGCCCAGTTGCGCCAACGGCCCGAGGATCCGCGCTCGGCCGTGGTGGCGGCGGAGTTCGTCTGCAGTTCGATCAGCAGCCGCGGCCTCTCGGAGACGCTGATGGCGGCGATCCGGGCGAGCAACCCGGACCTCGTCCATGCGCGCAGCGAGGAGCGCGGCTACGCGCTGGTGGACCTCACGCCGCAGGTCGCCCATTGCGACTTCCGGGCGACGCCGTATCCGGTGCGCGCCGACGCCACACTGCACTCCCAAGCACGCTTCGTGGCCGAGGCGGGCCGGCCCGGCGTGGCGCGCGACTGACGCCGACCGCGCCCGTTTATCACGGTCCGACGCATTTCGTATCGAAATGCACGCGAAGGGTGCGCTTGTTCTCGGGATCCCTCTGCCGCGCCGTTCACCACACTGGAATCATTCCGAAAACACGGCGGTCAGCGCGCAGATGGAGGTGCGGAACATGAGCAGCAAGTCGTCTTCGGGTTCGTGGTGGTCGGCACTGGGCTTCGGCAAGGCCGCCCCGGCGCCCGACACCGACTATGCCGACATGGGCACCGCCTTCGGGCTGGACGCCAGCCTCGATACGCTGCCGATGCCGGAGGCTGCCGAGGCCGGCAAGGACAAGGGCCGGCCGCCGTCGGCCGGCGCCGGCCCCTTGAAGAGGCGCTGAGCCTCACGGCTCGGCCCCTTCGCCCTCAGAGGGCGGGGATGAGCACCTTGCCGATGACGTGGATGACGCCGTTGCTGGCGCGCACGTCGGTGGCGACGATCTGCGCCGGCGTCGCCGTGGTGTCGGTGATCGTCGGGGGCGTGCCGGCGTTGATCGTGATCGACTGACCCGACAGGGTCGCGACCGGCGTGCCGAACGGGATGTTGGCCGCCAGCACCTCGCTGCCCAGCACGTGGTAGGTCAACACCGTCGTCAGCTGCGTCGGCGTCAGGCCGGCGACCGTGCTGGCGATGGCGGTGAACGCGTCGTTGGTGGGCGCGAAGACGGTCAGCTGCGCCGCCGGGTCGGCCAGCGCCCCTTGAAGGTTGGCCGACACCACCGCGCCGACCAGCGTGCTGAAGATCGGATTGGCCTGGGCCATCTGGACCACGTTCAGCACGCCGGGCGGTACCAGCACCTTGTCGATCACGTGGATCACCCCATTGCTGGCCGCGACGTTGGCGGTGGTGACCGTTGCGTCGGTCAGGACCGCATCGGTGAGCTTCACGCCGGACGTGGTGCTGAGCGCCAGCGTCGCCGCCGAACCGCCGAAGCTGTACAGCGTGGGCTGGGTCGCGCCGCCGGTGGCGAGATCGGCGGCGAGCTTCTTGGTCGGCAGGACGTGGTACTGCAGGATCTTCGCGAGCGTCGGGCCGTCGAGGGCGGCGACCATCGCGTTGGCGCTGGAAAAGCCCAGGCGCGTGGCCAGCGTGGTGAAGGCCGCGTCGGTGGGTGCGAAGACCGTCAGGCTGGCACTGCTGCTGCTCAGCGCAGGCACCAGGCCAGCCTTCTCGGCGGCAGCGACGAGTGCCGTGAAGCCTGACTTCGTGGCCACTTCGGCCACGGTGCCCGGGGGCGCCGGGTCGTCACCACCGCCGCAGGCGGCCACCAGGGACAGGGCGGTGAGAGCCGCCATTCTCTTGAGCCATTCGAACATGTGTACTGCTCCAGTCGAGGTTGGGAAGAGGTCGGCTGCGCGGCCGGCGCGCCTGTGCGCGGCGCGAGCGAGCGGAATTTAAACGGCTAGGTATTACTTCACAACCGCATGGTTATTTTGTGAACTGCTTAGTCACATCAAGACCTGTAAGTTTGTCCGTTCACGTCCCCGACTAGAATCGGCGGATGGCCAAGGTGTCGTTTCGAGAGCAGGTGCTGCGCGCCCGGGAGGACGCGATCGTCTCGTCCGTCAACCGGCTGCTGGCGGAGAAGGGCTTCGACCTGATGACGGTCGACGAGGTGGCGGCCGACGTGGGCATCGCCAAGGCGAGCCTGTACAAGCACTTCACCTCGAAGGAAGACCTGGCCGCGGCCGCGATGATCCGCGTCCTGCAGCGCGCGCTGGCCTACCTCGACGAACTGGCCGCGCGCGAACCGGCGCCGCCGCTCGACCAGCTCAAGGCCGTGGCGCGCTGGACCATGCAGGTGCAGCTGGCCGGCGAGATGCCCTCGCTGCCGGCGCAGAACTCGACGCTGCGCGCGGCGCTCACCACCAACAAGGACTACATCGACCGCCTGATGGAGGTGAGCGACCGGCTCGGCACCTGGATCGGCGCGGCGCAGGAGCAAGGCACGCTGAACCCGGCGCTGCCGCCGGAGGTGATCCTCTACACGCTGTTCGCACGCGCCTGCGACCCCGTGCTGGGTCTGCTCAAGCTGACGGGCCAGTACAGCGACGAGCAGATCATCGAGCTGCTGCTCACGACCTGCTTCGACGGCCTCTCGAAACGCTGAGGTTCAGCGGATCAGCAGCACCGGCGTCTTGCACGCCGAGAGCACCTTGGTGGCCACCGAACCCATCACGAGGTTGCCCAGGACGCCGTGGCCATGGGAGCCCATGATGAGGAGGTCGTACTTGCCGCCGTCGGCCGTCTTGGCGATCAGCTCCGGCGCGTGCCCGACCTTCGCGACGTACTCGGCGGCGATGCCCTGCTTCTTGAAGAAGGCACGGATCGGCTTGAACACGGCCTCGCTGGTGTCGGCGTAGTAGCTCTTCAGCGTGTCGCGGTCGATCACCGCGGCGGCGCGGGCCGGCACCGGGGTGGCGGCGTTCAGCACCGTGTACTGGTGATGCTCTCCCAGCCACTCGTCGTGCGCGGCAAGGTACGCGAGCATGCGCTTGGTGAAGGCGCTGCCGTCGACGGCGAGGAGGATCTTCATGGCGAGCGGTCTCCTGGGAACATGATTGAAACGATTCGAGTCTCGCACAGGGTTCGAGGGGCTTCTTGACAACCCGCAATCGCGCCGGGCCTTACCATCCACGCCCCATGAACCCACGCATCGACGAACTCAAGCGCCAGATCCGACAGATCGACGAGCTGGCCGCATCCGGCGCCTTGCCGGCGGACCAGGCCGCCGCCTCCAAGAGCCGGCTCGAGCAGGAACTGCTGGCACTGGTGATGCAGACCGAGACCGGCCCGGCGGCCGCACCTGCGTCGGCGCCAACTCCCGCCCCGGCCGCCGTACCCGCGGCACCCGCCGAGCCGGCAGCCAGGCCGCGCCTCTCGCGCCCGATGCTGGCCGGCATCGGCGTTTTCGTGGTGGCACTCGCCGCGCTGGGCTACGCGCGCTACGGCACGCCCGAAGCCTGGAAGGGCGTGCCGGTGGCGCAGAGCGAGGCCGAAGCCGGCCACGGCAGCGCGATGGGGCAGATCGAGGCGATGGTCGGCAAGCTGGAGGAGCGCCTCAAGGCCCAGCCCGACGACGCCGACGGCTGGAGCATGCTCGGACGCAGCTACAGCGCCCTCGGCCGCTACGCGGACTCGGTGAAGGCCTTCCGGCGCGTGATCGAGATGAAGCCGAAGGATGCGCAGGCCTATGCCGACCTCGCCGACGCGAAGGCGATGGAAGCCGGCCGCAAGCTCGCCGGTGAGCCGGCGAGCCTCGTCGCCAAGGCGCTCGAGCTCGACCCGAAGAACCTGAAGGCGCTGGCGCTCGCCGGCACGATCGCCTTCGAGAACAACGACTTCGCCAAGGCAGCGCGCCTCTGGGAGGCCGCGGTTGCGGTGGCCGAGCCCGGCAGCGAGCTTGCGAACAACCTGCAGGGCGGCGTGGCCGAGGCGCGATCGCGCGCCGGCCTGCCGGCGCCGGCTGCTCCTGCCGCGCCGGCGCTGGCCGCCACGGCCGCCATCACCGGCAAGGTGGAGCTCGCCGCGGCGCTGAAGGCCAAGGCCTCGCCCGAGGACACGGTGTTCGTGTTCGCGCGCGCTGCCGAGGGCTCGAAGATGCCGCTGGCCATCGTGCGCAAGCAGGTGAAGGACCTGCCGTTCGCGTTCACGCTCGACGACTCGATGGCGATGAACCCGGCCGCCAAGCTCTCGACCGCGCAGCAGGTGATCGTTGGCGCCCGCGTCAGCAAGAGCGGCAACGCCGTGCCGCAGCCGGGCGACCTGCAGGGCTACAGCAAGCCGGTGGCGGTGGGTGCCAGCGGCCTGACGATCGAGATCGCCGAAGAGGTGAAGTGAGGCGCGCCGCGGCGCCTCAGACCTCGTAGAGCCGCAGAGGGTCGTGGCCGTCGGCCTCGCCCTTGCGCGCATGGCCGCGCGCATTGCAGATCACGCGCGTGCGGCCGCCCGCGTGCTCGGCCAGGTAGTCGTGCCGGCAGTGCAGGTGGCCGTGGATCCAGGTCGAGGCATGCGGCAGCAGCGCGTCATCGGCGTTGCAGAAGCTCGCGGTGCCCGGCTGCCCGCCGTAGCGCGGGTCGGCGCTGCGCAACGACGGTGCGAAGTGCGTCAACGCCACCGTGCGGTTCCAGTCGCCGGCCTTCGCCAGCTCGTCCGCCAGCCACGCGCGGCAGGCCAGCGCCTCCTCGCGCACGCCCTCGGGGTCGAAGGCCAGGCCGTGGCGCGTGCTGCGCATGATCCGCATGTAGTAGCCCGCTGCGCGCATGGCGGCAGGACGCCCGGCCTCGCCGAACAGGTCGAAATCGCACCAGCGCACGGTGGCGACGAAGCGGATGCGCGCGCCGCCGGCGTCGGCGAGCACGAGGCTCTCGCGCTCCAGCAGCGTGATGCCGAGGTCGGCGCAGCGCGCGCGCAGTGCGGGCCAGGCCTCGTCGACCTCGCGGCCGTCGAACTCGTGGTTGCCGGCCACCATCAGCACAGGCACCGGCCAGCGCTCGAAGCGCTCCAGCGCGACCCAGCGGCTGTCGATGTCGCCGCCGAGCACCAGCAGTTCGGCGGCCGGGTTGGGCTCGGGCTCGAAAGCCTCGGTCTCGAGGTGCAGGTCCGACAGCAGCTGGATGCGCATCAGGGCCTCAGGCCTTGCCGTGGCACTGCTTGTACTTCTTGCCGCTGCCGCAGGGGCAGGGGTCGTTGCGGCCGACCTTGGGCTCCTCGCGCTTGAGTGTCTTGACCGCATAGCGGCGATCGCGCGTCAGGTCCTCGAGGTCGGCGACGATCACGATCAGGTCCTCGATCGCGGCATCGAGCGTGGCCAGCGGATGCTCCTTGTCGAGCGTGGCCACCACCTCGCGCTCCTCGTCGCTCTGCGCCGGCAGGTGGCGGTACAGCCGCGCCAGCGCGACGTCGATCGCCGGGTCGGGCAGCTCGAGCAGGTCGGGGAAGCTCTCCATCGCATGCTGGAAGCCCGCCACCCACGGGAACAGCGCCTGCGACACCGGGTTCAGGCTGGCCGCCGGCTCGTCGGTGCGCGGCGGGTTGAAGTCGTCGAGCTCGAGGATCAGCGGGTCGAACCAGCCGTCTTCCGCGATGGCGCGGGTCAGCGCCGCGTGGCGGCGCAGGATCAGCGCCGTCACGCGCTCGCGCCAGACCGGGTCGGCATCGTCGGGCAGCGGCTGGCCGTCGAAATCGAAGACGTGCGGCAGCCAGGCATCGGGCTCGAGCAGCACCGGCAGCACGACCACGCCGCACAGGTAGCCGTCGAGCATCACCGCATCGAGCGGCTCGAAGGGTTCGGGGGTCTTGGCGAGCAGATCGTCGAGTTCCTCGAACTCGGCGTCGGTGAGGTCCTGGCTCATGGAAAGGGATCAGACCGAGAAGTGTCCGATCAGTCGGTAGCGGGTGCCGGGATGGTACAGGCGCGCCACCGAGGCGACGGCGCCCTGAGACACCGTGCGTCGCGACACCATCAGCAGCGCGGCGCCGGCCGGCACGTCGAGCTCGCGCGCCTGGGCGGCGTCGGCCAGCACGGCCTCGACGACCTGCTCCGCCTCGGTCAGCGGCGCGTGCTCGAACAGCACCGCCGAGGGCGTGACTTGCGTGAAGTCGCGCTCCATGAAGCCGGGCGCCAGCGCCGGGTTGACGTGCCGGTCTTCCAGCTGGATCGGCACACCGTTCTCCAGGTGCACGAGGCGCACGTGGAACACCGGGCTGCCCTTGCGCAGCCGCATCGCCGCGGCGATGCCGGCATCGGCCTTCTCCCGCTCGACCGACAGCACCCGCGTCACGTGCACGTGGCCGCGCTCGGCGATCTCCTCGTGGATGTCGCGCACCTGCAGCACGTTGGAGATCGGGTGCAGCTGCGCCACGTAGGAGCCGGAGCCCTGGCGGCGCTCGATCAGGCCCTCGTCCTCCAGCTCGCGCAGCGCGTGGTGCACCGTCATGCGCGC
>WBZM01002737.1_pt1 | contig 14597 bp, 13 predicted proteins | sample 5204271 | NCBI WGS metagenome assembly WBZM01 (sample SAMN12344346, study PRJNA552823) | activated sludge metagenome | biome: Activated sludge suspended growth; feature: Nitrification reactor; material: Wastewater; isolation source: activated sludge from nitrification reactor of wastewater...
ATTCTTCAACCGGCTCAAGCAGTTTCGTCGGCTTGCGACGCGCTATGACAAGCTCGCCAGTCGCTTCAACGCCTTCTTGCATCTTGCATGCGCCTATATCTGGTTACTGTGAACACGCCCTAGAAATGGAGGAATGACGTGGAGCGGTTCGGGGTATGCGGCCGATCCCGCGCCGAACGCGGCGGGATGGGAAGCGTGGGCAGGAGCGCGACGACGCCGTGCTGCTCGTTCTCCCTATCTCCGGTACCGGCCCCAGTTGGTCAAAGCCAAGATCGTGGCCGGCGCCACCGATCCGATCAGCGGCGGCTACGACATGGTGGGCTCGGGCGGCATCGACTGCGCCAGCGCCCAGTGGAACGGCCACTGGTTCTGGTGGTCGGGCGGCGCCGGCGCTTTTGGCGCCTTCGACGGGCAGGACGGCGCGGCCGACAACTACCCGGCCAAGACGGTCTACATCAGCAAATCCTGTGATCGGGTCCAGCGACACCCGACCGTGCGCTCGCCCGAGGTGGGCGACCTATCCGTGGTTACAAACGTATATAAAAGAGGATTAAAAGCCATATTAATCGATAAATTATGTATAATCTTGGCAGTCGATTTATATAAAGTTCCACGGCCAAATGCTTTTTCGGTCGGGCAATAAAGTCGCTGGCCCGTAGGCGGCCGATGAGGGTTCCAACGATGTGCTATCGGTTGATCCTCCTGCTGAGCGCGCTGGTGTGTTTGCTGGGAGCGGGCGGGGTAGCGACGGGCGTCGCATCCGGCGGGGTGGTTCAGGTGGCCGACGCCGAGCCGGTTTCACCGCTGGAGCTGACCCCGGAAGAGCGCGCTTGGATCGCGGCCCATCCCCGGATCGTCCTCGGCATCGATCAGGATTGGGCGCCGCTGATTCTCAAGAAACCCGACGGCGGCTTCGCGGGCATCGACGGTGACATGGTGGCGCGGCTCAACGCCATGCTGGGCACCCGGATCACCTTCGAGACCGGCCGGTGGGCCGACATGGTGGAAAAGCTGAAAACCCGGCAAATCGACGGGCTTTCCTCTGCGGTCGTGCGCGAGGAGCGCCGCGCGTTCGCCGATTTCACCCAGTCCTATCTGTCGCACGAGAAGTTCCTCTACGCCAGCAGCGAACGGGCCGCCACCATCCGCACGGTGGAGGACTTGGCCGGCAAGCGGATCGGCTACCAGAGCGGCAACCTGCTCGAGCAAAAAAACCTGGCGTCCGTTCCGAACGTGCGCGCCATCCCGATAGACAGCCCGCAAGCGGCGTTCGCCGCCGTTCTCGGCGGGGATCTGGACGGTTTTGTCGGCTCGATCATGACCGAGTATCAGCTCGGGAAAGACCAGGCCGCGCGCCTTCGACCGCTGTTCCGGATCGGACCGCCGCTCGATCTGGTCTTCGCGATCCGCAGGGACTGGCCGGAGCTGACGGCGCTGCTCGACAAGGGCATCGCCGCGATTTCGGCGGCGGAGCGGCTGCGGATCAAGGATCGCTACTACCGGGAGATGGAGTGGCGCTTGGTCCAGGTGACGGTCCCGCTCACCGACGCCGAGCGCGTCTGGATCGAGGCGCATCCGCGCATCGCGATGGGCATCGACGCGGGTTGGCAGCCCTTGATCATCAACAATTCCGACGGCCGCGTCACCGGTATCGAAGCCGATTTTCTGGCCCGTATCAACGCCCTCACCGGCCTGAACCTGCACATCGAGCAAGGCGTTTGGAAAGACATCGTGGAGCGGGCCAAGCGCAAGGAAATCGACGGTTTGCTGGCCTCGACCTACCAGAAGGAGCGGGAGCCGTACTTCCTGTTCAGCGACCCCAAGTTCCGCAGCTACAAGTACATTTTCGCGCGCAAGAGCGATCTGGCCGTCTACCGGAACATGGACTCCCTGGCCGGCAAGCGGGTCGGCTATCAGGCCGGCAACGCGGCCGAAGAAAAGCTGCTGAAAAGCTACCCGAACCTGGTTTTAGCGCCAAAAACCGACAACGCCGAACTGCTGGACGCCCTGCTGCAGGGCGAGCTCGACGCCGTGTTCAGCGGAGGCAATTTCAGCTATCTGCTGCGCGAGCGGACCGTGACCGAAGTGGGGGTGGCGTTTTTTCCGCCGGACAGCGAGATAGTGTTGCGCTACGCCATCCGCAAGGATTGGCCGGAGCTGCAAGCGATCATCAACAAGGCGCTGGCGGCGATTCCCACCGAGGATCGCCTGGCGATCACCGAGCGCTATATCGGCAGCATTCGGGCGGAGAAACGCCCCGAGCCGGCGCTCGCGCTCACGGCGGCCGAGCGGCGCTGGCTGGACGCCAAGCACACGGTGCGGGTCCGGATCAGCGACTGGCCGCCCTACATGCTCACCAAACCGGTCCCGGCGGGCATGTCGGTCGATTACCTCGACGCCATCGCCAAGCGTTTCGGCTTCGCGGTCGAATACGTGCCCGATCGCCTCGGTTGGCCGGAATCGGTGCGAGATGTCAAGGAAGAGCGCCGCCATTTCGATCTGCTCCTGACCATGCACCGCTCGCCCGAGCGGGAAAAGGATTTCGCCCTGACCGAGAATTATCTGCGGATGCCCTGGGCGATCTACGCGCGCAAAGACAGCCCCTTCATCGGTGGGCTCGACAGCCTGAAGGGCAAGACCGTCGCCTCGGAAAAAGGCTATTTCATGACGGGCAAGCTCAAGGCGGACCACCCGGATATCAAGATCGCGGAAGTGGACCGGTCTCAGGACGCGCTGCGCGCCGTGTCCGCCGGACAGGCCGACGCCTACGTGGGCAATTTGGTCAACGCCAGTTTTCTGATCCGGGAACTGGGCCTGGCCAATCTGACGGTGGCGGCTCCCACGCCTTACGGCGACCACACCCAGGCGATGGCGATCCGCAAAGACTGGCCGGAGCTGGCCAGCTTGATCGACAAGGGCTTGGCCGCGATGACGCCCGACGAGCGCAACGCGATCAGCGCCAAGTGGGGTCTGCAGAAGATCCTGTCGCGCATCGACTACACCCTGGTGTGGCAGGTCGTGGCGGTGGCGGCGCTGATCCTGTTCGCGTTCCTCTACTGGAACCGCAAGCTGGCGCAGGAGATCGCCCGGCGCCAGCGCGTCGAAGTGGACCTGCGGTCGTCCGAAGCGGGGCTGAAGGCGTCCGAGGCCGAGCTGCGGCGCGCCAAGGACGCCGCCGAGACCGCCAACCGCGCCAAGAGCGCGTTTGTCGCCAACATGTCGCACGAGCTGCGCACGCCGCTCAACGCCGTGCTCGGCTTTTCCGAGATGCTGGCCCGCGACCGGAACGCGACCGAGGACCAAAAGCAAAAGCTCGGCATCATCAGCCGCAGCGGCGGGCATTTGCTGGCGATGATCAACGACATCCTCGATCTGTCCAAGATCGAGGCGGGCAAGAGCGAGCTGGCGAGCGAGCCGTTCGAGCTGCCGCGACTGCTGGAGGATATCGGGACCATGATCCGCGCCCGCGCCGACAGCCGGGGGCTCTCGCTCACGGTGAACATCGCGCCGGACACGGCCCGCTTCGTCGTGGCCGACGCGGGCAAATTGCGCCAGATTTTGATCAATCTGCTGGGGAACGCGGTGAAATTCACCCCGGAGGGCGGCGTGACCCTGCGCGCCCGGACCCGGGTGGAGGAGGGGCGAGCGTGGCTGGAGCTGGAGGTGGAAGACACCGGCTCCGGCATCCCGGCCGAATCGCTGGAGACCATCTTTCAGCCCTTCGTCCAGGCGCGTGCCGCCGGGGACAACCAGGGCACCGGCCTGGGCTTGACCATCACCCGATCTTACGTCCAGATGATGGGCGGCCGCATCGCGGCGGCGAGCGCGCCCGGCCGCAGCAGCGTGTTTCGGCTCGCGCTGCCGCTGGAGCTGGCGGCGGCGGAAGCGGTGGCGGCCCCCGAAGCGCCCGCCCTCGACGTGATCGGGCTGGCCGAGGGCCAGCCCGCGCCGCGAGTGCTGGTGGTGGAGGACGTGCCCGAAAACCGTTTGCTGGCGACCGGTCTGCTGGCGCAAGCCGGCTTCGCCGTGCGCGAGGCCGAGAACGGCGAGCGGGCCGTCGCCCTGTTCCAGCGCTGGCGCCCCGACCTCATCTTGATGGACATGCGCATGCCGGTGATGGACGGCTTCGAGGCGAGCCGACGGATACGGGCCTTGCCGGGCGGCGAGGCGGTGAAAATCGTGGCGCTGACCGCCAGCGCGTTCGTGGAGCAGCGCGCCGCCGTCCTGGCGTCCGGCTGCGACGATATCCTGTCCAAGCCGGTTCGCGCCAAGGAAGTTTACGCGACGCTGGCGCGACACCTGGGGGTGCGTTACCGCTATGCCGCCGCCGAGGACGCGGCCGCGCGATCCGCCGCGCCGCTCGACGCCGAGAGGCTGGCGCCCCTGTCCGATACGTTGCGCCAAGCCCTCCGCGTGGCGGCGACCGAGCTCGACATCGAGGGCACCGGCGCGGTGATCGAGCGGATCCGCGAGGTCGATACCCCGCTGGCCGCCGGCCTGCAAAAGCTGGTGGACGATTATCGCTTCACCGAGATTTTGGCGTTGTTGGACGCGGGCGAAGGGCGCGCACCGGCCGCGAGTCCGGCGAAGCGCGAGCTCTAGGCCGAGGTCGGCGGGCGATCGCCCGTCCGGGCCGATCCCGCGACGCCCGGAACAACGGACCGCGCGCCACTGTCTTCTGTTTGTTTGGCGCGAAGCGTCTCGCGCCGGCGGGTTGTCTCGACCGGCTTCTCCGGCAGCGCATTTGAGCGGGCCAGGGATGATCCGCCGCCCCTGAGGTCCAACGACGACACCACCCGAACCCACCGAACAGGACTCCCCCCATGATCCAGACCCACGGTTATGCCGCCCAGAATGCGGCCTCGGCCCTCGCGCCTTTCACTTTCGAGCGGCGCGAGCCCGGCCCGCACGACGTGCAGATCGAAATTCTGTATTGCGGCATCTGTCATTCCGACCTGCATCAAGCCCGCAACGATTGGAGCAATTCGCTGTACCCGATGGTGCCGGGCCACGAGATCGTGGGCCGGGTCGCCAAGGTCGGCCCGCAGGTGACCAAACTGAAAGTCGGCGATCACGCGGGGGTCGGCTGCATGGTGGATTCCTGCCGCCACTGTTCCGCCTGCGAGGACGGTCTGGAGCAATATTGCGAGGAAGGCGCCACCTGGACCTACAACGGCAAGGAGCGCACCGGCGACCGGCTGACGTTCGGCGGCTACTCGGAGCGAATCGTGGTCGATGAGCGCTTCGTGATCCGGGTTCCCGACGGCCTGGATTTGAAGGCGGTCGCCCCGCTGTTCTGCGCCGGCATCACCACCTATTCGCCGCTGCGGCACTGGGGAGTCGGCGAAGGCCAGAAGGTCGGGGTGATCGGCCTCGGCGGTCTCGGCCACATGGGCGTCAAATTCGCCAAGGCGTTCGGCGCCAAGGTGGTGATGATCACCACCTCGCCGGGCAAGGCCGCCGACGCGCTGCGCCTCGGCGCCGACGAGGTGCTGCTGTCCACGGATCGGGCGGCGATGGCCAAGCAGGCCGGCAGCTTTCACTTCCTGCTCGACACCGTCCCGAACGGGCACGATCTCAACCCTTACGCCGCGCTGCTCAAGCGCGATGGCACCCTGGTGCTGGTCGGGGTGCTGACCGCGCTCGAACCGGCGCTGCGCGGCATCAGCCTGATCGGCGGTCGTCGCCGCGTCGCCGGTTCCGCCATCGGCGGGATCGCGGAGACCCAGGAGATGATCGATTTCTGCGCCGTGCACGGCATCGTCAGCGATGTCGAGATGGTGCCGATTCAAGCCGTCAACGAAGCCTACGAGCGGATGCTGAAAAACGATGTGAAATACCGCTTCGTCATCGACATGGCTTCCCTGAAGCAAGCCGCTTGACCGCGCTGGCCCGCCATCGTCCCGCGCGCTGGGGAGGGCTCGCCGATGCGTTTTGAAGACTTGGCGCCAGAGGTTCGCCACCGGATCGAGCGGGCCGCGAGCCAGTATCTGGTCGCGAACCGCTATATCAGCCTGGACGATGCCTGCCAGACCTTGGACTTGACGCTGCCGGACTTGTGGAGTCGTATTCTGGAGGAGGCCGGTCTGCCGGAGAGCGATCCGCCCGCGTTCGCGCCGTTCGTCTGAGCGAGGAGGGTGCGCGCCGGCGGTTCCGGCGAAGCCACCGTCCACACCACCGTCCACACCACCGTCTACACCACCGTGGAGATGCGATCATGAGCACCGCGCTTTGGGCCACCGGGTTGGCCAGCGCCGCTTTTCTCGCCAGCCATCTCGGCCTGTCCAGTGCCGCAGCGCGCGGCCGGCTGGTCGAGCGACTGGGGGAAAAGGGGTTTCAGGTTTTGTATTCTACGGTCGCGTTGCTGGCCTTGGGGGCGATGATCGCCGCTTACGCCCACGCCTCGACCCAAATCCATTTTCTGTGGGTGCCGGGCCATGGCCTGCGCCATCTGCCGCTGCTGGTCATGCCGGTGGCGCTGATCCTGATCGCGGGCGGGGTGTTGGCTCCCAATCCGTCGGCGGTGGGGGCGACCGGCGCGCTGGACCGGACCGAACCGGCGACCGGCGTGCTGCGCGTCACCCGCCATCCGGTGATGTGGGGAATCGCGCTGTGGGCGGCGGTTCACATCGTCGCCAACGGCGATCTGGCGTCGCTGCTGTTCTTCGGCGGATTCCTGCTGACGGCGATTCTGGGCTCGCTGCACCTCGACCGGCGGATGGCGGCCGAGCAAGGCGAGCGCTGGCGGCGCTTTGCCGCCGTCACTTCATATGTGCCGTTCGCGGCGCTGCTGGGCGGTCGTCAGCGCGGGTCCTGGGCCGAGCTGCGCCGGCCGGCGGCGTGGGGATTGGGCGCGTTCGTGCTCCTGCTGTTGCTGCATCCCTATCTGTTCGGCGTGCGGCCGTACTGAGGGAGCCGGGATCGGCAGGTCCGGCGTCGATCTGCGGGAAAATCGCGGCGCCGAAAAAAAAGAGCCGCCGGTTGCCCGGCGGCGAAGCTCACTTAAGAGGATGTCAACCCAAACCACTAGAGGAGAGTGCGTCTGTCCTGACCGCCCGACGCGAGGCGTTGGCGGCGCGCGATGGCCGTACCGCGCGCTTACTCTCGTTAATCGGCCGCGACGGAAAATACTTTAGGGCACCGGTCAATTTTTTCTAATTCCTCAATTTAAATTCATCGGCAGCCTTCGCATAAGTTCTGAATGACGAGGGGCTGTGTGGCGTGGCCCCCTGCCTTGGAGCGTCTCGAACTAAGCTCAAGCCTCGTATCGGCTCAGCGCCCGGCGATAGAACTTCGAGTCCACGGCCATGACCGGAAAAGCGGGCGGCAAATCGGACTCGCGAATTTCCGCGAATCCGTTCTTTTCGTAGAACCGGTGAGCGGCGAAAAACTTGTCCGTGGTCCCGAGGTAAATCTCCGCGATGCCTTTGGTGGCGCACCAGGCAAAGAGCGTCTGGAGCAGTCGCTCCGCGATGCCGTGCTCGCGTCCACGATATCGCGCATCGACGAACATTTTGCGTAGAGCGGCCTGCTGCCGCCCGATGTCCAGCAGCCCGATGGTTCCGACGATGCGGCCCTCGACCTCGGCGACCCAGAAATTGCCGCTCTTCCGCTGGTAGAAGTCGGCTATATCCGCGAGGTCCGGCTGTGCCGCCAGCGTGATCGGGATTCCGAACTCCAGTTGCTGGATCGGGAGAATGACCGACGCAACGCCGTCGGCGTCTTGGGGGATGAAAGGGCGGACGGTTGTCATGGTGTGCGCCTGTGGTGGCTGACGGGGCGGGGCGGGCGAGCCTCTGCCGCTGGAGCGGCGCGAAACGTCCTCTCCCGCAAAAACCGCCCCTAAATCTTCCGCTCGAACGCCGTGAGCACCTTGCTCGATAGCCGGTAAAGCTGGGCGGGCCGGTGCGCGCCGGTGCGGAAGCGGTTCGGGATTTCTTCGATGATGTCCTGCTCCAGAATCTTGTGCCGGAAAGAGGCTTTGTCCAGACGGACGCCGATGGTCTGCTCGTAAATCCGGTGCAAGTCGTTCATGGTGAATTCCGCCGATAGCAGGAACGCCGGCAGCGACGAATAGGTCGCCTTGCCGCGCAGCCGCTCCACCGCCTTGTCCACGATCTTTTGATGATCGAAGGGCAGCGGCGGCAAGGCATCCACCGGGAACGCTTCGGCCGACGGGTTCCGCTCCAGCAACGACCAGGGGATCAGCGCGTAGTAGGCCACGCTGACCGACCAACCTCTCGGGTCGCGAGCCGCGCCGGAGAAGGTGAACAACTGCTCCAGATAAGGCGCGTCGAAGCCGATCTTGCCGCGAATCACCCGCCGGGCCGCCGCTTCGGTGTCGGCGTCTTCCTGGGCGTGGACGAAGCCGCCCGGCAGGGCGGGCAGACCCTCAAACGGCGGCTCTTTGCGCCGCGTCAGAACGAGGCACAGGCGCTCGTCGCGGATGGTGAACAGCGCCGTGTCCACCATCACCAGGGGTTGCGGATAGGTCGGTTCCACGCTCGCGTCTCCACTATTATTTGATGTTATTAAAAAATAACAAAAATCATTTTATGGACTTGAAATAGCTGATGTCCACTAAAAATATTTATAAATGTTATTTGCATTTAACAAATAAGTCTGTTAGTCTTCACGCCCATGGAGGTGACCATGAACGACGTGACCGCATTATCCGCCGAGGCGCTGCTCGCCATCCGGCCGTCCGAGCCGGAACGCCTGTTCACCGGCGATGAAGAAATCGCAAAGCAGGAATTCCGGGCGCTGGCCTCGCGCTGGCACCCGGACCGTTGCCCGGACGCCGGCACCACCGGGGCGTTCCAGCACGTCAACCGGCTGTACGACGCGGCGGTCAGGAAACTGCGGGGCGGCATCTGGCAAACGCCGGGCCTGCTGGTGCTGCGGGCGACGGACGGCGCGACCTACAAAATCCGCTACCGCAAGGAACGCGAATTCGAGCTGGGCCGGCTGTTCGTCGGCGGCGAGATCGCGGCCTATGTGGTCGCGAAAGAACATGCCGACCTGTTCGACAACGCACTCCAGGTCATCGACCGCTTGCCCTGCGCCGACCCGCGCATGGCGGCGGAAATCGGGCGCTGCCTGCCGGAGATCGTCCGCCACTTCGACACCGAAGAGGGCCGGGTGCTGGTGCTGCGGAAAACGCCGGATCGGGTGTTGCTGCGCGACCTGCTCGACCACTGCGGCGGCCGGCTGGACGCTCGCCACGTCGCCTGGATCATCAGTTCGCTGCTGAATCTGGCCTGCTACCTGGATTACGCCCGGCTGGCGCACAACGCCATCCTGGCCGACACCTGGTTCGTCTCCCCGCCGCAGCACGCCGGCGCCCTGCTCGGGGGCTGGTGGTACGCGGTGCGGCAGGGCGAGCGGATGCGGGCCGCGCCGGTTGCCACCGTCCAGTATGCGCCGTTCGACGTGATGGACCGCCGCTGTGGCGATATCCGCACCGACCTGGAATTGATCCGGGTGCTGGGCCGGGAATTGCTGGGCGACCCGACCGGCTCGCGGCTGGAGCGCGAGAAAGCGGCGCCGCGACCGATGCTCGACTGGTTGCGGCTGCCGGCGGGCGATTCCGCCCTCCGCGATTATCGGATTTGGATGGGCCGGGTGCTGAAGGACAGCTTCGGCAAACGCCGGTTCGTGAAGCTCGACGTGTCGGTCGAGGACTTGTACTGACTCCCCCTCGCCCTTCGGGAGAGGGGTCGGGGGTGAGGGTAATTTTTCACGCCAACCAAGAAGGAGAACGCCATGGGTACTGCTCGTTGGGACCCCACCGACTGGAGCGCTTACGCCGCTTCGACCGCCGGTAAAACCACGGACGCCGTGTTCGCGTCGCGCGGCATCGACAAAGACCTGAATCCGCTCGGGGTTGCCGTGCGGGAATCGCGGGATTCGGACCTCAACCCGGAATCGAACGCCATCATCGTCGGGCTGGACGTGACCGGTTCGATGGGCATGATCGCCGACGCGCTGGCGCGCAAGGGCCTCGGCACGATGGTCGAGGAAATTCTGGCTCGCAAGCCGGTCTCCGACCCGCACATTATGTGTATGGGCATCGGCGACGTGCTGTATGACCGGGCGCCGTTGCAGGTGACCCAGTTCGAGGCCGACATCCGCATCGCCGAGCAGCTCGAAAAGCTGTGGCTGGAAAAGGGCGGCGGCGGCAATTCGTGCGAGTCCTACAACCTGCCGTGGTACTTCGCGGCGATGCACACGGCCATCGACTGCTTCGAGAAGCGCGGCAAGAAAGGCTATCTGTTCACGGTCGGCGACGAGGAGCCACCGCCGGATTTGCCCGCCGCCGCCATCGCCCGCTTTCTCGGCGACCGGCCGCAACGCGACTTCGATTCTCGTGAACTGCTGACCCTGGTCGGCCGCATGTACCACGTCTTTCACGTCATCGTGGAGGAGGGCAACCACGCCCGCCACGATCCGCGCGGAGTGCGGAATCGCTGGACCGAGTTGCTCGGGCAGCGGGTGATCGGCCTGTCCGATCACACCAAATTGGCGGAGGTGATCGTGTCCGCCATCGAGGTCAACGAAGGCCGCGACCGGGACAAGGTCGTGAAAAGCTGGTCGAAAAAGACCGCGCTGGTGGTGCAGCGCGCCGTGGGTGGGCTAGGTCCGGCCCGAACCGGCAGCGCCGGAGTGGTGCGGTTTTGATGGATGACCCTCATCCCAACCCCTCTCCCAAAGGGCGAGGGGGACGGAGGAACTAACGATGCGTTGGCAAAAGACCGCCCGAGCCGTGATCGGCGCCCAGTTCGGCGACGAAGGCAAGGGCCGATTGACCGACTATTACGCGGCCGAAGTCGGCGGTGACGGTATCGTCATCCGCTGCAACGGCGGGGCGCAGGCCGGCCACACGGTGGTGACGCCCGACGGTTTGCACCATGTGTTCAGCCATGTCGGGAGCGGTGCGTTCGCCGGTGCGGCCACTTTTCTGTCGCGATTCTTCGTGTCCAACCCGATCCTGTTTCTCAAGGAAATCAAGAGCTTGGCAATCAATGGCGCCAAGCCGACGATCTACGTCGATCCGCAAAGCCCCGTGACGACGCCTTACGACATGATGATCAATCAGATCGTCGAGCGGGAGCGGGGAGGGGATCGGCACGGCAGTTGCGGGGTCGGCTTCGGCGAGACCATCGAGCGCAATCTGACGCCGGCCTACGCCCTGACCGTCGCGGATTTGGCGGATCGGTCGGCGTTGGTGGGGAAGCTGGACGCCATTCGCCGGGATCACGCGCCGGTTCGGCTCGCCCGTTTGGGATTCGCCGACGCTTTCGCCCGGAACGCTGATCTGTTTCTGTCGGATGCCATTCTGGAGCGCTACGTCGAAGACGCCCGCCGCTTTGTCGAAGCGATCACCGTCGCCGACGCCCGAACCGCGACGTGCGGGCGGCATCTGCTGTTCGAGGGCGCTCAAGGTCTGTTGCTCGATCAGGATCGCGGTTTTTTCCCGCACGTCACCCGCTCGAATACCGGTCTGCATAACGTGCTGGAACTGGCGGAGGAATTGGATTTGACGGAGCTTGAAGTCACCTACGCGACGCGAGCCTATCTGACCCGGCACGGCGCGGGGCCATTGCCGCGCGAGTTGCCGGAGAAGCCCTATCCCGGCGTGGTCGATGCCACCAACGTTCCGAACGCCTATCAGGGGACGCTGCGGTTTGGCTGGCTCGATCTGGATGTGCTCCGCCGCGCCATCGCCGAGGATCTGGCCGATGCGGGTCGATTGCCGGGGCTGTCGATCAAAACCCGGCTCGCCATCACCTGTCTGGATCAGATCGGCGATGACAAGGTGAGGTACTACAGCGGGGGATTGCAGCGTCGGACCAGCATCGAATCGTTTGTCTCGGCGGTATCGCGAGCCGTAGGCGCGAGCGATGCGTTGCTCGGTTTCGGCGCGGATCGGGAGTCGGTCATACCGCAAAAGAAGGTAGTCGGCGTAATTATTAACAGAAAATTGAGTAATCCTTGTTACTCATAGAGGAATCATCCATGAGCGTTGTAACTTTTCAAATTGCTAAACCTTGGCAGGTACGTCTACCAATTTTGATCCGTTATTTGGAGAAAAAATGGATTGATCGCTTTTTTGAGTGTGGAGAATTAATGCTTAGTTCCTTCAGCCAATTCCGCAAACACTCAGACGAGCAGCGCCACGATCCTCATGAGGGCGCTTCAGTATTAGACATCCGCTTTGGAGAACAACCGTTATCAGGTATCGCTTTCTTTGGTAGTGATGCCTATGTGTTATGTGGCAGCATGATCGAAAGCCTTGATCTCATGGCGCAGTTTCCGGGTTGCGATGATTACTTTTGTATTACAGATACGATAGGATTTGCTTCAGCAGTTGCAAATTCAATTCCTGGTTTTATCGGAGGATTCCAAGGTGCATGCATTTATAGAGACGAGCGTATTGTTCAGCGTAAAATTGACGGTCCACCTCTCTTTGTACCTCCTGATGCTAATCAGTCATTTGATCCGGAAAAGTCGCTTCATGAAATGAATAGACGAGTTTTCGAAGCAGCGGCACTTGAACCGTTCTTCTTAAAGCCAGTTTCGTATGCACATCAAGGTGAATATAGATTGATATGGACTGTATCTGGCATGAGAGAAGAAAGACTCTTAGTAAAATGTCCAGATGCTAGAAAATTTTGCGAGCGGCATCAATAAAGTGCGTTTGCTTATACCCAATTATCATCTGACGTTATACAATTCACCGGCTCCGGTTTACCGGCATCCATCAACTCCATCCAGGTGTCCCACGCGGGAAGAATCGGGAACGCGGTGCGAATCCGCGACGTGCCCAACGCTGTGAGGGGGACCGCCCTGGCAACACGCCACTGACTTCGGTCGGGAAGGCGCCACGGCGGGTCGAACCCGAGTCAGAAGACCGGCCTGGAAGGTCATCATGCGGCGGCAAGGCCAGGCCGTCGGCGATCCTTCATCCAGGGGACACCATGAAGATCGAACTGCCCGGCTCGCCAGCCGACTCTGATCGCGCGACCACGATTCGCGCCGCCGTTTACCAGACCATCTTTTCCCGCCGCGACGTGCGCGGCCAGTTCGTGTCCGATCCGATCCCGGACGCCGTGCTGTCGCGCCTGCTCACCGCCGCCCATTTCGCGCCGTCGGTGGGGTTCATGCAGCCGTGGAGTTTTCTGCTGGTGCGCGATCCGGCTGTGAAGCGTCGGGTACACAATGCTTTCTTGCGCGCCAACGCCGAGGCCGCCGCGCTGTTCGAGGACGAGCGGCGGGATCACTACCAGCGATTGAAGCTCGAAGGCATCCTCGACGCGCCCCTCAATCTCTGCGTGACCTGCGACCGGGATCGGGCCGGCCCAGTGGTGCTGGGCCGCACCCACAGCAAGGCGATGGATTTGTACAGCACGGTCTGTGCCGTGCAAAACCTGTGGCTGGCCGCCCGCGCCGAAGGGATCGGCGTCGGCTGGGTCAGCATCTTCCACAAGGCGGCGCTGCGGGACATTCTCGGGCTGCCGCTGCGGATCATCCCCGTCGCCTATCTCTGTCTGGGTTACGTCAGCCACTTCCGCGCCCGCCCGGATTTGGAAGCGGCTGGCTGGCGCGAGCGCCTGCCGCTGGAGCAGTTGGTGTTTCTTGATCGGTGGGGCGAGACCGGCGGCGAGGCCACCGCCGGATTGCGCGATCATTTGCGGCGAGATCAGGAGGATGCGGTAACAGCGCGAGGGTTCCCGACCATCGCCGGCTGACCGCTCGGGAGATGCGCGGGCGTCATGCGCCGCCGCGAACGATGCTCCGATTTCCCCGTTTTCGGATTGAAGAGGCGTTCAAGGTCGCGCTTTTTTCTTGTGTTCGGCCAGCCACGACGCTTCGAACTCGACCGTGCGGGCGGTGTGGTCATCGTACTTCCACGATGAGCCATCCTGTTGAATGATGCCGAGACAGCGAGTGTCTTTGCCGGCATACTTGATGGCCCTCTGGCCCGTGGCGCTACCGCCCGCCCAAGGCTCCAGACAGAGAAACTCGTTTTGAGGCGAGCATCCCGCGCCCGCTCCGCCCGGCGCGGGGCGGCAGCGATGCCCCACGACACCGACGTAATGGCCGCCCAGCGACACCCGCACGGGCTTCTTGTCGCGAAGGCTGTCGATGACCAAGCGGGCCGCGTCAAATCCGCGCTTGCCGATGTCGAGCGATTTCGGTTGGGTGTTGCTCCAGCCCATGTATCGGGTGAAAACGATTTTGATCAGCGATCCGCAATACAGCTTGCCATCCACCGTTTTCAGAAATCCGGCGTTGTTCTGGTTCCAGGGTATTTTGCTTTCATCCACGTCACGTTCAGTTATGAGATCGCTTTCGTTGAGCAGCATCTCATAAACCCGATGGCGGTCATTCAGCTCTCCCGATGGGTCCATCTGCTTGTACCAGTGCCCGACCGGTTTGGCTTCTGTCTTGACCTGATGGAGATAATGCCAGATCAAGTCGGTTTCCCAAGCGAGATCGGGGGCGTGTGTGCAGGCGGTGGTCATCGCGGTGGTCCTCGTTCGAGCAAGTCAAAAGGGATCGATTATCTCGCTAGGGCGTGTTCACAGTAGCCA
>WBZM01002738.1_pt1 | contig 14597 bp, 14 predicted proteins | sample 5204271 | NCBI WGS metagenome assembly WBZM01 (sample SAMN12344346, study PRJNA552823) | activated sludge metagenome | biome: Activated sludge suspended growth; feature: Nitrification reactor; material: Wastewater; isolation source: activated sludge from nitrification reactor of wastewater...
TTTCTGCCTGGCGCTGCAACTGGAGCGCGCGGCAGACCAGCGCCCGCTGCAGGCGCTGCTGCCGATCCCCCAGCAGATCGGCCGCTTCATCGCACTGCCGTCGCGCGCGGGCGAGGCGCGTTTCCTGCCGCTTGAGGAACTGCTGCTTCTGCACCTGGGATCGCTTTTCCCCGGCTACCGCGACACCGGGCACTGTTCGTTCCGCGTGCTGCGTGACAGCGATCTTGAAGTCGAGGACGAGGCCGAAGACCTGGTGCGCGAATTCGAGACCGCGCTGAAGCGCCGCCGCCGCGGCCAGGTCATCCGCATGAAGATGACCGCCGGCGCCCCCGAGGCGCTGCGTGCCCTCATCATGGAAGAACTGGGCGTCGCCCCGGACGAGGTGGTCGAGGTCAAGGGCATGGTCGGCATGGCCGACCTAAAGGCGCTTGTGCTTGACAGCCGGCGGGACCTGCAATGGCCGTCGTTCACCCCCCGCGTGCCCGAACGGGTGACCGACCACGAAGGCGACATGTTCGCGGCGATCCGCCAGAAGGACATGCTGCTGCATCACCCCTACGAGACCTTCGACATGGTGATCCGCTTCATCCAGCAGGCGGCCACCGACCCCAACGTGCTGGCGATCAAGCAGACGCTCTATCGCACAAGCCACGACAGCCCCATCGTCGCCGCCCTGTGCGAAGCGGCCGAGTCGGGCAAATCCGTCACCGCGCTTGTGGAACTCAAGGCCCGCTTCGACGAGGCCGCCAACATCCGCCAGAGCCGCCGGCTGGAGCGCGCCGGCGCCCACGTTGTGTACGGTTTCATCCACTACAAGACCCACGCCAAGATCTCGACGGTGGTGCGGCGCGAAGGCGACCATCTGGTCACCTATACGCATTACGGAACCGGCAACTACCACCCGATCACGGCACGCATCTATACCGACCTGAGCCTTTTCACCTGCGACCCGGCGCTGGGACGGGACGCGACCAAGGTCTTCAACTACCTTTCTGGATATGTCCAGCCGGAAGGGCTTGAAAACCTTGCGATTTCCCCGATCACGCTCAAGCCGCGGCTGCTTGATCTGATCGCGCGCGAAGCCGACTTCGCGCGCCGCGGCAAGCCTGCGGAAATCTGGGCCAAGCTCAACTCGATCATCGACCCCGACGTGATCGACGCGCTTTATGCCGCCAGCCGGGCCGGCGTGAAGATCAACCTTGTGGTGCGCGGCATCTGCGGGCTGCGCCCCGGCATCAGGGGCCTTTCGGAAAACATCCGCGTCAAGTCGATCGTCGGACGATTCCTAGAACACAGCCGCATCGTCTGCTTCGGCAACGGCCACGGGCTGCCGTCGAGGAAGGCGCAGGTGTTCATTTCCTCGGCCGACTGGATGGGACGCAACCTGATGCGGCGGGTCGAGACGCTGGTCGAGATCATGAACGATACGGTGAAGGCCCAGATCGTCAGCCAGATCATGGCGGCGAATCTTGCCGACGAGGCGCAAAGCTGGATCCTTCAGCCTGACGGACACTACATGCGCGAACTGCCCGAAGGGCGCGACGACCTGTTCAACTGCCACAGGTTCTTCATGGAAAATCCGTCCCTGTCCGGCCGCGGCTCGGCCGGGGCGCGCGACGTTCCGAAGCTTGCTCATGCGCCGGAGTGATGCGGCCAAAGGCCCCATTACCCCGATGCCGCAGTTGACGCACGCCCCGGCCGCCGCCACTGTGCCGCCGCACAATGGGGGTGCTGACCGATGAACGCCAAGACCGACACCCAGGACGAATGGGAACCGTTCGGCCGCCCGCTGTTCGAGCATCCGTCGGCGCGCGCGCTTGAACGTGTCGGGGTGGTGGACGTCGGATCGAACTCGGTGCGCCTTGTGGTGTTCGACGGGGCCGCGCGCTCGCCCGCGTATTTCTACAACGAAAAGGTCATGGCCGGTCTTGGCCAGGGCCTGGCCGAGACGAACCGCCTGCATCCCCTGGGCCGCGACCGCGCGCTGAAGGCGCTGCGCCGATTCGCGGCGCTGGCCGATGGCATGGGTGTTGCGCCCCTGACCTGCGTCGCCACCGCCGCGGTGCGCGAGGCCGAGGACGGCCCCGAGTTCCAGGCCGAGGTCGAGCGTGAAACCGGGCTGAGGCTTCATGTGATCGACGGCACCGAGGAGGCGCGGCTTTCGGCCCAGGGCGTGCTTCTTGGCTGGCCCGAGGCCGAAGGCGTCGTCTGCGACATCGGCGGCAACTCGATGGAACTTGCCGTGGTGAAGGGCGGCCGGATCGGCACGCGCGTGACCTCGCCGCTCGGGCCGTTCCGCCTGCAGCAGATCAAGGGCGGGAAAAAGGCGCTGACCGCCCATATCCGCAAGGTCATGGAGGGCCTGACCCAGGACATCGGCACCGGCCACGACCGGATCTACCTGGTGGGCGGGTCGTGGCGGGCGATCGCGCGGCTTGACATGGAGCGGCGCGCCTATCCGATGACGGTGCTGCACGAATACCGCATGAGCCCCGAGAACGTCCTCGATACCGTGGCATGGATCGCGGAGAACGACATTTCGGTGCTGCGCCAGCGGACCGGCACGTCCCAGGCCCGGATGGAACTGGTTCCCCTTGCCAGCCTTGTGCTGCGGCAGCTTGTCGAAACCTTCCGCCCGCGCGAAATCGACGTTTCGTCCTACGGCATCCGCGAAGGGCTGCTTTACGAACAGATGCCGGAAAAGCTGCGCCGCCGCGACCCGCTGATCGAGGCCTGCCGCTATGCCGAACGCACGATGGCGCGGATGCCCGGCTTCGGAAAGAAGCTTCATCAGTTCCTGATGCCGCTTTATGCGGACGCGGCGCCGGGCCAGCTTCGGCTGGTCAAGGCGGCCTGCCTTCTGCATGACACCACCTGGCGCGCCCATCCCGACTACCGGGCCGAGGTCTGCTTCGACAACGCCACACGCGCCAACCTGGGCGGCCTGTCGCACCCCGAACGGGTGTTCCTGGGGCTTGCGCTGCTGCACCGCTACAAGAACAGCCGCGCCGGATCGCGGCTCGAGGCGTTGTTTTCGCTGCTGACGCCCGCGCAGACGCAGGAGGCCGAGGTGCTGGGCAAGGCCATGCGCTTCGGCGCCATGCTGTCGCTGCGTTCGCCCGACGAGGCGGGGGAACTGCGCTACGACAAGGCCGGAAATGTGCTGGAACTGTCGCTGAGGAAGGCCGGCGTCGCCCTTTTCGGCGAGGTCGCCGCGGCGCGCTTCGCCTCGCTTGCGGCGGCCCTGGGCGCCGAGGGGCGGGTGCTTGAAGCGAAACCGCGCAGGGTTCCGGCCTGATCGGTCAGATCTCGATGTCTTCGCCCGGTTCGGGCAGCGCCTGTTCATCGGGGGTCTTGCGGCGGATGATGATGTCGCCGTTCGGCAGCATCTCGGGCGCGTGATAGTTCCGGATATCCCCCATCATCGCGGCCAGATCGCGCAGCACCGGGCCCAGTTCCTCAACCGCGGTGCCAAGCCCTTTCTGCATCTCGTCCAGTGCCGGTTCCATGTCGTCCAGCAGCGACCGCAGGATGATCTTCGCGCCTTCCTCGATCAGGCTGAAGCCTTCCTCGGCTTCGGCCTGCGGTTCGGCCGGCACGGTTTCGGCGCGCAGCGGCAGGGCTGCGCAAAGCACGATGGCGACGGCGGAAAGCGTTCGGATCATGCCACATACATAGGAGGCCGGCGGCAGGCTTTCAAACCGGGGCCACGTCGCAGACGGATCAGGGCCGCCGCAGCCGGATGATCACATCGACGCGCGACACTTCGGAACCTTCCGGCGCGCCGGGCAGGCGCGCGATCTCCAGTTCTTCTGCCGGCGCGTCGGTCAGCTCGGCGCTGTCTTCCCAGTAGAAGTGCGGATGGTCGTCCAGCCGCGTATCGAAATAGCTGCGGCTGCCGTCCACCGTGATCTCGTTCATCAGGCCCGCTTCGCAGAAGGCGCGCAGCGTGTTGTAGACGGTGGCAAGCGACACGGGCTCTCCGCTCGACCGTGCTGCGTCGTAAAGACCTTCCGCCGTGACGTGCCGGTCATGGCCGTCACCGACCAGAAGCGTAGCCAACGCCAGCCGCTGCCGTGTCGGCCTCAGCCCCGCCCGCCCGAGCCACTGGGTACCGCGTTCCGTCGTCTTCATGCCCATGCCGATCCGCTATCCCCTTCCCTATATAATTATAGCAATTGCAGGGGGCCGGTTTCAACCGCCTTCCCGGCCATTCGGCGGACTGCGACACTTGCCCTGTGCTTCACGCGGATGTTAGACGGAACCCGACAAGGGACAGCGGAACCGGGAAGGAACCCCATGGCGGATTATCCGAACCACTTCAACAGGGACGACCTGCTGCGTTGCGCGCGCGGCGAGCTGTTCGGCCCCGGCAACGCCCAGCTTCCCGAACCGCCGATGCTGATGATGGACCGCATCATCGAAATCTCGGCCGACGGCGGCGAGCACGGCAAGGGCCATGTGGTGGCCGAATTCGACATCACCCCCGACCTGTGGTTCTTCAAGTGCCACTTCCCCGGCAACCCGATCATGCCGGGCTGCCTTGGGCTGGACGGCCTTTGGCAGCTGACCGGCTTCAACCTCGGCTGGCGCGGCTGGCAGGGGCGGGGTTATGCGCTGGGCGTGGGCGAGGTCAAGCTGACCGGCATGGTCCGCCCCGACCGCAGGATGATCCGCTATTTCGTCGATTTCACCAAGGCGATCCAGACCCGCCGGCTGACGATGGGTGTGGCCGACGGCCGCGTCGAGGCCGACGGCGAGACGATCTATCTGGTCAAGGACATGAAGGTCGCTCTTTCCGAGAGCTGATCCGAACAGGAAGGAGAGCGCCCATGCGCCGCGTCGTCATCACCGGGATCGGGATCGTCTCGCCCATCGGCAACAATGCCGCCGAGGTCGAGGCCAGCCTGCGCGCCGGCCGCTCGGGCATCGTGTTCGCGCCCGAATACGCCGAGCACGGTTTCCGCAGCCAGGTCCACGGCATGCCGCAGATCGTGCTGGAAGACCACATCGACAAGCGCAACCTGCGCTTCATGGGGCCGGGTGCCGCCTACAACTTCCTGGCGATGGAACAGGCGGTCAAGGACAGCGGGCTGGAAGCGTCGGACGTCTCGAACGAACGCACCGGTCTCATCATGGGCTCGGGCGGGCCGTCGACGTCGAACTTCTTCGAGGCGCACCGCATCGTCATGGAAAAGGGCAGCCCGAAACGCATGGGCCCCTTCATGGTCACGCGTTGCATGTCCTCGACCAACTCGGCCTGTCTTGCCACCCCCTTCGCCATCAAGGGCGTCAACTATTCGATCACCTCGGCCTGCTCGACCTCGGCGCATTGCATCGGCAACGGCACCGAGCTGATCCAGATGGGCAAGCAGGACATCGTCTTTGCCGGCGGCGGCGAGGAACTGCACTGGACGCTGTCGTGCCTGTTCGATGCGATGGGCGCCATGTCGTCGAAATACAACGACACCCCCACCACCGCCTCGCGCACCTATGACGTGACGCGCGACGGCTTCGTCATCGCCGGTGGCGGCGGCGTCGTGGTGCTGGAAGAACTGTCGCACGCGCTGGCCCGCGGTGCGAAGATCTATGGCGAGGTGACGGGCTACGGCGCGACCTCGGACGGCTACGACATGGTGGCGCCCTCGGGCGAGGGCGGCGAACGGTCCATGCGACTGGCGATTGCCACCCTGCCGGAAGGGCGGAAGATCGACTACATCAACAGCCACGGCACCTCGACCCCCGTGGGCGACGTGACCGAGGTGGAGGCGATCCGCCGCGTCTTCGGCCGCGGCAAGACCCCGCCCATCGCCTCGACGAAATCGCTGACCGGGCACTCGCTGGGCGCGACCGGTGTGCACGAGGCGATCTATTCGCTCTTGATGATGAACGGCGACTTCATCGCCGCCTCCGCCAACGTCACCACGCTTGACCCCGCGCTTGATCCCGGCGAGATCGTCACCGAACTGCGCACGGGCGTGGAGCTGGACGGCGTGCTGTCGAACAGCTTCGGCTTCGGCGGGACGAACGCTACCCTCGTCATGTCGAAATACCTCGGGTGAGATGATGGCCGGATTGATGAAGGGCAAGCGCGGCCTGGTGATGGGTGTCGCCAACGAACGCTCGATCGCCTGGGGCATCGCCAGCGCATTGGCGGCCGAAGGGGCGGAACTGGCGTTTTCCTACCAGGGCGAGGCTTTCGGCAAGCGGGTCGAACCGCTGGCCGCCTCGGTCGGATCGTCGTTCCTGGTCGATGTCGACGTCAACGACGACGCCAGCCTTGACGCCGCTTTCGCCCGGCTGAAGGCCGAATGGGGCACGATGGATTTCCTGGTCCACGCCATCGCCTATTCCGACAAGAACGAACTGACGGGCCGCTTCATCAACACCAGCCGCGACAACTTCAAGAATTCGCTGGCGATTTCCTGCTTCAGCTTCATCGACGCGGCGCGCCGCGCCTCGGAGCTGATGCCGGACGGCGGCAGCCTGATCACGCTGACCTATGGCGGGTCGAACCGGGTGACGCCCTTCTACAACGTCATGGGCGTGGCCAAGGCGGCGCTGGAAAGCGCGGTGCGCTATCTGGCCAACGACCTCGGGCCGCAGCAGATCCGCGTCAACGCCATCAGCCCAGGCCCGATGAAGACGCTGGCCGGCGCGGCCATCGGCGGCGCGCGCAAGACCTTCCGCCACACCGAGGCCAACAGCCCGCTGCGCCAGAACGCGACGCTGGAATCCATCGGCGGCACGGCGGTGTGGCTCTGTTCCGACTGGGGCAACTGCACCACGGGCGAAGTGGTGATGGTCGACTGCGGCTATCACGTCCTGGGCATGCCGCAGCCCGAGAATATCTGATCCCCGCCCCAGGGCGGTGCGACTGCCCCGGCTGCGACCGGCAGAATGCCTCCGCACGCGATGGCGGTTCAGGCGGCGCATGGCCGCCGTCCGTGACGGCCGCCCCCGAAAGGCGGCCCGCCGGGTCTCAGACCTCGGCCACGACCTTGGCGAGCATGTCGCGTACCTGACCGGCGACGGCCTTGAGGCCCGCGTTGTCGATGGCGGCCATCGAGGCGACCGGGTCGATGGCGCTGACCTCGGTGCCGCCCTCGACCGCGCGCAGGATGACGTTGCAGGGCAGCATCGCGCCGACCTTCGGTTCCATCCCGATCGCCTGCCACGCCATGCCGGGATTGCAGGCGCCCAGGATGCGGTAGCCGGGCATGTCGCGGTCGAGTTTCTTCTTCATCGTCGCGGCGACGTCGATTTCGGTCAGCACGCCGAAGCCGTTGGCAGCCAGTGCGGCGCGGGCACGGGCATCGGCGGCGTCGATCGAAACGCCGGGGAGCAGGCGGTCGAGCGTGTAGGACATGGGGGCCTCCGGCTTGGGGTTCGCGTCCAACGTAGGTGCCGGGGGTGGGGTTGGGAAGGGGGGAGGGAGCGTGGTCGGGGTGGATGTCTGCGGATAGGCCGGCCGGCGCCACCGCACGCAGCGCAGGGTGGCGCTTGGCCGGGGGCGTCCGCCATGACGTGAGGTCTCGGGGCGGCTGCCGGGTCAGGCCCTATACATCCAGTTCCTCGACGAACCGCGCGTTCTCGCTGATGTACTGGAACCGCAGTTCCGGCTTCTTGCCCATCAGCCGCTCGACCAGGTCGCCGGTTTCGCCGGGGGCATCCTCGTCGATGCTGACGCGGATCAGTTTCCGCGTCGCGGGGTTCATCGTGGTGTCCTTCAGATCCTTGGCGTCCATCTCGCCCAGGCCCTTGAATCGCTGGACGTCGATCTTGCCCTTGCCGCCGAGGCCCCTGGCCAGCATCCGTTCCTTCGCGGCGTCGTCGGCGACGTAGATGCGGCGCGCGCCCTGCGTCAACCGGTAGAGCGGCGGGCAGGCGAGGTAGAGGTGGCCCCTGTCGATCATGGGGCGCATCTGGGTGAAGAAGAAGGTCATCAGCAGGCTGGCGATATGGGCGCCGTCGACGTCGGCGTCGGTCATGATGATGATCTTGTCATAGCGCAGGTCGTCGACGTTGAAGCGGGTGCCCATCGAGACGCCGAGGGCCTGGCAAAGATCGTTGATTTCCTGGTTGGCGCCCATCTTGGAACTGGCGGCGCCGAGGACGTTCAGGATCTTGCCGCGCAGGGGCAGGAGCGCCTGGGTCGCGCGGTCGCGGGCCATCTTGGCGCTGCCGCCGGCGCTGTCGCCTTCCACGATGAACAGCTCGGTCCCGGCGCGGTTGGTGGCCGAACAGTCGACCAGCTTGCCGGGCAGGCGCAGCTTCTTGGTCGCGGTCTTGCGGCTGGTTTCCTTTTCCTGGCGGCGGCGCATCCGTTCCTCGGCCCTGAGCACCAGGAAATCGAGGATCGCACCGGCCGATTTCGTGTCGGAGGCCAGCCAGTTGTCGAAATGGTCGCGCACGGCGGCTTCGACCCAGCGGGCGGCTTCCTCGGTCGACAGCCGGTCCTTGGTCTGGCCGACGAACGAAGGTTCGCGGATGAAGACCGAGATCAGCGCGCAGCCGCCCGAAAGCATGTCCTCGCGGGTGATGTCGGCTGCCTTGCGGTTCTTCACGAGTTCGCCGTAGGCGCGGATGCCCTTGAGGATCGCCGCCCAGAAGCCGGATTCGTGGGTGCCGCCATCGGGGGTGGGGACGGTGTTGCAGTAGGAATGGATGAAGCCGTCGCGGGCGGGTGTCCAGTTGATCGCCCATTCGACGCTGCCGGGGACGCCGAACTTTTCCTGGAAGCCGACCTTTCCGGCGAAGGGGCGATCGGCGTAGGTGGCGTTGCCGGCAAGGGATTCGGCCAGGTAGTCGGCAAGGCCGTTGGGGAAGTGGAAGGTGGCCTCGGCCGGCGTCTCGCCGTCGCTGACGGCGGATTTCCAGCGGATCTCGACACCCGAGAAGAGATAGGCCTTGGAGCGCACCATCTTGAAAAGCCGTGCGGGCTTGAGCAGTTGCGAGCCGAAGATCAGCGGGTCGGGGTGGAAGGTGATCGAGGTGCCGCGCCGGTTGGGGGCGGGGCCGACCTTGACGACGGGGCCCTGCGGCACCCCGCGCGAGAATTCCTGGGCGTAAAGTTCGCGGTTGCGGGCGACCTCGACGCGCATGTGGTCGGACAGCGCGTTGACGACCGACGATCCGACGCCGTTCAGGCCGCCCGAGGTGGCATAGGCCTTGTCCGAAAACTTGCCGCCGGCGTGGAGCGTGCAGAGGATGACCTCGAGCGCAGACTTGCCGGGGAACTTGGGGTGCGGATCGACGGGAATGCCGCGGCCGTTGTCGCGGACGGTCACGGAATGATCCTCGGCCAGTTCGACCTCGATGCGGGTGGCATGGCCGGCCACCGCCTCGTCCATCGCGTTGTCGAGGATTTCCGCGACGAGGTGATGCAAGGCCCGCTCGTCGGTGCCGCCGATATACATGCCGGGGCGCTTGCGGACGGGTTCCAGCCCTTCCAGCACCTCGATGGAATGGGCGTTGTAGTCGTCCGGCTGGGCGGCGAGAAGGTCGTTGGGCATGGGCTGCTCGGGCTTATGGATTGGCGCAGGAATAGACCACGAAGGCGCGCGCGGGGCAAGGTGCGGCGGGGGCGCGCTATCGCCCGCGCAGCCAGTCGGACAGCGCGCCTTCGTCGATGTGGCCCCGGGCGACGCGGATGACGATCTGGCCCGTCGCATCCTCGGTGTTCCAGGCCATGCGGACCCCGTTCAGCATCAGGGCGGCGTACATTGGCAGAAGGCGGTGTCGGCGGTCAGCCCTGTATCGCCCGGAAGTGTTTCGACAGCTTCAGCCCCTGTCCCTGATAGTTCGAGGCGAGGTCGGCGCCGTAAAGCCGCTCGGGCCGGGCGGCCATGCGTTCGTAGACGAGGCGGCCCACCACCTGCCCGTGTTCAAGCACGAAGGGCGCTTCGTGGCAGCGCACTTCCAGCACCCCGCGCGAGCCGGCACCGCCGGCGGCGGAATGGCCGAAGCCGGGGTCGAAGAAGCCGGCGTAGTGGACGCGGAATTCGCCGACCATCGCCAGATAGGGGGCCATTTCGGCAGCATAGTCGGGCGGGATGGTGACGGCTTCCTGGCTGACGAGAATGTAGAATGCGCCGGGATCAAGGATCAGCCGGCCTTCGTCGCTGCGCAGTTCTTCCCAGAAATCGGCGGGGTCGTACTGACCGATGCGGTCGAGGTCGATGAGGCCGGTGTGCGGCTTGGCGCGCCAGCCGAGCAGATCGCCCGCGCGGGGGCGCAGATCGACCGAAAAGCCGAGACCGTCGGAGATCAGCGCCGCGCCGGTGACCAGCGGTTCGCGGGCGTGCAGCGTGGCGAGGTCGGCGTCGGACAGCACCGCCTGGCCGTGGCGGAAGCGGATCTGGTTCAGCCGCATGCCGGGCCGGACGAGGACCGAGAAGGACCGGGGGCAGATTTCGGCGTAGAGGGGGCCGGAATACCCCTCGGGGATGCGGTCGAATTCGGTGCCGCCGTCGGTGATGGTGCGCGTCAGCAGGTCAAGCCGGCCAGTCGAGCTTTTGGCATTGGCGACGGCGGTGATGCCCTGGGGCAGGGCCAGCCGTTCCATCAGGGGCACGACGTAGACGCAGCCCTTTTCCAGCACCGCGCCCTGGGTCAGGTCGACGCGGTGCATCTCGAATTCGGCGATGCGGTCGGCCACCGTCCGGCCCGAACCGGCAAGGAACGAGGCGCGGACGCGGTAGGCTACCGTGCCGAGCCGCAGGTCGAGGCTGGCGGGCTGGACCTGCGCGTCGGTGACGGCGGGATCGGCGGCGATCGCGCCCGCGGCGATCAGTGCGCGCAGCGCGTGGTCGGGCAGAACGCCGGTGCCTGTCATCCTTGCCCCCCAGATACGCGAACGCCCGCCCCGGAAGGGCGGGCGTTTCGGTGATGGTCGGGCCGGCGAGATTCGAACTCGCGACCTTCCGCCCCCCAGACGGACGCGCTAACCAGACTGCGCCACGGCCCGACGCGGCGGTGTATAGGCCGATTGTGCAGGCGGGAGCAAGCGGCAAATCGCATCGTCGGCAGCGGGTATCCGGTCAGTCCCGCGCTGCGTCTGCGGCGCGCGTCATCCGGTCGTGCAACCGTTCGATCCGGGCATGGATCGCGGCAAGTTCGGCGCGACTGCCCTGGGCACGCAGGCTGTCCATCGCGCGCAGAAGCCGGGCGGCGGGAAAATCGGGTTCTTCGGCGCCTGCCGGCTGGGGCACCGGCCTTGCCGGTGCACTGCCACCGCGCGCGGCCACGCGCGACCGGTCGAGCGCGGTGACGATGCCGGACCCGGGCTGCGGCGGCAGCGGCGGCACATCGACGAGCATCGGTGCTTCGTCGTCAGGGTCGGGAACCAGCGACAGGTTGTGCGGCGCAGGATCGGGCAGCGGCGCGGGCGACCAGTGCGGGACACGGGGCGCGGCCTTCGGGGCCGGCGGGGCCGTATCGTCGGGATCGGGGATCAGTTCGAGATCGCCCGCGGCAATGACGGGTTCGGGCACGGCGATCCAATGGTCCGCCTCGGCGGGCCGCGCGTCGCCGGCTTCCGGCCGCTGCGGGGGGGCATAAGATTCGTCCGGTGCCGCCACGAGGGCCGCGACATGGGCCACGCCCTTTTCGCGCAGGATCTTCTGCACGCCGCGGATCGTCAGGCCGTCGTCGTAAAGCAGCCGCCTGATCCCGCGCAGCAGCGCCACGTCGCCCGGGCGATAGTAGCGGCGTCCGCCCGCCCGCTTGACCGGCTTGATCTGCGTGAAGCGGCTTTCCCAGAAGCGCAGCACATGCGCGGGAAGATCCAGCAGATCGGAGACTTCGCTGATCGTGCGGAAGGCGTCGGCCGATTTCTGCATTTCGGCGGACTACCCCCGGTTTCCGGCGGCCACGCGATCCTTCATCAGGTGCGAGGGGCGGAAGGTCAGGACCCGGCGCGGGTGGATCGGCACTTCATCGCCGGTCTTGGGGTTGCGGCCGACCCGCGCCGCCTTGTCGCGCACCGAGAAGGTGCCGAAGGACGAGATCTTGACCGTCTCGCCGCGCACCAGCGCGTCGGAGATTTCCTGCAGGACTGTTTCGACCAGCTGGGCGGATTCGTTCCGCGAAAGGCCCACCTCGCGGAAGACGGCCTCGCTCAGGTCCATGCGTGTCAAGGTCTTTTCGCCCATCACTATCCCCCCGGATGTTTCGGGCGAGGATGAAGCGTCTGATTTCCCGAGTCAATATCAATGACTTGGGGCGCAGAGTTCAGAGGCCATGCCAGCGGGAAGCAGCGCAGACGCGCCTACCAGCGCAGGACGACCGCGCCCCAGGCCAGACCCCCGCCGATGGCTTCGGTCACCAGAAGGTCGCCTTCGCGGATCTGGCCGCGCGCCTTGCCGACCGACAGCGCCAGCGGAATCGACGCGGCCGAGGTGTTGCCGTGGTCCTGCACGGTGACGACGACGCGGTCCATCGGCACCTGCATGCGCCTGGCCGTGCCCTCGATGATGCGGATGTTGGCCTGGTGCGGCACAATCCAGTCGACGTCGCCGCCGGTCAGGCCGGCCTTTTCCAGCGCGGCATGGGCCGTGTCGGCCAGTTTCTCGATGGCGTGGCGGAAGACGGCATTGCCCTGCATCCGCAGATGGCCCGCCGTCCCGGTGGTGGAGGGTCCGCCGTCGACATAGAGGATGTCGCGGTACTGGCCGTCGCTGTGAAGATCGGTCGACAGGATGCCGCGGTCGGCCGTGGTGCCGGCGCCTTCGGCGGCCTCGAGCACAAGGGCCCCGGCGCCGTCACCGAAGAGGACACAGGTCGAGCGGTCGTCCCAGTCGAGGATGCGGCTGAAGGTTTCCGCCCCGATGACGAGGACGCGCTTCGCCTGGCCCGAAAGGATCATCGCGTTGGCGTTGGCAAGCGCGAAGACGAATCCGGCGCAGACCGCCTGCACGTCATAGGCGAAGCCGTTGGTCATGCCGATCTTGGCCTGCACCATCGTCGCGGCCGAGGGGAAGGTATAGTCGGCGGTCGAGGTCGCCAGCACCAGGGCGTCGATGTCGGCGGGCGTGAGCCGGGCATCGGCCAGCGCGGCGCGGGCGGCATGGGCGCCGAGGTCGGAGGTGGTTTCACCGTCGGCGGCGAAATGGCGCCGCTCGATCCCCGAGCGGGTGCGGATCCATTCGTCGCTGGTGTCGAGTCGCGCCTCGAATTCGCTGTTGCGCACCACGCGGGCCGGCAGGTAATGCCCCACCCCCCGGACCACGGCTCGGATCGTCATTCGTTGTTCCCGTCACCCGTTACTGCGCCCTGCGCGGCATCCTGCCCCGCCTGCGCGGCAGAGGCAACCCGTGCCGCGAGGCGTTCCTGAAAGCCGGACCGCGCCAGCCGGTAGGCCAGCCCGATCGCCGCCGAAACACCGGTGGCGTCGGCCGATCCGTGCGACTTGACCACCGTGCCGTTGAGCCCGAGGAAGACCCCGCCGTTGACGCGGCGCGGGTCGATCCGGCGCTGGAGCCGCCTGAGCGAGCCGAGCGCGAGAAGGGCCGCGAAGCGCGACAGGATGCCTGCGGCGAAGGCCTGCTTCAGAAAATCGCCGACAAGCTTGGCCGTGCCCTCGCCGGTCTTCAGCGCGACGTTGCCGGTGAAGCCGTCGGTGACGATCACATCGACCCGGTCCGACGGCAGGTCGCTGCCCTCGACGAAGCCGACGTAGTCGAATCCGCCCGCGGAGGCGTTCGCGGCCAGAAGGTCGCCTGCCTCTTTCAGTTCGGCGCGGCCCTTGTGTTCTTCGGTTCCGACGTTCAGCAGGCCGACGCGCGGCCGGGCGATGCCTAGGCCGTTGCGGGCGTAGGACGCCCCCATCGTGGCATATTGCAGAAGGTCGGGGGCATCGGCGCGGATGTCGGCGCCGACGTCGAGCATGACGTTGAAGCCCTGCGGATTGCGCGAGGGCCAGAGGCAGGCAATGGCGGGGCGGTTGATGCCGGGCAGCTTGCGCAGCCGGATCATCGACACCGCCATGAGCGCGCCGGTGTTGCCGCAGGAAACGGCGACGGCGGCTTCGCGCGCGCGCACCGACTCGATGGCCGACCACATCGAGGTGGCCTGGCCGTTGCGCATGACCTGGCTTGGCTTGTCGTTCATTGTCACCACGCCGTCGGCATGGCAGATCGTGCAGCGCCCGGCGAGTTCGCGGCGCTTTGCGATCAGGCGCGACAGTTCGGGCTCGGGTCCGTGGACGATGAAGCGGGCATCCGGGATCAGGGCCGCAGACGCGGCAAGGCCGGCGACGACAGCCGCCGGTCCGCGGTCGCCGCCCATCGCGTCGACCGAAATCACCACGGGTTCGCTGGAGGCGTTGCCCCGGTCGAGGCCGCTGTCGAAGCCGTCAGCCGCAGGATCGAGCGTCGGCGACATCGCGCGGGGCCTGACGCCGGACGCTTACGCGGCGTCTTCGTCCAGATCGACCTCGGCGGCCAGGGCGACAACCTCGCGGCTGTCATAGTGGCCGCAGGCGCCGCAGACGTGGTGCGGACGCTTGAGTTCGCCGCAGTTCGGGCATTCGGCGGGGTTCGCGGCGACCAGTGCATCGTGGGCGCGGCGCATGTTGCGGCGGGACCGCGTGACTC
>WBZM01002740.1_pt1 | contig 14594 bp, 13 predicted proteins | sample 5204271 | NCBI WGS metagenome assembly WBZM01 (sample SAMN12344346, study PRJNA552823) | activated sludge metagenome | biome: Activated sludge suspended growth; feature: Nitrification reactor; material: Wastewater; isolation source: activated sludge from nitrification reactor of wastewater...
AAGCGCGCGATGTTGCAGGCCTTGGCCGCCGTCTCGCGCTGGCCCGCGGCGCTCAGGTCGGCCGTGCTCGCCGTGCCCTTGCGCTTGCCGAAGTAGACGGTCACGCCCATGCCGCGGTCGCGCTGGTACTCGACCGTCTCCACCTCGCCGAGCCGCGCCGAGACGCTGAGCCCGGTGTCCAAGCTGACCGCGGCCTCGGCCTGCGAGGCGCCGAGGGTTTTCGCCTCGGCCAGCGCGATCTCGACCAGCGCGAGCAGGTCGGCGCCGTCGGAGGCGAGGGTGGGCGGGTGTTCGAGGGTGGCCATGGTGCTGTGGGGCCGGCGGCAAAAGAAGCGATTCTAGCAGCGCCGGCGGCTCCGGCCGCGCCCGTGCTAGCATCGATGCGGAGGAATAAATGACGGATCCGCAGGAATTCGAGGCCGGGGACGAGGGCCCCAGCAAGAGCGAGCTGAAGCGCCAGGACCGGGCCCTGCGCGAACTCGGCGTCGCCCTGGTGGCGCTGCCCGACAGCGAGATCGAGGCGCTGGACCTGCCCGAGAAGCTGCTCGACGCGGTCGAGGCCTGCCGCCGGATCACCAGCCACGGCGCCCGCCTGCGCCAGGAAATGTACATCGCCAAGGTGCTGCGCAAGCTCGACGTCGAGGCGATCCGGCAGGCGGTCGACCGGCGCAGCCAGCGCGACCGCGCGCGGGTGCGCGCCGAGCACGACCTCGAGCGCTGGCGCGAGCGCCTGCTGGCGGACGAACCGGGCGCCTGGACCGAACTGGGCGAACGCGTCCCCGCGCCCGAGCTGCAGCAACTGCGCTCGCTGGCCCGGCAGGCCCGCGCGGAGCAGGCGGCCGCCCGCCCCCCGGCCGCGGCCCGGCAGCTCTTCCGCCGCCTGCGGACCGCGCTGGAAACGCCAGAAAACTAAGCTTTTCGGGCCGATTGTGTACAATGCCGCGGTGAAACCGCTGGTTGGCATCATCATGGGGTCCACCTCCGACTGGGAGACCCTGAAGCCCGCCGCCGAGATGCTCGAGCGCCTCGGCGTCCCGCACGAGGTGCGCGTCGTCTCGGCGCACCGTACGCCCGACCTCCTGTTCGAATACGCCACGACCGCGCGCGAGCGCGGCCTGCAGGCCATCATCGCGGGCGCCGGCGGCGCCGCGCACCTGCCCGGCATGACGGCGGCCAAGACCTCGCTGCCGGTGATCGGCGTGCCGGTGCAGTCGAAGGCCCTGAACGGCCTCGACTCGCTGCTCTCGATCGTGCAGATGCCGGCCGGGATCCCAGTCGCGACGGTCGCCATCGGCGTGGCCGGCGCCACCAACGCGGCCCTGCTCGCGGCCTCGATCCTGGCCAACCACGATCCGAAGGTCCGCGCCGCGCTGGACGCGTTCCGCCAGGCCCAGACGGACAAGGTCCTCGCCCAGAGCGACCCGCGCACGCCCGTCCAGCCATGAAGATCGGCATCATCGGTGCCGGCCAGCTCGGACGCATGCTGGCCCTCGCGGGCTATCCGCTCGCGCAGCAGTTCCAGTTCCTCGACACCAGCGCCGACTCGCCGGGCGGACAGGTGGCGCCCATCGTCACCGGCGCATTCGACGATCCGACCAGCCTCGAGCGGCTCGCCGCCGACGTGGACATCGTCACCTACGAGTTCGAGAACGTGCCCGTGAGCGCACTGCACGCCGTGTCGCGGACGCGGCCGTGCCTGCCGCCGGTGGAGGCGCTGCGCGTCTCGCAGGACCGGCTGTACGAGAAGGAACTGTTCACGAAGCTCGGCATCCCGACGCCGCCGTTCCGCGCGGTCGACTCGCTCGAGGGCCTGCGCGCGGCGGTGGCCGAGATCGGCCTGCCGGCGGTGCTCAAGACGCGCCGGCTCGGCTACGACGGCAAGGGACAGCACGTGCTGCGCAAGGCCGCGGACGTCGAGGCCGCGTGGGCCGCGCTCGGGCAGGCGCCGCTCATCCTGGAGGGCTTCGTGCGGTTCGAGCGCGAGGTCTCGATCATCGGCGCGCGCAGCACCCGCGGCGAGGTGCGCTGCTACCCGATCGTCGACAACACGCACCGCGGGGGCATCCTGCGCGTCACGCTGGCCCCGCACCGCAGCCGCGCGCTGCAGCAGGCCGCCGAACGCCACCTGCAGCGGCTGCTGCGGCACTTCGACTACGCGGGCATCCTCACCATCGAGTTCTTCGTGCACGGCGGCCGGCTGGTCGCCAACGAGATGGCGCCGCGCGTGCACAACTCCGGGCACTGGACCATCGAGGGCGCGGCCACCTCGCAGTTCGAGAACCACCTGCGCGCGATCCTGGGCCTGCCGCTCGGCGACACCCGTCCGCTCGGGCACGCGGCGATGGTCAACTTCATCGGCGCAATGCCGGAGCGGGCCCGGGTGCTGGCGCTGCCAGGCGTCCACTATCACGACTACGGCAAGGCCTCCCGGCCGGGCCGCAAGGTCGGCCACGCCACGATCGTCGCGGCCACGGCCGCGGAGCGGGACCGGCTGGTGAAGCGGGTCCAGCGGCTGCTGCCGAAATAGCCCGGCGGCGGCCGCCCGCGCCCCGGGGCGTCCCGGGAAACTGTGACCGACCCCTTTTCCCGGGACCGGGGCGGCTCACGTATAGTTGGCGCCTGGAGCACCCACCATGTACCTGGAGCACTTCGGCCTCGAGGAATTGCCGTTCCGGCTCAGCCCGGACCCGGCCTTCCTGTACCTGAGCCAGATCCACTCCCGCGCCAAGGCGTACATGGAGTCGACGATCTGGTTTACGGACGGCTTCGTCGTGATCACCGGCGAAATCGGCTCGGGCAAGACCACCCTGATCGAGACCTTCCTCAAGGAGCTCGAGCAGGACGTGGTGGTCGCGCAGATCAACCAGACCCAGGTCTCCCCCACCGAGTTCCTGCAGACGGTGCTCGCGCAGTTCGGGTTCAGCCCGTTCCGCATGCGCAAGGCCGAGTTGCTCGCCACGCTCAACAACTTCCTGATCGAGCAGTACTCGAACGGCCGCAAGGTGCTGCTGATCGTCGACGAGGCGCAGAACCTCACGCCGAAGGTGCTCGAGGAAGTGCGCCTGCTCTCCGGCGTCGAGACCACCAAGGAAAAGGTGCTGCGCATCATCCTCGCGGGCCAGCCCGAGCTGAACGCCAAGCTCGACGCGCCCGAGCTCGCGCAGCTCAAGCAGCGTGTGCGCCTGCGCTTCCACCTCACGCCGCTGACGGAAGAGGACATGGGGCTCTACATCCGCCACCGCCTCAAGGTGGCGGGCGCGCAGGACCGCGAGATCTTCGAGCCCGACACGTTCCCGGAGATCTTCCGCTACACGGGCGGCACGCCGCGGCTGATCAACACGCTGTGCGACACCGCGATGCTCGCGGCGTTTACCCAGGACGGCGCGACCGTGACCCTGCACGACCTGCGCTCGGCCCTCGCCGAGCTGCAGTGGGTCGAGTTTGCGGCCCGCACGCAGACGCTCTCCCACCGCTCGCTCGACGACACCGCGCCGCATTCGCAGCTGCCGGTCGGCCGGCTGGTGCTCACCAGCCGCGGCGAGAAGATCACCGAGATCCTGCTGTCGCAGGGCCGGTTCTTCATCGGCCGCACGCCGGACAACGACCTGCAGGTCGACAGCAAGTTCATCAGCCGCCACCACGCCCAGGTCGTCGTCGGCCTCGACGGCTGCGTGATCGAGGACCTGAACAGCACCAATGGCATGTACCTGGTCGGCAAGCGCGTGCGCCGCCACCGCCTCGCGGACGGCGACGTGCTGCACTTCGGCACTCACGAGATCACCTTCCGCAAGGTGACGGCCGCGACCTTCGACGACGACCGCACCCTGCACACGGCGGTGCTGTCCGAGGAGGACCTCGAGGAACTCGAGGCCGAAGTCGAGGAAGAGAACGAGGAAAGCTGAGCCGCTACTCGTCGATCGAGTGCGGGTCGTATTCCGAGTGCGTCGAGCGGTAATCGCGCCGCTTCATCCACAGCACCAGCCCCAGCACGACGAAGCCGCCGCCCGCCGCGAACAGCGCGCCCTGCGGGGCGCGCTCGAAACGGAACGCCACGGCGAGCAGGAACGCGCCCAGGGCCACGAACGCGTAGGGCATGGCCTCGTAGAGCGGACGCGGGATCCAGAAGCGCGACACGCCAGCCACCGGCCTCAGCCGGTGCCTCCCACCGTCAGGCCGTCGACCCGCAGCGTGGGCTGGCCGACGCCGACCGGCACGTCCTGGCCTTCCTTGCCGCAGGTGCCCACGCCGTCGTCGAGCTTCAGGTCGTTGCCCACCATGGTGATGCGCGTCATCACGTCGGGCCCGTTGCCAATCAGCGTGGCGCCCTTCACCGGCGCGCCGAGCCGGCCGTTCTCGATCAGGTAGGCCTCGCTCGCCGAGAACACGAACTTTCCGGAGGTGATGTCGACCTGCCCGCCGCCGAAGTTGCGGCAGTACAGGCCCTTGTCGACCGAGGCGATGATCTCCTCGGGCGCGTGCCGGCCGGGCAGCATGTAGGTGTTGGTCATCCTCGGCAGCGTGAGGTGCGCGAACGACTCGCGCCGGCCGTTGCCGGTGGGCGCCACGCCCATCAGCCGGGCGTTCAGCTTGTCCTGCAGGTAGCCGCGCAGCACCCCGTCCTCGATCAGCGTGGTGCACTGCGTGGGCGTGCCCTCGTCGTCCACGTTCAGCGAGCCGCGCCGCGAGGCGAGCGTGCCGTCGTCCACCACGGTGACGCCCTTCGCCGCCACTGGCTGGCCGATGCGACCGCTGAAGGCCGAGGTGCCCTTGCGGTTGAAGTCGCCCTCGAGCCCGTGGCCGACGGCCTCGTGCAGCAGCACGCCCGGCCAGCCGGCGCCGAGCACGACGTTCATGGTGCCCGCCGGGGCCGGGACGGCCTCGAGGTTGACCTGCGCCGTGCGCACGGCCTCGCGCACGAGTTGCCGCCAGCGCTCGGAGGCGAGGAACTCGGTGTAGGCGAAGCGGCCGCCGCCACCCGCGTATCCCTGCTCGCGCCGGCCGTCCTGCTCGATGATCACGCTGACGTTGAGCCGCACCAGCGGACGCACGTCGGCCGCGAGCGTGCCGTCGCTCGCCATGACCAGCACCGTGTCGTGCGAGGCGGCGAGGCTGGCCATGACCTGGGTGATGCGCGGATCGAGTGCACGCGCCTCGCGGTCGATGGCTTCGAGCAGCCGGACCTTCGCCGGATCGTCGAGCGTCTCGACCGGGTCGATCGGCAGGTAGAGGCCGCGGCCGCCCGTGGCGTGCCAGGCCTGCAGCGCGCCCGCGTTGCCCGCACGGGAGATCGCGCGCGCGGCGTGCGCGGCCTCGAGCAGCGCGGGCAGCACGATCTCGTCGGAATAGGCGAAGCCGGTCTTCTCGCCCGCCACCGCGCGCACGCCCACGCCCTGGTCGATGCTGTGGGCGCCGTCCTTGACGATGCCGTCCTCGAGCGACCAGGACTCCTCGCGCGTGGCCTGGAAGTACACGTCGGCGTAGTCCACCGCGTGGCCCATGACGTCGCCGAGCACGCTCGCGACCCGGTCCTCGTCGAGGCCGGCCGGCGCGAAGAGCGCGGCCCGGGCGAGTTCGAGCGGATCGCCGAGGCCTGCGGGCCGCACCAGCGCAGGCGGGGCGAACAGGGCGGGCGGGATCGAAGTCTTCATGCGCTCAGTCCGGCAGGCGGCGGTGGGAGATGGCGGGGAAATTGTGCCTGACCTCCCGGCTGCGAACGAGGTCGATTTCCGCCGAAATGACCCCGGTCCCGCGCGGCAGCCGGGTGACGACCTTGCCCCAGCAGTCGGTGATCAGCGAATCGCCGTAGGTCTCGCGGCCGTTCTCGTGGAAACCGGACTGCGCCGGGGCGACGATGGGGGCCAGGTTCTCGATGGAGCGGGCCCGCAGCAGCACCTCCCAGTGCGCTCGCCCGGTGGGCGCGGTGAAGGCCGAGGGCAGCACGAACCACTCGGCGCCGAGGGTCAGCAGCCGGCGGAACAGCTCGGGGAACCGCAGGTCGTAGCAGACGGCCAGGCCGAGCCGGCCGACCGGCGTCGTCACGCACACGGGGGCGTCGCCGGGGCGCACCGAGGCCGACTCGCGGTAACGCTCGGCCTTGCCCGGGATGTCGACGTCGAACAGGTGGATCTTGTCGTAGCGCGCCACGACCTCGCCCCGGTCGTCGAACACGAGGCAGGCTGCCGCCACGCGCCCGGCGTCGCCCTCGACGCGCATCGGCAGCGTGCCGCCGACGATCCACAGTCCGTGCTGGCGCGCCGACCGGGCGAGGAAGTCCTGGATCGGCCCCTCCCCCGGCCGCTCGGCGATCGCCAGCTTGTCGGCCTCGGCGAGGCCCATGAAGGCGAAGTTCTCGGGCAGCGCGGCGAGCACCGCACCCTGCGCACGCGCGCCGCGCAGCATGTGTCCCGCCGCCTCGAGGTTGCGGGCCACGTCCGCCGAGGACGTCATCTGGATCGCGGCGACCTTGCTCAAGGCGTTCCTCCCGGCCCCGATGGCTGCTCCGCCGCGGCGTTCTCGCTGGCCGGCGCGGCGATGCGCTGGACGACCGGATTAGACCACGGTCCGGTCACGCGGTAGTAGGCGCGCGTCAGGCCCTGCAGCTGTCCCTTGAAGAGCTGCGACAGCACCAGCACGCCGGCACCGACCACCGGGCCCGCGGCGAGCGCGCCCGCCACCGTCAGCGGTCCGCTCGGGTTGCCGCTCACGACCAGGGTCTGGTCGTAATCCTCGGTGACGAGGCCGGTGCGCCCGACCAGGCCGATGTCCACCGCCGCGCCTTTCAGGATCAGGTTCTGCGTGTGGGCATTGCCCTGGCGCAACTCGAAATCGCCGCGCACCTTGTCGAAGGCAAGCCCCTTCTCGGTGACGTCGCGGAAGTCGAGCGAGAGACGGCGCGGCAGCTCGATCACGCTCAGCAGGCCGAGCATGCGGCCCGAGGCCCCCGGCTTGACGTCGAGCAGCTGGCCGTCGTCGAGCGCGAGGTGCAGCTTGCCGTCCATGCGCGCGAGCGCGTCGCCGGACGGTCCGCCCGGCCACTCGACGCTGGCACGGACGTTGGCGCGCTTCGCCTCGACGGCCTCGCGGTAGCCGAGCGCGACGGAGGTGGCGGCGAGGTCGGTGCTCGCCAGCTCCAGGCCGAGGCGCGTGCGCGGGGCGGCGCCCTCCATGTACCAGCTGCCCTGCGCGGTCACCGTGAACGAGGGCGCCTTCGAGGCGAGCGTGTCGAAACGCAGGCCCTGCGGTACCTTGGCGACGACGGCCTGCACGCTGCCGAAACGGCGTCCCTGCCAGGTGAAATCCTCGGCCTGCACCGCGAGCGCGGGCAGCGTGCGCGGGTCGAGCGGCTCGCCCGCGTCGGTGCCCGGTGCCGCCGGCGGGGACTGCAGCACCAGTTTCTGCATGCGCAAGTCGATCGGGCGGCCGCCACGCAGGTCCTCCGGCACGGTGACCTCGCCGGTCGCCATCGGGCCGCGCAGGCCGATCTTCCAGTGCCCGTCGCCGTAGCGCAGGTTGGCCTGCACGTCGCGGAACTCGAACCCGGCGACCAGCGCGCGGTCGAGGTGCACGTCGACCGGGCCCAGCCATGCGGAAAGCGACGGCCCGCCCTCGCTGCCCGTGCCGAGCGCGAGCCACTCGCCGAGATCGAACTGGGGCCAGTCGCCGGCGACCAGCAGCCCCGGCCGCGACGGCAGCGCCGCAGCCTGGCCGTCGAAGCGCGCGAGACCGCGCTCGAGCACCCATTTCCCGTCCCGGCCTTCGGTGAAGCGCAGCCGGGCGCGGGCCGTGCCCGACTCCACGCCGAGGTCGTTCACGCCGGTCGACGGCACCTCGATGCGCACGCGGGTCGGCCGCGCATCCTCCGGCGCCTTCGCGAAGGGCTGGGGTGCGCGGATCTCGAGGCCGGCGAGCGAGCTCGCGACGTCGACGCGCACCGGCCAGTCGGGGCCGTCGCCGTGCCGCTCGACGCGGCCGTCGAGCGTCCAGTCCGCGGCACCCGCCATCTTCACGCCGGACGGCAGGCCGATGAACGCCGGCAACGGCGTCCCGGCGGCTCGCCCGCGGCCCTTGAAGTCGATGGCCGCAGTGACGCTGCCGCCGAGGCTGCCGGGCGCAATGGCGACCTCGAACGGGCCGCCGAGGATGGTGCCGCGCAGCGCCGGTGCACGCATCTCGAGGTTGTGCAGGTCGAAGCGGCCGGTGACCTTCTGCGCCGGCGCGCGCAGCGCCGGCAGCGTGACGTCGACGCCCTTGAGGTTGGCGAGCACGCGGTAGTCGACGGGCACGCGCGGACCGTCCGGCGACTCGTGCGGCAGCGACAGGGCGAAGACGAAGTCCGCCGGACCGCGGCCGGCGAGGCCCATCACGAAGCGGCCGAGCTGCGGGCCGAGCGGACTGCCCTGCAGGTAGGTGAGCGCCGCGCCGAGGTCGCCGTTGCCCGCGGCGTTGACGACCATCGTGCCGTCGCGGAAATCGGGCAGCGCGTAGTCGCCGCCGGTGACCGCGAGGCCGGCGACCCGCCCCTCGCCGAGCTGCGCCGTCATGCCCTGGTTGCGGAACTCCACCTTGCCGGTGGCGTGGGTCAGCGGCGCGAAGCCCGCGTAGTAGTCGAGCGTCGCCTCGCTCACGTCGGCGCTGGCGTGGAACTCGCCCTCGCCGTTGCGGAACGGGAACTTGCGCACGGGCCCCTGGTAGTCGAAACGACCGTTGCTCACCCGGCCCGCGACGAACGCCCGGTCGAGCCACGCGAGCGCGTGCGGCTTCAGGTGACTCGCGGGCAGGAACAGCGGCGTGATGCTCGCATCCGAGCCGTCCACGCTCGCGTGGACGGTCAATACCGGCGACTCGGTCCGGCGCGGCACGACCAGCCGGAATTCGCCGGTCGCCTGCGCGGTCGCGTGGCGCAGCAGGGCATTGCGCGTGGCGAGCGACCAGGTGGACCCGTCGCGGCTCCAGTCCACGTCGGCCCGCGCCTCGCGCAGCGGGATGGGCCAGCGGAACAGGCGCGGCCAGTCGAACGTCGTGGCCTGCGAGCGCAGCGCGATGCGGCCGGCGGTGTCGGTCCCGGACAGCGCGGCCGTCAGCCCGCTCACGCCGGGCAGCGGGCCCGTCGGGCTCACGCCGACGTTCGCGAGGTCGGCCGACACGCTGAACTGCGGCACGGCGCCCGCCCGCGTGCGCTGCATCTCGAGGCGCAGCGAGCGGATCTCGCCGCGCGGGTCGAGCCCCGCCCAGCGATCGAACGCCGGCGGCGCATAGGCGAGCGCGAGCGGCCACAATTCCGCGGCGTGGAGTCGCTCGGCGGCGACGGACAGGTCGAACGTCGTGACGAAGTTGCCGCGCAGCCGCGCGGTCACGCGGGTCGCCTGGCCGCCGCGGCCCGTGCCCCGGCCCGTGCGCAGGCCGTCGATGCGGAATTGCCACGCGTCGCCGTCGCGACGCAGCCGGAAGTCCCCGGCCAGCAGCCCGTAGCGCAGTTCGGCCGGCAGCGCCCGCGCCGGGCGCTCGACCATCGCGATGTCGACCTGCGGCGCCGACATCGGCGAGGCGTCGGGGTCGCGATACGGGGCGGACACCTCGACCGCCTGCACCGTCGCCGGCGTGCGCGCCGGTGTCGCGAGCAGCACGCCGGTCAGCTCGAGGTCGAGCCGCGCCTGGCGCAGCTGTCCCTCGTCCACGGTGACCACCGCGGTCACCGGGCCCTCGCCGCCACGGGCGCGCGCCGCGAACGCCGGCAGGAAGTCGTTCCAGCCGGCGAGCGCCAGCCGGTCCGTGCGCAGTTCGATGCGCGCGCGCAGCCGCCGGAAGTCGTCCAGCGAGCCGCTCAGGCGGCCGTCGAACTCGACCCGACCGCCCATGCGCGCGGGCAGTTCGGCCGAGCCTTCCGTGCTGACGTCGCTGCGGTCGCGCTGCAGCGTGAGGTTCAGGTGCTCGAGCGTCCACGGTCCCTTGCCGCGCAGGAGGTCGCGGTAGGTGACGCGCGCTTCCTCGATGACCACCCGCCCGGCGGGCAGCCGGTCGAGGTCGAAGGGCGGGCGATCGGCGGGCCGCTCGCGCTGGCCGAGCAGCCGGATGCGCCCGTCGGGCAGGCGCACGACGGTGATGTCGGGGCCGACGAAGCGCACGCGCCCGGCGACCAGCTGGCCGGTGCGGAAGAAGTTCCAGAGATCGAGCCCGACCGCGCCCTCGCGAGTCTCGAACAGCGCCTGCGTGCCGTCGCGGTCCAGCACGCGCACGCCGCGCAGCACGACTTCGGGCCCGAACCAGCGCAGGCGCGCGTCCAGTCCGCGGTACTCGATGCGCAGGCGCGTCTGCTGCTCGATCCAGGCCTGCACCCGGTCCGCATGCTCCGGCACCTGCGCGACCAGCAGACGCAGTGCGCCGAGCAGCAGCGCGGCCAGGATGACCAGCACCGCGAGCACGCCGGCCGCGATGCGCCGCCACCGGGCGGAAGGCGCGCGAGCCGGCGTGTCCGTCACATGGGCACCACGTCGTACTGGTCCTGCACGTACAGCGACTCGGTCTGCAGGCGGATCGGCTTGCCGACCTGCACCTCGAGTTCACCGAGCGCGGCCGACTCCTCGTCGAGCAGGCGCTCGATGACGTCCTGGTGGGCGAGCACCAGCAGCTGCTGGCAGTCGAACTGGCCGGCCTGCCGCAGCACCTCGCGGAAGATCTCGTAGCAGACGGTCTCCGGTGTCTTGACGAAGCCGCGGCCCTCGCAGGCCGGGCACGGCGTGCACAGCTGGTGGGCGAGGCTCTCGCGCGTGCGCTTGCGCGTCATCTCGACGAGGCCGAGCGGCGAGAGGGCCGAGACGCTGGTGCGCGCGTGGTCCTTGGCGAGCGCCTTCTCGAGCGCCTGCAGCACCTGGCGGCGGTGCTCCTCCTCCTCCATGTCGATGAAGTCGATGATGATGATGCCGCCGAGGTTGCGCAGGCGCAGCTGGCGCGCGATGGCGACCGCGGCCTCGAGGTTGGTGCGGTAGATGGTCTCCTCGAGGTTGCGGTGGCCGACGTAGGCGCCCGTGTTCACGTCGATGGTGGTGAGCGCCTCGGTCTGGTTGATGACGAGGTAGCCGCCCGACTTGAGCGCCACCTTGCGGTCGAGCGAGCGCTGGATCTCCTCCTCGACGCCGTGCAGGTCGAAGATCGGCCGGCTGCCGGTGTAGCACTCGACGCGCTCGCCGAGGTGCGGCATGAATGTCGCGGCGAACTCCCGCATGCGCTCGCGGGTGCGCTCGTGGTCCACGAGCACGCGATCGACGCCCTCGCCGACGAGGTCGCGCATCAGGCGCAGGGGCAGCGGCAGGTCCTCGTGCACCAGCGAGCCGGGCTTCGCCTCGCGCGCGCGGGCCGAGAGCAGGTCCCAGAGCTTGCGCAGGAACAGCCGGTCGGCGGCCAGGGCCTCGAGGCTCGCGCCCTCCGCCGCGGTTCGCACGATGTACCCGCCCGACTCGCCGGGGGCGGCGGCCGACTGCACCGCCTCGCGCAGGCGCTGGCGCTCGTCCTCGTTCTCGATGCGCGCCGACACGCCGACGCCGTGGCCGAACGGCATGTACACCAGGTAGCGCGAGGGAATGGTGATGAACGTCGTGAGGCGCGCGCCCTTGGTGCCGAGCGGGTCCTTCAGCACCTGCACCAGGATGTCGACGCCCTCGCCGACCAGCGAGCGGATGTTGTCGGTGCGCGGCGCGTCGCCCGAGCCCTCGGCGTCCGCCGGCTGCACGATGTCGGACACGTGCAGGAACGCGGTGCGCTCGAGGCCGATGTCGATGAAGGCCGCCTGCATGCCGGGCAGCACGCGCGAGACGCGGCCCTTGTACAGGTTGCCGGTGAGGCCGAGCCGGCTGGCGCGCTCGACGAACAGCTCCTGCAGCACGCCGTTCTCGAGGAGCGCGGCGCGGGTCTCGCGGGGACTGACGTTGACGACCATCTCGGTACTCATGGCGCGCTCCGCAGGGTCTGACCGAGGACCGGGGCCAGCAGTTCCCAGGTCTCGTAGAGGGGCAGTCCCATGACGCCCGAGTAGCTGCCGGCGATGTGCCGGATGAAGACGGCGGCCCGGCCCTGCACGGCGTAGCCGCCCGCCTTGTCGGCCGGCTCGCCCGTTTCCCAGTAGGCGTCGATCTCGGCGGGCGTCAGCTCGCGGAAGCTCACCTCGCTGGTGCTGAGCCGCGCGCGCAGGACCCCGTCGTGCATCACCGCCACCGCGGTGTGCACCTCGTGCGTGCGCCCGGACAGGCGCGCGAACATCGCGTGCAGCTCGGCGCGGTCCGCGGGCTTGCCGAGGATCGCGCCCTCGACGGCGACGGTGGTGTCGGCGGCGAGCACGGGCAGGCGCTCGTGCGGCGCGAGGCGCTCCCACAGCGCGCGTGCCTTCTGCTCCGCGAGGCGCAGCACGTAGGCGGCAGGCGCTTCCCCCGCGCGCGGCGATTCGTCGATGGCGACCGGGCGCACCGCGTGGGGGAGGTCGACCTGCCGCAACAGCTGGCTGCGCCGCGGCGAGGCCGAGGCGAGATACAGCCGCGGCGTCGTCATCCCGCGAGCACGGTGGGCTCGAGGTGGCGCTCGGCCAGCAGCGAATTGCTGATCAGGCACACCTGCTCGGCCTTCTCGAGCAGCCTGGCCGCGCGCGCCTCGTCGCTGCCCGGCGGCACGCGCAGGCTCGCCTTCACGTGCACGCGCGTAAAGCGCGTCTTGCCCTCGACGCGGTCGAGCGTGCCCTCGACGTGGCAGTCGAGCGAGGTCCACTCGAGCTTCGAGGCCCGCGCGACGGCGCGAAAGCTCAGCACGAAGCAGTCCGCCACGGCGGCGCAGAGCAGCGTCTCGGGTGACCAGCGATCGCCGGGACCGTCGAACTCGGCGGGAGCATTGGTCGCGAGCGTCGGCAGGCGGTCGGAATCGACCGTCACGTCGCCCTCGGCCCGGGCGGCGGCCCGGACCTGGTAGAGGTGGGGATAGGGATGCATTGGGGGGTCCCGGTTTTCAAGGAGTTAGACGCGAATTGAATCGCGCCGAGGGGGCCGTGTCCATCGCGCCGGGCGCACTCAGGCCCGGTGATAGGGCAAACCCTTGATGACCGTCACGGCCCGGTACAGGGCCTCGGCCACGACCACCCGGGCGAGGCCGTGCGGCAGGGTCAGGGCGGACAGGGACCAGCGCAGCCGTGCCCGGGCGTCGACCTCGGGCGCCAGCCCGTCCGGGCCGCCGATGCAGAACACGGGTGGCTCGCCGTCGAGGGCCCGCTGCTCGAGCCACCGGGCCAGCTGTTCGGTGCCGAGGGCCTTGCCGCCCACCTGCAGGGCGACGAGGTGGCCCCGCTCCCCGGCGGCCGCCAGCATGCGCTTGCCCTCCGCCTCGACGGCCCGCCGCACGTCCGGGCCGGAGCGGTCGCCCAGCGGGATTTCGACCAGGTCGAGCCGGTAGTCGCCGCGCAGCCGGCCGGCGTACTCCTCGAACCCGGCGTTGACCCAGGCCGGCAGGCGGGTGCCGGCGGCGACGACGCGTAGTTGCATGGCCCGGCGAGGCTCAGGCGGCCGCGCCGCGCTCCCAGAGCTTCTCCAGCGCGTAGAACTCGCGCACGCGCGGCAGCATCACGTGCAGCACGACGTCGTTGAGGTCGAGCAGCACCCACTCGCCGTCGCGCTCGCCCTCGATGCCGAAGGGGCGGAAGCCGGCTTCCTTGCAGCGTTGCAGGACGCGGTCAGCGATCGACTTGACGTGCCGGTCCGAGGTGCCGCTCGCGACGACCATGGTGTCGGTGATGTCGGTGAGGCCGCGCACGTCGAGGGCCTTGACGTTCACGGCCTTCATGTCGTCGAGCGCATCGAGCACGACCTCGCGCAGCCCCCGGGCGGCCTTCGAGCGGACGGCGGGCGTGGCCGTCGGCTTCGCGCCGCGCACCGACGCGGCGGCGGGCGCCCCGGCCTTCGTCGCGGCCGATGCCTTCCTGGCCGGTGCCTTGGCCGGTGCCTTGGCCGGCGCCTTGGCCGGCGCGGTCGCCTTGCGCTTCGCGGCGGGCTTCGGCCCGGCGGCGGTGCTCTTGCGGGTGGGGGACTTGCGGGCGGGGGTCGTGCTCTGGACGCGCTTTGCCGTCATGCTCACCTCGTGGCAGTGGAACGGGTGTAACAACCAGTCTCGCGGAGGATCGTGCGCACGGTCTCCGGGACGAGATAACGCGGATCCTGACCGGCGGCCAGCAGGCTGCGCAGGTCGGTCGAGGCGATCTCGAGCTGCGTGACCGGGTGCACCAGGATGCGGCCGGCGGGGGTGTCGTGCAGGTCGGCGACGCGGGCCGTGCGCCGCCCGGCGAGCAGGCCGCCGAGCGGCCCCTCGACCGGCAGGGCCCAGCCCGGGCGGTGGGCGACGACGAGATGCGCGAGGGTCGGCAGCTCGCGCCACTCGTGCCACTGCGGCAGGCCGAGGAAGGCGTCCATGCCCAGCACGAGGCACAGCGGCCGGGTGGGGAACTCCGCGCGCAGCTCGCGCAGCGTGAGCACCATGTAGGACGGTCCCGCGCGGTGCACCTCGCGGTCGTCGAGGGCGAAGCCCGGCTGGTCGGCGATGGCGGCCTCGACCAGCGCGAGTCGCAGGCGGGC
>WBZM01002742.1_pt1 | contig 14587 bp, 15 predicted proteins | sample 5204271 | NCBI WGS metagenome assembly WBZM01 (sample SAMN12344346, study PRJNA552823) | activated sludge metagenome | biome: Activated sludge suspended growth; feature: Nitrification reactor; material: Wastewater; isolation source: activated sludge from nitrification reactor of wastewater...
CAGCAGCTAAAGTTATAGACCCAGTAGCAGCAACCGCACCAGCAGTTCACATGCCATTTTGTGTAGTACAGAAGGCAGGTGGAGTAAACACAGACATAGAGTTTGTATATACAACTACAAACACCCCAACATCAGGTGTTATTCAGCATTTTGTTGAATGGCAACCACTATCGGAAGGTTCAACACTAACCGTACTCTAACGCCCCTGGGGTGGCAAAAAACCCCACCAATATACTATGGACTTGACAAAACTACGCCAAATTAACGAGCAGAAAGCTTCCAGAGATGATGCACAAGGCAAGCATGATGATCTTGTGCTTGCTAGTATTGCTACGCAAGAAACTATCCTGAAATCTTTTAAGTCGCTAATTAACTACCTAGAGAACAAAGTATCCAGGACTGTGGTAGTCAATCAACTAAGAGAAATAGCTACACCGGATGTAGACAACGTAGTAACCGCTTTAGATTCCTTGCATAACACTATTAAAGAACACAAAAACACAGACTTAACTGAAATAACAGGTGTTATGCAAGGGGTGCTAGATGAAACTAAGAAGATACCTAAAGAGTTACCAAAGTCCGAGAAGCTAGAACTCAAAGACTACTCTAAGCAACTGAGTACGCTTGAAACCACTATTAAGAATGTTGAGAAGGCTATCAAAGCCCAGAAGCTTAATGTTGAAGCACCAGTCGTAAACGTGCCTGAGACTGTAGTAAATGTAGAGAAACCAGACCTCAAACCAATCGAGGTTAGCATTACTACTAGCAGTAAAGATGTAGTCAAAGCAGTCAAAGGTATCAAGATACCAGAACTTAATACCGATCCTGTTGAGAAGCTTCTTAAGAAAACTAACAAACTACTTGAAGAACTACCAGAACTTATGCCTACTGGCGGTGGTGGATCAGGCTCAAGTTGGGTAGCTACTAATAGTGCCGGTGTACCTGTACCTATTCAGTTAGACTCTAACGGCAGTATACCAGTAGCTACAGTGACCCTAACCTACAAAACCCTCCTAGACGATTACACCACCACAAACGTCACCTACGTTGGCAAAGCTGTAAGCGGTTCAGCTACCAGTTCTGCTGTCTGGCAAATCCAAAAAATAGACGAAACTACGGGCATGGTCATCACTTGGGGTGGCACAGGTGCATTTGATCAGGTTTGGGATAACCGTGCCACGATTGTGAGTTATTCATGAAACCAATAAACCGCAGATACCATAATCTTGATGACCCTACTAAGCTTCCGAGTGTGACATGGGATATGAGTAACGGTGATGAAATCGTTGTCCACGACCTTGCTACTTATGGTGAAGTGGGCGATAGCAAGGAAAAACTAACCGCACTCGCTCAAGCTGTGTGTGATGCGTATGAGGAGACTATCTAATGGCAGTTATCGTATCAAACGGAGCAACCACGCTCGCAACAGCTAGTGGCTTCTACCGAGCCGAGTCTTATAACCTAAGCATGTTCTCAACGACTGTGCTGGCATTATCAAGTACCAGAACGATAGCAGTCACCTTTGCGAACGCAGGCAACGCACAGGGCTTGATTATCCCTCTCGCAGCAAACAGCCATGTGACAAGACCAGTGACCGTTAAACTTCAGGAACTTGTTGCAGCGGTATGGACTGACCGAGCAAGCAAGACTTTGACGGCAGCAGAGATTTCAAACTCTACCGCAAACACCACACAAGCTACTTGGATAACACCGTTTCAATTCGGAACTCCTTACGCAGTCAACACGACTGCTGGTATCTGGCGATTCGAGATAACGCAGGGTGCTGGGTCAAATAACTGGAACCTCATGACATCAAACGGAACTGCGCCAGCTTATGTAGCGTGGTGTGATAACGCTGTCAGTTATGCCTCTGGTGATGTGCCGATTGCCAAAGAAAAGATTACGATAGATAGCAACTGTACGTTTACAGGCTTGCTCTCAACAGGTGATTCAACTAACTCTATCTGTGCGATTGCTTGCCGTTCAACAACACCAACAGTCGGGAATGACGCTATGTTTGAGTGGGAAAACGCACCAGCAGCCTCATATACGATGAACATCAATGGGTTCTTTGTATTATCTGCACACTCTGGCTTTCGAGCTGGGACTTCATCAAGCCGTATACCAACAGCGCAACAGGCGATTATAGACATCAAGAACGCCACGCTTGGCACGTCAACCAACTCTGGTTTCTGCTGTGGTGGTGTAAATGGTAACAACGCTGCATATTTTGGGAGAATGTCACTTAACATTTTTGGCGAGATTCCAGCCGTTACACGCACGACATTGGCAAGTGATGCTGCAACAGCCCAACAGGATATTGTCACCACTGACGCAACTGGTTGGACAGTCGGGGATAGCATCTGTATTACAAAGGGTGCAGCGGTTGGTGCAATGGCAGAAACAGTACCATTTACGATTGACACGATTGCAGGGACAGCGATAAACGTGAACACGAATATCCTTACGGCTACCCGAAAGTCTGGCGGTCATGTGTTTCGGCTGAACGGCTATGGGGTGGTGCTGAAATCAAGCTTTGCTTCTGGTCTCGTGACCAACTTCTTGAACGGTTGTAATGCTCTGAGAATATCTGGTGTACAGCTCCAATCTATTAGCTTTACGACATCCAACGGAACTTCACAGTGGTATGACGAGACAGCGAATATTGACGTTATAAAGATTGATAACTGTTCTTACTACACCGTCAACGGTCCGGGGACGCTATTTGGTGCAACAAACTTCACATCAACCGCATCCGCTGGGATAGAAATTAGCAACGTAAACTCCTTTAAGGGTGCGCTTACGAGTACCTTTTATGGCCCATCACGAGACAATTCATTATTGATAGAGGATTGTGTCTTGTATGGCTCTGCTGGTAGCATACTTGGTCTGACGAGAAACCGAGGAATTGTGATACAGGACAACTTCTTCTACAACATCTATAACGCACAGGCGATAGGCGTCACGAGTGGTCTGGCTAGTTCTACCATTCAAAGAAACGTCTTTTGGGGAACGATATATGGCATAAGGATTGACGGTGCTGTGGTAGACCTTGACTGGAATAATAATGTTGTAGACTATTGTACAAACGTATTTTGGGTCTTCTCGGTCATTCTAAACAGCGTGGTGGCAAATGATAGCTACGGCTTAAACGGTGCTGTTACCTATGTAGCCGTACCATTCGCAGCTTATAACTCGTATTGGGGTTTGGTGTTTAGAGACTGCAACATCGGGACAATAACAAGATTTATTGATGACATGACCCAATCTGTTGATGGCTCGATGATTGGGATTCAAAACTACGACCTTACGACAAACGATGACCAATGCTGGATGACCTATGGTGTTATCCAACGCACAGGTACAGGTCTATCTGATACTACTGTAAGAACATCTGGCGGTTATGCGATGCGATTCACCCCAACGAGTTCAACCTATCTCATGCACTGGGAACAGACTATCCCAACGGGTGATATAGATACCAAGACCATGACCATATCTGTCTGGGTCTACATCAACAACGCAGCCTACTACGCTGGCACACACACCAAGCCAACCCTAACCGTAACCTACGATAACGGGACTGAGATATCCGCAGTCGCAGCCGCATCCGCAGGGGCATGGCAACAACTGGCGGTGACGTTTACCCCTGCCACAAGTTTTGGACAGGTGGAAATGAAGATTACAGGTGCAACTGACGCTACTGGTACAAACCGCTACTTCTATCTTGATGACGTAAACATAGCTTACCCTGCTGGCGTAGCAGTAGACCTTGGAAACCTTGACCTATGGGCAGATGGACTACCTGTTGCCCCAGCTATTGCAACCGTACCAAGCCTGGGTGGGGTGTGGGATGAGCCACTGACGGCTCACACGGTATCGGGTAGCTTTGGCTGGTATGTTAAGAAGCTACTTTCAGTGGCCAAGTTTTTGGGGTTGAAATAATGAACGCATCAAAGTTTAACCTATTCGTATCAATATCTGGCTACATCAGCCTTATTTCCGGTGCAATCCTAATTCTTGCCAGTAAGGTTAAGACCAATAACCTCAACGACCTCAAAGAACGTGTGGAGATACTAGAAAAAGAACGTGAATACGCACAGGCAAAACATCTTGAGAACCAAAAGGCTATCTCTAATCTTGAGGGTCAACTACAGACCTACAAAGAAATACCGCTTAAAAGTATTGCCCTATCGCTAGAAGCTTTGCCGAAGATTGTTGAAAGCAACGATCAAATACTGTCCACCTTGCATGGTAGTGCTGTTTCTCTGTCATCTGATACCAGACATGCTTCAGATGCCGTAGAACGAGTGCGAACCGATCTTAAATCAAGTAATAAGGAGAAATAATGGCAACACAACTACAGGCAAAACAGTGGATACAGGCATCAGTCGGCAAACGCTACGATACCGATGGCTACTACGGAGCGCAGTGTAAAGATTTTGCCAACGCTTACGCAGGGTTTATGGGACACCCTCTAAAACCATCAAACGCTAACGCCACCTGGACACTAGCTCAAGACCCCTACTGGCAAAAACTAGCCAACACTCCAACTTTCTTACCGCAAGCTGGTGACATTGTTGTCTGGGGTGCATGGAGTGGTAACCCCTACGGACATATCGGGGTAGTGCTAGACGCTAACCTAAACAACTTTAGATCAGTCGATCAGAACTGGTTTGGTGCTAATTCAACTGTGGGTAGTCCAGCAGCCGTAGTTACACACAATTATACGAACCCTAGAGTAGTGGGCTTTTTACGACCAACATTTAGTGCTGAAGCACAAGGAGATGAAATGATAGCAAACGCAGATCAAGCAACTAAAATATACAAAATGTTACGCCCGAACAGTGGTGCATCACAAGGTGAAATTGACGGTACAGCAGGTAAACGAACCTTCGCCAACTTCTTAAACGATGCACAAGGTGAGATCAACGCTAGAGATGCCGCCCTACGCAACCAGAACGCTCGCCTTGCAGAGTTACAAACTCAAGTGAATGATTTATCTACTCGCCCAACAAAAGCTGAAATAGAAGCTCTCAAACAGCAGGTAGCAGATGCACAAGTGCTGGCTGAAAAAGAGAAGGCTGAAACCGAACGTCTCTTGAAGGAGCGTAGTGCCGACAGTAAACAACTAGATCAAGCCAGTGGCTTCGCTAAATGGTTAGTGGAGTTCGTGAAAGGTCTACTAAAGAGATGACAAAGATATTCCTAGCCTTGCTGATATTCATGGCTATATTCATTTTCGTATTAACTGCAACGCTCATTTACTACTCACCTGTGGTCGACAGGCTAGTAAATTTCTGCGACAAGTATCCAAACTTTACACAGGACTGCAAAGATGATAAATAGTAAGCACCCAACATACAACAGATGGAAGCAGATTAGGAAGCGATGCAATAATGATCGAGATAAAGCATATCCCAATTATGGCGCCCGTGGTATTAAAGTTTGTGATAGGTGGATGGAAAGTTTCCAGAACTTTGTTGACGACATGGGATTACCCCCATCTAGTGAATACAGCCTTGACCGTATCAATAATGACGGCAATTATGAACCTAACAACTGTAGGTGGGCTACACACTCCACTCAGATGAGAAACAGAAGATTATACAAGACTAATAAGAGTGGAGTAACTGGAGTAATGTTCGAGAGTGGCGGCTGGCGGGCTCGCATATTCGCAGAAGGTAAGTTCCTGTCGTTAGGCAGATTTAATAATAAAGAGGAGGCTACACAAGCACGAATGGCAGCAGAAGTTAAATATAAGTACCCTAATTCATTAGAAGATTGTAAGGAGTAAATTATGGCAAAAGTACAATTCAAAAATACCGCAAAAGGTAAAGGTGTTAGAACCGCATATCAGGTGCTTGTAGCATGGCTACCAGTAGTACTTGGTGTTTTAACACTTCCAGAAGTAAAAGACTTTGTAGAGGGCAATACTGTAGGCACAGGTGCAATCGTAGCTGTGATTGCTGGTGTAGTTGCTTATTTGCAGAACCGACAGGGGAAATAGTATGGGATTTTTAGGCAACCTTGTTCGGACAGTTGAAAATGAAGCCGAAGATTTAGTAGACGCAATATTTGGTGAGTAGTTTATAAAGCACATTAACAGTTGTAGGTAGGGGTCTGGGACAAGGTGGTAACCGCAGCTAACAACTGGAACATAATCTTTTATCACCCCCAGTCTCATACCTACAACTACCAAGGAGCAATCATGGAACAACAATGGCCAGAGTTTAAGATAGTAGACATCAAAGCACTTCGTGAACGTGCAGGAGCGTTTCTAAGCGGTGTTTGGAATGCTGGTAGACATGTAGAGCTATGTCTTAGTGAACACAACAGAGGGGCTTCTGTGATGCTCGACAAGGCATTGGATAATCAACCAGAGCTGCCGTTTGATGAACCAGGTGGTCGCTGGTCAGATATGGGCGAGTATTGATGTGGAAACTTCACGCCACCATACCTTCTATAACAGGGCATGGTATCGTACCCCAATACTGAGGCAACTACGCCAACACCCTCTTGTAGTGACTCCGTTAGAAAAACCAGTACACCAAGATCTACACGCTGAATTACCAGTGTTACCACGACCACGCCCCGACATCGCAATCGGGGCTTTGTGTTTATTAGAGGATTTAACAGATCAGAACGTGACTGACCCTGTACTAGCTCACTTATACCTAGCTGAACACTTGCTCGGTAGTAGGGATAGATTAGCACACCGTATCGGACGACATATAATATTACAAACTGGATATATCCAAGAAGGCTACCATGATATTACGGATTAACGGTGAACCAACAGAGTTTGAAGCCTATTCACTAGGTTATGATAACGATCTGCTAGACGGTGTACTGCTAGATATGCCTGAAACCTACATTTTCTTATCAGATCATGTTGAAGATGCTAGAGAAATGCAAGCGTTACTACCAGATGATATGCAACACTTTGATCTGACAGGCTGTGATCCAGATTTTGAGCAAGTACCTCACAAATGGGTGCTTGAGTCTGTCGGGCGTATGATTGTTCGGACTGCTGAGAAGGCTTGTATTGAAGCATGTGAACAATAATAGTATAATAGAAGGGTCGACACCGCTCATGCTAAATCTCAAGACTTGCATGGGCGGTTTTTTGTTGCTATAATGTCAAGTAAGTTAGTCTTGAGATTAACCAAGGACAGCGAGTACGCTACCTATCATGTGCTACGGCTTCATGTAAGAATGTACTTGCTGTTTTTTTGTATCTAGATCAAAAGACGCACGTACATATCAGAAATAAATAAACCCCACGGAAAGGGTGGGGTCTTATTCAATGCACTATGAGTATATCACATATAACACAGGGGTACAACCCTGTTAAGCAGAACAACAATGTCAATGACAATGATATTTTACAAAGTAAAATTATCAATGACAATGTCAATGACAGAACCAAGAAGGTTGACTATATAGCCGACAAGCTTGTGAGAGACTTCAACAGTCCCGACAGTAGAGATTTCTATTGCTTAATAGCCTGGAAGCTACCGGAAGCAAAGATATGGTTGAATTATGAGAAGTCACAAAAAGGTAGATCCCCTGCCAAGTTGTTTAACTGGCTGTGTCGCAAAGACATACCTTGATCTGACCGCTATTTACTTAAGTCGTTCTACAATCTATAATGGATAATATCAAGCGACCAGCTCATCGCAGACCTCTCTTGTAGGAACGCCCTCATCGTAGGCCGCCACAACTAGCTTAATTAAGACCTTGTGGAACATACAACTAATATGTTCTTTTTTATTGAACAAGTATCTTAATAACTAGAGAGTCTTGACAACAGTGTACAACTGTGGTAGTATACAGGTATTATGAAGTGGAAGCTCATCATAGCAACACTAACGCTTGTAACTATCGCAGGTGGAACTTTATTCACAGTCTGGGCTAATACACTCACACCTACACCGGTAGCGCAGACACAAGCTATACAGAAACCAACACCTCAACCACCAACAGTAGATGAACTTCTACGATTAGTGAATGAGGAACGAGCAAAGGTTGGCGTAGCACCGCTTAGAGTAGATGAACGTGTACAGAGATCAGCACAGCTAAAAGCTACTGATATGGACATAAACAACTACGCTAGTCATATTATGCCGAGTACCGGCAAGGTGTTGAACGCAGAGATGAACGCTTTGCTCGTAGACGCTTGTATCAATAGTAGCGAGAACTTTCGTGATAACGACAAGTTTATCAATACTACCGCTGAAGCTATGAGCGCCTGGATAAACAGCAAGCCACACTACACCGCTATGATAGACCCAAGGTACGAAAGTACCGGCATCGGCATATCGGGCGATAAGATAGTTCAACACTTCTGTGACGAACAATAGATAACTTAGTCAAGACTCTCCAAACACATAACAAGGAGAGTTTTTATTATGGTCAAATTACCAGGTGGCTTTTCGCCATGGCAAGCAGTACAACAAGTAGCGGATGATGTTAACTTTTTAGATGGTGGCTCACGAGACAGAGATGTTTTTAGCGACAGGGGCAATCAAGTAAACCGTTCTACATTATGGCAACCTGTAAACCCAGGAGCAGGATACCAACAGGTTATAAACGTAGATCCATCTAGCACAGGTAGCGCAGACACAGGTGCTACTGGCGGTAGCTACGGTTCTGGTGGCGCATCACGCCCATCATACTCACAAGACGACCTAGCTTACCTAGATGGGCAAATGGGCAACCTAGACCGACAGTACGGTAGAGTAGATACACAACTACAAAACGCACTAAGAATGGCACTACAGAACTACGAGAACACCAAAGCTACAGGTGAAACGCAGTACAACCGCAACACTAGAGACATAAACCTCAAAGAGAGTGTATCTGAACAGGGTAGACAGAGAGAACTAGGCAAAGTAGACACTGGCGCTAGAATGTTAGCCAACTCTTTGCGACAAAAACTAGGACTAGCTTCTGGTAGTGGTTCATCAGCTTATCAGGTATCAGCTCCAGACGCAGTACGCCGACAAGCTACTGAACAGCGTGGTGATGTACTTGGTGATTACTCAGCAAACTTTGCTCAGATTGCTAACACCCGAAAAGACACAGAAGATGACTGGACTCAGATGCAGAACCAGCTAAGCAACGAATACAACCAGAGGCGCATGGGTTCTGAGGGTGAGTTTGCAACACTTAAAAGCGAGATTGATGCTAACAGACAACGTGTTGCTGGAGAGAAAGCTAAACTTCTTGGCGGTGGTTATGCCGGAGTTAAAAGTGCTATGGCTCCATACGAACAAAGAATTGCAGAAGGTGAAAGCCTTATCGATGGACTGTACAACAAATACGCTGCTGGCTACAAAGTAGATCCTATCAAACAGCGCACAGTAAACCTACGTGACTACGCAACCGACAAGGTAGCGGTACGTGACCAACAGGCTACCGGTACAGAAGATCCATACGCACCATACAAGAACTATGTGAAAGACGAAGAAGATCAGAGATTAGTTTAGAAAGGACTTGAATAATGTCCTGGCTCAAAGATAGATGGGAAGAACTTAACGCCCAGGTTAAAATGGGTGATAACAAGACCGCTTCAACAGTACGTGCTGCACGTAAACCTGCTGCACCTGCTCAAACAATGCGAGCAAACACCAACCAACCTGGCTGGTCTGTTCGTAAACCCCAGCCAGCACCACTGACAACACAGCAAAGAATTAGTCAGAGTTATGGCCCTACAGGCTTCACTGGACTTAAGAACTATGCCAAAGACATGTTGTTTGATAACAATAGTGAAGCAGACAGGATTAAACGCTACGCTGCTACTGGCTTGAATGAATCATACGATCAGGAACAGGCTCGCAAGACAAAAGAAGCACAAGCCAGCAACGACAAACTGGGTACAATACATCAAGTTATGAAAAGTTTACCAGCCGGTACTGCTGGCTTTCTTGCTAAAACCCCTGGCGCAATCGGACAAATGCAGGGCAGAACTGCCAAGATGGTGAACGAGATAGACAACCCATTACTCAGAACAGGCGCAAAGCTAGTTAGCGCACCACTGGGCGGTCTGATGACCACTAAGCAAGCCGACGCCAATATAAAGACTGGTAGAGGCTTGAATGAGCGTATTGATAACAAAATGCAACAATCTGCATTCGGTGATCGTGCTGACGACAACAAGTACGTTACTGGTGCTGGTAAAATGTTTGGTCAACTCGGCGGACAGATTGCAACTGGTGGACTTGGTACTGTTGCTATTGGCTCACAAATGGCTGCAGACGAGGCAAACAAGGCAGAAGCAGCAGGAAAGAGTAACACATACTCAACTCTCACAGGTTTTGGTCAAGGCGGTATAGGCGCACTATCTGAGAAGTACGGTGTAGACAAGTTCATACCAGGCAAGGGTAATGTTGCTGGAAACTTTGTAACACGTATGGGTAAACGTATTTTTACAGAGGGCGCACAAGAAGCGCAACAGCAATTTACTCAGAACTATATAGCTAACAAAGCATACAACCCCAACCAGAGCCTAAAAGAGGGTGTACTTGAGAGCGCATTGATGGGTGGACTAGCCGGTGGTGCTATGTCACCAGCAGTAGATATAATGAACCGCCCAACAGCACCCAAACCAACGACAAGCTTAGTAGCACCAAAACCAGAACCTACTCGCACAAGACTACGCCCAGAAGAAGCTCGTATCTGGAGCGATTATCAGGAAACTCTGTACAAAGGCAATAGAATGCCAGCACAGGTAGTGAATGAAACGCACAACAAAGCCCGACAGATTGCTGACAGTCTTGGTGTAGATATTATTACTGGTTCACCAGATGAGATTGCTGGTCGTATGAACCCACTATTAGAACAGTCTATGGCATTTCAGAAAGAGCCTACTACTGGTTTGGTACGACCAAGGGCATTAAACCAAAGTGGCTATATACAGCTACCAGGCGGCCAAGACACCCAACTTAACGACACAGAACTAGGTGTACTAAACTACCTCAACAACAAACCTACTCAACAGGGCAGTGCTACTCAAGGCGAGGGCAATGCACTACCTACTGAACTCAGTACTGAAAAACGGCAAGGCTATCTGGACAAGATGAGGAAGATGGTTAAACCGTTGAATGATGGTGGGTATATATCACTCGGCGCACCAGAACCTAAGAAACTACCACAAGATATTAAGAACCAATTTGCTAGTCAGGGAAGTTTTGGTAGAGAAGCTATAGATCGCATTGAGGCTAACAAGATGAGCAAGGGCGATCTTGAACGAGCCGGTGTAATATTTGATCCTAAACAAGTTAAAAAGATTGCTCAAACACTTCCAGAGTTTAAGGCTAACCCAGTAATGACGTATCGCAAAGGTGACTACTCATACACTGACGCTGGTTACGGTAGATACCCTGTACCAGAGAAGGCTAGGTCTGGTGTATTTGAGTTCAAGCACAGTCGAGGAACTATGCGACTTAACCCAGAAGCACTGTTTGGCAAAGAGATGGCTCAAAAGCTTGCTCAGACTGCCAAAGACGGCGAGCAAGTAGACTTCACAGATACTATGAAAGCTAGTGGGAATAGACTATTTACTTACGATCAGACACCAGATAAACCAACCCCAACAGTGGCGAAACCAGTACAAAAAGTAGAAACACCAGTAGAGAGTAAGACACCATACAGGGCAACGCTATTAGATGTTAGTGCTGCTAAAAATAATATCCAAGAAATTGCAAAAGGCGGAAGGTGGGAAGGTTGGTACGGCAACGGAGATACTGGCTACTTACCTAAGATAGAACAGGATATATTGAACAACAAAAGTGTCAGAGATGCTGGTGCGAGTTTGTTCTATGATAACTACAAAAAAGCGAACAACACTGATATTGAGTTTGATGAGTTTATGAACAAAGATATAACGCTGTATCGAGGTGGTAAGGCTAGAACAGATAATATCGTATCGTATTCATTTGACAAAAATATGGCAGCTAGACATGGTGAAGTTAGCAGTATAACCGTAAAACCAAAAGATACTTATGGCATGTTCACAACAACAGCAGAACAAGAAGTCTTAGTACCAATCAAGTCAGTCTCAGCTCCACGAGTAGGTAAGACAGACTTCGAGCAATCCTTAGAAAAAGCAGGTATAAAACCAAGAGGGCTAACCGATGACACAGCCTACGAAGACATGAAGCGTGGTGTTACTTCGCAATTACAGCAGCAAGCAACAAGAACGCAGCAAACGCCATCAGCCCCCCAACAGTCATTACCGCAGACTGGGGATCGTCTTTCAACTTCTCAGGGTGTTTCCAATAACCGTACATCATATATATACCCAGCAGAGCAACAAGCCCAGCAAACACTAGGTAGCCCCACACAGGTAGATCAGGCGAAGATTCCATATAGCCCTACTGTACAACGAACAAACGAATCTAGCAAGGGATTAGTTTTAAGCGAGACTAAACCTATCAATGGTCAAAAGAAACAGATTGTACGAACTGGACAAGGGCAAGTAGAGCAACGAACTGTAGGCGATCAGATAGGTGATGCCCTCGGTATGACTCAAGAACAGAGAGAACCAACATTCAATGCAGTAGCAGCCGCCAAAAACAGTACTAGTGCTAAAAGACTTGTCGCAGCGCTCAACACTAATGAAGACATCTCACAGGCAGCAGCCCAGGCACAGCAAGATGGTAAAGAGATTAACTTCTTCGCTAAGAAAGACGCTAATGGTCGCTCGGTTGGTGTCGAACGCTTTAACCCTAAGTACCACAAAATAGACGCTGGCTTCGTCACAGACCAAGACGGTAACGTACTAGGCAATCACATCAAGGTAGATGCTACTGGCGTACAGGTCAACGTAGGTGGTGATCTGGTAAACATGGAATCCGTACTTGGCAATCCTAATAGCTGGAGAAATAAGTACGAAACTAGCAGCACTATGGAGCGCAACATATACAAGAACGCTCCTGACAAAGCTACAGCAGATAAGACGTACAAGTTTACCGTAGCCCACAAAATACAGTCGGAAGCCAACTTTAAAACTGAGCTGTCACAGCAACGACAAGCCCTCAAAGACCGTACCAAAGCTACTATGGCTGCCAAACCTCGCAGAACATCAGATACCGAGTACAAGTCTGACATGTTCGACTTCATAGAGAACAATGCTACCTATACCGACATGATCGGTAAGTATGGTGAACAAACCGCCAAGGTAATGAGTGACTACAAGACCAGTACACGCACAATGTACAACGACTTACTTAAACGTGTTAATGAGAAGTTTCAACAGTTCGGTATTGATCCTGTACCACAACGAAAAGATTATTTAACTCACATCAATGAGCTTATGGGTAATAATAGTTATATCGGTGAATTAGCTGGTCAACTACAGAACTCTATTACTGGGGAAGGTAGCGAGCGAACTCGTGGTGCTGTACCTGGTGAGATAGCTGGTAGAACAGAGAACTTTAAGCCTACTAAAAAATGGAACAAGTTTTTCCAAGAACGTAAAGGTGGTGAGTTTACAAAAGACCCTTTCAAAGCAGTAGACGCATACCTAGAACCTACCCTACATAACATACATATGACTGAATCTGGTGTACGAACTCGTGCTGTTGAGGCGGCATTTAGAACCGCTGCACAGTTAAAGAGTATGGACACTAGCCATGTAACAAAAGAACTCGACGACTCAATAGCTAAGTTCAAGGTACAGGGGAATAATGACAAGCTCATTAGAGGTTTCCAAGAGTACGCCAACGCTATCACTGGTAAGACACAAGCATGGGACAGACAGGTTATAGATAGTAGTGATGCTGCCGCAACCGGACTAAGAGGATGGCAGAAGCTACAGAGTGTGGCCGGTAGAGCTACAATTCTTGGTAACGCTAACTCGGTACTTATGCAACCGCTTAACCAAGTGGCTACACTATCACAAGTAGGGCCACGCAACTATCTCAAGGGATTAGCAGCCACTATCTCTGGTGACAAGAGTATAGAGAAATCACCTTTCATTACAGCTAGACAGGCTAAAGTTGACAGTAACTTTAAGACTAAGGGTCAGCGAGTAATGGATGCTGGTGGAGTACCACTAGAGATGGTGGAAATGGCATCTGTTAAAGCTACCTGGAATGCTCAACACCAGTCGGTACTTAAAGACGGTTACAAGGGTCAAGAAGCTATCATTGAAACAGATAGAAGAACTGAACGAACTGTTGCTGGTCGTGGCATTGCAGACAAGCCGGAACTATACAGAAGCACACTAGCTAACGGTGTATTACAGTACACCCTAGAGGTAAATGCACAGAATAAGATGTTCTGGCGTGATTTGTCACCTGGGCAGAAAGCTACATTCATGGTGGCTACTCTCGGTGTCAACTCAGTTCTTGGCGCAGTAACAGGCAATACACCACTACCGGACTTCTTAAAAGCGGCATTCGAGAGCATACAGGACTTCGCAGACGGTGAAGACGAGGACTCTGCATTAAAAGATGCTGGTCAAACTCTCCAGCGATTTGCAGGTGAAGGTGCCTCAATGAATCCTCTCGCATCTGGTGTTGCCAACTTACTGCCTAAATCAACGAGGCAAACGGTATTTGGCAAAGAGTCAGACCTC
>WBZM01002743.1_pt1 | contig 14574 bp, 8 predicted proteins | sample 5204271 | NCBI WGS metagenome assembly WBZM01 (sample SAMN12344346, study PRJNA552823) | activated sludge metagenome | biome: Activated sludge suspended growth; feature: Nitrification reactor; material: Wastewater; isolation source: activated sludge from nitrification reactor of wastewater treatment...
AATGAAGAATGGACCGATCAGGCAGATGATAAGGATCGCACATGTGGACAAGAAACCAATGAAGCCGGCCTTGTTATAGGTCATTAGTTTGAGTGTTGTGCCAAGCCAGCTGAAAAAGCCTCGAATGAACCCCATGTTCAACTCCTGCAAGTCAACCGACAAACGGAATCAGTACCAGTCAGACCGAACCCAATGCCTAAGCGCGCTTCGCATGCAATTGTTGGTGAACCGCCTCACCCAACTTTGATGCGCGGATCAAGCCACCCATATAGAAAGTCAGCCAACGTATTGGCCACAATAACGGAAAACGTGATCACCAGAAAGACGCCTTGCATGACTGGGTAGTCGCGTTGGGCAATCGCGACATTGAGTACATAGCCAATGCCCTGATACTGAAAGATGCTTTCGATAAGGAAAGAGCCGCCGACAACAAAACCAATTGCAATGGTTAATTGCGTGAAAAGCGGTAGGGCGGCGTTTCGTCCTACGTAGGCAGTCGTTATACGCCAGTCCTTGAGGCCACGTGCACGTGCTACCGTCACAAAATCCTCGCCGAGGGTGCCGACCGTGCTACCTTTCATGCTCAGCATCCAGGTGCCGATCGTCGTGAGTACATAGGTCGAGATAGGCAGGAACGCGTGGAAGAGTGCATCGGAAAGAAACGCCCATGAGAAAGACGGTGTCATTCCAGGCGACATTGTGCCGCGCATCTGGGCGATGGGCAGGATCTTCCACTGCACCCCCAACCATACCACGAGCAAGATGCCGATCAGATAATTTGGTATCGAGCTGACCACCGACGCAAACACGGTGAGCGAGTGATCAAAAAAGCCTTCGCGGCGATAGGCCATGATGAGACCAAGCAATATGCCAAAGGTGAAACTGAGGCTCAGACCGATCCCGACGCTAAAAATCGTCCATGGAAGGAAGCGCGCAATGATCGCCGAGACTGGCGTTCCAGGTGAGGTGATCGAGACACCAAGATTTCCGTGTAGGAGATTTCCCATGTAGTCAACATACTGCTGCCAAAGTGGGGCATCCAGGTCAATCGCAAAAAGTGCAGCCGCCTGCGTGCGAGCGTTTTCATAATCCATGCCCTGCGTCTCGATCAACCGAGCAATGTATTGATCAACAGGATTGCCTGGCAGCAGGCGGATGAGGAAAAAGATGATCGTGCTCACGATCCAGATCATCAGCAATGCCCTGGCGATACGGCGCACATAGTAATTTTGCGTCACGCGGCGCAGCCACCCGGTCGACGATGCAGGCTTGTCGGCTGGCAGTTTTTCCGGCACGGTGGCTGATGTAGTCATAGGCGTTGTCGGACAGATTTCAAGTCCAGACCAACCCGGTGGGGAAGTGGGCGGAAGGGAACCAGGAAAGCAAGTCGTACATGGGCGAACCGACATTGGCCGGACGCTCTGTTTGGACCTAGCGGTGACTGCTATTTGAGAAGCCAACTGGATGACGGCAAGAGCGTATCACAGGCAGTTTGACCGTGTCAAAATCGATCACGGAAGCATGGTACACCGACAGCAAGCACTGCTTGCAGGCCAAGATCGCAGATAACCTTGCAGGTGGATGGCGGGCACTCCATAACCGCAAACAGGTTGGCGAAAGTCACTACCAGAAGAAACAATCACGATCAATCAATTTTCAATCACGCAGTCGCAAAATTACCATAGAAAATACCCACTGTCAATCCCGATGTATGGGTCCAAAACTTGGCGTTTGATAGCCAATGATTCGCGAACTTGACAAAGCATGGGAGCAGTGATAAAACCTACGGCGCTGTGCATGACTTGACGTCATGCGCAGAAACACGCAGTTTAACATCCAAGTTCAGGGAACGGATGTCGTCGCTGCCGGAATACTCCGGTAGAGGAACTTCCCGACTCCCGCCTGGCAGGGTCACCTGACCAGGAGCGTTGCCTCACGAAACAGCAAGTGGGGGCACGACGGCTTTCGAGCCATCGTGACTACAACCGCAACAGAGAGCAGTCCCGCCGGCATGCCGGTAAGGGGTGAAAGGGTGGGGTAAGAGCCCACCAGCGGTGGCAGCAATGTCGCCGGCTGGGCGAGCGTGCAACGGGGAGCAAGGTGAGTGGGTCCGGCTTGCTGTGAGGCAGGTCAGATCTCATCGCAGCGATGCGGGCGAGGCCAGGTAACACCTGGCAAGCCACCCATCGCCGACCAGCAAGGCCGAGACAGATGACGGCAGAGCGATGTGTCGAAGCAATTCGGCGCATTGTGAACAGAATCGGGGGTACAAAGTTGCCCTGAATTTGCAGAGTTAGAGTGCGTGTTGTATACTCACTTCCACGCAGCGGCAGAAATGCCGACGTGGCGGAACTGGCAGACGCGATAGACTTAGGATCTATTACCGCAAGGTGTGGAGGTTCGAGTCCTCTCGTCGGCACCACGATGTGGCCGGTACAGGGGCCCGTGGCCTAGCGGGAAGGCGTCTCCTTTGCAAGGAGAAGATCGTCGGTTCGAATCCGACCGGGTCCACCTCCCACACGGGCGCCAAGCCGTCACAGGCCACTGCGGAAGAAGTGTACTAGCGGGCGTAGTTCAGCGGTAGAACGTCTCCTTGCCAAGGAGAAGGTCGTGAGTTCGAATCTCATCGCCCGCTCTCGAAAGGGTCGGCCACGCGGCCGGCTCTTTTAATGAGAACTGCTAGCCGAGGTAGCTCAGTCGGTAGAGCACAGCACTGAAAATGCTGGTGTCCCCAGTTCAAGTCTGGGCCTCGGCACCTGAAATACCTCCCCGGTGGGGGATCGTCTAACGGCAGGACTACGGACTTTGGATCCGTCAATCGGGGTTCGAATCCCTGTCCCCCAGCCAAATACGGGACAGGGAGACCTGCCCCGTATTTTATTGCCGTATGTGTGATATACTTGCGTGTGCCTGGCTGCATGGCGGCCATAGTTCAGAGGTAGAACACCAGATTGTGGCTCTGGGTGTCGTGGGTTCAATCCCCACTGGTCGCCCCACCTGATAAGCAGGCACCAAAGAAAAGGCTCTCGTCATCGACGAGAGCCTTTTCTTTGGTGTCCGGTAGCACCTAGAGAGTATATCCCTGAGGTGATGCTACCGGACACGAACTACAACGGGTACTGTCCATGTACACCACCTCCTTTTTATTGGGATAGCAATGTCAGGCTGGATGTTGGAATGACCACTCATCTAGCTGCCGCAGAGTATCGCATACCGGAAATCGTTTGTCAAATACCATTTCAGGGTTCGTACAGGCCAGTTTTTCAGAGCAAAAAGTTCAAGAAATAGGTCGCCAGCCCCAGGAACAGCAAAAAGCCCGTGATGTCCGTGCAAGTGGTCACGAAAATACTTGAGGCAAGCGCCGGATCGACGCGCAGCGTCTTGAGCACCATGGGTACGATCACGCCGGCTATCGCCGCCACGATGAGGTTGCCCAGCATAGCCACCCCAATCACAAGCCCCAGATAGGGATTCCTCTGCCAGAACCAGGCGATGAGCGCCACGAGCAGCCCGACCGACAGGCCATTGATGATGCCCACCCGCGCTTCATGCCAGAGCGCCCACAATGTATCGCGCGGTTCGATCTCCTTGAGCGCCAGCGAACGCACCATGATCGTCATGGTCTGCGTGCCGGCATTGCCGCCCTGCCCGGCCACGATGGGCATGAAGGCGGCAAGCACAGCGGCTTGCGCGATGGTGCTCTCGAAAAGTGAAACGACTGCGGAAGCCATGAATGCCGTCCCCAGGTTGACCACGAGCCAGGGCAGGCGATTGCGCACCGCCTCCGGAATCGGGCTGTAGATCTCCGAATCCGGGCTCATTTGCGCCAGCTTGTAGATGTCCTCTGTCGCCTCTTCCTCGATGACGTCCACCACGTCGTCGATGGTCACAATGCCGATGAGCCGTTCCTCTTCGTCGACGACCGGCAACGAGAACAGATCGTAACGCTGCAAGAGTTGGGCCACCTCTTCTTGGTCAGCCGACGCGCGCACGGAGATGACGTTGCGCGACATGATCTCCTCAACGGTCTGTTCCGGGCCGGCCAGGATGATGGATTTCAGGTTGACGAGGCCAATCAATCGGGCATGTCGGTCGAGTACGTAGAGATAGAAGAAATCCTCTTCCTCTTCGTAGTGCTTGCGTAGGAAACTGGTTGCTTCGGCCACGGTCCAGAACCGGCGCAGCGACGGCGGCGGCGAGGTCATGATGCCGCCCGCTGTGTCCGGTGCAAAGGTCATCAGCGACGCAACGTCGGCCGGCTCCTCCATCTGCTCGAGCACCTCAGCGGCCTGCTCCGGCTCCAGCTCGCCCAGCAGATCGGCCGCCATGTCCGGCTCCATCTCGTCGAGCACGTCGGCCAGCATTTCGACGTCGAGATGTTGCGCAAAATCGGCCATCTCGTCTTCATCGAGTTGCTCGAAGACCTCGGCCAACTCGGTCGCCTGCAAGCGGTCGACAATCGAAGCCTGCTCTTCCGGCTCCAGTTCGGCCAGAATCTCGGCGCTGTCGGCCGGATGCAAGGTGCGCAGATAATCGACGGCGCCTGCGAGATCGCCGCCATCAAGGAACGCGGAGACGCGCTCCAGGGCATCGTTCAGTTCAATGGGATCGACCATTTCCCACCCCCTTCGCAACAAACGGTTTGGCTCTATGTGCCGTTGCGCGCGTCGGGCGCACCACAACCAAAACGACCGCGCTGTTGCACGATCGACTGCGGCAGCCCGAGAGACAGAGAGTGGCGGACAAAAAAAGAAGACCACCCGCCGATGAAAGTGGCAGGTGGTCAACAAGCGAGGAGACGGAGACGGATCGAGTCAAAGGCTCGATCCACCCGGCGTGCTAGCAGAATGCGAACCTTTGGCGTCGACCGTGTCCGGCACGCAAACTGACGACATCACCAGCCCACCGGCTGCCTGTCGGGTGCGGACAACGACGATTCAGTTGTATGTTGCGGTCTGCGCCGCAACGTGTTCGTGCGACAGTAGCCATGCCCAGGAGTTTCCGTTTCAGCGTACGCTGGGACGGGTCCACCTCGGGCTTACTACTGTCCGGGTCCGGTTGCGTCGGCACCGAACCCGATGAACGTTGTTCAGGATTCATTTTCTTCCCAGATAGTCGGTATGGCACTGTGCCGAGCGTAACAGCCGATGGCCATCACACAAGGATTCAGCAAAACCGCACCGATCCCATAACTACGTGGCTAGCATAGCACTCGCCGCGCGGGCTGTCAAAAAGATGCGAAGGCACTCTAGGCGCGCTCGCCCGTCTCGAGCCACTTCACCTCGTCCGCCGTAAGCGCCAGATCCAGTGCCGCAGCGTTGGCCGCGTATTCGCCGGCGTTGGCGCAACCGACGAGCGGGAACACATTGAACGGCTGAGCCACGACATAGGCCATAGCCACCTGTGCCACCGTGGCGCCTCGTTCCTCGGCCAGTTCTTTGACCCGCTCCAGGCGAGCGAAGTTGTCCGGATAGCAGTACGATTTCACGCACAGCCGGTCCAGATACTCGGTGAAGGTGTCGAGGTTGTCGGGCCGGAACCGCCCGCTGAAGAATCCGCCGGCCAGGCTCGACCAGGTGAGCAGCGGCATGCCATTGTCGGCGTAGTAGCGCCGCGCCGCCGCGCCCTTGTCACCCGTGAGAGAGATACAATTCTCCCAGGGTTCCTCGACCTGGACAGCAAGGCTGAAATGCGGGCTGGCCACGGCGAACGGTGTCAGCCCGCGGGCGGCGGCGTAGTCGTTGGCCTCCTTGATTCGCTCATGGCTCCAGTTCGACCCGCCGAAGGCATGGATGCGACCGGCCGCCAGGTGCTCGTTCAACACCTCGATGATGGGTCCGACCGGCACGGCGGGGTCATCACGGTGCAGGAGATAGAGGTCGATGTAGTCGGTGCGCAGCCGCGCCAGCGAGTCGTGCACGTCCGAGGAGATGTCGAAGGGCGTCACGCGGCGGCGATCCTGGTTGTGATGTGCGCCCTTGGTGATGACGACGACGCGATCGCGCACACCGCGCTCCTCGAGCCAGCGGCCGAGCGTACGTTCGTTATCGCCGTTGCCATAGACGTGGGCCGCATCGAACGTAGTGCCGCCCAGTGCCAGAATATCGTCGAGCAGGCCAAAGCTGTACTCGAGCTTGTCGGAGCCGATCATGACGGTTCCCTGAATCAGCCGCGCCACCGGCTTGGTGACGCCGGGAATGGTGCCGTAGTGCATTTGTGTTCTCCACTGGTTTGCTTGCTCAATGATTTCCTTCAGCATAGCGGAAGTGCACCTGCGAAGCAATTGCCGATGTGGCGATTTCTGGAACAATAGCACCGTAGACATCGTCATCAGGTCGGGGACATCGCTCGAAGCAGGGAAGTGCACAGTCAGGGAGGAATCCGTCATGCGCCTGTTCGTAGTCTGTTCGACAGTGCTATCGATTATGCTTGCAGGCTGCACGTCGCTGCCGACGCCGCCTGCCTCACCGCTGACACTGAGAACGGAACTGCCCATACCAGCCGTGGAGCCTATCGAAATGCCAGCACCATTGCAGCAGTTGCCAGACTCCCTCAATCCAGAGGGTAGCGGCGTCACCGGCGAGGCACCTGTTGAGTTGCTTGCAGAAATCCAGGCCGATGCGGCAGGCCGCACCGGTCTGGAGACAGAGGAGATAGTAATCATCCAGGATCAGGCCGTAGTCTGGCCGGATGGATCACTGGGGTGTCCAAAGCCGGGCATGATGTACACCCAGGCGCTCGTGGATGGCTATCATATCCTCGTTCAGGCCGGCGATACCGTGCTGGACTATCGAGCGACGAGCCGCGGTTCGTTCGTTCTCTGCGAGAGTCCGCTGCGCGCGGCCCCGGCACAAACACCAAGCCAATAGAAGAGCGGGGCCCCGGCTGGAGCCCCGCTCTCACTGTATAGTTTGCCCCGCAAGCGTTACGGCGCCCGAAGTACCTACCGAACGACGACCACGCCAGCTTCAGCGCCGACCGGAGCGCCCGGACGGTACAGCAGCAGCAAGCCCATTTCGGTGTTGTTCGTCGTGGAACCTGTGTCCACCACGGTCAGCACGTCATTCTGCTTGAAGCCGATGTCCGAGAAGCCCAGGCCACCGTTGGCGAAAAGACCCAGGTAGCGCTCGCCCAGCGGCGCAACCGTGATGCCTTCGAACTTGTCGGTGACATTGCCGGTGAAGTAGAAGTCCGTGGCATAGGCGTTGAGATTCATGGGCTGGCCGAAGTTGGTAGCGTTCATGCCGATCTGCTCGCCGCACAACAGAAGCACGGTATTGCCGCTGTTCGTGTTGTGGTCGGTGAAGAAGAAGGCATCGGCCGCACCAGTACTCAGGTCGATCACCCACACCAGGTTGCGCCCGTCCGTGATGTTGTTCAAGCTAACATCGCGGTTGATAACCAGGTAGTCGTCGTTGCCATCGCGGTTGGTGTCGAGGTAGACCTCGATGCTTAGCGGCGCAATGGCATGCGTCTGGCGTTCCCACGTATTCACGGCGAAGGCCAGCAGGAGTTGTGAGTCACAGAAAGCCGGACTCACAGGGTACGAGGCATAGCCCAGGTAGTGGAAATCCGGCACCGGAGCCTGGCCGCCTGCCGGGCCTTCCGGCAAGTTGTAGTTGGCACCGATGAGCGAGTAGCTCTCGACCGTTGCCGTCGCCACACCACGGTTGCGCACCTGCACGTCCGGACCCTTCATGTTGCGCAACGTCACATTCGCAGCCTTGCGCGGCAACACGTGCCACGGTAACTGGATGCGATTGGCCGCGTCGCTTAGGTCGGTCATGTAGATGTAGCCATCCGCTTCCATTGCGGTCAGTGCGTCACCGCTGGCGCCCAGCGCACCGGAGTTGAGGTTCCAGTTCGGGAGTTTCGCGCCTTCGATCTCGACCTTGACCTCGAAGTAGCCCCAGTCATTGGCCGGAACTTCGACGGTGTTAGGCACCTTGACCGTCACCGCACCGCGCGCCGCATCGTCCGCAAAGCGGAAGTCCGACGAGACACGCAGTTTCATCTCCTTGTCGCTGTAGTTGCGCACCGATACCCACTTGGACAGCTTGAGCTTGGTCTGGCTGACCTCATGGAAGGTGAAGGAGAGCGACGGAACGGCCGTCTCGGCGTCGTAGGCGATCAACGGGGAAACGAGCGCCTCGTCGACGCGCACTTCGCCGCCGCCGATGCGGGTGATCGCTGCCAGCGGGCCGCCGCCAATGGCTGCCGTGTTGATGATGTTGGTCTCGGCCGTGTTGACGAGCGCCGCTTTCAGTTCCATAAGCGTACGGCCAGGATAGGCCTGCTTGAGCAGGGCCGCCGAGCCGGAGACCATGGGCGCAGCACCCGACGTGCCACCGAAGGGTTCCTGGCCAACGCCGCTGCCGGCCACCGCCGAAATCGAAGCGCCTGGGGCGCCGATTTCCGGTTTGACCTGGATGTTGCCCATGGACGGGCCGCGGGAAGAGGACCCAGTCATGTGGCGAACCAGCGGGATGCCAACGGCCGGATCCAGGCGAACGGTGACGCCGGCCGCCAGAGCGCTCTTAAGGCGGCTGGAATCGGCCTGGCTGATCATGTAACCTGGAATCGACGGATCGCCACCGCCGAAACCGCCCTCGAAGGGTTCGCCCGGTGCCACGAGGCCGATGATACCGGCCAGTGCGCCGCCTGCAGCGATATTGCTGATCTTGACGCTGAAGCCACATGTGCCGCGGTCGACAAGCACGATCTTGCCGATAAGCGAGCCTGGTTCGGCGGGAGAGCATCCGAGTCTATCCACAGTGGAACTGACCGTATTCGTGATCCCATACTGCAGCGGGCCTTCAATCGCGTCGACTAGCGGCGCAGCCCACGGCTGGAAGACTGCCTGGTACTGGCCTGCAACATTGGCCGGTGTAGTCGGCGGCAACGCCTGCAGCAGGGCCAGGAATGCCGACGGCACCGAGGTCTGCGCAACAGACAGCGCCGTGGGCGCAGCCGACGGCGTGCCGGTGACGAAGGGCTTGTCAGCCGAGTTACCGGCTGAGGCGATGGTCAGGACGCCAACCGCCGAGGCGTTGTCGACAGCCTGCGACAGGTCGTCGTCGTACGCCTGGCCATAAGAAGAGCCGAGCGACATGTTGACGATGTCCAGGTGGTCGCTGGTGTCGCCGTCACCGTTGGGATCGACGACATACTCCATGCCCTGAATCAACGCTACGCCGCTGCACGAGGTGGAAACGGAGGAACAGACCTTGACGGCGTAGAGATCGACGCCGGGCGCAACGCCCTCGCCGCCGCTGGCATTGTCGACACTGAGACCTGCCGACAGCGAGCCGTCGCCGGCCAGGCCAAAGGCATAGGCCGTGTAGACGTCACCATCGGCCAGCGCAATGCCGGGCAGCGGCAGGACGACGGTATTCGTACCGGCGAGCCGGACTTCCAGGTCGTAGCTACCCGCCGGAACCGGCGTGTACGCGCTGGCTTCGCCGAACGCGACATTGCCGATCACAACCGGGCCGCCAGCCACCGCAATATCAACCGCCGGGGCATCTGGTGAAAGGTGAACGAAGCGCACATGTGCGTCACCTGCTGCCGGGTCGCTGTTGTCATCGACCAGAACGAGCGGGCTGATATCAGCCAGGAGCCCCCTGGCAATGACCGTGTAGTCAGTGCCCGCGTCGACCGTCAGGTCGGCATCGATCACGACAGGTTCGGTTGCGCCAGTCGGCACGACCTTGACATTGTAGGTGCCGCCGGGTACAGACAGATAGTCACTCACAGCCTTGAAGGGCACGTTCTCAAGCGTCAGTGCATCATTGACCCACACATCCACGGCCGGGGCGTCGGGCGAAGCGTGGACAACGCGCACGCGCGCCCGGGACGGATCGGGCATGGGCAGGCCACCGATAATGTCGGCGACATGGGTGCCGTGGCCGCCCTCAGGGCCATCATCGATGGGATCGGGATCCGGTGCTTCCGGACCATTCGGCCAGACGGAGCCGGTGAAGTCATAGCCACCAACGACCTTGGCTGTCGGGAAGGTGCCCGGCTCAATGATCGTCGGATCGTTGTTCTCGAATTCAAAGACATTGCCGGTGCCGCCCAGCTTGGCATGCGTGTAGTCGATGCCGCTGTCCAGCACAGCGACACTGACGCCGCTGCCATCATAGCCGAACGTACGCACGGTGCTCGCGCCGATGTACGGAACCGTCTCGCTCAGATCCTTCTCGTAGTTCTTCACAGGACGGATGGCGATGACGGCCGGGTTCTTGGCGAGTTCAGCCAGGGTGGCCGGCGTGGCATTGGCCAGAACCGCATTCAGAGCGACCTGGGTAGTGCCGAGCACGCGCGCACTGCTGTCCAACTGTTGGAGTTGGGCAACGACAGCCGACTGCTGCTGCTCGACGGCGGCGGCCTGCGCCACCTGGTCTGCGGACGAGACCGAAGCACCGCTCACAGCGGCCGCGGCAATCGTCTCACCAACCGAAGATTGGCTGAGGCGAATGACGACATTCTGTGCGGCATCGCCGGTCAGTTCCGGGCTCAGCTTGAGCCGGCTGACGTCGGCGCCCGTCAGGCTGATCGGGCTGGCGAGCTTGGCATCGGCCGCCCAGGAGGGCAATGCACGTCCAGTCGGTGCGCTTGCGCCGGCGCGGCTCAAGCTGGCCGCGTCGACCGAAACCATTGTGACCGGAGCCGAAAGATCATCGTCTTGGTCACTGGAGAGAGCACTCCCACCCTGCGTAATCGCGGGCAGGAAAAGCCTGTTCGCGGCGTCCGGGCTGTCCGGCGCGTCATCCTGTGCAAAGACAGGTGCGACGACGCCTAGCACCAGAGCGGCAACAAGCAAAAGATTGAGCGTTACTCGTTTCATCAATGTCTCCTTGGAACTTTTCAGAGCGTAGGTCACTATGATCAGTCGGTGGATATATCACCGATGTCAACACTATCTTGGGCGTGGAATTCGCCTCCTTTCCAGCAGCGGGCGCGACCAAATCGCCTGCAGCTTCTCAAGCCAGGCCAAAGGCGCAGGGGAAGACAGCGAAGCGTCGATGGTGTCTGCGGTAGAATGCATCAGGCTAGCGTCTGGTTGACAACAATCTGGATGAAGCTGGACGGCCGCGGCCATACACGGCAGAAGTGAGTGATCGATTTGACGACTTGGCAATGCATTGCATGCCAGGACTCCACAAAGGGTATCCAAAACATGGACACCGAAAATACTGCCTCACAATATCAGATACGTCATTTGTTGTAAAGGATATTTTGCTTACAATTGACGTGCGAATCACCGACTTCACTTAAAATATATCGTTAAAGCCCGAATGAGCGACCAAACCTGCGCCATACCGCGCCGCCAAGGCAACCTCCTTGCCCAAGCATATACATGGGCGTGCGAACAGATATACCACGATGCGGCCTGGGCATACGATGCCATCAGTTGGGGCGTGAGCGGCGGGGCTTGGGGAGCCTGGCGCACATTGGCGCTGGAGGCAGCGACCGGTCGGATCCTGGAACTCGGCTTTGGCACGGGCGAACTCATTTCTGCCGCTCTTGGACAATCCCGGCCCATCGTCGGATTGGAGCGGTCACCACAGATGCAGGCCATGACACTGGGCAAATTGCGGCGCGCCTGCCTGCCTGTACCCCTCGTTCAGGGCAGTGCACTGGCGTTACCGTTCGCCGCCGGCTCGTTCGACACAGTAGTTGCTACGTTTCCTGCGGGCTACATTGTGGAGCCGGCTACGCTGGCAGAGTGTGCGCGCGTCCTGGTAGTGGGCGGGCGGCTGATCATTTCCGGCGTGTGGATCGTGCCGGTGCTTGGGCGGCGCTCCATCAACCTGCCGCTGCTCTATCGCGCGCCTGAGGCGTCCGAGGCAGCGGCGTTCATTGCCCGTATCGAGGCGGCAGGATTCGCCGCCGGCATCCATTGGCGACACAGCCGCTGGGCAGAGGTGGCTGTCATCAGTGCCAAACGGCAGCCCGTTCCAACGACGCGCGAGCGTCGCTCGTGAGCGTACACCGCCTGCCTGGCAGCGGCATCATTCGCACGAAGTACGGTCTGCGCCTGATGAACATGCATGCCGAAGAGCGCTACACCAACGCCCAGGTCGATGACTACGCCAATCTGCCGCGCCGCGCATTCCGGTGGCGCCCGCCGCTGCGTCTCCGCCTCCGTGCCCGCTTCTCGCACGAACCTGACGCCCTGCGCGGCACAGCGGGCTTCGGGTTCTGGAACGATCCTTTCCTGATGACCGGCTGGCGCATGCCCGCCCCGCCCAGTGTCGCCTGGTTCTTCTTCGCCTCGCCGCCGTCAGACATGCCCCTGGCGGCCTCCGTACCGGGGCAGGGCTGGAAGGCAGGTACCATCGACGCTGCGCGACCGCGCGCATGGCGCTGGGCAGCGCTGGCACCGGCCCTACCGCCATTGCTGCGCCGATCGCAGTGGCGACGCCAACTATGGCCGTCAATTCAGCGCGACCTGGGTGTAGCAGAGACGCCACTGCGCATTACGATGACCCACTGGCATGAATACATGATCGATTGGGGACGGGAAACAACTCTCTTTGCCGTAGACGGTCAGACGGTTCTGCGCGCACCATCACCGCGCGGACCGCTGGGACTCGTCATCTGGATCGACAATCAGTGGATGGTCGCCACGCCGACGGGGCAATTCGGCCATGGCGTGCTTGCGTTGGACCATGTGCAGTGGCTCGAAGTGGCGGATGTCGCCATCGAGTAGGCGCGGCTTCCGGGGACGCAGCGTCCAGCATCGGCTCGTTCTCACCCAAAACCAGGCGTTACGATACCCGATCCAGGAAGCGGAACCATTGCGACACAATGGGCAGGTAGAGCTTGTCGTAGGGCGTGAAGGGATAGCGGTCGTGCTTGATCTGGGCGAAGAGACTTGTCGCCCGCTTGCCGGCCAGCATCTCGCCCGCCTCCCTGCCAAGATAACTCGCCACCGAAACGCCATGGCCGGCATACCCGTAGGCATAGGCCACACCGTCGACGCGCCCCACGTGCGGCATCAGGTCGAAAGTCAGGCCCAGTTTGCCGGTCCAGGTGTGCGTCAGCGGGGCGCCGCGCAATTGGGGGAAGACCTCGACCATGCGCGCCTGCATCATGCGCGCGCTCTCGTGCAGATCCAGGTCGGTGGAGAGGTCGTGCCGCCCGCCAAAGAGCATGCGGCCATCCGGCGTGATACGAAAGTAATTGAGGAAGTGCCTGCTGTCGAAGAACATGCGCCCGCGCGGGCTCAGCTCCTGCTGGAGTCCGCGCGGCAGCGGCTCGGTCGTGATGATGTAGCTGCCCACCGGGAAGATGCCGCGGCGCAAGCCCGGCACGACATTGCCCGTGTAGCCGTTCGTCGCCATGAGCACGTCGCCCGCCTGCATCTGCCCCCTGGTGGTCGCCACGCGAAAGCCGGCGCCGGTGCGTGCCAGACCGGTGACCTCGGCGTGTTCCACCAGGTGAGCGCCGCGACGCGCCGCAGCCTGCGCCAGCCCGAAGACATAGCGCGCCGGATGCAACGCCGCGCTGTTGCGATCGACCAGGCCGCCGAAATACGCTGCCGAGCCGATCTCGGCGCGCACTTCATCTTTGTCGACGACCCACAGATCGTCATATGACAGATTGTCGTGGAACCACTGCGCCTCGCCGGCAAAATGTTCGTAGTGGCTCGGTTTGAAGGCCAATGTCACGTGACCGGAGCGGCTGAAGTTGCACGCGATTTCTTCCTCCTCCACCGTCTCCTCGACGTGATCGATGGAGGCCAGCGCCCACTGCCAGAATGCTCGCCCCATTTCGGCGCCGTAGCGTTTGAAGACGTTGCGCATCTCTTCCTTCAGACCGGTCGTCGCCATGCCGCCGTTGCGGCTGCTCGCGCCCCAGCCGATGGTCTGCTGCTCGAGCACCGCCACGCTGGCGCCTGCCTTGCACAGGGCAATGGCCGCGTTGAGACCTGTGTAGCCGCTGCCGATCACAGCCACGTCCACACGATCCGGCAGGTCGCTCACCGGCAGGTCGGCCGGCCGCGGGCACTCTTCGGTCCAAAATGGCGTCGTCTTCACAAAAGCTCCCCATTCATGCTGGCAGGTTATCGCTAGGCTGCCGTGACTGTACTCGATTCCCGGTTGCGCGCCAAAACCGCAGCGGTTGGAATTGCACGACAACGCAAACGGCCCGCTGCCAGGAATTCGACAGCGGGCCGTTGATCTCGAGTAGCGCGGCTAGAAACGGCAGGCGTTCTTGATCGACGAGACGTCCTGCTCCTTCACCCAGACCGGCGCCGGGGCACCCGTGCCCGTCGGCACGAAGACCTCATAGAAGACCTTGCCGTTGATGCGCTTGGCTTCATACACGTCGAGGCGCGATCCGTCGAACTTGCCGATGCGGTTACCGTGCGGCTGATCGTACATGGAGGCGCCGGCCTTGGGCGTCACGCGGCATTCACCCTCGCCAAAGCGCTTGGTTTTGTCCGACGGCTGCGGCGGTGGTGGCGGGCTACCGCCGGGGCAACTGCCCGGCTGGAGCATGTACTGGAACGAGTTGTTCTGGCCGTCGTTGAAGGCGCGCAATTCGTGGAGTTCGTTCACG
>WBZM01002744.1_pt1 | contig 14569 bp, 14 predicted proteins | sample 5204271 | NCBI WGS metagenome assembly WBZM01 (sample SAMN12344346, study PRJNA552823) | activated sludge metagenome | biome: Activated sludge suspended growth; feature: Nitrification reactor; material: Wastewater; isolation source: activated sludge from nitrification reactor of wastewater...
TCTGATCGTCGTCGACGACGTCGAGCACGACGCCGTCGGGCCCCGAGAGGTCCTCGTCCAGACCGGTGCGGCGGGCGTCTGCCACAGCGACCTGCACTACATGCAGGGCAAATACCGCACCCGGATGCCCACGGTCGTCGGACACGAGGCCGCTGGTGTCGTCCTTGAGGTCGGGTCGGACGTTTCCTACGTCAAGCCCGGCGACCACGTCGTCACCTGCCTGTCGGTCTTCTGCGGCACCTGTGAATACTGCACCTCCGGCCGCATGGTCTTGTGCGCCAAGCGCGGCACCCGGCGCGGGCGGGGCGAGCCGCAGCGGCTGCGCCGCGGGGGCGCCGACATCTCGCAGTTCCTCGACGTGTCGGCCTTCGCCGAGCGGATGCTCGTCCACGAGAACGCCGTCGCCAAGATCACCAAGGACCTCCCGCTGGACCGCGCCGCCCTGCTGGGCTGTGGCGTGACGACCGGGCTGGGCGCGGTCTTCCGCACCGCGGCGATCCGTCCAGGGTCGACGGTTGCGGTCATCGGCTGCGGCGGGGTCGGACTCAACGTCATCCAGGGCGCTCTGCTGGCCGGTTCCGGGCGGATCATCGCCGTCGACCAGTCCGAGGCCAAGCGCGAATTGGCGCAGTCCTTCGGCGCCACCGATTTCGTCGACGGCAGCGCCGGCGATGCAGTCGCCCAGGTCACCGAACTCACCGGTGGCGGAGTCGACTACAGCTTCGAGGCCATCGGCCTCAAGCCCACGACGGAGCAGTCCTTCGCCATGCTCCGGCCCGGTGGTGTCGCCACCGTCGTGGGCATGATCCCCCTCGGCACCAGCATCGAGCTGCCCGGGGTGGACTTCATGTTCGAAAAGCGGATCCAGGGCTCCCTCATGGGGTCCAACCAGTTCCGCACGGACATGCCCCGGTATGCCGACCTGTACCTGCAGGGTCGGCTCAAGCTCGACGAGCTGGTCTCCGCCCGCATCGCCCTCGACGAGGTCAACTCGGCGTTCGAGGAGATGCAGCGGGGCTCGATCGCGCGCAGCGTCATCGTCTTCGACTGAAAAGGACAGCACACCCATGGCCAAGGTCGCGAAGATCCGTTACTCGACGATGGAGGACACCTTCCTCCGGATCAAGGATTTGAAGGTCCGCATCCGTCGTCGTCCCGAGCAGGGCACCCCGCTGCTGCTCATCAACGGACTCGGCGCGTGCCTGGAGGCCTGGGAACCTCTGACCAAGCGGCTCCCGGGGCGGGACATCATCGCGGTGGACCACCCCGGGACTGGCTTGTCCAGCCCGCCCAACTACATCTTCTCGATGTATGAGAACGCCGAGTTCTACATGGCCGCCCTCGATGCCGTTGGCGTCGAGAAGGCCAATGTGCTCGGCTTCTCCTTCGGCGGCACGATCGCTCAGGAGATCGCCCATAGCTTCCCCGAGCGGGTCAGCTCGCTCATTCTCTGCGGCACCAATGCCGGCACCGGCAGCTTCCCGGCCGACCCGTTCACGATCATGTGCGCCGCCAACCCGCTGCGCTACATGGTGCCGACGGTGCGCGAGATGATGGCGCCGTTCGTCTACCGCGGCCGCGTGGGCCGCAACCCGCAACTGTTCGAGACCGAACTGCAGGGGTGGTACGCCCACCGCACGACGATGCTCGGGGTCGGCGCCCAGATCGGCACAATGATGATGGGCTGGAGTTCGATGCCGTGGCTGGCCAGCCTCGATGTGCCGACCCTTGTCCTCGGCGCCGAGGAAGACCCGCTGGCACCCCCGGCCAACTCTGAACTCATCGCGTCGATCGTGCCCGGCGCGGAGTGCCACGTCTATGACGAGGCCGGGCACCTGTTCCTCTTCGACCAGCCCGAGGCCCCGAGCAAGCACATCGCCGACTTCCTCGACCGGGTGGCCGCCATGGAGGCGCAGTGACCGACCCCGACGCGCGCAGCACGGCCAACGACGTCGACCCCGACGACATCCCCGTCGTCGACGGGGCCTTCGGGGGTGAGTTGCTTTCCGCCCTCGACCCGATGCTGCTGGCCTCCTCGTTGGCACGGACCATCACCCCCGGTGGGGTGATGCGGGCTGTCACCAACCTGGCCCAGCAGGCGCCCGGGCTGCTGCAAGGGCTCGACGACCAGCCACTGCCCCCCAAGGACTGGCGCTTCTCCGACTCCACGTGGACCGACAATCCGGTCTACAAGCGCTGGGCGCTGGCCTACCTGGCGTGGGAGAAGGAAATGATGGACCTGGTCGACAACGACCAGGTCGACTGGCGCACCCGCGAACGCAGCCGCCTGGTCATGGGCGTGCTCACCTCGGCGGTCGCGCCGACCAACTCGCTGCCGGGCAACCCCGCAGCCATCAAGGCCGCGTTCACCACGGGCGGACGGTCGCTGTGGAACGGCGGTGCCAACTTCCTGCGAGACCTGGTGACCAACCGTGGGCTGCCCGCCCAGGTCGATGACCGGGCCTTCGTCGTGGGGCGCGATGTCGCCACGAGCCCGGGCTGGGTCGTGCACCGGACCCCGATGTTCGAGCTCATCCAGTTCACCCCGTCGACCCCGACGGTGGCGGCCACCCCGCTCATGCTCCTGCCGCCCGCGGTCAACAAGTACTACTTCTGGGACCTCGCCCCCGGTCGCAGCCTCGTGGAGTATGCCGTGTCGCGCGGCATCGAGGTCTTCACCATGGTGTGGCGTGACCCTCGCCCGGAAAACGGCACGTGGGGCATCGACAACTACCTCGCCTCGGCCGTCGAAGCCCTCGACGTGGTCTGCGAGATCACCGGCCAGCCCGCCGCACACGTCTTCGGTGACTGCTCGGGCGGGATGTTCCTCGCCATGCTGCTGGGCTACCAGGCGGCGACCGGACGGCATACCGCTGCCACCGGCACCTTCGGGGTGACCGTCTTCGACTTCGGCGAGCCGGGCGGCATCGGCATCGCCGCCTCCGACGAGGGCCTGGCCAGTGTCAGCAAGCGGGCCGAGCGCGGCGAGGTCATCAGCGCCGACAGCATCTCCGACACCTTCGTGTGGATGCGACCCAACGACCTGGTATGGCGCTATCTGGTCGACGACTGGCTGCTGGGCAAACAACCGCCGGCCTTCGACATCATGTTCTGGAACGCCGACGGCCAGGGCCTGCCCTCTCAGTTGGCGTCCGAGTTGACCCAGATGAGCCTGGAGAACGCGCTCATCAAGCCCCGCGGGATGACCATCCTCGGCGAGCCGATCACTCTCGCCGACGTCACCGTTGACACCTACCAGGTCGCCGGGATGTCCGACCACATCTCCCCGTGGAAGGGCTGCTACGCGGGGGCCCGAGCCCTGCGCGGACAGAACACCTTCGTGCTCACCCCGACCGGCCACGTGCAGTCGATCATTTACCCGCCGAACAAACCGCGGGCTTCGTTCTGGACCAACCCCCATGTCGGCCCCAACCCGCAGGAGTGGCATGCCGCCGCGACGGCCCACCAGGGTTCCTGGTGGGGTCACTGGGTCGACTGGATGCTCGCCCGCACCAGCGGGACCCGACCGGCGCCGTCCGTGGCCGGAAATGCCACCCACCCACCGATCGTGCCCGCCCCGGGCCGCTACGTCCTTGGAGAGTGACTCCCGTTGGATCGCATGAACCTCATCGACGCCTCCTTCCTCTATAGCGAGGACGGGCAGAGTCATAACGACGTCGGTGTCGTGCTCGTCTTCGACGGCCCGCCGCCGATCCGCGAGGACATCATGCAGTTGATCGCCGACCGCATCGCCCTCGTCCCCCGCTTCCGGCAGAAGGTCAAGCACGTCCCGTATGCCATGGCGTTGCCGGTGTGGATGGACGACACGACCTTCACCATGCGTCGGCATGTGCACCACAACCCCGCTCCGCCGGCTCCCGACCCGCTCGGCGCTGCAGTCAGCCAGATCATGTCGGTGCCGATGGACCTCACCATCCCGCTCTGGGAGGCCCACCTCATCACCGGTCTGCCCGAGGACCGGTTTGCTCTCGTGATGCGGATGCACCACGCGATGGTCGACGGCGTGGACTCCATTGAGATCATCCGCTACCTGCTCAGCGACAACCCCAAGGGCGAGCCGCCGATCCTCGACACCTGGCGGGCCCGCCCGGAGGTGCCGGACGCCACGCTGATCGCGTCGGCGTTCACCGACGCGGTCAAGGACGCGGTGAATCTCTGGACCCAGATCATGACCAAGGGCTACAAGGCCTTCCCGAAGATGCCCGAGACCCTCGATCTGAGCGCCTTCATGTCGACCTCGATCCCGCTCAATCCGATCGCCATCAACGGCCCAGTCAAAGCAGGTCGCGCCTACGCCATGACCGAGGTGCCCTTCACCCGGCTGCGGGCGATCCGCAAACTGCTCGGTACGGGCACGATCAACGACATCGTCCTCACGGCGTGTGCCTACGGCTACACCTCGGTCATCAACGAATACCTGCACGAGCAGGTCGAGAACCGCTCGATCCGCGCCATGGTCCCGGTGTCCCTGCACTCGCCCGACCAGGCCGGCGTCACGGGCCATAACGAGATCGGCGCCATGGTCGTGGAGCTGCCGCTCGGCACGATGGATCCGCTGGTGCGCCACGAACGGATCCGCAAGCAGATGGAGACGTTCAAGACCCTCAAGAACGCCATGCCAGCCGACACCATCAACCCCGGGTCCAGCATGGCCAGCCCGATGACGCTGATGATGGCCAGCCGGATGGCCTCCTCGGCCCCGGTCTTCGTCAACACGGTCATCTCCAATGTCCCCGGCCCCCAGACGACGCTCTATCTCGACGGGCGGCGGATGGTCCGGATGGGCGCGTGCATCTCGCTGTGGACCCCCCTGAAGATCGCGATCTCGGTGATGAGCTACGACGGGATCGTCACCGTGAGCGTTGTCACAGACGACGCAAGCTTCCCGAAGGTCCATGTCCTGCTCGATGCGATCCAAGCTGGACTTGATGACATTGAGGCGGCCGCGAGCGCGGCCGCCACGACGGGGGCAGTCCCCGGCAACTAGCCCGGGGTATGCCGGTCGGTGACGGCACGGCATACCTCGCCTGGCTCGGCACCCACCGCTGCCCCCACCACCTGCCGCCCCGGCGGCCCGAGACCCGACGACACGAAGAATCGAGACACACGCCATGACACACACGGTGAGCAGCTACGTTGCCGGCGCCTGGGTCACCCCCACCGAGGCGGGCACCCCCATCCTCGACGCCTCCACCGGCGCGGTCGTCGCCACGGCGAGTTCCTCCGGCGTCGACTTCGCCGAGTTGGTGCGCTATGCCCGCGAGGTCGGTGGGCCGGCGCTGCGGGCGATGACCTTCCAGCAGCGCGGGCTCGCGCTCAAGAACCTCGCGAAGTACCTCAAGAGCCGTGCTGACGAGGTGTATGCCGACTACGGCGCCTCGGGTGCCACCGTGCCCGACTCCCGGGTCGACGTCGAGGGCGGCATCGGGGTGCTCTTCGTCTATGCCTCCAAGGCCCTCAAGGAGCTTCCCAACGACATCGTCATCATCGAGGGCAGCCCCGAGGACATCACCGAGAAGCACCAGGGCCAGGTGATGTACACCTCGCCCGACGGGATCGCGGTGTTCATCAACGCCTACAACTTCCCGGTGTGGGGCATGCTCGAAAAGCTCGCGACGTGCGTCATCGCGGGCGTGCCGGTCATCGTCAAGCCGGCCACCCCGACCGCTCAGCTCGCCGAGATCTCCTTCCGGCACATCGTCGAGTCCGGGATCCTGCCCGCGGGCGCTGTCCAATTCATCGGCGGCAGCGTGTCCGAGGCGCTGGACCACCTCGGCGGCCAGGACCACATCCTCTTCACCGGCTCAGCGGGCACCGCAGCCAAACTGCGCACCCTGCCTGCCGTCGTCGAGCGGGGCGCCAAGTTCACCGCCGAGGCCGACTCGCTCAATGCGACAATCCTCGGGCCGGACGCGGGCGTCGACAGCGAGGAGTTCAGCGCTTTCGTCAAGGCGATCTTCCGCGAGATGACCTCCAAGAGCGGCCAGAAGTGCACCTGCATCCGCCGCGTCTTCGTCCCCCAGGGCATGGTCGAGCCCACGGTCGCCGGGCTCAAGGCCCGCCTGGCCAAGGTCGTCGTCGGCGACCCGCGGGTCGAGGGCACGACGATGGGTCCGCTGGTCAACGCCTCCCAGCGGGACGACGTCGCCGCGGCGGTCCGGCTGCTCATGAAGGGCGCCGATGTGGTGGTGGGTGGCCCCGACATCGTCCCGACCATTGCCTCTGGCGATGTCGAGCGCGGCGGCTTCTTCCCTCCCACCGTCCTGGTCGCCAACGACACTCGCTCCAGCCAATTGCACGAGGTCGAGGCCTTCGGTCCGGTCGTCACCGTCCTGCCGTATGCCGATGACGACGACCTCGTGTCGATGGTCGCCCTCGGCGAGGGCTCGCTGGTCGCCTCGGTCGCCAGCCACGACGCCGAGTGGGTCCGCTCGCTGCTCATCCGGATCGCGCCCTACCATGGTCGGCTGCTGGTGCTCGACCGCGACAATGCCGCCACGGCCCCGCCGCACGGCGCCGCCCTCCCCCAGCTCATCCATGGTGGACCCGGTCGCGCCGGCGGCGGCGAGGAACTCGGTGGGTTGCGCAGCGTCAAGCACATGATGCAGGCCACCAGCGTCTCGGCTGCCCCCCAGATGATGGTCGGGATCACCCGGTCCTGGAACGCTCAGGCCTTGGCCAAGGCCAGCGAGCGACACCCCTTCCGGATGTACCTCGAGGAGTTGCAGCTCGGTGACACGCTGTTCACCGACAGCCGCCTGATCACCCTGGAAGACATCGAGCACTTCGCCCACTTCACCGGCGACACCTTCTACGCCCACATGGACGAGCAGGCCGCTGCGGCGAGCCCGATCTTCAAGGGCCGGGTGGCACACGGCTACTTCCTGCTCGCGGCTGCCGCTGGCCTGTTCGTCGACCCGGCGCCGGGCCCGGTGCTGGCCAACTTCGGCCTGGAGAAGCTGCGCTTCACCCAGCCGGTCTACCCGGGCGAGTCGATCAAGGTGCGCCTCACGGCCAAGTCGAAGACGGTGCGTCCCGGCACCGGCTGGGGCGAGGTCACCTGGGATGTCGCGATCTCCAACGAGAAGGACGAGGTCGTCGCTACCTACGAACTGCTGACCATCAACGCCTGCAAGCCCACCGCCTGAGCGCATCGATCGGGCCGGCCGACCCTCCGTCGGCCAGCTCGATTGTTCATCGCCAGGTCACCCAACCGATCGATCGGTTGCTTGACATAGTGATCACGTGATCCATATACTTCCCAGCGTATTCACCCCCGACGCCCGCAAGGAGCCGACCATGCAGACCTCCCAGGACATGCTCACCGCGATGCAGACCCAGGCTCTCGAAGCCATCCGTACCGGCCAGGCCGCGACCCTCGAGGCCGTCAAGACCTGGACCGAGACGATGGCCAAGATGACCCCTGCCGCTGCCGCGCCCGCCGCCGCTGTGCCGGCCGAGCTCAAGGCCGCCTTCGGCGACCCGGCCGAGATCATCGACTCGGTCTACGAGTTCGCCGGCCAGCTGCTCGAGCTCAACAAGAAGTTCGTCCACGACCTGCTCGAAGCCTCTCAGGCCGCGCAGGCCAAGTGACCTCTCATGGCGGGGAGCTTCGGCTCCCCGCCATGTCACCCTTCCCCCAGAGGACGACCCGATGACCGAGCCCAGTGTCGCCGCGTGGGAGTACCAGCGCGCCGCCATGGGCGCGTTCATCCGCTCCCAGCGGGAGTTGGCCAATATGTCGCTGCGGCAGTTGTCGCAGGCGACCCAGGTCTCCAATGCCTACCTGAGCCAGATCGAGCGCGGCATGCACGACCCGACAGTGCGGGTGCTGCTGCAGATCGGTCAGGCCCTGCATCTGTCGGTCGAGGACATCCTGCGCAAGGGCGCGGATGCCGAGATCGATCCCGATGCCCCGCCCGGCGTTTCCGTGGAGACGGCCGTGCGCTCCGATCCCACCTTGAGCTCCTCCGAGAAGGAAGCGCTCTTGGCGGTCTACCGCAGTTATCTCAAGAGCCACGAGAGCTGATCGTCCACCCTGGAGGAGACCCGCCGATGATTCTCACCTACGAGCACCTGCTCAAGAGCATGCAGGACCAGATGCTCACTGCCATGACCAACTGGCAGCAGGGGACTCTCGAGGCATACCACGCCTGGATCAAGGCGACCTCGCACATGTTCCCGGAGATCAACTTCTACCACGAGATGCCGACGTTCATGCAGGACATGCTCGGCGACCCCGAGCGCGTCGTGGAGAACACCTTCGAGTTCGCGATCAAGATCATGGAGCTGCAGAAGGAGTTCGTGCAGGAGGTCTTCGACGCCTCCAACATGGCTCCCCTCACGCCGCTCGTGCCGCGCCGCGGCGTCGAGCCGCGCATTCCCGCGTCCCTGGACTGACCGGCATACGGCTCGCCTTGCGCGGGTCGCGCCCCCCCGGGCGCCGGTATGCCGTGCTGTCCCCTCTCCCACGCGCGCTCTGACGCGCCACTGACCCATTCCCGCCTTCCGAAAGGACACCTCCGATGAACACCGCAACCGACGCCATGGCCAAGGTCCAGGCCGACACCATCGAGGCCGTCAAGGTCTCCCAGGAGAACATGCTCAGCGCCGTCAAGGCCTGGGGCGAGGCGATGTCCTCGTTCACCCCGGCCGTCGCGATGCCGGGAGCCGAGGAAGCCGCCAAGCTCTTCGGCAACCCCACCGAGATGATGGATGCGTCCTTCGAGTTCGCCGCTCAGGTGCTGGAGCTCAACAAGAAGTTCGCCCACGACCTGCTCGCCGCTGCCACGCCCGCGGCCGAGTAAGACCCCCAACCACGTTCCGTCACCGCCTCGGCGGGAGGAGTTTGAGGACATGAAGACCACCATGGATGTCTTGAGCCAGATCCGCGAGCAGACCCTGGAGTACGTCCGCGCCGGCCACGAGGCTGCCGTCGAGGCGACTCGTTCGTTCTACGAGTCCCTCGGCCAGCTCGTGCCCGACCTCGGGCCGCTCAAGTCGGCCATGCCGACCAGCGTTCCCGGCGCTGGGGATGCCCGGGAGTACGTCGAGGCGCAGTTCGCCTTCGCCCGCAAGGTGTTGGAGATGGAGCGCGAGTTCAGCCACAAGCTGATGGACGTCGCCACCCCCAAGCGCCCGGCCCGCAAGCCGGCCCAGGTCGCCCAGGTTGCAGTCGTCGTGCCGGTCGTCACTCCGGCTGCAGGTGACGACTCCGCCGCCGACGCGCCGAAGCCGGTCGCCAAGCCGGTGGCCAAGCGCGCCGCCAAGAAGGCCGCGCCCGCCAAGGCGGCCCCGGTCAAGAAGGCTGTCGCCAAGCGGGCCGCCCCGGCAAAGAAGGCGGCCACCAAGGCTGCCGCGGCGACTGACACTGCCGTCGAGGCCGTGGTCGCAGCCGTCGAGGCCGCTCCTGCTGTCCAGGCCCCGGCTCCGGCCAAGAAGGCTGCCGCCAAGCGCGCCCCGCGCAAGCGGGCCAGCGCGAGCGAAACCCTTCAGGCCGCGGCTGCCCCGCGGGCTCGGCGCACCCGCAAGGCCACCTCGGCCGCCGCGGCGGTCGTCGAGGCGACGGCTCCCGCTGCTACGCAGGCTCCGGTGACTCCCGCGGCCCCGGCAGAGGCACCGGCCGCTCCGGTCGCTGACGCCCCGGCGGACGCATGACCGACTCTGGAGTGCCAGGGCTGCCAGGGCTGCCAGGTCTGCCGGGTCTGCCGGGACTCAACCCCTTGTCGCTGGAGGCCAAGCTGCGCGAGCAGACCCTCGAGGCGCTCAAGGCCGGCAACACGGCATACGTGGAAGCCGTGCGCGGGTGGAACGACAAGCTTGCGAGCCTGCGGGAGCAGCCGGTCTATGCCCAGTTGCCGCTCGCGGTGCGGGCCGGGCTCGGTGACCCGGCGGCGGTCGTCGAGCACAACTTCGCCCTGGCCGCTGCGGCCCTGGAGTTGCAGCGCCACGCGGCGCAGGAATGGCTCAAGGCCTGGGAGCGGGCCGCCGAGGCAGCCGCCCGGCAGCACCGCGCCCAGCGCTGACCGACACTGCCAAGGCCCGGTCCCCCTCCTGGGGGGCCGGGCCTTTGTCGTCAGGGCAAGAGTTTGTCGTCAGGGCAAGGTGTGCGGCACGAGCTCTCCCGCACTGTATGCCGCCCGCAGCCGCTGCTTGTCGATCTTGCCGACGCCGGTCTTGGGCACCGCGTCGACCCGCACCCAGTGCTCGGGCGCCTGCCACTTGGCCAGGTGGGCGCGGACGTGGTCGCGGAGTTCCTCGTCGGTGACCTCGACCCCCGGGCGGACCGCGACGATCGCCAGCGGGCGTTCCTCCCAGCGCGGGTCGGGGATGCCGATCACGGCCACGTCGGCGACCGCCGGGTGGCTGGTGAGGATGTGCTCGATCTCGGTCGAGCTGATCCACTCACCGCCGGACTTAATGAGGTCCTTGAGCCGGTCGGTGATCTTCATGGCACCGGCCGGGTCGACGGTGCCCATATCGCCGGTGCGCAACCAGCCGTCGTCGAACTTCTCGGCCCCCACTCCCCCGTGATAAGCCGCCGTCACCCAGGGACCGCGCACCTGCAACTCGCCGACCGACTCCCCGTCGGCAGGCAACACGGAGCCGTCCTCGGCCACGGTGCGGACTTCGATGCCGGGCACTGGGCGTCCGGTGCGGGTGCGCCAATACCACTCGTCGCGGCCGCGATCCAGCGCCGGCGGCCGGGCGATCGCGGCCAGCGGCGAGGTCTCGGTCATCCCCCAGGCTTGGTACATCTGGATGCCGAGCCCGACGTAATCGCGCAGCAGCGACTCCGGCACCGCTGAACCCGCACACGAGATGATCCGCAGCGAGGTGAGGTCGTGGCCGTGCTCGCGGGCGTAGTCGAACACTCCGCGCCAGACCGTGGGCACCCCGCCAGAGACCGTCGGGCGCTCCTGCGCGATGAGCGGCGCCAGCACATCCGGGTGCAGGTAGCGCCCCGGCAGGATCAGCCCGGCGCCACCCAGCCACGCGGCATACGGGAAACCCCACCCGTTGGCGTGGAACATCGGCACCACCTGCAGCAGCCGGTCGCGGTCGCCAATGCCGAAGCCCGCAGCAGTGAGGTTGGCCAGGGCGTGCAGGTAGACCGAGCGGTGGCTGTAGACGACGCCCTTGGGGTCGCCGGTGGTGCCGGAGGTGTAACACATTGCTGCCGGGGCGCGTTCGTCGGCCACCTCGCCGTGCCACGGGCTGCCGCTGGCGAGGAACTCCTCATACCCCGCGACCGGTATGCCGTCCACGGCACCGGCCGCTGCGGCCAGGTCGAGGTCGCCGTCGACGACAACCAGGCGCAGGCTGGGCCGCTGCGCGAGGATCGGGGCGACGGTGTCCCACATCGAGGCGTCGACGATCAGCACGCGGTCGGCAGCGTGGTCGATGATCCCGGCGATCTGATCGGGAAAGAGCCGCAGGTTGATGGTGTGCAGGACCGCACCTGCATTCGGCACCCCGAAATAGGCCTCCAGGTGAGCCGGGGTGTTCCACATGAAGGTGCCGACCCGGTCACCCTCGGCCACCCCGGCCGCCCGCAACGCACCGGCCAGCCGGAGGGCGCGGTCGAGCACCACGGCATACGGGGTGCGGTGCACCCGCTCCCCGTCAAACGCCGCGAGCTCGACGTCTCCGTGCAACGCCGCGGTATGCCGGGTGATGGCGTTGGTGGTCAGCGGGACGTCGTCCTGCATGGTCGAGGTGATCACGAACGGGCCTCCAGGGCTCACGCGGGGGTCAGATCGGTCAGGCCAGGCAGGTCAGCTGCCAGGACCACCTCAGCACCGGGGTGGGCCCACAGCGGTGGTGTCGGGCGCGGAGCCGCGAGGGCCTGCGCGTCGGCCTCGGCGGTGAAGTCGAGGATGGCCTCGACAGCCGAGGCGGCGGCATCGGTGGTGAAGATGTGCCCCGCCCCCTGCATGAGGTGCAGCCGCGCCTGCGGGATCGCCGCGAGGAGCACGTCGGCGTTCGCCTTGGGGACGATGAGGTCGGCCGTGCCCTGCAGCACGAGGACCGGCCGGCGCAGGTCGCGCAACCGCGGCAGGCACCCGGCATAGGTCGCGACGGCATACAACTGCTTGCCGTAGCCGACCCGCGAGGTGGGTCGGGCCATCCGCACGTCGATATCGGCCTTGATCGCCGCTGCCGGGGTGCCCTTGCCGTAGATGACCGGCGCAGCCCGCCAGGCGGCCTGCTCGGCGGGCAGGTTGCCCCACTCGGTGAATTGCTCCGCGACGTCGGGGCGCATGAGGATGGCGTCCGGGCCGCCCGGTGAGGTGCACCCGAGCATGAGCGTCGCCACCAGCTCGGGACTGCGCAGCGCGAGTTCCTGGGCAACCAGCCCGCCCATCGACAACCCGAGGATGTGCGCCGGCCCGAGGTCGGCGGCACGCAGTACGGCCTCGGCGTCGGCAGCCATGTCCTCGATCCCCCACTGCTCGTCGGGGACACTGCTGCGGCCCACCCCCCGGTTGTCCATCGCGATGACGGTATGCCGGGTGAGCAGGCCCGGCAGCAGGCGCCAGGACGCGTCGGAGGGGTAACCGATGCCTTGAATGATGAGCAGCGGGCTGCCCGTGCCACGGGCCTCCCACCAGATGCGAGCGGACCCGCGTTCGATTACCGCCATCGGCGGTTACTGCCCGCGGAAGACTGGTGCGCGGCGCTCGAGGAACGCCGTGAAGCCCTCGACATAATCGGCCGTCCGCGAGGCACGCGACTGTGCCTGCGCCTCGAGGTCGAGCACCTTGGCCAGGCTGGACGGCGTGTCGGCGACCTCACGCACGATCCGCTTGGACTCGGCGAAGGCGAGCACCGGGCCGGCAGCCAGCCCCGCGGCATACGCGGTCGCCATGCTGAGCAGCTCGTCGGCAGGCACGACCCGGCTGACCAAGCCGACGGCGGCGGCTTCGGCGCCAGAGAGGAACCGGCCGGAGTAGATGAGGTCGAAGGTGACCGCGGTGCCCAGTCGCTCGACGAACACCTTGTGGCCGCCGGAGTCGAAGACCGCTCCGATCTTCCCGAACGGCGAACCGAACTTGGCGTTGTCGGCCGCCAGGACGACGTCGCAGGCGAGGGCGAGGCCGAGGCCGGTGCCCAGGCACGCGCCTTGGACCGCTGCGATGGTCGGGAAGGGCAGGTCGGCGACCTGCTGCATGAGTGGGTTGAAGATGCCGGCGAGCACCTCACCGCCGTCTTCCTGGCCCGGCTCAGCACCCGCGATGTCGCGGCCGGCGCAGAAGCCGCGCCCGGCAGCCGAGATCAGCAGCACCCGAGAGCCATCGGTAGCCGCGCTGGCGACGGCGGCACGGATCTCGTCGACCATCTCCGGTGTCATGGCGTTGAGCTGCGCGGGACGGTTGAGCACCAGATGGGCCAACCCGTCGACGCTGGTGTAGTGGACCGTCGGCTCGGCAGATTCGGTCACGCCGATCCCTCCTTCGTCTGGCGCTCGCGCGCCTCCCGGCGGCGGCGGCGTTCCTCGAGGAATGCCGTCATCCGCGCCTTCTTGTCCTCGCTCTCGAAGAGCAGAGCCTGTGCCGTCATGTCGTAAAGCGTCGTGGCCGGGCGGTGCAGGCGCATCGCGACCTTGGTGAGTTCCAGCGCGCGCCAGGACTGCTTGGCGATCCGCCCGGCATACTCCACAGCCGCGTCGATCACGTCGTCGGCCGGCACGACAAGGTCGACCAAGCCGGCCGCGTGGGCCTCAGCCGCGCCGATGATCTGGCCGGTGTAGAGCAGCCGACGGGCCATCGGCACGCCGACCGCCTGGGCCAGCCGCCAGTTGCCGCCCGCGCCGGCGAGGATGCCCAGGCCGAGCTCGGGCTGGCCGAACTTGGAGCGCTCGGAGGCCACCCGCAGGTCGCAGGCGAGGGCCAGCTCGCAGCCGCCGCCCAGGGCCGCGCCGTCGATGGCCGCGATGGTCGGCCACCGACGCTCTTCCAGGCGCTCGAAGAGGATGGCGTTGACCCCGCGCATCCCGATCTCGGCGTCCCGTTCGAGCAATTCGGCGATGTCGGCACCGGCCACGAACATGCCGGGCGTCGTCGAGTGGATGACGAGGATCGACGGCTCGTTGGCGAGCTCGGCCAGCGCGGCGGTCACCTCGTCGCACAGCGCCTGGTCGAGCGCGTTGAGCTTGTCGGGCCGGTCCAGGCCCAGCAGGGTGATCGGTCCTTCGCGGCGGATCGTGATCAGGGCCATCGGCAATCAGTCCTTCGTCCAGTCGTAGAAACCACGGCCACTCTTCTGCCCCAGGTCGCCGCGGGCCACCATGTCACGCAGCAGTTGCGGCGGCTCGAACCGCGGCCCGAGTTCGGCGGCGAGATACTCGGCGATGCCCAGGCGCACGTCATGGCCCACAAGGTCACCGAGCCGGCACGGGCCCATCGGATAGCGGTATCCCAGCACCATCGCCTTGTCGATGTCCTCGGGGCTCGCGACCCCCTCCTGCACCATCCGAGTGGCCTCTAGGCCCAGGGCGACGCCCAGGCGACTGGTCGCGAAACCCGGCGAGTCGGTGACTTCGACG
>WBZM01000365.1_pt2 | contig 14565 bp, 4 predicted proteins | sample 5204271 | NCBI WGS metagenome assembly WBZM01 (sample SAMN12344346, study PRJNA552823) | activated sludge metagenome | biome: Activated sludge suspended growth; feature: Nitrification reactor; material: Wastewater; isolation source: activated sludge from nitrification reactor of wastewater treatment...
GATATGGAAGGAAGCTATAGCTGCCAGTGGGGTTCAGCACCCACCTACCATAGAATGGCCCCGCCCCCGGCAACTGACTGACTGTCAATGGATTGCCACTGGGATTCAGGTCATTTGACAGCACATTGCCATTGGCACTTCCATTCGTTCCCACATAACCAATATCATCCACTGCGATTATGCGTGGTCGAACATTAATGGTCACTGTGGCAGTATCACAACCGGGATTTGCCTGGTTATTGCATACTGAATATTGGAAAAAAACTACACCAATAAAACCTGACGCTGGCTGGTAGTTAAAACTGTTATTGGGATTTAAAGTTAATATGCCATTAATTGGTGAGGCGTTTGGCAATATGGCAATGGTTGTCGTGCCGCTGCTCGGCAAATGGTCATTAATAGTAAAATCGGCATTGACCGGAACGCCAATAAACGTGCTATAACTATCATCCAAAGCGGCCACACCGGGCGTCAATTGGATATTCACAGTGGCTGTATCGCAAACCATCATGGTTCCGGTATTCTGGCAAATGATATAACCAAATGCATCCATCCCTGAATAGCCATTATTGGGCTGGTAAGTGAATGCCCCATTTGGCAATAAAAAAAGGCTGCCATGAGAAGGGCCACTGCCCGGCAAGGTGGTAATGCTCACCGAGTAATTGGGCAGTACGGTATCATTGGTTTTGATATCCCCATTAATTGGCTCGTTGGGGGCACCAAAATAACTGTCATCAAAAGCGTACACGGCCGGAGTTACTTCGATTGTAACGATGGCCGTGTCGCAAATTGTCAACTGCATTAAATCACATAGCATATACCTATAAAAATCGAACCCTACATAACCTGGGTTTGGGGAATAAACGAAACTGCCGTCCGGATTCAAGCTAATTGTGCCGTTCATTGGCCCCGTATTTGGCACCAAGGCAACCGACAGGCTGGCCCCTGCTGGGTTGGGGTCATTGGTCAAGACCTGCCCTGAAATGGGTTGGTTCATGGCCGTGTTCCATGCATCGTCCACTGCATAAAATGGCGGAGCAATGGTGATGGTGACAGTGGCGATGTCGCATTCTATGGGCAGGCTTCCGGTACAGACCCGGTACTTGAACTGGTCTATGCCGACAAATCCTGGGGATGGTTGGTAAACAAAATTGCCATTGGCAGCGAGCGTAACCGAGCCATTCGCAGGAGGTTGGACGGGCAGGACATCCACCGTCAAAGCCGCATTGTTTGGGTTTAGGTCATTTGTCAACACACTCCCTGATACGGCCTGGTTGATAAACCCATTGAACACATCGTCCAAGGCATTGAGCATATTTGGTGCCGCCTGATGGCAGGGTACAATCCCAGGCTGCACGATGCAAATAGGGGCATCTGGGCTTGAGCCAAAAGTGGTCAGTTGCTGCCCGGCATTGGACGAAAGCGAATTTGGCGGGGTAAAAGGGTCAACTCCATTGTCCATCAAATAGATGTTCGCACCTGTGCAAACCCCACCATTTTGAAAGGTAAACAATGGCACCTTGACGCCCTGTTGATATGGAATCCCTTGAGTACCAAGGCTTTGCAAACCAAAAGAAATATAATCGTGCCCTGGATTTTCGATGGGGCTGTTGACCCTCACATTATCGTGAAAAACAACGCCCGGTATCAAGTTGGTCAGGTTGGAAACATAAAATCCACCCGTTGGGGCAACCACTGTCACCTGTGCCGTGGAGGTGATGTTCAACGGGAAATTCCAAGTGACATAAGGAATCATGGAAACCTGGTAGAGGCCATTGGGCAGCACCTCCAGTTCATATTCCACCGTGCATCCCGTACAATTGGCCTTCCCCCTGTCATAAGGCCCCTGGAAGCCGTTGCTCCCCTGCCCCATTCCGAGTATGGTCATTTGGTTGTTGACATTGGCATTGGCAGCGTTGGGCGGGAAAAAAGGGTCATCGTTGGCCATAATCTCCACTGCGCCCGTGCAGGCACCGTTGTTCCTGAAAGTGAACAAAGGCACCTCTCCTCCTTGCTGGAAACTAAGCCCGGTCGTGCCAAGACTCGTCAACCCAAATGAAATATAATCATACCCTGGTGCTTCGGCAGGTGCATTGTACCGGGCGTTCTGTGCCCAAAAAACACCCGATTGCAGGTTGGTCAAATTGGTCACGTTGAAACCGCCAGTCGGCACTCTTACTGCGACTTGGGCCGTGCTGACCAAATTCTGTGGTGGCGGCCAAGCGGCCAAAGACAGCATGGAGACACGATAGGTTTCCCCATCGGGCATTAATTCCACCTTGAATTTAACCTGCCCAAATAAATCGCTGACTATCAGGCAGAAAAATCCAGCCATCAGCCATAAAGAATATCTTGAAAATCTTGTAAACACATCCATGAAGCAATAATTTAAACACATGCGTTGTACAGAATGCAAGTGGTTTCACATACAATTGAAGCAGAGGGGGTATTCCAAGATGTTTCTTCAGTAGGTTTATTTTATTAAATGGACGCTACCAACATATATTTTAGCGGCTCCATTGGTTTTAATCAATTCGGCTTTATAAGTATAAACTCCTGTGCCCATGACTTCTCCACCTCGCCTGCCATCCCAACCAAATTGAGGGTGGTTGGGCAAGGCATCTTTGACTGAATAGACCAATCCGCCAAACCTGTCAAAAATCGAAAATTGCTTGACGGACGCCACCGTATTATCCGTATTTATGAAGAACAAATCATTGATTCCATCACCATTGGGGCTGAAGGCATTGGGCAAATAAACCTCCGCCCGTTCATTCACGGCAACGGTCAACTCTTCGGACAAAACGCAACCATTTTTCCCGTAAACCTCCACCTTGTAAGTGGTTGTTTCCAATGGATTTGCACGGGTTTTTAAACAAATTGGGCAATCCAAGCCGACCGTGGGAGACCACCGTACCGAATCATATTCGAAATTGGAAAAAATCTCCAAGGCCGCATATTCCCCCAGTTTTATTTCAACATAATCTTGGCCAACGACCTCAACATAAGAGGCTGGATTTATTTGAACATTGGTTGTCCAACGGCAACCAATGGCATCTTCCACGACAACTTCGTAAATGCCACCTTGCAGGTTCTTGAATTTGGGCACAGTAGAAAAATCTTCGCCCGAATTAATTGAATATAAATACGGCGCCATCCCACCTGCCACATCCTCCAAATAAATCGAACCCTGCTTATGACTGCCGCAATCTGGTTGAACGGCCTTCGCTTCCGCAAGCATGTTCGGGATTCCTTGAAAATCAAATTCAGCCGTGCCCGTGCAGCCAAATGCATCGGTGACTATGACGAAATACTGCCCGGATTGATTGATGTCAATGGTGGATGCGATTTCACCTGTATTCCATGCGCATTCGATGAATCCATTGCAGGATAGCTTGCTAAAACAATCTTCTTGTTCCAGCATAATAGCTGGTTTTGGCAAATCATTGACTTTTACCGACCGATATACCAGGCTATCGCAACCTGCCTCGGAAATATAAGTGTCAATCAGCAAGGTATCTGAATAAATTGCAAGGCTATTTATTTGCCCACCCTGACAAACCACCGTATCGAGATGGTTTTCCAATTGTGCAACCACCTGAATATAGGTCGTAACCACGCTATCGCAACCTGAAAATGCCACCAAGTTTTTGACAAGGGCCGTATCATATTGGATAGGGATTCCGTCATACATACTGCCTTCGCACAACTGTATGTTTTGCTGCTCCTCATAATAATCCACTACATTGATATTTATGGTGAGCATACTGTCGCAGCCTTCCATGTTTTGCAGGGCAACCGTTATCAATGTATCTGAATCCAATGAAATGCCCTGATAAACCTCACCTTTGCAGCGCACTAAATCAATATTTCCATATGTGGTTTTATGGACCTTAATCACAGTTTCAACGATACTGTCACAACCTTGGAACCCCCAATAATGGCTAACCAAAACTGTATCATGCTGGAAAACCTGACCAAAATAAGGCTCGTTTTCACAAACCGTCACTGCGATGTCCGCTCCCATGACTGTACAATTGGGCACTGGCAAACAAGGCACAGCAGGCTCGCCAATTATTCCCCAGCAAGCATTGGCCAACCCACCCCCAATCGTCGTTATGGAATGGGCGATATTGGCACCCAATGAGTTTGGAGGCAAAAAGGGGTCTGTTTCATTGTCAATTATCTCTACTTCCCCAAGGCACGAAACCGCTTCATTTTTAAACTCAAACAATGGAATGGCGGTGTTTGCCGTATAATTAAAGGCACTCGTTGCGCCGCTAATTAAACTGAATGAAATATAATCCCATTGTGGGGCCTCCATAGGGGCATTTATCCGCACATTATCATCCCATTCGGTGCCTGGTTGCATGCTTTGAAGGCTACCCACCACGAAGCCATATGGGGCTGAAGTATGGGGCACTCTTATGGTCACTTGCGAGGATGCGGTCAGGTTCTGTGGAAAGACCCAAGTCACCTCCGGAACCATTGAAACCCTGTAGGTGGCATCATCTGGCAACAATTCCAGTTGGAAACGCACCTGTGCGTCCAAAGAAACGGCCATAATTACGGCCAATATGATGAGGCCAATTACACGAGTCATTTGTGCTTAAAAAGCTGGAAAATAAAAGCAACTCTGTTTCGGTTTTACGCAATTGGATAATCATTGCGATTTACAAGGTGAGCTTTGAGCATTGGCTGCGGAAAATGAATGCCCGCAAATATCTGTTGTTTACGAGCCACAAAGGTTCAAAACTAAACATTTCAAAAAATAGCTTTTATCAAGAAACTGTGACTTCAAATCAGGCGAACACCATTGACATTTATTCTTATTTAAAAATTAAAGAATAACCCAAAACCGCTTTAAACACTGGCAAAAAAAAGAGGCCAGCATTGCTGCTGGCCTCGAAAGCTAATTAACTTATGTGACTTCTCAAACAATCAAGGAAGCTGCTCCTCGAATATAAAATTAATTAGGTAAGCCGAGTTTTGTGGATGGGTGAGCAAGTTGTAGAAGACCATGAAATCAACATCGTTGCCGATTCCTTGGAAGATAACCTGTCCATCCATGTTGGTGTCACCGAGGTGATACCCATCGTAAATGAAATTTTGGGAGAAGGTCGTATTGCCTGGCGCCGTGATGACCTGGAAGAAAACGGCATCCGTGTCATTGGAGCCACCCTGGAAGACCAAACGGTCGTCAGCATTGGCATTTCCACCCCAAAGCATCTGTTTGTTGGCAGCAGTGCGCATGGCATTGGTCCCGTAAGCCAAGAAAGTGCTTGCGGTAAAGTCAACCACCGTTGCGCCGCTGTGCAGGGCAATGGGCAGCTTCGTCATGGCACCCAAGTGGTTCCTGTGACGAATGGCCAAATAATAGTCGCCATCAGGCATTGCGAATGCGACTGGAGAGAAACCATCCACATCCACCACATGGCCGTCACGCTGCAAAAGTGCGCTCCGAGTAGCCAATACAGTGGCCGGGTTCGTGGCGCTTCTCAGCTCAAGGAACACCCAGTCCACGATGGCATCGGGGCCAGTCACTGCAAATACGCCCGGAGCAACCACTTCCCCACCACCGCCATTCACATGGACAAACTGCGGGATGGCGCTGTACGGCTCAGTGGTCGGCAACAGGTTCAACTGTCGGAGGTTGTCCTTCATCAAGGCATTATTGGAATCGAATGCGCCTTGGAGGATGACTTTTGGCACCACGGAAAGTTGCTCGCCTTCCTGATAAACCATCAGGGTATCGGAGCAGCCTGTCAAGGTGTCCACCACCACGATCTGGTTCCAGCCCGGCCCATCCAATTGGACACAAGTACCAAGTGCCACATTGGTGTAGTTAGGACGGAGGAGGGCAGGAATGCCCGTGCCAATATGTTTCAAAATCATCAGGCCATACGTGCCGCCGTTGGTGCCGCCACTGATGGAGTAGCTGTCAGGGTTGTTCACCCAGTTGCCGTTGGGGTCCCAAAGGTTCATCTTGGCGGCCAGTTCGTACATGTTTGCGACAGTGGCAGTCATGACTTGGCCGTTCACATTCCACGATTGCACCTTGTAGGGGCCAGCGTTCCCTGCACCAATGGTGAATGAATAGGTGTAGAAAACCAAGGTATCCTCATTGCAAGGTTGCGGCGGGAATAGGTAGTCCTGGCCGTTCAGTATGATGTCGTACAAGTTGGCTTCGCTGAAAGCCAATGGGATGCACACTTTCGGCTCATTGGTGTAAATGGTATCAATACCCGGGCCACCAAATATGTCTTGGCAATCAATGTCCATCGTGATATTAATGACGGTCGTATCGCAGAGCTGAACCTGGCCTCCGGTGCAGAACACGACGCAAATAGAAGTCGTGCCGAAAAAGCCCGGCGCAGGGTCGAGTATCACGCAGCCGTTGAGGCCCACCGTGGCATCCACTTCACCTGGATTTTCACCACAGATAGCGGCACTGCCAATGCTTGAAGGCAAATCTATGTATTGCTGCAAGCAAAGCAGGTGGGTATCCACCTCGGTCAGAATGATGTCAACCACCTCGGTGCCAGAAAGCACGGTTAGGTTGATGAACGTGGTGTCGCAAACCGTCGTGCCGGATATCGGGGCAATGTAACAGTGCTGTACGCAAACCTGGGCATTGCCTGTGAAACCAGGTGTTGTATTGAAGTTCACACAGCCATTGTTCGTGGGCACGGCTGTCACAGATTGCGGCAGCGGCGCACAAAGCGAAGTGGAAACGATTTGGCCTGGGAACTGCAAAAGGTTGCCAAGGCAGACTGTCTGTGGCTGGCCACTGTATATTGTCACGTTCTTCACGTCGTCCGGCGGCAGCACGGTTACGATGACCGTGGTCGTATCGCAGAACTGCGGGTTGTTGTCGTCACAAATGACCACACAGAACGACTCCTCGCCCACATAGCCAGGGCTGGGCTGGTATTGCAGGCAATTATTTGCAAAGCTGACCGTGCCGTGTTGTGGCGTTGAGCAAAGCGTCGGTTGTTGCGGTGTGCCCTCCAGTTCAGTAAGGTTGAGGCAGACTGGGCTGGTTGTCGTGCCCATCTGAGTGGTGACATGGACGGTGTCGGGTGTCGTGTTCACGTACCAGATGTACACCGTATCGGTACAACCTGTAACGGTATCAATTGCTACCAACTGGTTCAAGCCAGACTGCGTTACATTGACCAAGGTGCCATTGGCGACCGTTGTCCTGTTTGGCTGCATGAAGGTTGGCACATTCGTAAGCACATGCTTCACCCTCAATTGGTCGTACGTGTTGGTCTGTGCCCCTCCGCTGATGGTCAGCGAGGATGGATTGTACTGCCAATTGCCCGCAGGGTCCCAAACATTCATTTGGGCTACCAGTGCGGCAGCGTTTGCAACTGTACCTGTAAAGGTCTGGTTGTTCACCTTCCAAGAAGTGACCTGGTACGGGCCAGTGTTGCCTTGGCCCACCATGAAGGCATAGGTGTAATAAACCAAAACCTGGTCGTTGCAACCCGAAGGCGGATATACATATGGCGCATTGTTTAAAACAATATCATACAATGACCATTGCGAGAAGGCCAGCGGCACACATACGTTAGGCGTATAGGTCACGAGGGTATCATTGGAAGCGAATATTGACCCACAATCATTGAGCACATCAACGTGAATGATGGTCGTGTCGCAGAGCGAAGGCTGGCTGTCGTCGCAGTAAACCACGCAGATTTCGGTGTTGCCAGTAAAACCGGGCAGAGGGTCAATGATTACGCAACCATCAAGGCCAACGCTGACGGCAACTTGGTTGGGATTGTACCCGCAAATGCTGCCATTGGCAATATCGCCTGGAAGGTTCAGGACGCTCTGGAGGCAGACCGTGTCGGGGTCGTTGGAATCAATGACCACATCCAAGGTATCCTGTGGCGGCAACACGGTAATGATGAATACGGTTGTGTCGCAAATAGGCGCACCGTTCACCTGACCTGCAAAGCAATGAATGACGCAGACCTCAGAGAACCCTCCAAAGTCATCGGCTGGATTGAAGCTGATGCAGAGCGGGTTGCTTGTAACAGTGGCATCCACCTCGTTTGGCGTTTCGCCACAGATGGAAGCACTGACCACTGCACCAGGCAGTTGTGGCAAGCAATGAACCGTTGGGCCAACTGGGTCAATTGTCAATGGAATCGTATCGGGGGATGGGAGTACCGTCACCAATACGTAGGTCGTATCGCAGAACTGCGGCTGTGTTCCGTTGCACATCACCAGGCAAAAAGCGTCCTGTCCGATGAAGCCGTTGGCAGGGGTGTAGCTGAAGCAGGCATTGTTGGACAAGGTCACTGTACCATGTTGCGGCTGGCCGCAAAAAGCAATGGAAGTCGAACCTCCCGGCAGTTCGACCTGGCTAAGGCAGGTCGTCGGCACCGAGGTGTTTTCATGGATGGTATAGGTCAAATGGTCGGGTGTTACCTGGTTCAGCCAAACCACCAAGGTGTCGGTGCAGCCAGAAAGCGGGTTGTAAACCACGATTTCATGCTGGCCCTCGCCTTCTACGTGCACGCTAATACCGCCATTCACCAAGGTGAAATTCGCCTCCATGACGGTCGGCACCTGCGTCAGTACATGCGTCAGTTTGAGGTCGCCATAGCTTTGGGATGGGCTGCCACCGCTGATGGTGGAAGTCGAAGGGTTGTTCACCCAATTGCCAGTGGGGTCCCAGAGGTTCATTTTGGCAGCGAGGTCGTTCATGTCAACCACCATGCCGCTATGGGAGCCACTGTTCACGTTCCAATAGTTGACAATGTACGGCCCGGTATTGCCCTGCCCCACCGTGAAGGCATAGCTGTAATAGCTCAGCGTATCTTCGGAACAATAGTAGCCAAGCGAATTGTAAACCACATCGTCGAGGTAAACCGTGGAAGACAACAACTGAAGGTTGTCGAACGGAATGCAATAGTCCGTTTCCGAGCCATTTACCAAAATCATTTCTTCGTTGAAAATAGGCGCACAGTCAGGCCCACCCACTTCGATGCTGATGATAGTGGTATCGCAAAACTGAGGGTCAGTGTCGTTGCAAATGACAACGCAGAAATCGTCAATGCCAGTAAACCCATCATCCGGAGTATAAACGAAACAAGTATCATTGGTAATCGTCACCGTACCATTGGAAGGTTGGTTGCAAAGTGAAATAGAGGCCACATTGCCGGGCAATTCGTCCGTGTCGAGGCATACGGTAACTGGTTCTTGGTGATCGGTCTCCACCTCAATCTCGTCTGTAGTTGGGTCAACCACAATGACCAGCACCGAATCGGAACAGCCGGTAATGGTCTGTTCCACCACTACCTCGTATTCACCAGGCCCATCGAAATAAATCCTTGAATCGAACGGCACGAAAGTCAGGTTCAGGTTCAGGATGGTAGGCACTTGGGTCAGAATGTGGCGCAGGCGCATCGTACCATAGTTTTGGCCGTCAAGGCCACCACTGATCGCATCTATGGCCGGATTGTTCGTCCAGTTGCCACCGGGGTTCCAGATGTTCATCTTGGCTGCGAGGTCGTCCATATCGGCCACCACGCCAGAATGGGCAAGGTTCCCATTAATATCCCACGACTCCACAAGGTATGGGCCAGCATCGCCTTGACCAACGGTAAAGGCGTAAGTGTAGAAGAACAAAGAATCGAAAGTGCAAGCCTCCACAGGTTGGCTATAAGGCGCTCCATTCAGGATGATGTCATAGAAGGTCATATCGCCCAATTGGATGGGAATGCAAAGGCTGGCTGGGTCCTGCGAACCGTCCACGTAGATTACGTCCAAGTTCCAAAGCTCCTCACAGTCATCCTGGCAAGCGCCAGCGTTCGGATTGGGGTCGCAAGGGTCGTTGGCGTTGCTGCCAATCAGTCCCTCTGCCACGTTGCAAAGACCATCGCCATCACTATCCAAATTGTTTGGACTACAAGGACTGTTGGGGTTGCTGCCATTGATGCCCTCTTGTACGTCGCAGATGCCATCCCCGTCCGAGTCCAGGTTGTTCGGGCTGCAAGGGTTATTGGGGTTGCTGCCGTTTACCGTCTCCTGCACGTTGCAGATGCCATCCCCATCCGAGTCCGTGCTGTTCGGGCTGCATGGGTTGTTGGGATTGCTGCCGTCTTGCTGCTCCTGTGCGTCGCAAATGCCGTCTTGGTCAGAATCGGGCTGGTTCGGGCCGCAAGGAAGGCAAGCGACCGCCTGCCCAGTGATGCATATATGCGCATCAATGCCAGACCCAAGCGTGGTCAACTGTTGGCCAGGGTTGGCATTCAAGTCGTTCGGCGGAAGGAACGGGTCGTTGTCAGGGTTCATCAAATAAATGGTGCTGCCTGAACACGTACCACTGTTTTCAAAGGTAAACAGCGGCACTTTTACCCCATTCACATAGGGAATGGCCGAGGTCCCCGTTGAGGTAAGTCCGAACAAGAAATAATCTTTCGATGGATTCTCATTGGGGTGCGGAAAACTGGAATTATTGGCAAAGGTGACACCTGAAATCAGGTTGGTAAGGTTGCTAACGACCAAACTGCCTGTTGGTGCAACCACCGTCACCTGTGCCGTACTGGTGATATTCAATGGGAAATTCCAGCTCACATGTGGTATAAGCGACACCTGGTATTTGCCGTTCGGCAATAGTTCCAATTGATAGCTTACTGGGCAATTGGGGTTGCAGTTGGATGGGTCGCTGAGGGTTATGTTGCCAAAATTGGTGGCACAACTTCCTCCAATATTCCTTGCCGATATTGGGTAAGAACCAGCCGCCAAGCCAGTGAACTGGTTCGAAGGCTGCCAGTTGGTGCCATTGTTTTTGCTGTACTCATAACTGCCCGTACCGCCAGTTGCCGTTACTGAAATGGCGCCATTGGTTGCACCACATGCATTGGGATGCGTTGGTGTGGCTGAAACGATGAGGGAGGTTGGGGCAGACAAAACTGTGTTCACCCCAATTACAGGGCATGTGCCACTGGCATTGCGCACAGCAGGCTGATAAGTGCCACTTGCCAAGCCACCGAACAGGTTGGTGGGCGACCAATTGGCTCCGCCATCAATCGAATAATGGTAGGAGCCGCTGCCTCCCGTGGCTGAAATGGAAATACTGCCGTTGCTCACGCCGCAGCCCGAAGGTTGAACTGGCGTCACACCAGCGATGGTAGGAGCTGTTGGTGCGCCAAGCGTCACGGGATTGAGGAAATGCGCCACCTCGCAGGTGTTGTTCTTCACTTTGACCTGGTAGCTTCCCGGGGCGAGGCCAGAAAAGAGGTTGGAGCTTTGCCAAGTCGCCCCATTGTTGATGCTGTACGACAAGGGAGCTGTGCCGGCTGCGGTTATCGTTATGCTTCCATCATTGGCACCGCAGTTTGTTGCTGGGGTTCCGTTTACATTGGAAATCACCACATCACAAGTGACTGGGCAATTTGCAGGCCCGCCATAGTTGCCAGACCAGACGTTGTTGCCAGCACCGCCACCCAAGGTGGTCAGCTGGTTGCCAACATTGGCATTAAGGGAGTTCGGAGGCATGAACGGGTCATTTGCTTCCAAGAGCATGACTGGCCCGATACAGGCATTGGTGTTCTTAAAAGTGAACAAACCTACTTCCATGTTCGCCGTGTAAGTAAAGGCATTGGTACCCGTACTCGTGAGGCCGAAATTGAAGTAGTCCATGGTAGGAGCCTCATTGGGCTGGGTGTAGGTGGCATTGTTGGCCCATGCCGTACCAGGCACCAAGGGGGTAAGGTTGGTGACTGTTAGGCCACCATGCAATACTTTCAGGGATACTTGCCCTGAACTGGTCAAGTTGAATGGCGGCACCCAGGTCACCGCAGGCTTCATGCTGACTTTATAGGTTATGCCGTCCGACAGCAGTTCCAGTTTGTACTGAACTTGCCCAAACAGCTTTCCACCAACCATCATCAACACGAATGCGAAGGCTATCAAGGTGATGTAATTTTTTTTCATGGCAAATTTTCTTTGTGAAACTTTCAAAAAAGCCCCTTGCCTTAGCACGGTCGCCCGACAAGGCAGGGGATAGGGTAAGTGCCATTCATTCGTTGTTGTTGGTTTGGAAAAAGAAACAACTAATTATTGGAAGGTCGCAAACTCATCAAAGCCCTGCCTTGATGAAACGACCGATTGTGTTCGTGGAATCCCCTTTATCCATTTCAACTGAATAAGTTCCAGCGGAAAGCCCTGTAATGTCCAAGGCTATCAGGTGCTTGCCAGTTTGGAGGTCTTGCTTTACGATTTTTACCAGCCTTCCCGAAGCATCTATGACCCTTAACTGTAGGTCAGTGGTCATTTCTGTGGCCAAGGCCACATTGACCTTGTCACTGGCCACGGTCGGATAAATTTCATGCTTAGGGCCATCTTCCTTGGCTGTGGACGTGCTGGAAGCAAACTCGCAAACTGCATCGCCAGCATCGGTATTACCAGCATAGGCATTGCCGTTGGCACCAAACACGGTGATTTGGTTGCCAATATTGGCCTTGGCCGAGTTGGGTGGCATGAAGGCATCCGCTTCGTTGTCCACCAGTTCAATTCTTCCGGTGCAGTCAAGCCCGTTTTGAAATGAAAAAATCGGCACTTCAATTCCTGCTTGGTAGTTTAGCAGGTTGGTGCCCAAGCTGGTCAGACCAAACGAAAAATAATCGTACCCAGGCGCCTCTTGTGGCGATGCATGCTTGGAATTGAACTCCCAAACCACCCCATTTACGAGGTTCTTGAAGTTGGTGACCTCCAACATGCCTGCCGGGGCTTTGATACTGACCTGCCCTGAGACCGTCAAGCCTGCCGGGCCTGTCCATGTTTCCTGCGGCACGAGCGCCACCTGAAAGGCTGCGGCCTCTTTTTGCCACTCGATTTTGTACTGTACCTGTGCGCTTACCTCATCACAATAACCGAGGAAAAGGCACATGGCCGCTCCGATGATTGTCTTTCTCATTTGAAGAAGTTTTAATGCTGGCAATTAAATCTGCTTTATTATGGGCATTATAGATGAACGTCATTAAAAGTCATTGGTCATTAGGTCATTGAAGTCATTATAATTGATATTCAATGGCTTATGACAAACGAGCAATTAATTTTAAAGACGATTACCTATAATATAAGGCAACAGATAACTGATTAATTGGCTCATTTATATCCTCCAATTATTTAATTACCTTTTGCCCTCGCCTTTTGCAGGCTTCCTTGCCAATAATTGTTTAAGAAATAATAGTTAATTCAAAGGATAACTGGTTCAGGGGGTTTAAGAAGCTATACTTCATTACCATTGGTTTTGTGCAAGTGGGGGTTTTGTGCGCCGCCCAATGGCCAGCTGCACAAAGCTTGGCGGTGTGAACTATAGCTTACGCCGCCAAGTCTTGTGCATAGGGGGTTTGGGGGCACGGTTGGCCACCCAGCCCAAGTCCATCTCTATCCCCGCAGCGCCGCCTCCGGCGGCGCTGCGGGGAGGAAAGGGGCCTCTGGGGCGGCTGCGCCGCCCCAGACCCCATGCCCAAAACTTGGCGGCGTGAGGTATAAAAAACTTTGCTTTCAAATATTTCAACTAAAAGGACAGGCGATCGCCTACCCTATATCATCAAGGCAACTGCTCTTCAGCGATATAGCTGATGACAATCAAGCTGTTGTCTGGGTGCGTCAGCACGTTGAAGAAGATGAAGACATCCAAATCATTGTTCACACCCTGATAAATTGCCTTACCGTCCAGGTTCGTATCGGCATTGAAATAGCCATCATGGATGAAGTTCATTGCCAGGGTCGGGTTGCCGGGGGCCAACAGCACATTGAAGAATATCGGGTCAATATCGTTCACGGCACCTTGGAAGATGAGCTTGTCATCGCTGTTCGTGTTGCCACCCCAAAGCTGGGCCTTGCCGTCCGAGTACACCTGTGCATGGGTACCCCAAGTAGCAGTTGTAGTATCGCTGAAGTCAATAACCACGGGCGCATTGCTCAAAGCAACCGCCGTTGCCGTCATCACGCCAAGGTGGTTTCGGTGACGGACAGCAAGGTGGTACCCTCCATCAATCACCTCGAAATCCACGGGCGAGAAGCCATCCACGTCCACTACGTCGCCGTCACGCTGCAAGAGTGCTGCCCTGCGGGCAATGATATTGGCGGGGTTGATGCTGCTGCGCAATTCCACCAGCACCCAATCAACGATGGCATCCGGGCCTGTCTCATCGAACACCTGTACCGTGGTGGACTCTGTGCCAGTATGGCCGTACAAGCTCATGGTGTGGTAAGGGTTCAGCAGCGGTATCAAGTTTTGCTGCCGCAATTTGTCGTGCATCATGTGCGTACTCGCTTCATAAGCACCTTGCAGCATTACCTTCGGATAAACATAGACATGCGGCGTGCAGGGATTCGGGCTGCAAGGGTCAAGAGGATTGGTGCTGGCATTTACCTCGCTGCCATCCGTGATTCCGTCGCCGTCCGTGTCAGGGTTATTCGGATTGGTGCCAGCCGTAGCCTCCTCCCCGTTCGTCAGGCCGTCGTTGTCCGCATCGCATGCAGCCGAAGTTGTGTTCGGGATGCACGGGTCGCTGTTCGCCGGGTCGCTCTCGT
>WBZM01002745.1_pt1 | contig 14560 bp, 8 predicted proteins | sample 5204271 | NCBI WGS metagenome assembly WBZM01 (sample SAMN12344346, study PRJNA552823) | activated sludge metagenome | biome: Activated sludge suspended growth; feature: Nitrification reactor; material: Wastewater; isolation source: activated sludge from nitrification reactor of wastewater treatment...
CGCCGCGCATGCTTCTGTGATGATTTGCTGTGCCATAGGCGGAAGCGCAACGACATGAGGGACTTGGGCCTTTATTCGTTCTCCAGGCAGGGTCCACACTTCGCCCGCAATCTCGTCTTTTTGCGCGCCAATAACCTCGCCTTCTCTGAGGCCGAGAAGAATAAGCAAGCGAATTGCACGCGCTGTTCGAAGAGGGACGCCGTCGAGTGCAAGCCAAAGCTTGCGTAGCTCGTCATGCGATAAGACGCGGTCGCGAGCCGTCTCCTTGAAGCGCTTAGGGATGCCGCGAGCCGGGCTGACGTCTATGATGGCTTCGCCTTCGGCCCAGTTGAGGACAGCAGACAGCAAACGCTGCGCATCGTTCACAACATAACCCGTCGTTGCTAGATGTATGTCGTCGAGTACTTCTATCAGTGCTCGTTTGCTAAGTTCATTGACTGCCCTGCGGGCAAGTCGTTGCTCAATATGTCGAGTGAAGAAGGCTGAATCGTCTTTCCACTTCTTCCGTTGTTGCTGTGCATAGGTAGTTAGCCAGCGTTGGAACAGTTCGCCAATCGTTAAAGCGGAAGTATCGCCACGAGGGTCTTTCCCGGTCGTTTGCAGGGTCGCTAGGAACGTCCTCGCAGCCTCCTCCGCTTGGCCTATGGTGATGATCTTGGCGTTGCCAAGCGTATGTTTGCCCTGCTGGCGTCGTGCCCGGCCACCGACCTTTTCGAAGCGGACCTTGTAGCGGCCTACACCAGCAGCGATGACCTCAAGATACAGGCCTGGCACTTTCCCGGATTTGTACGTGCCCACTTCGCCCGTGGCGACCAAGCGGTCCACGTCTCTCTGTTTGCTAGGGAGGTCCATCGGGTGCTCACTCGGGGTGCGGCGCCCGCGCGCGAGCCGCAAGACGGCAGCATACGCGATTCGATCTGTCGGACACACCGCGGACACACCAATGCAGCGCAAAGCCGCGGTGCGGTGCGCACTCTCGCGCGAGGCATGGCTATTAACTTATTGACTTTATGGGTAGTATGTGCGCGAGAGTGCGCAACAATGCGCGAGAGCTAACCTATTGATGTTCTCGCTGCACGCCCTTGGTAAGGGAGAGGTCGAGAGTTCAATCCTCTCTCGCAGCACCATTACAAAACTTCTCAGCGGATAATCCTCAGGCCCGAGGACGATTGGTTGGCACGCCGCAGAAGGCTCACTGCACCAGCAACTCGACGTCGCCGAGGCGCAGCTTGCCGCCGGGCTTCAGCTCGGCGCGCGTGATCCGCTTCCCGTCGAGGAACGTGCCGTTGGTGGAGTTGCGGTCCTCGACCCAGGCGCGGTCGCTCGCGTCGCGCGAGATGGCGATGTGGATCTTGGATATCGTGTCGCGGTCGATGATCAGGTCGGCGTCCGAGCCGCGCCCGATGCGTACCGTCCCGCGTGCCGCCGTATCGACGGTGAGGGCGGCGCCCCCCGCGAGTGGGACGAGGCGCAGCACGCCACCGCCCGGACCGGCGCCACCGGGCCCGGACGCGCCGCCCGCCTTCGCCGCGGCGGGGCTCGCCTGCTTCGCCAGCGCCGACTCGACGCGCTCGCGCACGAAGCTGTGGGTGGCGCCGGCGACTTGCGGCTTGCGGCGGTAGATCCGGTAGATCACCACGGCCATGATGCTCAGCATCGCGGTTATGATGAGCGTAGCGCCCACCATCTGCTGGCTCGCCTCGCGCGCCGAGACGGCACGACAGGCAATCATGGTGGTTGCGACGCTCGGCGCGTAGCGGCGCGCGAATGCCTCGACCTCGCGCGCATGGACCGAGAACAGGATGCCCTGGCTCTGCTCGGATGCGGCCGGTCCGAATGTCGTGACGCCGATTACGTTGTTGCAGTCGTCGAACATCGGGCCGCCGCTGTTGCCATGGTTCGTCGGAGCCGTGTGCTGGACGACGGCGGCGCCGCTATTGAAGGTGGACTGCTCGATGAAACGCGAGACAACGCCGCGGGTGACGGTGGGCGTGAAAAAGGCGTCGCGGAACCGCGTATTGCCCTGCTGGTCGCGATCCAGGGTCGGGAAGTCGGCGGCGCCGGGATAGCCGATCGCGACGACATCAAGCCCAGGCGCTGGAACGTAGGTTCCAAGCGTGAAGGCCGTGCCGGGGAGGTCGCGCTCCGCCTCTAGCAGGGCGAGATCCTGCCCGGGGCTGGTCGCCACGATGCGCGCTCCGACGACCGATGGTCGGCCGTACTCGAGGAAGGCGATCACCACCCGCTGCACGTCGTCGCCCTCGACGACGTGGTTATTGGTGACCACCAGGCGGTGTCCGGAGACGAGGAAGCCGGAGCCACCCGCTCCGCCGTTCGCCTTGGTGACATCGATACGGTAGACGCCGGGGGTCGCGCGATCGATGTCGAAGCCGAGGAGGAAGGGGATGACTGCCAGCGTCAGCGCGGTCAGCACGAAACGTCCGAACGACTTGCAACGCATCGTGATGAACCCCCTACCCAATACCCTGGAGCGATTGTAGGGTTGCAAAGGATACGGACTGTGACAAGCGGGATCGGATCGTCTCGCCTGCGACGGGTTCGTGCCGCAGTCGTTGAGTGGGGAGTTTACGGCCGATGGCGCATGGATCCGACAAGCCCGGCCGGCCGGCCGGTCCCAACGACCCGACCCGCCTCATCATAAGAAGCAACGACAGCCCGCCCGCCGAGATGCTGGCCAGGCCGGGTGCGCCGCTCGCCGCGCCTCCCCCGGTCGCCAGCCCGCCAGCGCCTTCCGGGGATGCCGCCGCGACACGATACGTGCACGAGGCCGGGACACCGAGGGGGGCCGCTCCGGGGATCGATCCCGTGGTCGGCTGGCTGGTCGTCGTCGATGGACCGGGCAAGGGCGCGAGCCGCACGGTGCACTACGGGCAGAACGCGGTGGGGCGCGGTCCAGGCCAGCGCATCGCGCTCGATTTCGGAGACGACCAGATCTCGCGCGAGGCGCACGCATATGTCGTCTACGACGAGCGCAAGCGGCAGTTCTTCGTCAATCACGGCGGCCGGACCAACCTCGTGCGGCGAAACGGCGAGCCGGTCATGGCGCCGGTCGCGCTCGCGGCGCTGGACGTGATCGAGATCGGCCGCACCAAGCTCCAGTTCGTGCCGTTCTGCGGTCCCGGGTTCGATTGGCTGGCGAGCGGCGATGGCGAGAACGCTTGAGCTCGAGGCGTCCGCCGCGGCCAGCCAGGGCCAGCGCCCCGACCAGGAGGACAGCAGCCGCATCGCCGTTCTCGAGGACGGGGAGGCTGGCTCGAAGCTCGTGCTGCTGGTTGCCGACGGGCTCGGCGGCCATGCTTCCGGCGAAGTGGCAAGCCGGCTCGCCTGCGACGCCTTCCTCGGTCACCTGAGAGCCGGTACGGCGGACGATCTCCCCGGCGCGATGGCGGCCGCCTCGGCGGCCATCGCCAGTGCCGTGCGCAAAAACGGCGAACTGCGCGGCATGGGCACGACGCTCGTGGCAGCCGTCGTCGACGCCGGCGGGCTGCGCTGGCTGAGCGTCGGGGATTCCTCGCTGCTGCTTCTGCGCGATGGCGCGCTTCGCCGTCTCAACGCCGACCACTCGCTCGGCGCCGCGCTCGATCAGCAGGCCGAGGCCGGCCTCATCCCGGAAAAGTCGGCAAGCTCGGCGCCCAACCGAAACGCCTTATGCTCGGCGATCGACGGCGGTGACGTGGCGCTGGTCGATCACCCCGCCGATCCGCTGCGGCTGCTGCCGGGAGACGTGGTGCTGCTCGCCAGCGACGGGCTCGACACGCTCTCTCCCGCTGCCATCGCCGCGATCGCGCGGGCTGGGCAGAGTTCCGGCGCCACGGATCTGGCCCGCAGGCTCGTGGCCGAGACCGACGCCGCGGGGCATGCGCACCAGGACAACACCACTGTCGTCGTCCTGACGGTCGGCGGCAGCGCCGGGCAGCCTGCGGGCAAATCCGGCGACCATTCTGGTGCAGGCGTCACGCGGCGGATCGGCGAGCCTTGCAGCGTCGCCATTGCCGAGAGCGGCACGGGCCCGAGCACGAGCACGCCGGCGCCGGCCGGACGCGAAAGGCAGCGATTGCCAGGGTGGGCACCGTTCGCCGCGGCTGTGGTTGGCGTCTTCCTGTCGGCGCTGCTGCTCGGCACCTGGTGGCGATCGGGGACCGCGCCGCCGGTCCCGGCCGTTGCGCCGCCTCCGGAGGCCGTCTCTCCCGCCACCGGGCGCGGACCCACGCCCGCGATGCCGGCCACGCGCCCAAAGCGAAAAGCCGCCGACGCCGTGCCGGAACGTGCCTCCGGCGAGAGGCCGGACACGCGCGACGCCGCGACGCCGACGTCGCCATCACCATCCTCGGCGCCATCACTCTCACCCTCCCAGCCGCCATCTCCGGCTTCGCCAGAGAAGCCGCCCCCGGTGGAGCCACCCGCGGGCGCGCGGCCGTCCGGTAAGGGGGCGCCGTGAGCCAGGACAGTACCCGCATCCCGGCCGCGCGCACGGCTTCGGACACGCTGACGCCCGGCACCGTCATCGATGCCTACCGGATCAAGTCGACCCTCGGCTCGGGCGGCTTCGGCGTCACCTACCGCGTCGAGCACGTGCGGCTCGGCAAGGACTTCGCGATGAAGGAGTACTTCCCCCGCGCCTTCGCCGTGCGGGACTCCGGCGAGATCGTACCGCGCTCGGACGGGCACAAGACCTACGAGTGGGGGCTCGCCCGCTTCCTCGACGAGGCGCGTGCCCTGGCTCGCTTCCACCATCCTGCAATCGTCGGCGTCTCGAACGTGTTCGAGGCCAACGGCACCGCCTACATGGTGTTGACGTTCGAGGACGGCGCCACCTTCGGCGACTGGCTCGCTGGTCTCGGGCGGCCGCCGGCGCAGGCCGAGCTCGACGCCATTGCCGTGCCCATTCTCGATGCGCTCGCCACTCTGCACGGCGAGGGCCTGCTGCACCGGGACATCGCGCCAGACAACATCTACGTGCGCCGCAATGGCACGCCGGTGCTCCTGGATTTCGGCGCCGCGCGGAAGGCGCTGTCCGACCATTCGGCCCAGATGTCGGCCATCGTGAAGATCGGCTACTCGCCGCCAGAGCAGTATTCCACCGAGGCACAGTCGCAGGGTCCGTGGAGCGATATCTATGCCGTCGGCGCCACGCTCTACGCGGCGGTGACCGGCAAGCGTCCGCCTGACGCCAACAGCCGCTGGCCGAGCGACCCTTACGTGCCTGTCGGGAAGCTGGCGCCGCCGGGCTACCGTGCGGACTTCCTCGAAGCCATCGACGCGGCGCTGAAGCTCGACTACCGGGAGCGGCCGCCGTCGATCGCCGCGTGGCGGCGCAGCCTGATGCCGGGCGGCGCGGACCGGCTGCCCGATCCCGACCCGACGCGGCTGCTCACGCCCGGCCCGACGGCTGCCGCGCCAGCCGCTTCGTGGCAGCCCGCGCACGTCGTTCCGCCGGTGGCCGAGAATGCCACCGCGCCGGTGGATCCGACCAGAGTCATGCCGGTGGATATCGGCCCTGTCGCGGCCCCGCGCCCGGGCCGGAGTGCCACCGCCTGGAGCCGGCCGGCGCAGATCGCCATCGGGCTCGTGGCGATGGCGGTCGGATTGAGCCAGTTGTGGTCGGCGTTTTTCGTCGACAACATCAAGACCTGCGACACCCGGGCGGCGATCCCGGACGACCCGAAGCGGCAGGCACCGGGGCTGGACGATGAGGCCGTCGATCTCGGCGCCATTGCCGTCTGCCGCAAGGCCGTGGCGCAGTCCGTCGGTCGCCCGGACGCGCCGCGGCTCGACACCCAGCTCGCACGCCTGCTCGAGCTCGACGGCAACGCTCCGGAGGCCGTGGCGATCATGCGCCGGGCCGCCGAGCGCGGCTATCCCGAGGCGGTGCTGCGCCTCGGCGGCTATCTCTACAACGGCATCGGCGGGCTCACCTTTGACCGGGTGCAGGGGTGCCGTCTGGTCGAGCAGGCGGTCAATGCGGGCCATGTCGGGGCGAAGACGGACCTCTCCTATTGTCTCGAGGGCGGCTCGATCACCGGCAAGCCGGAATTGGAGCGCGCCTTCGCCTTGCAGAGCGAGGCAGCGGGTCAGGGCTCGCGCAGTGCCATGGCCGCGCTCGCCTCGGCCTACGCCAGCGGTAACGGAACGCCTTTCGATCTCGCCAAGGCCTACGCGTGGAACGAGAAGGCCGCCGCGCTGGGCAGCGTCTCGGGCGTCTACAGCGCCGCCGCCGCGCTGATGCACGGCGAGGGCGTCGCCGCCGACAAGGCGCGCGGTCTCGAGATGTTCCGGAGCCTCGTCCCGCGCCTCAGGCGGCTGGCCGAGCGGCGGGATACGTCGGCGATGGAGCTTCTGGCCGGGCTCTCCGACGAGGGCTGGGGTCTCTCCAAGGATTCCGCCGCCGCCGCCGGATGGTATCGCCGCGCGATGGACCTCGGCAGCGCCTCCGCCAAGATGTCCTACGCGGTGCGATTGCGCGACGGCAACGGCGTGGCCGAGAACAAGAAGGAGGCGCTGCGTCTCTTCCGCGAGGCCGCCGAGCGCGGCAGCAGCACGGCCATGACCTACATCGGACTCGCCTACGCGGAGGGCACGGTGGTCGCGAAAGACGAGGTCGAGGCACTCGGCTGGTACCGCAAGGCCGCGGCACTGGGGGAGACGAGCGCCATGCGCTTCATCGCCGAGGCGTACGAGAACGGCACCGTCGTGCAGAAGAGTGCCGCCACCGCGATCGAATGGTACCAGCGTGCGGCGGACCACGGCTCCGGCGACGCCATGGCGCGGCTGGGCGAGATCTTTGACACCGGGACCGGCGTCAAGAAGAACGAGGTGGAGGCCAGGCGCTGGTTCGAGCGTGGCGCGGCGCGGGGCCACGTCGATTCGCTCAACTATCTCGGTGTCTACAGCTCCGACGGGCGCGGGGGAGGGGCACGCGAGTACGCCAAGGCGCTATCGCTGTGGCAGCGGGCGGCCGCGCTCGGCTCCGGTGCAGCCATGTTCAACATCGGTGAGGCGTACGAGGAGGGCAACGGTGTCGCCAAGGACGGGCGGCAGGCGCGCGGCTGGCACACGCGGGCGGCCGAGGCGGGCTATGCCAGCGGCATGCTGCGCATCGGCTCGATGCTTGAGCATGGGCGCGGCGGTGCCGTCGACCTGCCCGCCGCGTACGGCTGGTATGTGAAGGCCGGCGAGGCGGGCAACAGCACCGGGATGTGGAACGCCGGCGTATTTCTCGAGGAGGGGCGCGGCGTGGCGGCAAGCTGCAAGGCCGCCGCCGGGTGGTATCGCAAGGCCGCCGAGGCGGGGCACGACGACGCCAGAAAGCGGCTGCCGGTCATAGCCAAGAAGTGTTGAAGGGGTGGGGCGTGCGGAGCAGATCATCTGATCGACTCCGATGCGCGTCCGGAAGAGGCGCGGCCGCGCGCTGAAGCGGCGGTGTAGTCCTCAGCGGCCCCAGAAGCGCACGTTGTTGTCGCCGGAGGCCGAGACGAAGCCGCCGGCGACGAAGTGGCCGCCGACCACGTTCTGGCGCGACTTGTCCTCGAGCACGACGTCGGGGTCCCAGCCATCGGCCACGGACTCGATCGACATGATGTAGACGCGGCCGATATTGGTCGTCCTGACTGCAGCAAAGCGGCCGTCGGGCGAGACGTCCGCGATCTCGACGCTCTCCTTGATGCCCGGCTCGAAGACCCGCCCCTCGTTGGGGTCTGCGGCGGAGACGAGGGCCAGCGTCACCGGCTTGCGGAAGTCGCCCGCGGCCTCGCCGAGACGGCCGGCCACGACGACGAGGCGGTCGCCGTCACCGAACGCGCCGCTGCATGTGCAGCTCATCGACCAGATGACGCGCTGGCTCGGCAGCTCGATCATCGACAGACGGTGGTTGGTGCGATCCTCCATCAGCAGCCGCGTCCCGTCGCGCGAGACGTCGATGGCGCCGGGCATCGCTCCGAGGTCGTAGCTCGCGACCCGCACCAGATCCGTGCCGCGCATCTCGAGGACGTCGAGCCCGCTCGCCGCCGGTGGCGGCCGGCGCTTCAGGACGTAGAGGCTGCGGGAGCCGGCCGGCGTGCGCAGCGCGAAGGTGTAGACGTCGGGCATGGCGAGCGAGGCGATGCGCCGGCCGTCGAGACCGTAGACATCGAGCCCCTTGCCCTCGATGGCCACGACGACGGCTTCGCGGCCCGGCAGGAAGCCGATGTCCGACAGCGTCTGCGCCTTGAAGCCGGCGAGCGCGAAACGGCCGACCGTCTTGCCGGCGGAGTCGAGCACGGTGATCTTTCCTTCACGGCCGGCGCCGACGGCGAAGAGACCGCGATCGCCGCTCACGGCCGCCGACGAGAGGCCGCCTCCGAGACGCTGAGTGCTCTTCAACTTCCACCGGCTGACGTCATTGAAGTCGAGCTGTCCGGTCGCGGCCGTCGCGGGCCGCTCCGTGATCACGGGCAGCGTCGCCATCACCTCTCCGCCGCCTGCCGCACCATTGCCGGTGGCGTCGGGGCGCGCCGCCGGATTCGTGGCGGGCTCTGCCGCCTTGCCCTGACGGCGCCGCGCTTCCTCGAGCTCGCGCTGCAGGGAATCCTCGAGATCACTGGCCCGTCCCTGGGCCATGACGCCCGTCGGACCTACGCTCGAGCCGATCAGCAGAGCGAGCACCGCCGCCGCGAGCAGCCTCGATGTTTTGACGTGCCTCGTCCGCGCGATCGACATCGACGCCTGTCGAGGTTTCGAACGGCGCTGAGCCTCGTTCGTCATTGCCTCACCTTTGCCTAGCGTCGCACGTGGGCGGAGGGACCATGGCCCAATCGTTCGCACAGCCCGTATCGCAACGCAAACGCCGATCCCGTCGCCTTGCTGCCTGATCGGGCGGCGGCGATGGGGTGGGCGCCCTGTGAAGCGGCCGGATTTCGGGCGGCGACTACAGCCTCGGGTCGACGGGCTCGCTTTCCAGCGCCAGGATGGCGAAGACGCACTCGTGGACGCGGCGCAGCGGCTCGCGCGCGACGAACCTTTCCAGCGCCTCGGCGCCGAGCACGAACTCCTTCACCGCCAGGGCGCGCTTCAAGCCGAGGCCGCGCTTCCTCAGGCGGACCAGGTTCTCCGGGGCGTCGTACTCCGGGCCGTAGATGATGCGCAGGTACTCGGGACCGCGGCACTTGATGGCCGGCTGCACGAGGCCCTTCGCTCCCCGGACGATGAAGTCCCGCGGTTTCACCACCATGCCCTCGCCGCCTTCGGCGACGCGCTCGCTCCACCATTGCGCGGCGGCGGCGACGCTGCCCTGGTCGGCGAGCTTGACGACGCGATACGGTGTCGACATCAGCGTCGGCTCCAGGCCTTCGGTGACGAGGCGCAGCTCGGTCATGTGCCAGACGTGGTCCTTGTCCATATGGACGCGGCCCTCGGTGGCGAGCAGATGGAACGGGGCGACGCGGTAGTCGGCGATGGAGTGCACCGGCCAGCAGTAGCGGCGGTAGGCCTCGACATAGCGGCGGGCCGCGAAGCCGCGCTCGCGGAAGCGGGTCAGCAGCGGGGCGACCTCGACACCGTGGCGCTCGGCGCCCTCGAGGAGGCCGATGGCGGCATCGAGGCCGGCGCGGGCGGCGGCGCCGGTCGAGGCGTACTGCTGGCGGATCAGGCTCTGCGCCTTCGCCGACCAGGGCAGGATCTCGGCGTCGATCAGCGCCCACCGCGTCTGGTGGCGCGCCCAGAAGCCCGAGGCGGTGAGCGCGCCGCGGACGCGGCCCAGCATCTCCTCGGTCATGGCGCGGTCGGGGAAGAAGGCGCGGCCCGTTCGCGTCATGATGGCGCCGGTCTCGCCCGTGGTGACGCCGAAGCGCGACTGCGCGACGCTGTCGTCCTCGCAGACGACGATGAGCGCCCGCGAGCCCATGTGCTTCTCCTCGACCACGACCTCGGCGACGCCCTCGCGGGCGTAATAGGCGAAGGCTTCGTCGGGATGCTCGAGGAGCGGGTCGCGGTGGCTGGTCTCGCTCGGCGACATGGTCGGCGGCAGGTGGATCAGCCACTTCGGCGACACGGCGAAGCGCGTCATCACCTCGAGCGCGGCGGCGGCGTTGGCCTCGGGCACGGTGATGGTGCGGCCGAGGCGCGTCGTCACGATGCGCTTGCCGAGCACGTCCTCGAGGTCGAGCAGGTCGTCGTGCACCGCCTGCGCGGAGAGGAGGGCCGGCGCCTCGACGCCGGGACGCGTCGGCGGGTGGCCGAAGGCCCGGATCGGCTCGGAGTAGACCTGGCGCGCCGGTACCGAGACGATCTCCTTCTCCGGCCAGCGCAGCGCGGTCAGCTTGCCGCCGAAGCAGCAGCCGGTGTCGATGCACAGCGTGTTGTTGAGCCATTCCGCCTCGGGCACGGGCGTGTGGCCGTAGACGATGGTGGTGGCGCCGCGGTACTCGGCGGCCCAGTTGTAGCGCACGGGGAGCCCGAACTCGTCGGTCTCGCCCGAGGTCTCGCCGTAGAGGCAAAACTCGCGCACGGTGCCCGAGGCGCGGCCGATCATGTCCTGCTTGATGCCCGCGTGGGCCACGGCCAGCTTGCCGCCCTCGACCCAGGCGTGGCTGATGAGGCCGTCGAGGAAGCGCTTCACGCGCGGCTTGAACGACGGCGGCTCGGTCTCGAGCTGCGCGATGGTGCGGTCGATGCCGTGGGTCATCTTGACGTTGCGGCCGTCGAGCCAGCGCAACAGCTTGACGTCGTGGTTGCCGGGCACGGTCAGCGCCTGGCCGGCCTCGACCATGTCCATGACGATACGCAGCACGTCGGGCGAGTTCGGCCCGCGGTCGACGAGATCCCCGACGAAGAAGGCGCGGCGCCCCGGCGGCGTCTCGACGATCGCCTTGCGCTCCTCGCCCTCGCCTTCGAGCTTCACGCGGTAGCCGAGCTGCCCCATCAGCTCGATCAGCTCGCCGGCGCAGCCGTGGACGTCGCCGATGATGTCGAACGGTCCGGTCTCGTGGCGGCGGTCGGTCCACAGCCGCTCGCGCACGATCTCGGCAGCCTCGATCTGTTCCGGCGTGCGAAGCTCGTGGACGTAGCGGAAGCCCTCGCGGTCGATGCGGTTGATGTTGCGCTTCAGGTTGCGGGTCTGGTTGCGGACGACGTGCGGGCCGAGGCTGCGGTCGGTGCGCACCCTGTTGCGCTCGTGAGCGACGTCCTCGCCGGGGTTGACGATGATGGCGACGGCGAGCGCGTGGTGGCGGCGTGCCAGCGTGACGAGTCCGGCGCGGTCCTCCTGGCGCACGTTCGTCGCGTCGATGACGACCAGCTTGCGCCGCTTCAGCCGCTTTTCGGCGATGGCGTGGACGAGGTCGAAGGCGTCGCCGGTCGCGTCGAGGTCATTCTCGTCGTCGCAGACGAGGGCGCGGCAGGCATCCGAGGAGACGATCTCGGTCGGCTTGAAGTGGCGGCGCGCGAATGTCGACTTGCCGGAGCCGGAGACACCGATCAGCACGACGAGGCAGTATTCCGGGATCGAAATCTTCATTGTTCCGCCCCGGCTCATCTCTCGAACACGGCCATCTGCGATGGCGCGCCGAGCGCCGCGTCCTCCGGCCCCAATCCCTCGAAGCGCACCTTGTAGGCGTGGCGCGCGGCGACGGGCTCGGCCCAGGCGCGGAACTCCTCGCGGGTCCATTCGAATCGGTGGTCGGCGTGGCGCATGGCTCCGGGCGCCATGCCTTCAAAGAGCGCGTTGTACTCGCGGTTGGGCGTGGTCACGACGACGGTGTCGGGCCTGGCGTGCTCGAAGACGACGCGCTCGAGGCTCGCCAAGCGGTCCGGGTCGAGGTGCTCGATGACCTCGACCAGGGCGGCGGCGTCATAGCCCTCGATGCGCTTGTCGCGGTACGTCAGCGCGCCCTGGAGGATGTTGATGCGCTTCCGCTGCCGCTCGGGCATGCGGTCGAGGTGCAGGCGGCGCGACGCCATCTCCAGAGAGGCGACCGAGACGTCGACGCCGAGGATGTCGAGGAACTGCCTCTCGGCCATCAGTCGCTTCAGCAGCTTGCCGGAGCCGCAGCCGAGGTCGACGACGCGGCGGGCGCCGGAGTCGGCCAATACCTTGGTCACGCGCTCGAGGCGCTGGTCGTGCAGGCGGAGCGGCTTCTCGATCGCCTCCTCGGCGGCGTCGCTCGCCCGCTGGACGGCCTGCTCGTCGCCGGGCGCCTCCTTGGCCGCGGGCTCGCTCGTGTCGGCGACGGCTTCCTCGGCCTCGGCCTGGTCCTCGGCGAGGCGGGTCAGCACCTCGCGCGCCAGCGACCGCTTCGGGCCCATGTAGCGGCGCGCGATCAGCTCCTTCTCGGGATGGGACGCGAGCCAGCCGGCGCCCTTCTCGAGCAGCTTATCGGTCTCGTGGCGGTCGATGAAGTAGTGCTTGCGGGCGTCCAGCACCGGGATCAGCACGTAGAGGTGCGCGAGCAGGTCGCGCAGGCGGCAGGTGCCCTCGAGGTCGAGGGCGACGTAGGGGCTCGCGCCCCACTCGGGCCAGGTGTCGTCGAGAGCGATCGGCTCCACCGTCACCTTGTAGCCGAGCGGCTGGAACAGCTTCTCGACGAGGCCCTCCGACCCGCGCACGGGAAGCGGAAGGACGCGCGCTGCGAGCGGGATGGCGGTGTCGGCCAGCCCGGCCCGCTCCTTGGACGAGCCGCCGAGGGCGTTGCGCAAGGTCTTGGCGATGGCGACGGCCAGAAAGGACGACGCGGCATAGGGCCGGTCGTTGACGTACTGGTCGAGGAGGCCGGGGTTGCCATGGCCCTTGCCGCGCACGAGCGCCACCGGATCGATGTCGAGGACGAGGGCGAAGGTGGCGCGCTCGTTGCCGATCTCGGGATAGAACATCTGCGCCTTGCCGAACGACAGCTCCGTCTCGTGCAGCCGCTGCGGGTTCTTGTGCAGCAGGTAGCCGAGGTCGGTCGCCGGTTGGTGCGTGGTGGTGATGGTGAGGAGCATGCGGTGGGGCCTGCGGATGAGAACGCGGAGCGCACTCTGCCACCGCAGCCGGGCAATTGCACGTTCCCTGGGGAACTGATGCGAGACCTCCCTTCCCCCGCAAGGGCGGGGAGAGGGAAGCCTCGTCAATCCGAGATGTAGTCCGCGGCGGTACGCTTGGGCTGCGGCACGTCAGTGACGAACCTGGCCAGCTTCTCCAGGCCGCGCGGCACCGGGCCGCCGTGGGCCCAGTCGAGCAGCTCGACCGTGTGCGCGATGGGGAGATCGGTGCCGCCGGCGATCTGGTTGATGCAGCCGATGTTGCCGGCGGCGATCAGGTCCGGGCGCACGCTCTCGATGTTCTTGACCTTGCGCCGCTGGAGCTCGCCCGCGATCTCCGGCTGCAGGATGTTGTAGACGCCGGCCGAGCCGCAGCAGATGTGGCCCTCCGGCACGTCGACGACGCTGTAGCCGGCCTTGAGGAGCAGCATCTTCGGCTCGTCGGTGACGCGCTGGCCGTGCTGGAGCGAGCAGGCGGAGTGGTAGGCGATGCGGAGGCTCGACCAGCGCTTGGGCGGGCCGAGATCATAGCCGGCGATGAACTCGCTGACGTCCCGGGTCATCTCGGAGACGCGCCTCGCCTTCTCGGCGTATGCGGGATCGCGCGCGAGCATGTGGCCGTAGTCCTTGACCACGGTGCCGCAGCCGGAGGTGTTGATGATGATGGCGTCGACGGGCGCGCGGTCCATCTCCTTCATCCAGGCATCGACGTTGCGGCGGGCGGCGTCGAGCGCCTCCTCCTCGCGGCCGATGTGCTGCACCAGGGCGCCGCAGCAGCCGGCGCCGGCGGCGACGACGACATCGACGCCGCGCCGCGCGAGCAGGCGGATGGTGGCGTCGTTGATCTCGGGGCGCAGCACTTGCTGGGCGCAGCCCGCCAGCATGATGACGCGGGCGCGCCGCTCGCCGGTGGTGGCGGCGGTGCCCGGGCCCTCGAACCGGGGCTTGGGCAGGTTGCGCGGCGCCATCTCGATCATGGTCGCCATCTCGGGGAAGCCGAGCTTGCGCATGAGGCCGGTGAACGGGGCCCCGAGCGGGGCGAGCTTCAGCGCGGCGTGGAAGCGTTCGGGATAGGGCACGACCTTGGCCAGCAGCGACCGCATGAAGCGGTCCTTCAGCTTGCGCGGGCGAGTCTCGTGGATGTGGGCGCGGGCGAGATCGACCAGGTGCATGTAGTCGACGCCGCCGGGACAGGTGGTCATGCACGAGTAGCAGGAGAGGCAGCGGTCGATGTGGGTCTGGACCGGCTCGCTCGCGGCCTTGTTGCCCTCGAGCATGTCCTTGATCAGGTAGATGCGGCCGCGCGGGCTGTCGCGCTCGTCGCCTAGGATGACGTAGGTCGAGCAGACGGCCGTGCACAGGCCGCAATGCACGCAGCGGCGCAGGATGCGGTCGGCCTCCTTGATGCGCGGATCGGCGAGCTGCTCGGGCGTGAAGTTGGTCTGCATTGTTTTTCCAGAGCGGTTCGGGTTTCCGATGAGCCAGGATCAAACGTCGAATGTGTCCGACCCCCTCCCCTCGAGGGGAGGGGTAGGGTGACGAGCCGGGA
>WBZM01002750.1_pt1 | contig 14547 bp, 10 predicted proteins | sample 5204271 | NCBI WGS metagenome assembly WBZM01 (sample SAMN12344346, study PRJNA552823) | activated sludge metagenome | biome: Activated sludge suspended growth; feature: Nitrification reactor; material: Wastewater; isolation source: activated sludge from nitrification reactor of wastewater...
GGGAACAACCCCGGAGGCTCGGTCAAGGATAGGGCCGCGCTATCCATGATTCGTCGCGCTGAAGAGCGTGGAGATATCCGTCCTGGCGACACCCTGATCGAGGCTACGTCGGGCAACACGGGAATCGCTCTGGCGATGGTGTCTGCGATCCGCGGCTACAAGATGCTGATCCTCATGCCGGAGGATAGCTCCGTCGAGCGCATTCAAACTATGAAAGCCTTCGGAGCAGATGTTCTGCTCACGCCCAAGGATGGCGGGATGGAGTATGCGCGCGATGCGGCGACCCAACTTCAGCAGGAAGGTCGTGGGCATGTCCTTGACCAATTTGGCAATACCGATAACCCACTCATTCACTACGAAACGACAGGCCCGGAGATCTGGAAACAGAGCCAGGGCCGAATCACGCACTTCGTCAGCGCCATGGGTACGACCGGAACGATCACCGGAGTGTCGAGATACCTCAAGGAAGTGAATCCGGGAATACGCATCATCGGCGTTCAGCCCGAGGAAGGTTCCCGCATTCCCGGCATTCGAAAGTGGCCAGAGGCATATCGTCCCAGCATCTTCCGTCCAGAGGCAGTGGATGAAGTGATCAATGTTCACCAAGCAGACGCCGAGGAAATGGCAAGAAGGCTAGCCAAGCAGGAAGGCATTTTTTGTGGAGCGTCGTCGGGTGGTGCTTGCTGGGCCGCACTGGAAATTTCGAAGAAGGTGGAAAACGCAACCATCGTCTTCGTCGTGTGCGACAGAGGCGACCGCTACCTTTCGACGGGCCTTTTCCCGCATATCAATTCGTGATTCTGGAACCTATAGGAAGAAAATCTCAAATGAACACCACCGACAGACAAGCCGCCCTGGATTACCACGAGTTTCCCATACCGGGCAAAATGTCAGTGACGCCTACCAAGCCGCTGGTGACACAGCGAGATCTAGCAGTAGCGTATTCGCCAGGCGTAGCCGTCGCATGCGAGGAAATCGTCTCGGACCCCACCAACGTCTTCCGTTTCACCGGCCGAGGTAACCTGGTCGGCGTGATCACCAACGGGACAGCGGTGCTCGGATTGGGAAACATTGGCGCGCTGGCCTCCAAGCCCGTCATGGAAGGCAAGGCGGTGCTCTTCAAGAAGTTCGCTGGCCTGGATGTATTCGACATCGAGATCAATGAAACCGACCCCGACAAGCTGGTCGAGATCATCGCGGGTCTGGAACCGACTTTCGGTGGTATCAACCTCGAAGACATCAAGGCTCCCGAGTGTTTCGTCGTCGAACGCAAGCTGCGCGAGCGCATGCGGATTCCCGTGTTCCATGACGATCAGCACGGTACTGCTATTACTGTATCGGCCGCATTCATCAACGGCCTGAAGGTTGTGGGCAAGGACATCAAGAAGGTCAAGGTCGTCACCTCCGGTGCGGGCGCTGCGGCCCTGGCATGTCTCGACCTGATGGTGGACCTGGGACTACCGCTGGAAAACATCTGGGTGACCGACATCGAGGGCGTGGTCTATGAGGGGCGCACCGTGCTGATGGATCCAGACAAAGCGCGCTTCGCGCAAAAGACCGAGGCCCGCAAGCTGATCGAGGTGATCGACGGCGCCGACGTATTCCTGGGCCTGTCGGCCGGCGGCGTGCTGAAGCCGGAGATGGTGGCCACCATGGGGCCATGCCCGCTGATATTGGCCCTGGCCAATCCCATGCCCGAGATCCTGCCGGAAGCTGCGCTTACGGTGCGCGATGACATCGTCATGGCGACGGGACGCTCGGACTACCCGAATCAGGTCAATAACGTGCTGTGCTTTCCCTACATCTTCCGTGGGGCGATGGACGTGGGAGCGACGACGATTACCCGTGGGATGGAGAAGGCTGCCGTCTATGCCATCGCCGACCTCGCTCAGGAAGAGCAAAACGACGTTGTCGCAGCTGCCTATGGCACATATGGCCTCTCGTTCGGCCCCCAGTATCTCATTCCTAAGCCATTCGACCCTCGCCTGATTGTCCGGATCGCACCAGCCGTGGCCAAGGCTGCCATGGATGACGATGTGGCGACACGTCCGCTGACCGACCTCGACGCCTACAGAGGCCAACTGCAACAATTCGTCTATCACTCTGGCGCCTTCATGAAGCCGCTGTTCGCCGCAGCCAAGCAGTTCGTGAACGACGGTGGGCGGGCCCGCATCGTCTTTACGGAGGCAGAGGACGAGCGCGTCTTGCGGGCTGTCCAAGTCATCGTTGATGAGAAGCTGGCACGCCCCATTCTGGTGGGCCGCCCGTCCGTACTGCGCTCTCGAATCGAAAAGTTCGGCCTGCGTCTCAAGCTCGAACATGACGTCGAGGTAACCAATCCCGAGCATGATGAACGGTTCAACCAGTACTGGACGACCTACTGGGAAATGATGTGCCGCCGCGGCATCACCAAGGAAATGGCCCGCGTTGAAATGCGCCGCCGCCTGACGCTGATCGGCGCCATGATGGTTCACCTGGGAGACGCCGACGGCATGATCTGCGGAACGGTAAGCGGCTATCACGACCACCTGCGTTACATCGACCAGGTTCTCGGCAAAAAGGACGGTGTCACGAACTACGCTGCCATGAACATCCTGCTGCTAGAAGGCCGCACGGTGGCGCTGGTCGATACCCACGTCAACGACGACCCGACGGCGGAACAGATTGCCGAGTTCACGTTGCTCGCCGCCGAAGAGATGCGCCGTCTGAACCTGGAACCCAAGGTGGCCTTGCTGTCACGCTCAAACTTCGGCTCGGACAGCTCGGCCTCCGGCAAGAAAATGCGCCAGGCGCTGGACCTGATCCGTGCCGCTGCACCCGAGCTGGAAGTGGATGGCGAAATGCACGGCGACTGCGCATTGGATGCAGCACTGCGTCAGCGCCTGCTACCGAACTCGCCGCTACAAGGTGCAGCCAATCTGCTGGTGTGTCCCAACGTAGATGCTGGCAACATCGCATACAACCTCCTCAAGACAGCTGCGGGCAGCAATGTTGCAGTCGGACCGTTCCTGTTGGGTGCCCGCGCCCCGGTGCATATCCTCACGTCAAGCTCAACGGTAAGGCGGATCGTCAATATGACGGCGTTGACGATCATCGATGCCAACCGACGCGAGTGAGGCGTCATGCCGATGTCGGTGCCAGCCCTAGCGCTTCGCGTCTCCGATATCGAGCGTTGGCTCAGTGAATCTTGCATCATCACCATGATGTGTTCATGACCCGCTGTCTGATGTGAATTGCGGGCCAATTCTAGGAGAGATAGCTATGTCAAATAATGAGAATTTTCAAGCAGCGGTCGTCCAAGCTGGCTCTGTTGTATATGACACTCCAGCAACCTTGGAGAAACTGGCGCAGCTGACAAACAGTGCAGCGAGACAAGGCGCTAAGCTCGTCGTGTTTCCGGAGGCGTTCATTGGTGGGTATCCCAAGGGCCTCGACTTCGGAGCGCGGCTTGGAACTCGAAGTGATGAAGGGCGGGATGAGTTTCGTCGCTACTTCGAAGGAGCCATCGAGGAACATGGACCCGAATCTGATGTCATGTCTGGAGTGGCTCGCTCTAGCAAAGTCTATCTGGTGGTAGGAGTTATCGAGCGCGCAGGTGGAACGCTCTATTGCAGCGTATTCTTCTACGGGCCTGATGGTCAATATCTAGGCAAGCATCGCAAGCTGATGCCTACAGCCTTGGAGCGTCTCGTTTGGGGCTTTGGCGATGGCTCCACATTGCCGGTCCTACATACCGAACTGGGCAAGCTCGGCGCAGTGATCTGCTGGGAAAATTACATGCCCCTTTTGCGTACGGCGATGTATGCCCAAGGTGTGCAGCTGTACTGCGCCCCCACAGTCGATGCGCGCGAAACATGGCTTCCCACGATGCAGACCATTGCATTGGAAGGAAGGTGTTTCGTAATATCGGCCTGCCAATACATGACTTCGGAAGACTTCCCGAGCGGTCATAGCGCCAAGACGCAAGGACCGGAGAAAGCGGTTCTTATCAGAGGTGGCTCATGCATTATTGATCCTCTCGGGAAGGTCTTGGTTGCCCCTACCTTTGACGAGGAGGGTGTCTTTCTCGCTGAGATCGATGTCAGCACTATTTCACGTGGGAAATTCGATCTTGACGTAGTTGGTCACTACGCTCGGCCCGACGTATTTCAGTTGCGGGTGAACAGACGGCCGCTCGTACCGGTCTCTTTCACCGACGAGTTTCCTCGCACAGCAGTTTCAGAGCCCTCGGAATAGAAACAGGAGCTGAGTCTGCTGCTTTGCTCTCGAGCCTTCCCTGGGCAAGATCTCACCGCAGATCGCGCGCCACTTGGTCGTTCCGGCGCGCACCTCCGCTCGCGTGTAGAACTGATAGGCAGTAGGCAAGCGCGAACAAATGTCAGGAACTCGCGGGATCGCGTGTCCAAAAGCGGTAGCCGACCCTGGCAGCCGCATCGAGCGAATAGCCCAAGATGCCAATCATGACGATCGTTGCCATCAATTCGTCATAGGCCAGGCCGTCTCTCGTTTTGAGAATGAAGTAACCAATCCCCGATGCGACGCCCAGCATTTCTGCGGGCACCGGAACGATCCAGATGATCCCGATCGCCAGGCGGAATCCGGTCAGCACATGGGTCACCACGCCCGGCAGCATCACCTGCACAATTATCTCCGTGCGTGTCGCACTCAGGCTCTTGGCCAGTCGCAGCCAGTTCGGATCCATCGCAGCAACACCCGCGGCAGTGTTGAGCAGGATCGGCCAGACTGCGGCGAAGACAAGCAGGACACCACTGGGGCATCGCCGATACCCAGCGTCATGACTGCCAGAGGCATCCAAGACAGAGGAGAAATCATCCGCAGCAGCTGAAATAGCGGCGTGACGGCCTGCCGGATGCCATGTGACATGCCCAGTGCCAAGCCTGCGGGCACGCCGAGCAGGACAGCGAACAGGATGCCCAGCGCAACTCGCTTTAGGCTTGCAACCACATGAGGCCAAAGCTCCCCGCTACCCAGCAGCCCCAGCAGAGCCTTGCCGCTGGCGGCCGGCGAGAACGCATGTGCGATTGGCGTGCGCGCCTCCAGGGCTATGATTCCCACCGCCCATAGTGCGACGGCTACAGCCAGAGCACTGCTGCCTTCCACTGCTGAACCAGGGTGATCAACAGGCTCTGCATCTGGGCACGGGTGAGGGCATCTAACGCTGCAAAAGGTTCATCCGTGAAAGCAGGACGGGTTCGCGTACCAGGGCGCGAGCCAGAGCCACACGCTGCGCCTATCCTCCCGGAGATTTGCGCGGGATAGCTGCGCGCCAGATGCTTTAACCCGACTGCCTCGATCGCCGCATCGACCCGGTCCTTTCTCGCCTCGGCGCTGGCTCTCGGCTGGTGCTTAAAGTTCAGCCCGAATGCAACGTTAGAACGCACGTCACGCCATGGAAGCAAGCTGGCGCTCTGGAATATCAGGGCCGAACGTGGATGTGGCCTACTGAGGCTTTCTCCCAGGAAACGGATTTGGGGTCGTTGTGATGGCTCGAGGCCTGACAGCGTTCACAGCAGTGTCGATTTGCCGCAGCCGCTACTGCCGAGGAGGGCAACGATCTCACCAGCGTCCACTGCAGATCCAGATCATGGAAAGACGGGGCAACGCTCCTGATATGTGTAAGCCAAGCCCTGCGCTTGCAGAGGTGTCGCGGACACAGGGCCGTGGGCGTCCCCGTGCAACGTCGTCACCAGCCGGCTCGCGCGTGCGGGGCTCTGTTTCGGTCCCGAAGTCATTGTTTTTAGGAGATGGGTTTGTTGTCGGCCGGGCCCCTCCGACTGGCCAGCAGATCGAGCTGGAGCTCCAACTGCGCAAGGCTGGGTGTCATCACGGGGATGAAAGCCGCCTCTCGCCAGCGGCGTGTGAATCCAGGGGCCTGATGCTCCAGATAAGCACGACCACCCCAAGCCTGCAACTCCAAGGAGAGTGCATCGCTGACGTGACGCGCCAGCGCGATCCTCAAGCGGAACAACGCGCCCGGGTCCTCAGCGAAACGCCCGTTTTCCAGGCCATTAAGTAGTGAACTGGCGTCGGCCTGCAGAATCTGCTCCAAACCGTCAATTTTGGGTTGCAGGTTGGGACGCCGACCGGCCTGTTCCCTGGCCGCTGCAATGCTGGCACGAGCCAAACCGATGGACATGCCGCACTGGAAGCCGAGGAACTGGGGCCGGATATGTGGAAGCCACGCCTCCAGGTCTGCATGCAGCAGATCCTCGGGACCAGCGAGCACGTTTTCGAGCCGCACCGCGGCCACATCGCTACCGCGCAGTCCAATGAGCGATAGATTGGCACTGCGCTCAACACCGGGTTGAGTCGAGCGGAAGGCGAACACTGGTACAGGGCCTGGCGTTGACGTTTGGGCGGCTGCCGCCACACTGAAGCCCCCCGCCCTCAGGTTCGTCACCCAGGGCAGCGCGCCATCAATCCGCCAGTGCAGCTGTTGATCGGGGTACTCATCGACAGGCGTGGCAACGATTTCCAGCGATTCGATTCCGCAGACGAACTTCATTGCGTTGGACATTCCTGTCGCACCAGCCCAGACGCCTCCCAACAGCGCGGGCAGTTCACGCTCTCGCAGCGATTGGTTATCGCTTTTGATGACGAATTCGGTGTAGCAGCGATGCCCCCACAGCACGAATGAGGCTGCAAGCGAATCCTGCGCCAATGACGCGATCGACTCCACGACTTCGGCCGCAGACCCTCCGCTACCACCAAGTTCCTCGGGAACGCCAATACGCGTCAACCCGCGTGCTGCGAGGCTTCCAAGAAGATCGGTCTGCGCTGAGCTTTGATCCAGCGACTCGGCTTCATCAGAAAGCCAGACGTCCAGTTCTTCGTCCTGGGCACGCGGGGTGGAAAGTGTTGGCCGGTCGCCCAGTGCGCCGATTGCAAAGCGTTGAAGCTCGGAATTGATATCGGAACGCGCGAGGTTGTTGGCGAAGTTGCAAAGGGTCGCCAGGCTGACGCCGAGTACGACGTCGAGGGCCTGTCGCTCAGAGTAGCCGGCCTCGAGGAACAGTCGCAACTTGGCATCGGCCACCGCTCCACGTGTGGCGATGACCTCTTTGGTGAAGTCGGCTAGAGCCTGTAGCTTTGCGTCCGACAGCGCTTCGCCATATTGCAAGGCCAGCACATCGTCATGCCCGAAGACCTTGCCCTTGACGACGGTCGCCGTATGCCCGGCAACGCAAAAACCACACCCATGGATGCGTGCCGCTGTGAGTTGTACCACCTCCCGCTCGGCCAAATTCAAGGACGATTTACCGTTCGTTGCCCCGACACCGAGATAGGTTTCGAGGGCCTGGGGAGAACCTGCGAGAACGCCGATCAGATTAGGGACGAAGCCGTTGTTGGCCTGAACCTTTTCAATGAGCGGGCGACTTGCTTCAGGGGCGGACTCCGCCGAATGGACTGGAAGACGGGACATGGTGTGACCTGTAGTGAAAAAATGGCTATACGGACTCAAGCCGAGGCAAACGCCATAGGCGTCAGGGAATCTCGACGGACAGGGGCGTTGATGCGAGCTCGCTGCATAGCCGCGACAGCGTCTCGCTGAGTTCTTCATCCGTTCGCGTGTCGCGCCATCGATCACCGTCGCTGCGCCGGTAGTGATACCCCGCCCCGCGTGCTGCAACCCAAAGTTCATACAGGGGTGGTTGGGTGTTGATCAGCACTGGGCCGTCCGCAAACGTCAGCGTCAGCATGCTGCCGTTGCGTGCCCCTTCCACGTCGACATCAAAGTCTTGAAACCAGGTTTCGACCTGGTGCTCAACCGCATCAAGCACAGCAGTGCTCAGTCGGCGGAATTCATCGTCGTCCATACCATCTCCAAACGGCTCGGTTTCCTGTGGATTACCTGGTCGGGCCACCTGCGACGAGGTCGTTGTCCCGCCCTTGGTCCCCAGCTGACTTGGCTGCGATCACCGGCTGTCCCACGCCCCATAAACAGAACTTCATGCGCTACGGATTGGTGCTCGCAGCGTACAGGCTTGATGTCGCAAACGGGCAGCTGCTTCCGCGTCGGCCTCTCTGCTACACGCTAATCCATGCAAAATAAGTGGTGAACACATACAATATTAATATATGCCATACATTGTGCCATTTGTATGGTTAAAGGGCTATTCAATCGGTTGTCAGCTTTCACAGACCCAGTTGCTTGGGACGGGTTGTTCAAGCGAGTAGCCGATTCCCTACCATGAATGATTCATTTAGCACCCCGACGAGGAGAAAAGAGACAGCCATTCTCTTTGTCGCATCAACCGGCTGCGCCATGACCGTCCTCGACACGAACGTCGTAGGCATCGTTCTGCCGACCATCGCAAGGGATCTACAGGCATCGTTTGCCGAAGTTGAATGGGTCATCAGCACCTACGTTCTGTGCTTCGCAACGCTACTTCTTCCAGCTGGCTCCATTGCTGACCGCTATGGCAGGCGACGGGTCTTTCTTTTCGGAATAGCGCTCTTTGCAATCGCATCGCTAGCCTGTGGCCTGGCGCCTTCGGCGCCAGGCCTGTATCTGGCAAGAGCGGCGCAGGGCGTGGGGGCCGCTTTCCTTCTCGCCCCTGCCTTGGCCATCATCGGACATACATTCCACGATGAGAATGCACGCAGCCGTGCTTGGGCGATATGGGGCGGCATCATGGGGCTCACGATGGTCGTTTCCCCACTGATTGGTGGAGCGATCAGCAGCCTGCTCGGCTGGCGCTGGGCTTTTCACATCAACATCCCGATCTGTGTACTGCTGGGGATAGCGGTGCTCACGCTGGTGGAGGAGTCGCGCGACCCAACACCCCGGACCTTGGACATTCCAGGAATCGTTCTCTTCGCACTAGCAATGTTCAGTGTCACGTGGGCCCTGATCGTCGGACCGAGTCACGGTTGGACGAGCGGGCCGGTCCTGGTTCGTTTGGCGGGCGGCCTGTTGCTGTTCTCTGTCTTTGTCTGGGTCGAACGACGGCGCACTCATCCGATGCTCGATCTTGAGCTTTTCACGGCCTGGCCCTTCGTCGGAGCCGTACTGGCGATGTTCGCTTATGCCTCATCGGCACAAGTCATGGCGTCACTGCTGCCGCTGTTTTTGCAAAACGGCCGGGGAAATGGAGCGCTCGCTGCCGGCATCGGCATGCTGCCCTTCGCCCTCGCCATGCTGATATTTCCGCAAGTGGGCCGACGACTTTCGCCTTATTTGGACAGCTCACGCATCTTGACTCTCGGACTCGCAATCGTTGCGCTGGGGAACCTGACAATGATGTTCGCCGCCCGGCAGCAAGGAGAGTGGTTACTGATCGTCGGAATGGCAATCCTGGGAACAGGCGGCGGGTTGCTCAACGGGGAAACGCAGAAGGCCATCATGGGCACGGTGCCCAGGCATAGGGCGGGAATGGCATCCGGCATTAGCACCACGTCGCGCTTCTCCGGCATTCTGCTCGGTTTTGCTGGACTGGGAGCTGTGCTAGCAAGCGGCACACGCTCCGCGCTCGAACATGCAATGGCGACGGAGCGTTTACCGCTAGAGCCTGGATTCGTCGACAGCATCGCAGCGGGAGATCTCGAACGTGCAGTCGGGGCTTATCCACCAAACCTCGCGGCCACGATTACTTCGCTCGCACAGGATGGCTATAGCGTTGGATTCTCACACGCCTTCCTTGCGGCAGCGATCATTGCGCTTGGTTCTGCGGTATTCGTGTTCGTCACGATGCGGCGTCGAGAGATAGGTACGGATTGTCAGGCGGGACTTCAACGAAGATGACGTGCGGATTAGCCAGAAGGTAACCGTGTAAACGCTTTGACTTTCTCGGTCCCGTTACTTCGCAGGTCCAGATATTTAGACCGCTGGATTGCTTGCGATGTTGCTGCAGGCGCTCGAAGCGCTTTTGCACCCACTGCCAATCTTGCTGGCCCTCCTGCTTGGCCAGCGCTCCTACATGCGGGTGCTCTTGTGCGTAACGCTGGAACACGCCAGGGCTGACCAAGTAGGCTGTTTCGCTCACGGTATGCACCAGCGCCTTGGCATCGTTGATGATGAGGCGCCGCGAGACGATTCCCTGTTTCAGCCACGCGATGAAATGCTCGCCGGATGGCTGCGCAGTAGCGGACGATGGCGCAGCCGGGGGCACAGGCAATGGCGGTGAAGCTGCAGCCGTCGCTGGCATAGTAGCTCCGGATGGTGTTGCGTCGGCCGCATGCGAAGTGGCCTCCGCATCCTGCTGCGTGCCGGACGAATTGCCCATGTCCACCATCGCCAGCATGTCCTCCAGCACGTCGGGTACTGTTTGAGTCGCGGGCGACAGTACTGCGACGCTGCTGCTTTCCGATGGGGGCGCTTCTTGGCCTTCCTGGGTCATTTCCGCGACGGCTGCCGGCTGGGCGACCGACGTATCGGTGGGTGCGGCGTCGATCGCCACCATACCAGCGAAAGGAACGGGCCGTTCGTCTGGTTCCCATATCAGGGCGGGAGCGAGACGCAACAGAGTGAACGAGTGGGACCACCCGGTCGCGCTGGTCACGGTCGCGCGCCAGACTGCTTTACCGTCCGTCGTGGGCTGCAACATGCCATGATCCTGCAGCACGTTGAACACGGCGGTGTTGTTCGCGGGAATGCCGTCAATGCCTTGGGACAGCAGATGCGCGCGCAGCTTGTCGGAAACCGTCTTGCTGACCAACCACAAAGCGTCTTCGGTGAGCCAGCCATCGGAGGCTTCCGGCTGGTTCAGCTTCAGCTCTGCCTTGAGCAGATAACGCAGCCCGTCCAGCAGCTTGCGTTGCAGCGCATGCTTGGGCGCGGCCATGGCACGCGCCGGATCGCCACCCATTTCCTGGGCCACAGAGGCGCGATCGGCCTGCACGACAAGCTCGCCCAGGATCCCGGCATGCTCGTACTGTCCGGCCAATACGTAGAGCAGCGGTGCCCATAGCGCAGGGTAGCCACTGAGCCAGTCCAAGAGTTGGGCGTCCAGCATTTGGCGATAGAGCAGGCCTGTCGCGGCACTGTGCAGCCGGTACTCGCGGTCCTCGCGATAGCGGAAGCGGTATGGCTGATGCAGCGGACCGTGCCACGGGTGCCAGGTGCTGCCATCGGCCAGTTCGACGTGCAGATCGACAGCGATCTTGCCGATGTCGTGCAGTAGTGCCGCGTAGGCGACGGTGGCGGTCCAGGCCTCGGACTGCGCCGCCTGGTCCTCGGGGCTGGCGCCGATGGGCAGCAGATGGGACTGCCGCAGCTTCAGGCTGTAGGCGACGATCTCCAGGCCGTGGTCGAGCATGCCGCCCGGGTAAGCGTGGTGGTGGCTTTCGGAAGCGGGAAACTGCTGGACCAACTCTGCGTAGCGTTCCAGCGGCGTGCGGTACAGGGTGGCGAACTGCCTGCGTGAGAGCGACGTGCGCTGCCAGATGTGTTCCAGCAGCTTCTGCCGGCGCGGGGTGGCCAGCAGCGATGCGGCCGACTCGGGCCGCATCAACCCTTTCGGGAGGTCGGTTGCGGGTGGTGGTGATGGAGCGGCAGCCACCGCGGGCCGTTTTCGCTGGAACAGGGAGAGCATGTCGGTGTCCTCATGGCGGGCCGGGCGGGAGGCCTTTTTGCCCTTTCGAGGTAGGGCCTTTCCCCTTGCACCCCATTCCCTTGCCGTTTCAGCCCTTTGGCCTTTAACAGTTTCGGTATAGCGAGGCCTGGGTTGCGGCTCCAGCGTCAATGTGGAACCCGCACGAATGGATTGGCCAGCGACCCGGCGCTGACCTCGACCTATGCTGTCGGGACACTACACCCGCTAGGTAGGTTCCACTCAGGCGACTAAGTTGACGAACGAGACAAAAGAGACTAGAGTGAAACCCTGTCTCGAAACTACCTGGGAGATGACCATGCCCACTGCGATCGAATTCATTGCCGACCGGCTGCCGCGCGTCACGGTGGAGGATGTGCGACGCTTCGCCGATACCGTCGAAATCCGGGATGCCCCGGCTTTCGCGGCCGAGTTGCAGGCGTTCATCCACGAGCGCGTCGAGGCGGTGACGCTGCCTGCCAACCTGGAAGGTGAAACGGTGGTGCAGGCCTTGCAGCGCAAGGCGGCGGCATTGCGCCCCGACACGCGCTGGGCACCGAATGAAACCGATGTCCAGCGAGGCCGCGCCGTGCTGCTGGAAGCCTTCAACCAGCCGGACAACCTGCCGCCTGCCGAGTTCGCCAAGCTGGCGGACAAGTCGCGCCAGCAAATCTACAAGGACATCCTCGCCCGTCGGCTGCTGGCGCTGAACGTGGGGCCGCGCGGCCAGAAGCTGCCCGACTGGCAGCTCGACCCGGTGAAGCAGCAGTTGACCCAAACCGTGCTCCAGGAGGTCGAGGGCATCGACCACTGGACGATCTACCGCGCGCTGTCCGAACCCCTCGAAGGCCTGGGTGGTCGCTCGCCGGTGGATGCGGTGACGCATGGCACGATCGATGACGTGGCCGAGGTCGTGTTCAACGTGCTGGGCGTCCAGGTGCATTGAAGCGAGACCGCCATGAGCCACGAGCTGCCTTCGTTCCTGATCGATGCCGGTGAACTGCTCCAGCATGTGAGCCGTGTCGTCTATCGGGGCAGCCCGCTGTACTATGGCCGCAGCAGCACGAATCGCTACGATGACCCGGCGCGGGGCTATGGCGTGCTCTACCTGGGGCGCGACCTGCCCACGGCGCTGATGGAGTCGGTGTTTCACAAGCACCAGTGGCTTGAAGACACGAAGCGCTCCATCGCCCTGAAGGAGGTCCAGGGCCGGATGGTGCGCGCCGTTGGGGTGATGACCGACGTGCTCCTGGCCGACCTCACGGCGCCGGGCGTCATGGCGGGCTACTTCGGCCTGAACCTGGAGCAGTTGGCCAGCCGCGACTACACGCACACGCAGCAGGTGTCGGCCCAGGTGCATGCGATGCTCGGAGATGACGGCCAGGCGCTGTTCGACGGGGTGCTCTATCCGTCGCGCAACAACTATCCCGCCGCGAGCATCGCCCTGTTCGAGCGTGCGGGAGCGAAGATTGGCGTCATCGCGGACATCGACCTGGTGGACCATGTGGACTGGCCGCGTTTCGTTGCTACCTACTGCATCGGCGTTGAACCCGACCCCGGCCCGGTGGGGCCGGATGACGAAGCGTCCTGAAGCAGCAAGAAAACACATTGAAGCCGCAAACCGAATGAAGTGGAGCAAACTGGAATAGGCATTCCTCAACAGCAGGAGACGACCATGAACACGACGACCCGCACCAGCACCGCAGAACGCCTCGGCCGCGCCTTTGGCCGTGGATGGCGTGCCTATGCGCGCGGCGAACGGCGGGCGTCGAACTGGTTGGTGTCCAAGGGCATGCCGCGAGCTGGCGCTACCGCGCTCGTATGGGTAGCCAAGCTGGCTGTACTGGGGGTGCTGCTCTACGTTGCGTTCTGGTTCGCACTCATGCTGCTGGGCGTTGCGGCGGCGGGATGGGCTGCTGCTGCCAATACTTCGGATGAGGACGAGTGGCCTTTCACCGACCTCACCGAGCTGCGCAAGACGCCGGGCTACGATCCCAACCTGTACAACGACACGTCGCACGAGTTGTACACCGACGACTGACCGGCCTCGCGCTATTTCAGCTTTCCTCCGGTGAGCGCCCCGGCACCCTTGCCGCCAGCTTGGCCGGCGCTCTTGCTGCCATCGGAAAGTCCCAGGATGACGTGCCCGGCCCGAATCCCAACCCAGGTAAGGCTCGCCAGCCAGAATCCCGGCAGAACCAGGAACATCGTGCCCATGACGAACATCAGGAGCATGTCTCCGAAGGCGTTGTTCAACCCCACCAGCGGGTCAAAGTTGGTGTGTGGCCGGTTCCAGCCAAAGCCCCAGCCATAAAGCGCGTCCAGAATCGTTGAATCGATCCAGCGTGCGAGCTGGAACCAGAAGTCCGTGAAGAACAGCGCGAACTGCACGACGCTAACGGTGACGACCGTCTTCAGGTCGTAGGTGCCCACGACCAGCACGAGCGGGATGCAGATGACCAGCGCCATCTTCAGTAAGGCGAGGATCATGGGCAGGGATTGGCGCACGACATCCATGGCAGGAAACGCGGCAATCGCGCCGACTGCCATCCCGACGTCGCCCGTGGCGCGCGTCACGATGTTCGGCAGGGTCTTGTCGATCTGGCCGCCGTAGTCCGTATAGACGCTGCCCTGGTTCAGTTTCTGCTGCCGCGGTGACGCGATGGCGCGGATCACCGAATCGTCCACCTCGGCCCGGCTGAGGAACCCAGCCCAGCCCGCCAGGCGATTCAGCAGGGTCGGGTCCACCTGACCCAGCAGGCGTGCCCGCAGGCCGTTGCTGCCGTCCGACCACCACTGCCTGCAGGTCGGGTAGCCGCCACCATTGGCAACCTGCGCGAGGCCCGCATCGCGGGTGTCGTCATAGGGCCATGCCTCGCGCGCCGTGCTGGAGCGGTAGCTGTCGTAGTAGCCACCCGTGTCCGTGAAAAAGCGCGAGCCGATCCAGGTCACGTCGTGCATCTGCTGCTCATCGAGATCCGGGCGCTGCATGAAC
>WBZM01002751.1_pt1 | contig 14541 bp, 11 predicted proteins | sample 5204271 | NCBI WGS metagenome assembly WBZM01 (sample SAMN12344346, study PRJNA552823) | activated sludge metagenome | biome: Activated sludge suspended growth; feature: Nitrification reactor; material: Wastewater; isolation source: activated sludge from nitrification reactor of wastewater...
GCGTCGTCGTCACAAGATAGGTGACGCCGGCGGCACGGAAGGCGTCCACGTCGGCGGGAGTCGTCGTGTTGGTGCAAATAATCTTGCCGTCCAACCGAGCGGGCATGAAGCGTTTGATGAAGTGGCAGTCGCCGGCGATGACCGAAGCCCATTCGTACCATTGACCAAATTTGGGTGTATTGATTTCCTGCTTTTCGCCCGTGGGGTAGATCCACTCAAACGGCAGGCGCGTCACGATTGGGAACAGGAGCGCGGCCGCTCGTTTGATGGCCGCCGGCGATCGCAGCGGGATCGGCAGCCCCAATCCGAAGATCAAGTCGCCGAATATACCTTCATAGCCGTTCTCCATAAACGACATCGACATCCCCCAGCGATCCGCGCCGCTGGTCATCAGCACCCGGCGCGGTTGCGGCGGGCCAATGTGGGTATCAATATAAGGCGCGACCAGGCGCTCTAGGGTGTTCTTAAGGCCGGACCCATCCACGACAGGGGTCTTCTCGACATGGCGGATCAGCGGGGCGACAGAGTGCAGGCGGTAATACTTTTCCCCGACTGTTAGCCCGAGGTCCGTTCCCCCGACGCCGAAGGCATCGACCTTGCCGTCAAGTTCCCTGTAGAGTTCGGCCGCCTGCTCCATATCGCCATCCGTTCCGATTCGTTCGATGCGAACCCGCTCGCCGAGCAGATCAAGCTCGACGGCCGAGTTTCGTTTGGATGAGCCGAGACTGATGCTAACGGCACGTTTCATAAATAATCCCCCTGCCTAATTTTTTGCCGGCTCTATGCGGCCTCTGTCCACGCTCTCACAGCCATTCGCGAACTTCATCGTCCATCTCCTCGACTGAAAACAACTCCAGATGATGGGTAAACCGTCCCGGAACGGGCTCTACAACTGCCTTCCAGCGCGGGGAGGTATGCCTACGCCGGAGAGCCAGTGTCAGGACAAGACGCGCCACCCGAACGCGCGGATAGCGGGCGGGAACCCAGGCCCAGGCGAATGCATTGCGTCGACTGGAAGCGACCTGGCTCTGGGTGACACGCATCTCTGTTGGGCCAAGAGAGTTGATAGCGCTACACAGTGCGTCGAACATCGGCCATGAAGCCTCATACCCTTTGAAAAACTCATCGATGCTCAGCTTATGATTCCCCCGCTCATTGATGTGGAGCGCTTGCCTTCGACTGGGAATGAAGCAGGCAGAGATGAATTTTATCATGTAAAGATGGATTCCCCGAGCTGAATAAAGTAGCCATGCATCAATACTTCGATCGGCTATAATTTCGGCTATTGCACCATGACAAACCTTCCGATAATTGACACCAAAGCCACTCAATTGCTGGATCGAGCTGGGGTTGATTATGATTTACTGCCCCACTCCAAACCAGTTTTCACCGTGGCCGAGGCGGCCGCGCAACGCGGAGTCGTCGCTGATGAAATGGTAAAATCCATTTTGTTGCGCGAGACGGGACGCGGCCGTTACGTGATGGCGTGTATTCTGGGTCCGGACAAGCTCGATCACCGAGCCGTTCGCGACTACTTGCCCGGAGAGTGGCAACGCCTGACCTTTGCCGGTGACGACGAAATCGCGGCCATCACCGGCTACCCGCGCGGCGCGGTCAATCCGTTGGGCCTGCCGGCCGATGTGCCGGTTATATTCGACGAGGCCATCGGCCGCTGCCGGCGTGTCAATATCAGCACAGGCGATCTCATGGTGGGACTGGAGATGGACGGGAGCGACCTGATCCGCCTGGCCAACGCACAGTTGGTCAAAATCGCCAAGGCAGGCGTGATCAGACTTGAATAGGGGCGATCGCGGCGGCGGCTTGCATGGCCGCGTGTAGGCGCGACAGCCAGCGGGCAAAGCCGTCGCTGAAGGGGCGGAACCCTTCCCCATCGGCGATCACCAAACCTCTATTGGCCAGAATTCGCAATTGCCGGCCGCCCATGCCGTCGGTCGCGCGTATGAGCGTCGCCGGATAGTGTGTTTGCGCCAGCGGCGAAAGCGACTCCCATAGCTCCTGCCAGTAGGGCTCCGCCGCTATCTCGAACTGCCGAATCACCTCTCCACGCGAATAAGCCGACTTTGCCAAGGCGTCAAACAGGTAGAGGCCAGCCAAATGCAGAAAGAAGGGGTGCGGCCCGGCGTGCAGATAGAGGTATTCAGCCGCTCCCTCCGGGCAATTGAGGCCCACCTTCTGAATGGGCACGGTCAAGAGCTCGATGGCCGCCGACTCATCCAGCAACCCCAGGTTTAGTTGTTGAAAAAGCTCGTAGAATTTGGTGTGGTGAGGGCTTTGGACCAGGAGATCGGCCGGAGCGGCATGAGCGGTCATCGCCAGACCCATCAACCCTTCGCGTCCCAACTCATGCCAGGCATTGAACAGATTGTTATCAAAAATTGCTGGTCGCCAGGCCAATTGCTCCAGCTCGTCGATAAAAAGCAACGGGCGATACCCGGCCGTATTCAACTTACGCACCGCGGTCACAAACTCGGCCAGCGTGCGCACAAGCACAGGGCTCCCCGGCCGCACACGCCCCCACCACTGCGTCCAGATGGAATTGAGCAAGCCCGCCACAGTCTGGTAGTCAGGCTCTTTCATATCGATATAGGCTACGAGCACGCCGACGCGAGATTCCATGTCGCGCGCCGCGCGGTGCAACAGCGAAGATCCACCGAAATTGCGTCCGCCGATGATAACCACGTGCGCGCCATCATCGAGTTGCTGCAATAGTTGCTCGCGCTCTGCCTGCCGTCCGAAGAACATCGCGTCGTCGGTCACCTTCTCGCCCGGCGTATAGGGGTTTACCAGGCCCACGGGCAGCGGGCTTTCCGGTTCCTCTGCCGGGACATCACCGGCATCATCCGCCGGCGAAGGCGAGACGTCAGCTTGAGTGGCGCGTTTGCCAGCTGGATCAGACCAACGCCACGTCAGGGCCGAATCCTGCGATTGCCCGTCGCCGCCGGCTACTTTGTCCAACCAGGACAGCTCCTGCTCCTTGCTCTCGTAGAGTTCGGCAACAACAGCGGTCAAGTCCGGTCGCAGGGCGACCGTCGCCTCGGCCAGTCCGGTCATACGCCCCTGTCGACTGATGAATCCCAGAAATTCACGGGTTCTGTCTCGCGGGGTTGCGCCGGGAAACGCGTTAAAGGCCACACCAAACTGACGGCAGAGATTGCTCATCTCCGTTTCAGAGAGATGCGCGTCCAGAATATCGAGGAATTGCATAGAATCCATAGAGAATACCGTACCCAAGTATAGCTTCAACTGCCCTTTCCCTTCAAACGAGTCGACAATACCCGCTCAATTCCCGGCAACCATCGCCGGCTGGAATTGGATTAGCAGGTTGCCGCCTTCGTAAAACCTTGCGGGGAATGGCCCATAACTATCGGTTGCCGTCTGATGTGAATCGCGTACCATCCTGTCTACGAGCAATGGCCCAGTGCTGAATGGGCATTGCACTTCACAAATACCCGATCGCCCCGGCTGGCGGCGGTCGATTGAGCAAAAGGAGACATATGTCCAAATTTCTATCCTTCCCAACTGATTTTATCTGGGGATCAGCCACCTCGTCGTACCAAATCGAGGGCGCGTGGAATGAAGACGGCAAAGGCGAATCCATCTGGGATCGATACACGCATACGTCTGACCACATCATCGACGGCAGCAATGGCGATGTAGCGACAGATCATTACCATCGCTGGCCGGAAGATGTTGCCCTGATGAAGTCATTGGGCCTGCAAGCCTATCGCTTTTCGATTTCCTGGCCGCGCGTGCTGCCCACGGGCCGGGGTCTAGTAAACGCGGCCGGCCTGGATTTCTACAGTCGTCTCGTGGACGGGCTACTGGCGGCCGATATCAATCCGGTGGTCACCCTCTACCATTGGGATCTGCCCCAGGCATTACAGGAAGAAGGCGGCTGGCCGGCCCGATCGACGGCCGAAGCTTTCGCCGAATACGCTGACGTGGTCAGCCGTCACCTCGGCGATAGGGTTAAGACCTGGATCACCCATAACGAGCCGTGGTGCACAAGCATCCTGGGCTATCAATATGCGGAGCACGCTCCCGGTTGGCGAGACACAGCCGCCGCCGTTCGCGCTTCACACCATATCTTGTTGTCCCACGGTTGGGCTGTGCCCCTCATTCGAGCCAACAGCCCCGACAGCGAAGTGGGCATCACGCTGAACTTTGAGATCATGGAATCAGCCTCAGCCAGCCCCGCCGACGAACGCAAGACCCGCATCAACGACGGTACTTATAACCGGTGGTTTGTCAGCGCCTTATACGGCCGCCAATATCCGGCCGACATCGTCGCCCACTACGAACCATTATTCCCCAACGGGATGGACTTCATCCAACCGGGCGATTTCGAGACCATCGCCGCGCCGATGGATTTCCTCGGCGTCAATTACTATACGCGCGCGATCGTGCGTGATGAAGCCGCAGCCGATAATTGGCCGCAAACCCATTTCCCCGACCTGCCCAAGTGTGACATGCACTCCGGCGTGTGGGAGCCTATCTACTGGGAAATCTACCCCGACGGCCTGTACAAGCTGTTGAACCGTCTCCACTTCGAGTATGGACCGAAGAAGATCTACATCACCGAAAACGGCACCAGCTTTATGGACGGGCCGGACAAAAGCGGCCGCGTCCCCGATGTTCGCCGGCTCAACTACCTGCGCGATCACATGGCGGCCGCGCATCGCGCCATGCAGAACGGCGTTCCGCTGGCCGGCTATTTCGTCTGGTCATTGATGGACAACTTTGAATGGGCCAAGGGTTACCAACAACGCTTCGGCATCGTGTGGGTAGATTACGAGACGCAACAACGCATTCCCAAGGATAGCGCCCTCTGGTACAGGCAAGTGATCGCCGATAACGGCTTTGCGCTCTCCGGTGAGTAACGCAGGGAGAATAGCTAAGAAATATGGATGAAGCGCCGGACCAACCAGCCCCTTCAACAATATCGAACAGTAACGCGGCGCTCGGCCCCATTCTGCTGCTGGCGGCCTTCATTGCCTGCCTGGCGGCGATCCTGTTTCCCGCGGTCTGGTTCGCCGACCAGTTGTCGATCATCGGCGGTCGCCTCTTTAGCCGCTGGACGTGGGTGATCGCTCAGGCGGGGTTCGCGGCCGCGGCCCTGTTTCCTTCGCTGCTGGGCGTGGCAGCGGTGAAGACCCCACGCATGCGCGCCGTCTTCCAAACATGGGCGCTGGCCAGCTTGTTCGCGCTCATCCTGCTGCCCGTGCAGTTGGCTCCTGCCGCGGCACAGCAGACGGCCGCGTTGCTGCAAATCGCCGGCGCAACCCTGTATCTTGCTGTTCTCCGGCTCTTGCGCCGTCGAAGCGACGGGCCGCCTCCATCCGGCGCGGGGCCGGTGTGGTTGGCCGTTGTTGCCGCCGCGCTCATTGGCTGGCCCTGGGTCTTGTGGGGGGCACTGGGTTCCTGGCTGGATACGCTGCTGAATCTGGTAGCCGCTCTGCTTTTTGGAATGGCCGCTGGAAAAACCTTGCACACTCACCTGTGGCATCATATCCAATCGAGCGACAAGGAGGCTGCTCTCCCCTATTTCATCAGCGGACTTGCTGCCGGTATTGCCCTGATGGTAATGGGAGCCTCCTTCGGTCACAACGGCCAGCAACTGGTTCTTCTGTTCCTTTTGTCAGGACTCGGCTGGCTGGTGGTTGCTATTGCCCAAAGCAATCGGGCCAAAGAACTAAGCGCTGCCGCACTGCCGGCCTCCTTACTGGTCGGTTTGGTAGTAGCAGGCCCGCTGCTCTTCCTCGATCCCGAAGAACTGTCGCTGATGCTCAATCTCGGCTCCCGTGACGTCGGCATCTATGCTCTCTATGCAACGTTGCTGAGCCTGGGTATCACCCTGTCTTTAGGGTTGTTTGGCTGGCTTTTGGGGGGAAGGCATGGCGGCGGAGGGATCCTGCCCGCGTTTCTGACCACGGCCGCACTAGCGGCATTGGCCGGCATCTACCTATTGGTCGGACAGCCGGGCTGGCACGGCGAGCGACTCTACGTCATCATGGTTGATCAGGCGGATCTATCGGCCGCGGCAACCATTGCCGACCCGATTGAGCGGCGTGTGTTCACTTATGAACATCTGACCAGTCACGCTGACCGGTCGCAGTCGGAAATTCGTCAAGCCCTTGAAAGGGTCGGGATCAACTATCGGCCTTATTACCTCGTCAACGCGCTGGAAGTCGACGCCGGGCCGCTGCTGCGAATCTGGCTGGAAGCGCGGCCCGAGGTTGATCGTGTGCTGCTCAGCCCGGAATTGCGGCCGCTGCCTGAACAGCCGCCTCTTACGCGTGGGAGCGCCGCCGCGCCCGATGGGCCGCAATGGAACCTTTCCCTTATCGACGCGCCGCAGGTTTGGGACGAATTCGGCGCTCGCGGCGGCGGCATCGTCATCGGCCAAAGCGATTCCGGCGTCGAGGGAACACATCCTGAACTGCGCGCTCAATATCGCGGGGCGCAGCCCGATGGTCCGACGGGCGACGACTACAACTGGTATGATCCCTGGAATGGGTCCCCGTCGCCCACCGACATCGGCGGCCACGGCACCCATACTCTCGGCTCTGTGCTCGGCCGCTCGGTCGGTGTGGCCCCGGATGCAAGTTGGATCGGCTGTGTCAATCTGGCCCGCAATCTCGGCAACGCGCCTCGTTATCTGGACTGCCTCCAATTCCTGCTGGCTCCCTTCCCTCAATCGGGTGACCCGTTTGAGGGCCGGCCGGAACTGGGGGCCAATGTGCTCAACAACTCGTGGGGCTGCCCGGCCATCGAGGGCTGCGACCCCACATCCCTGCTCCCGGCCGCGCGGGCGTTACGCGCAGCGGGGGTGTTCGTCGTGGCCTCGGCCGGCAACGACGGCAGCGCATGCGGCACGATCTACGCGCCTATCAGCCTCTACGATGAGGTTTTCACCGTCGGCGCGGTCGATGAACTGAGGGCAGTTGCGCCATTCAGCAGTCGCGGGCCGGTGCTGGCGGACGGCAGCGGCCGCGTCAAACCTGACATCGTCGCCCCCGGCGTTGGCGTGCTCTCCGCTTATCCGGGCGGGACTTACGCGTATAACGACGGCACGTCGATGGCCGGCCCGCACGTCGCCGGCGTTGTGGCCCTGCTATGGTCAGCCGAACCTACCCTCATAGGCGACATCGACCGAACAGAACGTATTCTGACCGCGACTGCCCAATCACTAGAAGATCCGTCGGAAGCTAACCTATGTGGCTCAGCCGGCGAGGTACCTAATAACGTATCCGGCTTCGGGTTGGTCAACGCTTACGCGGCCGTTCAAATGGCCCTCTCCGAAAAACAATAGAGGCTGCTCGATAACACATCCAGCAGCCTCGACGATTTCCCAAAACGCTTTTTTGCCGCGACCAGCGGTCGGCCGCCGGCGATCCTTAAATTAGCTCGATGATCGTCGCCTCGCCCTGCCCCACGCCGACGCACAGCGTCGCCAGGCCATAGCGCATCCCTTCGCCGGCCGCGCGGCGCCGTCTCATCTCGTGCAGCAACGTGGTGAGGATGCGCGCGCCGGAGCAGCCTAGCGGGTGCCCCAGAGCGATGGCCCCGCCGTTCACGTTGGTAATCTCCGGGCGCATGCCCAATTCGCGCATGACGGCCAGCGCCTGCACGGCAAAGGCCTCGTTCAATTCGATCAGATCGATATCGTCCATGGTCAGCCCGGCCCGATCGAGCACCTTACGTGTCGCCGGGACAGGGCCTAGCCCCATCGTTCGCGGGTCGACGCCGGCGGCGGCCGAGCCTACCCAGCGAGCCAGCGGCTTCAGACCCAGCGCCTCGGCCCGTTCGGATGACATCAGCAGCAAAGCCGCCGCGCCATCGTTCAGGCCGCTGGCGTTGCCGGCCGTCACCGTGCCGCCTTGCCGAAAGGCAGGCTTGAGCTTGGCCAGCGTCTCCATGCTCGTATCCAGCGCGTAGCCACCTTCACTTCTCTTGATGCGCGGGTGTTCGTCTGTGTCAAAAACGATTGGGTCGCCCTTGCGCTGTGGGAAGACTACCGGCACGATCTCGTCGCGGAAGTAACCGTGATTGATGGCCTCCATTGCCCGACGCTGGCTTTCCAGGGCGAAGGCATCCTGATCCGCGCGGCTGATGAGGCCGCCGCTGATCTCCCCGGCCACGCTCTTTTCGTAGATGTTTTCGGCTGTTTCGCCCATGGCCTCTAGTGGGAAGATCGCTTCCATCCTGGGATTGGGATAGCGCCACCCTAGCGTCGTATCCCAGGCGGTCACGTTGCCCGACGGCCCAAACGCGCGACTGTTCTTGGGCAACGAGTAAGGAGCACGGGTCATGCTTTCGACCCCGCCAGCGATGTACACCTCGCCTTCCCCACTGCGAATAGCTCGCGCCGCCTGGTTAACGGCGTTTAGGCCGCTGGCGCACAGACGGTTCATCGTCACCCCACCAACGCTGTGCGGCAATCCAGCCAGCAACGCGCCCATGCGTGCCACGTTACGATTGTCCTCGCCCGCCTGGTTAGCGCAGCCGAAATAGACCTCTTCAATTTCACCCGGTTCGACGCCCGTCCGCGCCACGATCTCCTTGATGACCAGCGCGGCCAGGTCGTCGGGTCGACTATCCGATAACGCGCCGGCATGGCGGCCGATGGCCGTGCGTACGCTGCCGATGATAACTACTTCTTTCATAATAAAGCCTCTTGTTGTTCGCATAAGGCGCGATTGTTCTTATTGTATCTGCGTCAAGGACCATACGCGAGATACTTTGTTACGCCATTTCTAGTGAAATTATTCCCAATCTTGACTTAGCGTGAGTAATCCTTATGATGAAATTGACTGTTTCTTCTCGGTTGTTATGTGCGATAGGAGGAAAAGCAATATCGAAAGTGAAAACGGTAACGCGCTTACTCGTGGTTAGTATTGGGGAAAAAACGCGAATCTCAGTCGCACATTGCTTTTGCACACCAGGAAAGCAATGCCCTCAGGAAAGAAAAGTAAAATAAAATGTCTAACTCAAAGAGGATAGTCGTCGTTCTTGTCGTAGCGGTAGCTATTCTGAGTTTAACTGCGGCCGTCTCGGCATCAGTTGACACGGCCACCATTCCCGCAGCCCGCGGTGTCCGCATTGATCCTATTGGCGACCCTGTTTGGATGCCGGTCGATTTCCACTTATTCTCCGCGCCCATCGGCACAGAAGCCTCTGGTTTTGAGGAGTTTTTCCACGAGACGCTACCGGCATTGCTGCCGGAACCCAATCACGTGTTGATCCCCTGGACAGGAATCTTCCCTGGTCAGGCCCACTCTGGCCCTTACGACAATGAATTGGCCACCGGAGTCGAGGCTAACGGATATCGGGAGAATGTGCGATTTCTTAAGAGGGAGTTCAAGGATGGCATGGGGGTCATATTAGTGTGGATGACCATCCCCTACCCCGGAGCGACTGGCTCCTCTCCTGATTCGTCCAATGGACCCGTCATTCCGCATCGCCTCTTTCCTATTCATGTTGAAGGTGTAGCCAGGCGTAACGGTCGAATTTTCGACCCCTACCTTGTTAACACCGACGTGCCGGTGTTGGATGATCTTGGTTATCCAGGGTACGACGGGCACAGCCACTTCCCCATGTTTATCACCACCAATCTGGAATTGCACGATCTCTATGGTCTGCGACCTGTAAATGCAAACGGCAGTTACCGATATATCATGACGATGCTGGACCAGGACGGAAACGGCTGGCGAATTAAGGCACATTTCACCGTTACACCTTAGTTTTTTGGATCGCCCGATATGTCAGGATGTCTGACATATCGGGCGATAGTTGTACCTCCACTACTTTCTCTGATACTCAAATTATATTTCTTCGGTCACTTTTTAGTGGGCCGCGTAAGCTGCTAACGCAATGCCGATTGAGAATTACCCCCTTCCAGCACTTCTTGTATCCCACATTAAACAATAGTTGCCACTTTAGAGGCCATTTACAATAATTACCAGATAAGCAATTTGTTTCTCGAATTTGTTTCGAGGGATAAATTGACCATCGGTACTCGGCGTTGAGGAAGAGGGATTTGCATGGTTACGTTGGATTTGGTTCGTAGTGATGAAGAAATAAAGGTGCTTATTGACTACGCGAATCAATACCTGCGCGCCTTAGGCTACACCGAACATAGCACCCGCCATGCCACCCTTGTCGCCGAGACGGCCCGCAGCATCCTGAGGGAAAGCCAACACCCGGAGCGTACCGGCGAGTTGGCAGCCATCGCCGGCTACTTGCACGACATCGGCAATGTCATTCACCGCGAAGGCCATGCCCAAAGCGGCAGCCTCATCGCATTGCGCGTCCTGTCGCGTCTGGGCATGCCTCTGGATGAATGCGCCATCGTCGCCAATGCCATCGGCAATCATGAGGAAGAGCGCGGCTACGCCACAACACCGGTATCGGCGGCACTCAACATCGCCGACAAGGCCGACGTCCATCGCAGCCGCGTGCAGGCCGAAACTTTCGACGACTTCGACATCCACGACCGCGTGAATTACGCTACGACCAAAAGCAACGTCGCCGTCGACGCCCCTGGTAAAGTCATCAGCCTGGAGCTCACCATCGATACCAGTTTCGCCCAGGTGATCGAATATTTCGAGATATTTCTCGATCGAATGGTCATGGTGAAGCAGGCGGCCGAATTCCTGGGATTCCACTTTCGCCTGGTCATCAACGGGACGGTTTTCTCTTAATCCCGGCTCGAAGACGCGCCGACACCGGCTAATCGCGAATCAATCCAGGCCCAGACGCTCTTCGGCAGTGCGTTTAATCGCCCCGCTACTCACAAGTTGCCGCGCTGCCTCAATGAAGGGATAGAGCACCACGTCAGTATCCAGAAACGGGATGCGCTCGCGAATGAGGCGGTAAGCGACGGCCGTGCCCTCCCCCATTTCTGCCGGCGTTAGCCCCATCTCGCGCGCCCGAAAATCGACCCCCTGCGCCGCTAAAAGCAATTCGATGCCGACGATCGTCTCGACGTGCTCCAGGATTTGCCCGGCGTGGCGCACGGCGGCGGCGCCCATGCTGACGTGATCTTCCACGTTGGCGCTGGTCGGGATGGTGTCAGCGCTGGATGGATGGGCCAGCACCTTGTTTTCCGAAGCCAGCGCCGCGGCCGTATACTGCGCCATCATGAGGCCACTCTCCAGCCCACCGCGAGCCGTTAGAAACATTGGCAGCACGCCGCCATTGCTGTCGGCGTCCACCAACCGGGCGCAACGCCGCTCACTCATATTACCCAATTCCGTCAGTCCCAATGCGGCGTAGTCCATCGCCAACGCCACCGGCTCCCCGTGAAAGTTGCCGGCGGAGACAACATCGATCTCACCGGCGTCATCCACGAAAATGATCGGGTTATCGTTGACGGTGTTTAATTCGATATCGATGACCCATTGAGCATAGGCGATGGAATCGCGCACCGCGCCGTGAACCTGCGGCACGCAGCGCAACGTGTAGGGGTCCTGCACATTGTTGGGATCGTCGCGACGCAGATAACTGCTCCCGGCCAAGACCCGGCGCAGGAAGTCGGCGCAGTTGATCTGACGGGGGTGGGGTCGAAGGGCGTGAACGCGGGCATCATAGGCGCGATCCGTGCCATGGAGCGCCTCCAGGGACAGGCAAGCGGCTATATCGGCCGTCAGCGCCAGGTTGATCGCCCGGCGCACCAGCAACGCGCCCATCCCAACCATCTGGGCCGTGCCGTTCAACAGGGCCAGCCCTTCTTTCGCCTCCAACTCGATAGGTTGCAAGCCCACGGCCGCCAGGGCCGCATCGCCGGGAATGAGCTGCCCATTCACTCTGGCCTCCCCTTCACCCACAACGACCAAGGCCAAATGCGCCAAGGGGGCCAGGTCGCCGCTCGCCCCCAGCGACCCTTGCGCGGGGATGCGCGGGGTGAGGCCGGCGTTGAGCATGTCAAGCAGAAGGCGGACGATCGACGGGCGCGCCCCGGAATGGCCCAACGCCAGGGTGTTGGCGCGGGCCAGCATCATGGCTCTCACTACCTTATCCGGCAAGTCCGGCCCCACGCCAACGGCATGGCTGCGCACGAGGTTCAGTTGAAGCTGGCGCACTTCGTCGGGCGAAATCAAGCGGTCCTTAAAGCGACCAAACCCGGTGGTGATGCCATACACTGTGCGCCCTTCGGCCACCAGGCGATCGACAGCGGCCCGGGAACGTTCCATTCTGGGTACGGCGGCCGGGTCAAGCGCCACCGGCCGGCCCTCCGACACGGCTACAACGTCGTCAACTCGCAGATTTTCCCCGGAGATAAGCAATGGATTCATACGGCGATTATAACAGAGGGATCGTTTTCGTCTTTTATCGCGCCGGGGTACAATTCGGCTATGAATGCTCTCGCGCCGGGCTGGGGGAAGATCGTCGGCCACGATTGGGCTGTGCGGTTACTTGCCAACTCCATCACCCACAATCGCGCCGGTCATGCGTACCTGATCACTGGGCCGGATCGGATCGGCAAGATGACACTGGCGCGGATATTTGCCCAGGCTTTGAACTGCACGGGCGAAATCGGGCAGCGGCCGTGCGGCGAATGCCGTGCTTGCCGGCTCATCCAGGACGACAAACACCCCGATGTCCGCGTCATTCTGCCCGACGTTAGCGAGCGCGGGGCGCAATCGATCAAGATCGAGCACATCCGGCGGCTCCAGCAGGACCTGAGCCTCTCGGCTTACGAAGCGCGATACAAGATGGCCTTGCTCAAGCGTTTTGATACGGCTAACCTGAACGCAGCCAACGCATTTCTAAAGACGCTGGAGGAACCGCCAACCAATGTCATCTTGTTGCTGACCGCCCTCGATAGCGACACTATTCTGCCGACGATCAATTCACGCTGCCGCACGCTCAGCTTGCGGCCGGTGAGTGCGGAGTTGATCGAGGAAACATTGATGACGCGCCACCACGCCAAGCCCGACGAAGCCAACCTGCTGGCCCATCTGGCTGACGGCCGTCTGGGGTGGGCAGTGCGCGCTCATGAGGATCCGTCCCTGCTGCAAGAACGAAAGAACCATCTGGAAACCCTCCATCAAGCATTGCGCGGTACACTGGTTGCTCGCTTCGCGCTGGCCGAATCGCTGGCCCGCAAGGCGGATTCGCTGCCGCCCTTGCTGCGGACGTGGCTTAGCTGGTGGCGGGATTTGGCGCTGATGACATATGGCCACCGGGCGAACGAATTGATCAGCAATGTCGATGAATTCGAATTGCTCCATGAACTGGCTGGCCAGATATCGCGCGCGGCGGTGCGGGCCTCATTGGTGCAGACCGAGGCGGCCCTGCGGCAATTGGGGCAAAACGCCAATGCGCGCCTGGTGATTGAGAACGTCATGTTGACGTATCCACGCCAGGCGTGATCGTTATTATGCGAGAGTAATGAATGAGTGAGCGATTTTCTGCAGGCAAGATCGGCAGACTTCATCTAACGGCCGAACCATCGGCGGCGGCGGGCGCGTTACTATTGTGGGTGGTTTTCAGCCTTCTCGGGCTGAAGGCCTTTCGCCTGAAGTCGGGTGCGGCCCTGACCGGCGGCCTATTGGCCACAATTCTCCACTTCGTGGCCGAGTTATGGCATCAATATGGCCATGCCCGCGCCGCCGAGCGAACAGGCTATCCGATGGACGGCGTGCATCTATGGGGCGTCCTGGGGACGTCGATCTATCCGGCCGATGAACCGGAATTGTCCCCTGAAGTCCACGTTGAGAGAGCGCTGGGCGGCCCGCGCGCCAGCGCCGCCCTTACGATCGCCGCCGGCGCAGTCGCCGCGATTGTCCGTCCCTTCAATCATATTGCCTTTATGGTCGCTTCGATCTTCGCCCTGGAAAACATGGTTGTCTTTACCGTTGGAGCCTTCCTGCCGCTGTCATTCATCGAAACTGATGGAACCACCTTGCAACGCTATCGAAACAGCCATCGCAAGCGAATGGTCGTCATCCAGGAATAGGTAGTGCCATGCCCAACCCCGATCCGTCTATTGATTCTTTGATGGACTTCGCCATCGATGCGGCATGGCAGGCCGGCCGTGTCACGTTGGCCCATTTCCAGACGGGACTGACGGCTGAGCGCAAGGCCGACAACACGCCGGTCACCATTGCCGACCGCGAAGCGGAGCAGAAATTGCGCCGGCTGATCAACACGCGCTGGCCCGACCACGCCCTCATCGGCGAAGAATATGGCCACGCACCCGGCACCGCCGGCGAGAGCGGCTACACCTGGATCATCGATCCGATCGATGGCACCAAGTCCTTTGTGAGCGGCGTGCCCCTCTATGCTGTTCTTCTGGCACTGGTGAAGGACAAAGAGCCAATCCTGGGGGTGATGAATTTTCCCGGCTTGAACGAAATGGTTTATGCTGCCCGCGGCCGCGGCTGCTTCTGGAACGGTCGGCCGGCGCATGTTTCCGGCGTCGCTCGTCTCGCCGATGCCGTGCTGTTGGCCAGCGATCTCAACACCTTCGCCCCATTTGGCCGTAGCCCCCATTTTCAACGTCTCATCGATGCC